>ERZ773180.22-NODE-22-length-157614-cov-6.538268_pt1 | contig 157614 bp, 128 predicted proteins | sample MGYA00511080_ERZ773180 | MGnify/ENA primary metagenome ERZ773180 (study PRJEB29015, sample SAMEA2738175) | human oral metagenome | biome: human oral; feature: human-associated habitat; material: saliva | place: China | collected 2178 ... | reverse complement strand
GCCCGGGTCACGCCGACTATGTGAAGAACATGGTAACGGGTGCTGCCCAGATGGACGGTGCTATCATTGTGGTGGCTGCTACTGACGGTCCCATGCCTCAGACTCGCGAGCACATCCTTCTCGCTCGTCAGGTGAACGTTCCTCGTCTCGTTGTATTCCTCAACAAGTGCGACAGCGTAGAAGATGAGGAAATGCTCGAACTCGTAGAAATGGACATGCAGGATCTTCTCTCGCAGTACGACTTCGAGGAAGATACTCCCATTATCCGTGGTTCTGCTCTCGGTGCACTCAACGGTGTGCCCGAATGGGAAGATAGCGTGATGAAGCTCATGGACGCAGTTGACACGTGGATTCAAGAACCCGAACGTGACCGCGATAAGCCCTTCTTGATGCCTGTTGAGGACGTATTCTCGATCACCGGTCGTGGTACTGTTGCCACCGGTCGTGTTGAAACGGGTATCGTTAAGGTAGGTGACGAAGTTCAGATCCTCGGTCTCGGCGAAGATAAGAAGTCGGTTGTAACCGGTGTGGAAATGTTCCGCAAGTTGCTCGATCAGGGTGAGGCCGGTGACAACGTAGGTCTCCTCCTCCGTGGTATCGATAAGCAAGAAATCAAGCGTGGTATGGTTATCACCCACCCCGGTGTGATCAAACCTCACAAGAAGTTCAAGGCTTCGATCTACGTCCTCAAGAAGGAAGAAGGTGGTCGTCACACTCCCTTCGGTAACAAGTATCGTCCTCAGTTCTATCTCCGTACGATGGACTGCACGGGTGAAATTCATCTCCCCGAAGGCGTTGAAATGGTAATGCCCGGTGACAACGTGGAAATCACGGTTGAACTCATCTACGCCGTTGCCCTCAACGTAGGTCTCCGCTTCGCTATCCGCGAAGGTGGTCGCACGGTAGGTTCTGGTCAGATCACCGAGATCCTCGACTAATCTAGCGCACAACGACAGTTCATCTGTCGAACGCATAAAAACAAGGTTCCGGCTCGAAGCCGGGTCGGAACCTTTCCTACGGGAATAGCTCAGTTGGTAGAGCACTGGTCTCCAAAACCAGGTGTCGGGAGTTCGAGCCTCTCTTCCCGTGCAAAAATCGAAATTATGGATCTTATCAAGTATTGTAAGGATTCGTATTCGGAATTAGTGCATAACACCACTTGGCCCAATCGCCGCGAATTGATGCATAGCGCAATTGTAGTGCTCGTTGCTTCCATTCTCATTGCAATTGTGGTTTTTGCGGAAGATACACTTTTCGAGAGAATCATGAATTTTGTCTACCAACGCTAATTTACTCGTTATGGCTGAAGTTGAAATGAAATGGTACGTCTTGCGTGCCGTAAGTGGAAAAGAAGCCAAGGTTAAGGAGTATATTGACGCCGAAATCAAAAACGGACGTCTAGGCGGTTTTGTTTCTCAGGTATTCATCCCGACAGAGAAGGTAATCACTACTCAAGGCAACAAGCGTGTCGTGAAGGAGAGGCTTTCTATGCCGGGGTATATTCTTGTAGAGGCGAAGTTGGTGGGCGAAATCGCTCACGAGTTGCGCAGTACTCCTAACTGCCTTGGTTTTCTCGGTGGAATGGAAAATCCCGTTCCCCTTCGCGATAGTGAAGTGAATCGTATCTTGGCCCAAGCCGAAGACCCCGAAGAGGGTGTCGAGGTGATGGTTCCCTTCGTTCTCGGCGACGGAGTGAAGGTTATGGACGGTCCTTTCAAGGGTTTCTCCGGTCAAGTCGAGTCCATCGACGAGGAGAAACAACAGGTTTCCGTCAGTGTGAAGGTCTTCGGACGCCCGCAGCCCATCACACTTGGTTTTATGGACGTAGAGAAAGAATAAGTCGGCGGTGCAGGTTACGCTACGCCACGACCTATGACGTCTCACAACTCTCAACAAAACAAGAAGAACAACAATGGCAAAAGAAATTGCTGGACAACTTAAGCTCCAAATCAAAGGTGGTGCTGCAAATCCTAGCCCTCCCGTAGGTCCCGCCCTCGGTTCTAAGGGTATCAATATCATGGATTTCTGCAAGCAGTTCAACGCCCGCACGCAGGAGAAGGCCGGTAAGGTGCTGCCCGTTGTGATCACGTATTACAACGACAAGTCTTTCACCTTCATCGTTAAGACTCCTCCCGTTGCAGTTCAGCTGCTGGAAGCTGCCAAGGTAAAGAGCGGTTCCGCCCAGCCCAACCGTAACAAGGTGGCTGAACTCACTTGGGATCAAGTGAAGACCATCGCAGAAGATAAAATGCCCGACCTCAACTGCTTCACGGTCGAGAGCGCAATGCGCCTCGTTGCCGGTACGGCTCGCAGCTTGGGTATCACCATTAAGGGAGACTTCCCTGCTTAATAGTAACACTTTCAATTTTTGAACAATGAGTAAACTTACGAAGAATCAAAAGTTGGTAGCCGGAAAGATTGAAGCAGGTAAGGCTTATTCTCTTGCAGAAGCTTGCGCTCTGGTGAAGGAAATCACCACGACCAAGTTCGACGCTTCTCTGGATATCGACGTTCGTCTCGGCGTTGACCCCCGTAAGGCCAACCAAATGGTACGCGGCGTCGTTGCCCTTCCTCACGGTACCGGTAAGTCGGTACGCGTGCTTTGCCTCTGCACTCCCGATCAGGAAGCAGCTGCTAAGGAAGCCGGCGCAGACTATGTAGGTCTCGACGAATATATCGACAAAATTAAGGGCGGCTGGACCGACATCGACGTGATCATTACGATGCCCGCTATCATGGGTAAGATCGGTGCTCTCGGCCGTGTGCTGGGTCCCCGTGGTCTCATGCCTAACCCCAAGAGCGGTACGGTAACGATGGATGTTGCCAAGGCTATTCGCGAAGTGAAGTCGGGTAAGATCGACTTCAAGGTTGACAAGGCCGGTATCGTACACGCTTCCATCGGTAAGGTGTCTTTCGACACTGAAAAGATGGCCGGTAATGCTCGCGAGTTTGTGAACGCTATTATCAAACTCAAGCCTGCAGCCGCAAAGGGTACCTATATCAAGAGTATTTATCTTTCTTCCACAATGAGCAAGGGTGTCAAAGTTGATCCCAAAGCCATCGAAGAAGCTGCAAAATAACAGATTATCATCATGAGAAAGGAAGATAAAGCCCTCATCATCGAACGACTCGGTGAACAACTGAAAGAATACGCACACTTCTACCTCGTTGACGTGACCGGCTTGAACGCAGCCAAGACGAGCGATCTTCGTCGCCAGTGCTTCAAGAGCGGCATCAAGATGGTAGTGGTGAAGAACACGCTCCTCGAGAAGGCTTTCGACGCTGCCGAAACGGATTACAGCGCATTCGGTGCTGTGCTGAAAGGCACTACGGCTGTCCTCTTCAGTGACGTGGCCAACGCTCCCGCGAAGTTGGTGAAAGAAGCCGGTAAGGATACGGGTATTCCCGCTCTCAAGGCTGCTTACGCCGAAGAAGGAGTGTACGTAGGTGCTGAACATCTCGACACGCTCTGCGCAATCAAGAGCAAGGCAGAAGTCCTCGCAGACGTTGTGGCATTGCTGCAAAGCCCCGCGAAGAACGTTATCTCTGCTCTCTCGAGTGCAGGTCAGACCGTTCATGGCGTCCTCAAGACGCTCGGCGAACGTCCCGAATAATTCGCGCTTGCCGCCAACGGCGGTATTCATTTCACACTGCCCGCATGGGCAACCCCTCCAAGCATACAACAAACAAATAAATAACTACTACAATGGCAGACATCAAAGCAATTGCAGAAGAACTCGTAAATCTTACTGTAAAAGAAGTAAACGAACTCGCAACCATCCTCAAGGAAGAATACGGCATCGAACCCGCAGCTGCAGCTGTGGCAGTAGCCGGTCCCGCAGCCGGCGGTGCAGCCGCTGCTGAGGAGAAGACCTCTTTCGACGTTGTCCTCAAGAGCGCAGGCGCAGCTAAGCTCCAGGTCGTTAAGGCTGTGAAGGAAGCTTGCGGTCTCGGCCTCAAGGAAGCTAAGGAAATCGTTGACGGCGCTCCCGCTAAGGTGAAGGAAGGCGTTGGCAAGGAAGAAGCTGAAGCCCTCAAGAAGGCCCTCGAAGAAGCTGGTGCTGAAGTAGAGCTCGCTTAATTCGACTCCCACACTCCCCGTTTCGACGGGGCACGGTTAAGAATCCTCTGGTAGAGGGTTCTTAACCTTTTTGCGTCTATGTGCGAAGAAACGCCCTCGTGGCGCTTCTTCGCCCTGCCGCGAAACACCGGGTTCGGCGCGATTGGGTTCGCTCCGAGTCACTCTGTATAAAATCAATTCGTAATAAACGATTTTCGAATGTCCCAAGTAATTAACAATCGAGTCAATTTCGCTTCGGTACACAATCCGATGCCTTATCCTGACTTCCTTGACGTGCAGTTGAAATCCTTCCGGGAATTTCTCCAACTGGACACTCCTTATGAGTTGCGTAAGAACGATGGTCTTTTCAAGGTCTTTGCCGAGAATTTCCCCATCGCTGATACGCGCAACAACTTCGTTCTCGAATTCCTCGACTATTATATCGAAGCTCCTCGCTATAGTATCGACGAATGCTTGGAACGTGGTTTGACTTACAGTGTCCCCTTGCGCGCCAAGTTGAAACTCTTCTGCACCGACCCCGATCACGAAGAATTTGAAACCTCGGAGCAGAGTGTGTTCTTGGGCATGATTCCTTACATGACCGACAACGGCACCTTTATCATCAATGGTGCTGAGCGCGTTGTGGTTTCGCAGTTGCACCGTTCGCCCGGTGTTTTCTTCGGCTCGAGCGTGCACGCCAACGGTTCGCAGTTGTACAGTGCGCGTATCATTCCTTTCAAGGGAAGCTGGATTGAATTTGCAACGGACATCAACAGTGTCATGTATGCCTACATCGATCGTAAGAAGAAGTTGCCCGTCACCACGTTGTTGCGCGCCATCGGTTACGAAAGCGATAAAGACATTCTCCAATTGTTCGGTTTGGCCGAAGAGGTGAAGGTCAACAAAACCAACCTGAAGAAGGCCATCGGTCGCAAACTCGCCGGTCGCGTGACGAAGTCGCGCACGGAAGACTTTGTAGACGAAGCAACGGGTGAAGTAACGTCGATCGAACGTAGCGAAATTCTTTTCGAACGCGAAACGGTTCTCGACGAAGACAACATTCTCGAGATCATCGAGAGCGGCGCTTCGACGGTGCTCCTCCACCACGAGGAAGCCGGCAATACCGATTACTCGATCATCTTCAACACGTTCAACAAAGACCGTACGAACTCCGAACGTGAGGCGGTGATTGAAATCTACCGTCAACTTCGTAACGCAGAACCCGCCGATGATGCGAGTGCACGCGAAGTGATCAACAACCTTTTCTTCTCCGACAAGCGTTATGATCTCGGTGAAGTGGGTCGTTATCGTATCAACAAGAAATTAGGTCTCGATACCTCGTTTGATGTGCGCGTACTCACGCGTGAAGACATCATCGCGATCATCAAGTACCTCATCGAACTCATCAACTCGAAGGCGTCGGTCGACGATATCGACCACCTTTCGAACCGCCGTGTGCGCACAGTGGGCGAGCAGCTCTCCAACCAGTTCTCGATCGGTTTGGCACGTATGAGCCGTACGATTCGCGAACGCATGAATGTGCGCGACAACGAAGTGTTCACGCCGACCGACCTGATCAACGCGAAGACCATCTCGAGTGTGATCAACTCGTTCTTCGGTACGAATGCACTTTCGCAGTTCATGGACCAGACCAACCCGCTGGCTGAAGTTACGCACAAGCGTCGTCTTTCGGCACTTGGCCCCGGTGGTCTTTCGCGTGAGCGTGCCGGTTTCGAGGTGCGCGACGTACACTACACGCACTACGGTCGTCTTTGCCCGATCGAAAGCCCGGAAGGACCGAACATCGGTCTGATCTCCTCGCTCTGCGTTTATGCGAAAATCAATGATCTCGGATTCATCGAGACTCCCTATCGTGTTGTTAAAAACAGCGGCGAGAAGGACGAAGAAGGCAACGACGTTTACAAGGCGAACCTCAACAACGACGAGGTGGTTTACCTCAGCGCCGAAGAGGAAGAAGGCAAAATCATCGGTCAGGGTAACGCTCCGCTTCAACCCGATGGTACCTTCATTCGCAAGAACGTGAAGAGCCGTCAGGATGCAGACTATCCTGTAGTTGCTCCCGGTGAAGTAGAACTCATGGACGTGGCACCTCAGCAGATTGCCTCGATCGCTGCAGCGCTCATCCCCTTCCTCGAGCACGACGATGCTCACCGCGCACTCATGGGATCGAACATGATGCGCCAGGCCGTGCCGCTCATCCACTCCGAATCTCCGATTGTCGGAACGGGTATTGAAAAGCAGGTCTGCGAAAACAGCCGCACAATGATCACGGCAGAGCGCGACGGTGTGATCGATTTCGTAGACGCTACGAAGATTGTCATCACCTACGATCGCACGGAAGACGAAGAATATTGCGCTTTCGACTCCTCGACCATTACCTATAATATTCCCAAGTTCCGTCGTACGAACCAAAATATGACCATCGACTTGCGTCCCATCTGCGAAAAGGGACAGCGCGTCAAGGCCGGTGACATCCTCACCGAAGGTTATGCAACGGAAGATGGCGAACTCGCACTCGGTCGCAACCTCCTGGTGGCATACATGCCTTGGAAGGGTTACAACTACGAGGACGCCATCGTGCTCAATGAACGTATGGTGCGCGAAGACATCCTCACTTCGGTACACGTCGACGAGTATTCACTCGAAGTGCGTGAAACGAAGCGCGGTATGGAAGTGCTCACCAACGACATCCCCAACGTTTCTGAAGAAGCAACGAAGGATCTCGACGAAAACGGTATCGTTCGTGTCGGTGCGCGCATCGTTCCCGGCGACATCCTGATCGGTAAGATCACCCCGAAGGGTGAAAGCGATCCCTCGCCGGAAGAAAAACTCCTGCGTGCCATCTTCGGTGACAAGGCCGGCGATGTGAAAGACGCCTCGCTCAAAGCCAACCCCTCGTTGGCCGGTGTGGTCATCAACAAGCGCCTCTTCAGCCGCGTGCACAAAGTGTCGCGTGCCGAAAAAGCCGCCGACAAGGTGAAACTCCAGAAGATCGAAGACGACTTCACCAAGGAAACCACCGCCCTCCTCAACATCGCCGTTGAGAAGTTGGTCGCTCTCACGAAGGGCCACACCTGCCTCGGCGTGAAGGACAACATGGGTGCCGAAGTCATCGCCAAGGGCGCCATCATCTCCGAGTCGCTCTTGAAGACGCTCGACTTCACCTCCGTCGAACTCGACAACTGGACGGGTGATGCCCGCATCGATCGCATGATTCGCGATTTGGTCATCAACTATCTCCACAAATACAACGAGATGGATGCCGTTCGCAGCCGTAAGAAGTACGCTATCAACATCGGTGACGAACTCCCCAGCGGTATCATCCAGATGGCCAAAGTCTACATCGCCAAGAAGCGCAAGATCGGCGTCGGCGATAAGATGGCAGGTCGCCACGGTAACAAGGGTATCGTGTCGAAGATTGTTCGTCAGGAAGATATGCCGTTCTTGGCCGATGGTACCCCCGTCGACATTGTCCTCAACCCCCTCGGTGTACCTTCGCGTATGAACATCGGTCAGGTGTTCGAAGCCGTGCTCGGTTATGCCGGTAAGAAACTCGGTGTGAAGTTCGCAACCCCCATTTTCGACGGTGCCCACCTCGAAGATCTCTGCGAATGGACAGATAAGGCCGGCCTTCCCCGCTACTGCGCCACGCAGCTCTACGATGGTGCGACGGGCGAACGCTTCGACCAAAAGGCAACGGTGGGTGTGACCTACATGCTCAAGCTCGGCCACATGGTCGAAGACAAGATGCACGCCCGTTCCATCGGACCGTACTCTCTCATCACGCAACAGCCCCTCGGTGGTAAGGCCAACTTCGGTGGTCAGCGTTTCGGAGAGATGGAGGTCTGGGCGATCGAAGCCTTCGGTGCCAGCCACGTCCTCCAAGAAATCCTCACCATCAAGTCCGACGATGTCACCGGCCGTTCCAAAGCTTACGAAGCCATTGTCAAAGGCGATCCCATGCCTACTCCCGGCATCCCCGAATCGCTCAATGTGCTCCTCCACGAGCTCCGCGGTCTCGGTCTCAGCATCACCCTCGACTAATCGCGAATCTTTCTCATACACAATACATATAGGTTATGGCTTTCAAATCAGACAGAAAGATAAAAACCAACTTCACGAAGATCACCATCGGTCTGGCTTCTCCCGAAGAAATTCAGGAGAACTCCCATGGCGAAGTGCTGAAGCCCGAAACCATCAACTACCGCACCTACAAGCCCGAGCGCGACGGCTTGTTCTGCGAGCGCATCTTCGGTCCCACCAAGGACTACGAGTGCCACTGCGGAAAATATAAGCGCATCCGTTACAAAGGCATCGTCTGCGATCGCTGCGGTGTTGAAGTCACGGAAAAGAAGGTACGTCGTGAGCGCGCCGGTCACATCCAACTCGTTGTGCCCGTTGCCCACATTTGGTATTTCCGTTCCTTGCCCAACAAGATGGGCTATCTTCTCGGCATCCCCACCAAGAAGCTCGACATGATCATCTACTACGAACGCTACGTCGTAGTACAACCCGGTGCCCTCTCCGACGAGTTCGCCGTCAATGATCTGCTCACCGAGGACGAATACCTCGATGCCCTCCACAAGCTCCCCACCGAGAACCAGTATCTCGAAGACACCGATCCCAACAAGTTCATTGCCAAGATGGGTGCCGAGGCCATTCTCGAGTTGCTGCGTCGCATCGACCTCGACAGCCTCTCCTACGAGTTGCGCGACCGCGCCAACAGCGACGGTTCCGTTGCCCGCAAGAGCGAAGCCCTCAAGCGTCTGCAAGTGGTCGAATCGTTCCGCGCCTCGAAGGATCGCAACAAACCCGAGTGGATGATCATGAAGGTCATCCCCGTCACCCCGCCCGAACTCCGTCCCCTCGTTCCCCTCGACGGCGGCCGTTTCGCCACCTCCGACCTCAACGACCTCTATCGTCGTGTCCTCATTCGCAACAACCGTCTCAAGCGTCTCATCGAGATCAAAGCCCCCGACGTCATTTTGCGTAATGAGAAGCGCATGCTCCAAGAAGCCGTCGACAGCCTTTTCGACAACAGCCGCAAGAGCAGCGCCGTCAAGAGCGAAAGCAATCGTCCCCTCAAGTCCCTCTCCGACTCGTTGAAGGGTAAGCAAGGACGTTTCCGTCAGAACCTCCTCGGTAAGCGCGTCGACTATTCCGGTCGTTCCGTGATCGTCGTCGGTCCCGAACTCAAGATGGGCGAGTGCGGTCTCCCCAAGCTCATGGCCGCCGAGCTCTACAAGCCTTTCATCATCCGCAAGCTCATCGAGCGCGGCATTGTGAAGACTGTCAAGAGCGCCAAGAAGATCGTCGATCGTCGCGAACCCATCATTTGGGACATCCTCGAGCTCGTCATGAAGGGCCACCCCGTGTTCCTCAACCGTGCCCCGTCGCTCCACCGTCTCTCCATCCAGGCCTTCCAGCCCAAGATGATCGAGGGAAAAGCCATCCAGCTCCATCCCCTCGCATGTACCGCCTTCAATGCCGACTTCGACGGCGACCAGATGGCCGTACACCTTCCCCTCTCCAACGAAGCCATCCTCGAGTCGCAGATGTTGATGCTCCAGAGCCACAACATCCTCAACCCCGCCAACGGCGCCCCCATCACCGTCCCCTCCCAGGACATGGTGCTCGGTCTCTACTACATCTCCAAGCTCCGTCCCGGCGCCAAGGGAACCGGCCTCACCTTCTACGGACCCGAAGAAGCCATCATCGCCTACAATGAGAAGCGTGTCGCCATGCACGCCCCCGTCAAGGTGCTCGTCGACGACCTCAACGAAAACGGACTCCCCATTCGTCACCTCGTCGAAACCTCCGTCGGTCGCGTCATCGTCAACGAAGTCATCCCTGCCGAAGTAGGCTTCATCAACACCATCATCTCCAAGAAATCGCTCCGTGACATCATCACCCGCGTCATCAAGGCCGTCGGTATGTCTCGCGCCTGCGAATTCCTCGATGGCATCAAGAACCTCGGTTACCTCAAGGCCTACGAAGGCGGTCTGTCCTTCAACCTCGACGACATCATCATCCCCGCCGAAAAGGCCGATATCGTCAAGGCCGGTAACGAGCGCGTAGAGCAAATCATGGGCGACTACGGTATGGGTTTCATCACTGATAACGAGCGTTACAACCAAGTCATCGACACCTGGACCAAGGTCAACAGCGACATCAAGTCCACCCTCATGAAGCAAATGACCGAAGCCGACCAAGGTTTCAACGCCGTCTTCATGATGCTCGACTCCGGAGCCCGTGGTAGCGCCGACCAGATCGCCCAGCTCGCCGGTATGCGTGGTCTTATGGCCAAGCCCCAAAAAGCCGGTGCCGACACCCGCTCCACCATTGAGAACCCCATCCTTTCCAACTTTAAGGAAGGTATGTCCGTGCTCGAGTACTTCATCTCCACCCACGGTGCCCGTAAGGGTCTCGCCGATACGGCCTTGAAGACCGCCGACGCCGGATACCTCACCCGCCGTCTTGTCGACGTTTCGCACGATGTCATCATCAACGAAGAAGACTGCGGCACCCTTCGCGGCCTCGTCTGCTCCGCACTCAAGAACGGCGACGAAATCGTCAGCTCCCTCTCCGAGCGCATCCTCGGTCGCGTTTCCGTGCACGACATCGCCCACCCCGAAGACGGACACATCCTCGTCCACTCCGGCGAAGAAATCACCGAACCCATCGCCGCCGCCATCGAAAATGCCGGCATCGAAGAAGTCGAAATCCGTTCCGTCCTCACCTGCGAATCCAAGCACGGCGTCTGCAAGAAGTGCTACGGCCGCAACCTCGCCACCTCCAAGATGGTACAAAAGGGCGAAGCCGTCGGCGTCATTGCCGCCCAGTCCATCGGTGAACCCGGTACGCAGCTCACCCTCCGTACGTTCCACGCCGGTGGTATCGCCGGTGGTGCAGCCGCCAACGCCACCATCGTCGCCAAAAACGATTGCCGCGTAGAGTTCGACGAACTCCGCACCGTCGACGTCGTCGGCGAAGACGGCACCCCCGGCAAGGTCGTGGTTTCCCGTCTCGCCGAAGCCCGCTTCATCAACGAGCACACCGGCATCATCCTCTCCACGCAAAACGTCCCCTACGGCTCGCAACTCTTCGTCAGCGAAGGCGAGAGCCTCACCAAGGGCACCCTCGTGGCCAAGTGGGACCCCTTCAATGCCGTCATCGTTACGGAAGTCGGCGGTCGCATTGTCTTCGAAGACGTCAAGGAAGGTAGCACCTACCGTGTCGAAGAAGACGAAGCCACCGGTCTGCGTGAGCGCATCATCATCGAGTCCAAGGAACGTGGCGTAGTGCCCAGTGCACACATCGTCAACGAAAACGGCGACACCCTCCGCACCTACAACTTCCCCATCAACGGTCACCTTGTGGTCGAAGATCAGCAGGTGCTCAAGGCCGGCGACATCATCGTCAAGATCCCCCGCGTAGTCGGTTCTGCCGGCGACATCACCGGTGGTCTGCCCCGTGTCACCGAACTCTTCGAAGCCCGCAACCCCTCCAATCCCGCAGTCGTTTCCGAAATCGACGGTGAGATCTCCATGGGCGCCATCAAGCGCGGCAACCGCGAAGTCGTCGTTACCTCCAAGCTCGGCGAGGTCAAGAAATACCTTGTCCCCCTCTCCAAGCAAATCCTCGTACAAGAAAACGACTTCGTGCGCGCCGGTACTCCCCTCTCCGACGGTAGCACCACCCCCGGCGACATCCTCGCCATCCAAGGTCCCACCGCCGTGCAAGAGTACATTGTCAACGAGGTGCAAGACGTCTATCGCCTCCAAGGTGTGAAAATCAACGACAAGCACTTCGAAGTCATCGTTCGTCAGATGATGCGCAAGGTGCAGATCAACGAGCCCGGCGATACCCGTTTCCTCGAGCAGCAAATCGTCGACAAAAACGATTTCGCCGAAGAGAACGATCGCATCTGGGGCAAGAAAGTCGTGGTCGACGCCGGCGACAGCGAAACCATGAAGAAGGGTATGATCGTCACCGCCCGCAAGCTCCGCGACGAAATCTCGCAGCTCAAGCGCCGCGATCTTCGTCCCGTTGTCGTGCGCGACGCCGTCCCCGCCACCTCCACGCAGATCCTTCAGGGTATCACCCGCGCCGCCTTGCAAACCAAGTCGTTCATGTCCGCAGCGTCCTTCCAAGAAACCACCAAGGTGCTCAACGAAGCCGCCATCTCCGGAAAGACCGACTACCTCGAAGGCATGAAAGAAAACGTCATCTGCGGTCACCTCATCCCCGCAGGTACCGGTTTGCGTGAGTTCAACCGCATTGTGGTCGGCGACAAAGACGACTACAGCGGCGAACCCGACGAACGCGAAAGAGCCTAATCCGTGCTGCACCACGCAGCATCACCTCTTCCTAAAGCCCCCGTCACCTTTTGGTGGCGGGGCTTTTTGTTTATGGAGCAATGCGTGGTGACGAAAGCCCATATTTATCGACGATTTTTGGGCAGGATGTGCATTTATTTTACTTTTGAGTAAAAAAACTCCCCACTTTTTTGGTCGGCGCCAAAACTCCTTGTATATTTGCAAACGAGGAGAGGTTTGTTTACATCTGTCCTCTGTCATGTCTACAATACTTAAAAACTTACATATGAACAAAAAGTTACTCGCACTTCTCTTCGCCGTGCCCGGCTTTGGCCTTGCACAGACGACGTATGGAGTACTCGGCTTCGCGAAAAGCGTGGAAGATGTTGCCGTTGATTCTAAAGACAACAACAGCCACGACTTCTCGATCGCTTTGGCTCGTGACCTTGGATGGTATGCTAGCGCCAAAACTGACAAAGTGGGAATTTCACGAGCAAACGAAACCAAGTTTCGTCTGGTGAAGACCACAAAAACGAATGTCTTCAAACTCTTTTGCGTGAACAATGGAAAGTTTGTAGCTTTTACTGATGCAAACGAAGGTGCAGCAAAAACGAAATTCGTAGATGCCGACACTGATCCCAAAACAGATTGGCATGTTGTTCCTAATATGGGTGACGGTGGACGTGTAAATAAATTCGATATCCTACCCGGTTCTGTTGATGCCAATAATTCCACTAGCCAGAGTTGGAATGTTTATGGTGGAGTAGCCAATGGTAATGGTCTTATCGGTCACTATCGTGCCAACGACAACGGATCTGCATGGTGCTTCGAGATTACAACACAGGAGCTCAAGTTCTTTGAAAGTTACAGCGCAACCAACGACTCGTACTTCATGACGATTCGCGGTCGTTACGTGCACAAGGACGGAAACAATTTTGCTGCCGACAATAAGTTGGAGTTCGGAGATGACAACTATCGTTTCCAGTTGGTCGGAACGCCCGACAACTTCCGTATCTACAATGCTGCAACCGGACAGCCCATTGGTACACAAGTTGGAGCAGGTCTGAAGCAAGGTGACAACGAGGACGACAATCGCTATCGTGCGGATAAAGAGAGCTACTTCTCGGCTCAGAGCTTTGGAGGTCGCGTTTACGTGAAAGAAAAGCGCGGAGAGAATATCTATCTTAACTTCCGTGAACCCTATCTTTCCACCTGGCACCACCAATATGCGTGGAGCACTCGCGATGCCGGTTCTCAAATCCTTTTCACAACTGAAGATGGTATCTTGGCCGAAGCGGCTAAGAAACTCGAGAACGAAGTGAAAACGCAGTATTCTGAAGATAAGTTTGGTGACGGGTTAGGTTTGTATCCGAAACAAGCTTACGAAGGAATAAACGGAGAAAATGGAGTGCTCAATCTGTTGAAGATCGCACAAGACCCGTCGGCGAAAATTCAAGATAAGAAGGACGCTTTCCAATATGCGAAATACTTCTTGGAGATGCTCTCCCTCAATCGTCCGAAAAATGGCGATCTTCTCTACATTGCGGCAACTCGTGATAACAAAGTGAAGTACTTCACTTCTACCTTGCATGCCGATGCAGATAAAGGATTTGAAACGTACGGCTCTTTGGGTGGCCATTTGACCACCAAGGAACAAAAGGGTAGCGATGCAGTCTTCTACTATAAGGAAGAGGGAGGCAAGGTTACTTTGGTATCCGTAGCCACCGGCGGTCAAGTGGCATGGGCGCAACGCGATGCCTTGAACTATCCCACTGTGCTGCAGTCTGCTGAAAAGGGTGCAGAGTTCAAGCTTACTGCGCGTGACGGCGCTTATGCCTTCGAATCGGAAAATCGTTTCCTCGCTTCCGATGCCAATTTGGACTACGTTTTGGCTTATAGCCAGTTTAGTCGCTTCGCCGGCCTTCGTCTCGAACGCGTAGGCACCACGCTGCCCGTTCACATCGGCGATGGCGGTACTGCCAGCTTCTGGTCTCCCGTTGAATATACCGTTCCCGAAGGCGTGACGGCCTACAGCGTTAAGATCGTGAACAACAAGGCCCGACTCACCAAGATCACGACCAACGTTCCCAAGAATACCGCTGTATTCCTCTTCGGAACCCCCTCTTCCGATGTCAACCTCACGGTTGTGCCCAATGGTCAGACCCCTGCATTGCAGGACAACATCCTCAAGGGCGGCGCCATGCCTACAACCCTCGAAGGCACCGCGTTCATGCTCAAGAAAAACGGTACCGGATTGGTGAAAGTCAATGGTGCGGTTCCCGCCTTCAAGGCCTACTTCACGGCTACCGAAGCGCAGGTGCGCGAATTGCTTGACCGCGGTCTCACCGGCGTCGTTAGCGTTGCCACCGAGGCAGAAGACGCTCCCATCTACGATTTGAGCGGTCGTCGTGTACAACAGACCACCAAGGGTGGCGTATACGTGACCAACGGAAAGAAATTCATCGCCAAATAAACTGAATACATTATGAAATTGCAGTATATCAAACCCAGCCTCACCACGGTCAAACTGGAAATGCAAGAATGCCTGCTCAATGAGAGCTTTGAGCTAGAGATACCTGGTAGCAACGAACCGGCTGTTCCTGGTTTTTCTGGTGGCGGTATGTCTGAGAAATTCGTTAACCCCATTTGGGGCGACGATGCCGCTGCAGACGAAGGTGACGTGCTCTCCCCTTGGTAACTTCACCCACTTTCCTCTCGTTAGGAAAACCACGACAAAAGACGATGTTCCCCTTTTGGGGAGCATCGTTTTTTTGTCCGTTGGCTGGAGACCGGTAGGCACTGCCTCTTTTGCTTCCCTTGCTCATGTTCCTGTGCATCTGCAGCGACGCGACGCACCGTGCGCAGCGAGGAAGGGTAATTACGGCAAGAAGAGAGAAGTTTTGGGACGGAGCAGAACACCTTCTCCGTCCGCCACGCATCGTGCACGCCACAGGCATGCTCCAAAAGCCACCGCCCATGGCGTTTTGTACACCTTCGCGCGCGAGCGCGCGCCCGCGCGTCCAGTGTTTTCTGTTTTTTGCCTTCACTCCTTCACCTCTCTTGCAACTTCTTCGATTTCAGCTGGTTACGGACGGAAAAACGGTGAAGGCAAGGTGAAGGTGGTGAAGGATGGGCTTGCAACTGATTGTGATTCAATGAGATATGAGCGGTTGTTAACATTCTGCAGGGTGCGGCGAAAGCATAAAGTCCGCTGTTTCAGCAAAATGGGGCGATAATGCCCAAAAGTGGTGGAGAACGGAGGTCAACCAGCGGTGAAAAGGCAGGTGAAGGCTTTTCGGTGCGCAATGTTCACCCTTATTTTGTTGTCAATGAGTGGTTTGAAAGGGTAGGGTGAAGGAGTGAAGGCAAAAATCGAAAATCGCTGAGGAGCGCGTACGCGTAGGCGCGCGAGGGGAGGGCGAAAGACGAGTGAGCGGCCGACGAGTGCGAAAGTGCCCCCGTTCCCCTTTATTTTTTTCTTCCCCACGATCGTGACAAACATCACTGTTTTGACGAGAAAATCCACTTCTTTTCTCTAAAAATCGACCACTTTTCTGACGTCTGCACTGTTGCCGAGATTTTTTCTCATCCACGTGTTTTGAAAAGCGTGTATTTCAAAATGCACTTTTCTCGGCAAAGCGTTTGTTCAATTCGAGAAAGTAACTATATTTGCAGTATCAAATCTCAACTGCCAAGTGCAGTGCGCAAATTAGTGACTAAAATATCAATTCTAATTTCCATAAGCATGAGAAACGTTTACAAATCTCTAATGGTGATCGGCACATCGTTCTTGCTGGGCGCAGGTACAATGTGGGCCGATGGCCGCTACTGGACGTACGACGCCTCTGCCGGTGCGACAGCGCCCGACAATGTACAGGCCGGTCAGCCCTATTTCTTGCAGACGGGCCGCTCTGAGGCCGCCGGTGCGGCATGGTTCCTTTGGGGCGACCGCTTCAAGAGCACTTCGAGCCTCACGTCCGATTTCGTTTACTACTTCGAGGAAGTGCCCGGCGAAACGGCCAAGAACGGTGCCAAAGTCTATTACATCAAGCGCCAAAACGGCGACTATCTTGCGCAGCCCGGCAATGCCCAGCTCTACACCCCCTCGGTGGAACGCGCATGGAAAGTGACGGTGCACACGGCTGAGAATCGTGATCCCGAGTACACCTACAGTCACGCGAACCCCGATGGCGCCGCACCCACCCAATATAAGGGGATGGACGCCTTCATCAACGAGGCGAAGGACAACAACGACTTCTCGAACCTCAATTTGGCCGCCGCCTCTTATCTGAATCTGAGCAACGGTTTGACCATCACTTCGGTGGAAGCCAACAAGGCCGACGACCCCACCAGCCCCTTCACCGCGCTGCTCAACTATCCCGGCGACAACACCGCCTCTAACGTGGCGCTCGGCACCGACTACAGTCGCAACGTCTGGCTCGCTTATCCCGCCTCGAAACAGAGCGCCATCGATGCCCTCAAGGGCGTGATGCAGGAAGTGACCGGCGGACAGACCCTCGAAGAGAAGATCAAGAGTTACCAAGTGGGTAGCGGTGTGGCACAATATTCCAAAGAGAAGCACGACAAGCTCGTAGAACTTTGGAACAAGGCCAAGGCTTATGCCGACGGCACCGCCACGGGTACGGATACAGAAATCGAAGCGGTGGCCGAAGCGCTCCTTCCCGCCTACCAAGATTTCGTGGCTTCGCCCAACCCCCTCGTTCCCGGTTACTACATCGTGACCAGCTGGCGTGCTGAAAACGGCAGCGACTACGACGGTGGTGCCCTCTACGACCGCTCGGCCGTGGATCCCGGCGACCGCACGCTCCGTTGGACGCTTCGCAAGAACGACGGTGTGGACTACAACGAAAGCGACCCCCTCTCTTACAATACCTGCAAAATGGTGTGGGAAGTGGTAGCCGCCAAGAAGGAAGGTCAGTTCTATTTCCGCAACTTCGAAACCGGCAACTACATCGGTACGGCTGCTGCCCTCTACAATGCGATTTCTGTAACGGAAACTCCCGTGAACACCTACAACATTCAGGCGAACCCCAAGATCCCCGGCTACTTCTGCTTCTATTCGCCCGACCTGCCCAAGTCTTCGGCTGAATTCTCCGGTATTCACACCGAACGCGCGCTGACCAACGTCGTGCCTTGGGACTGGACGTCCGACGGTTCTTCTTGGCACGTGCGCACCATCAGCGAATCTGAAATCGCTCAGTTGCGCCAACTCATGGAGCAACCCCGCCGCAACGCCAAGCTCCAGCGCCTCGTCAACCAGGCGCAGTCGGGTCTCGATCAAGGTTATCGCTACATGGCCGTGGACGATGCCGGCAACAAGATCGAAGCCGCTACCTCCGGCAAGGTGGAAGCTGTGGATGGTCTCGTACAGAGCGCCGACAAGCTCGCTTGCCCGATGGCCGACCCCCAAGAAGGTACGGGTGCCGAACACGAACTCGCTGTGCTGCTCGACAACCAAACCAACACCTACTTCCACACTTCGTGGCACGGTGGTAACGACGCTTGGTTGAAGAACCACTACCTCCAGTTCTCGCTTGACAATGCACAAGACGAACTCCTCCTCAAGTGGGTGAAGCGTCTCAACGGCAAATCTGCCCTCAACAACGGTGCTCCCGTTCGTGTTGCTTTCTGGGGAACGAACGATGCTTCGAAGCTCGAAGTGACGAAGACGACCTCGACCAACGCCGACGGTGCGGAAGTGATCAACTACGACGCTTGGAAGAAAGACGGTTGGGATTCGCTGACCATCAGCACCTTCACCTATCCTTATGCGCTCCAGCTCGACGACGCAACGAAGATCAACAACGCCGTCGGTACAGCTCACTTCAAGGCGCCCCAGGCTTACAAGTACTACCGTATGGAAGTGCTGACCAACGGCGGCAACAACGCCATGGCAGCCGGCAACAAGTTCTTCTACGGTTCTGAATTCCGCGTCTACAAAGGCGCCTTCGACAAGGTGGCTTCTCCCATCGCTTCTGTTCCCGAAGCAGACGTGACGGCATTGAAAGACGCCATCACGGCCGCTCGTGCTGAACTCAAAGACGAAAAGGCAACGGATGCCACGATCGAGGCTTTGCAGAAAGTGTTCGACAAGTTCCGTGCCAACTATCCCGATCCTGCCCGTGTAACTGAACTCATCGATCAGGCACAGGACATCGTGAAAACTGCCGAAGAGGCAACGGGCGAATTCGCCGGTCGTCTCGGCTACTACAAGCCCGGCGCTAAGGCAACGCTCTCGGCTGCTGTTGAAGCCGTGAAGACGAAGCTCACCGGCATTCAGGCTACTCGCCAACCCAATGTCACTGAAATTAACGACATGGTGGCTCAGCTCAACGCCGCGCTCACGGAAATGAGCAACTCGCTCCTCCAGCCTGCCGATGGCATCTACATGATCCAGAGCGAATCGTCCAACAAGAGCAACAATGGCAAGGTGATTGCTGCCAAGGGCTCTTCGCGCGACAGCTATTGGACCATCCACTTCGAAGGTACCGAACCCGTTGATCCCAAGGTGGTAGGTGCAGAAGCTGCTTACAAGGAAACCGCCAACCGCAAGTCTCACCTCGAATACTACTGGAAGGTGGAGAAAGTGAAGGATGGCTACACCTTCAAGAACCTCTACACGGGTCTCTATCTCGATCGTGACACCACGAAGAACGGTGCTGCCATGCGCCAGAGCGAAACGCCGAAGACTATCGGTATTGAATATGCCAACTACCCCGGTGCATTTAACCTCATCGTAGGTAACGGCAAGACGACCAACCGCTACGTCAACGCTCAACCCGATGCGAACTCGATGAGCCCCTACATCGTAACCTGGAACGCTGCCAAGGGTGCCGACAACTCGGCCTTCTCGTTCAAGGCAGTGGACGAAAACGAACTCAACGACGTGATTGCTGACGGTGTGGTTTACGAACTCCAAAGCAAGACGGGCTTCCAAATCGTGACGCTTCCCTTCGCTATTAAGGTGCAAGCCAACGACGGCTTCTACAATGTAGTCGGTCAGAACGCTACTACCGGCGACATCGTCCTCAAGAAGGCTTCCGGTGAAATCAAGGCCGGTCAGGCTGTGGTGTACAAGCCCGCTAACGACAACACCGACAACTTCATCAACGTGATGCCCGTTGCCACTGACTACAAGTCGCTGAACGCTACCTTCACTCCCGCCGCTTCGGCCGATGGCCTGATGGGCGTATTCGAAACGACTGAGCTCGCTGTGCAGAACGGTGTCCTCAACTCTGATCGCACGAAGGTGTTGCTCTCTGAAAAGGGCGACAAGGTGGCTGCCAACAGTGGTTACTTCGGTAAGCTCCAACCCACGACGGAAACCGGCGATCTCATGATCCCCGCCAACGGTATCATCACTTCGATCGGTGCTGTCCGCTTCGCTCCCGCCGCTGCCGGCAACGGCATCTTCACCCTCGGTGGTGTGCGCGTGAAGGGCGAAAAGAGCCTCCCCGCAGGTATCTATGTGATCAACGGTAAGAAGGTCATCGTCAAATAAGTCCTCCCCGACCCTCGTGGTCGAACAGAAATGATAATCCCCGTCCCTCACCGGACGGGGATTTTTGTTGATGGCCTGTGTAGGCTCCGCGTTTTTTTGTACCTTTGCTCAACTAATGGATATTCTTTTTCGCATCAGTCGATGGCTGTGGTTCCTCTGTTCGTGGATGCCACTGCGTGTACACTACATTTTCTCCGATGTGGTGTTCTTTCCATTGATCTATTATGTGCTGCGCTATCGCCGTGCGTTGGTGAAACAGCAACTGCGCGACAGTTTTCCCGACTACGACGAGGCGCGACTTCGGCAGATCGAACGCGACTTCTACCGCTGGTTTTCGGACTACGTGGTGGAGACGCTCAAACTGATGTCGATTTCGCCCGACGAAATGCGTCGTCGCATGGAGATGGTCAACCTCACGGAGGTGGATCTGCAGTTGGAAGCGGAAGGTGCTCCGTTTTGTTTCCTCTATTTGGGGCATTTCGGCAACTGGGAGTGGGTGTCGAGCATCCCGCTGTGGACGAAGGCCGACGAGGTGTGCGGGCAAATCTATCATCCGCTCCACAACAGTGTGATGGATCGCCTCTTCCTCCACGTTCGTGGGCGCTTCGGTGCGACGAGCATTGCGATGAAAGAGACGTTGCGCACGGTGCTCGGTTGGAAGCGCGAAGGTCGCCGTGCGATGGTGGGCTTCATTGCTGACCAGTCGCCCAAGTTGGAGGCGATGCACCACTGGACGACCTTCTTGAACCACGAAACTTCGTTCTTCACCGGTGCCGAAAAGATCGGTCGTGCGGTGGGGGCGCGCTACTTCTACGTAGACATCACCCGCCCTCGTCGCGGTTATTATCGTGCAGAAGTGCGCGAGTTGCACATCGATGAGCAGAGCGATTCGCTTTATCCCGTGACCGACGCTTATGCGCGTGCGTTGGAGGAGAGTATCCGCCGCAATCCGGAGCTATGGCTCTGGACACACAACCGATGGAAGCGCACCCGTGAGATTTGGGAGCGCGACAGGAAGGCGCGCAAGTAGAGCCGGACGGGACAACTTCCGTCTATTAGACATAAACTTACAGCCCGAGACTTCGATAGACTGAAGTCTCGGGCTGTATGCGTAAAATATGAAGCGTTTCGCGCCGTGGGGTTGATCAACCTTTGCGCTTAAATTGCGCTTTGACCAAATGGCATTGGGTTAAGAAAACTCTAATTTGGTGTTTCACCTTCGAACCGAGGGTGAAGGCCTCGTCGGCTTTTTTCCAAGGCGTCGCCTTGAGATAGCGGAGATAGTCCTTTCGGTAGGGGTGTGTGCACTTCCAGTGCCACGGTTTCGGCACGCGGGTGAAGTGTACGACGGCGGGATCGTTGAGCAGGGCAGTGTAGGTCGATTCAGGGAGCGTTTCGTCGCGTACAAAGCGTTTGCGGTAGAAGAAGTCTTGCGCATTCCAGGTGGGTGAGACGAAATCCACCTTTCCGTTCAACACGACGTTGAGCAAATCTTGGTCATCGTAGACAATGCGCTCGGGGTGGGCGGCGAAGTAGGCCGTACATTGGGCGAGCACTTCGTGGTTTCTCCACAGGGGCAAGTTCAAGAGGAGCACGCCCGAATTAAAGTAGCCCTGACTTTCGGGGAGTTGCAATCTTTCGTAGTCCTTTGCCGTGATGTGTCCGTAGTCTTTCACGGCCGCAACGTACCCATCATTCAACGCTCGGTCGTAAAACGCGTCGAGGGGCTTGCGTACGATCACGTCGCCGTCGAGATAGAGCACGCGTTCCAACTCTTCGGGGAGCAAGTCGGCGAGGAAACAACGATAGTAGGCGGCTGCCGAGAGGCGGGGGGAGGAGTGGACACGAAAGCGCACCGAAGCGTCGGCCGGCGGGGCGTAGACGTAGAGCAAACCGTTGTGGCCGCCGACAAAGAGGCGCAACCGCGCCAAATCTTTCGCGGCGACGCCCTCGGCGATGAGGTGCACATGCACGATGCGGTGCGGGTGATTCTCGAGCACCGACGCGATGGTGGCAACGGTGTGCGTGAAATAATTGGCGTCGGTGCAACAAGCGAGGTGCAAGTCGGGAAATTGCGGCGAGTGGATGTTTATTTCGTGTTCCAATTTTGGTAGCGTTTTTTTGTGAGGCGGATGTAGGTGAGTGCCAATTTCACATAGTGCTTGGAGCCGTAAGACACCTTTCGGCGAAGGGGGCGATTCCCCCACGGGGTTTTGGCCAGGGCTTTGAAAAACTCGCGGCGAAAGGGGTGCATGCACCGCCAGTGCCATGGTTTGAGCGGGCCGCAGAAGTGTACGATGACGGGATTTTTCAGTTGGCGAATCTCATCTTCGGTCAATGGGCGGCACACCTTATTGCACTTGGTGCGGTAGAACAGGTCTTGGGCGTTCCAAACAATGGGCAACCAGTGTACGCGCCCATGCAGCACGGCATTGAGTAGGTCTTGATCGTCGTAGACCATGTGGTGATGGTGTGCGCGGAAATGCTCGACGCAGCGCTGCACCAAATGCTCTTCTCGCCAGATTTTGAGATTGAACACCAAGACCCCCGAATTGAAATAGCCGTCGGCGGCCGGATAGCCAAGGCGGGCACATCGTTTTTCGGCATCGCGGTTGAGATCCGCTGTGGCGGCAATGGCCTTGTCGCCGAGCGGAATGGCGTAGAGCTGCGTCAAACTTTGGGTGACGGAGACGTCGCCGTCGATATAGAGGATGCGGTCGATGTCGGCTCCTACCAATTCGGGGATGAAGATGCGATAGTAGGCGGCGCAACTCAGACGTGTGGCATCGGAGGTGACGTGAAAGGCGTTGGCTTGCGCTTCCGAGAGTGGATGATAGGCGAAGAGTCCACCCATCTGCTCCACAAAACCGCGATAGCGTGCAATGGCTTCGGGGCGGAGGTCGGCAGAAATCAGGTGAACGCACACTTTGCTGTCGGTTGTTGCGAGGAGGGCAGAGGCCGCCGCCGCTGCGGAGTAAGAAAGGTATTTCGCGTCAGAACAAAGGGCGATGTGAACGATCGGAGATGGGGACATGGAAAAAGAGAAAGGAGAAGACGGAGAAGAAGTTAGGCTCGTGCACGTTCGTGGAGGCGCCGGTAGAGCAGGCGGGCGCAGTCGAGCGAGACTTTACGGACAAAGAGCAGGGGCGAGTGGCTGAGGGTTTCAACCTCATCGGCCTTCCAAATGTGAGGACTGCCGCGTTGCCAATCAATGAGTCGGCGCGTTCCGGCTTCCGGGTCGTCGACATCATACACCCGTTCGAAGAAAGGCGATTCGGCAAGGAGGCTTTGTTTGTATATTTCGTCCGGACAGAGCGTTTGCCGATAGGTGCGGAGCAGTTGTTGGCGCTCGCTCAGCAAGTGTTCGCAGAAAGCCGTCGTAATGCTGCACCAGTTGAAACCTTTGTGGAACTTCCGATTCGGAAAGCGGCGATAGCGGAAGACTTTCTGAAGGATGAGCCAGACTTTGCGCAGCGGTGTGGTGAGCGCGTGCTGTCGCGGGTGCGGTTGTCGGCGCAAATAGGCTGTGAAGAGGTAACGAAATTGCGTTTTGCGGTAGGCGTCGCGTTGATGCTCGGCGGCGTTCCAAAATCCGACGAACTCTTTTCCGGCGTTTGCGTCGAAGAACTCAAGCACCTCCTCGACGGGGCGCAGCAAAAAGTCTTCGCCCGACAACAAATGGTAGTAGGCAAAGGGTTCGACGGCGCGCGCCGCGGCAAAGAGGCGCAATTCGACCTCCACCTGCGAGAGATCTCCCCAGTGGACGGCCTGTGCCGGTTGCAAACGATGCAAGGTGGCGAAGCGAAGTGTCGTCTCCTCCACTTTTTGCGCTACGGCGGGTGCCCGTTGGTCGACATGCACGAAAAGCGCCACCCGCGGATGATCCAAAGATTGGAGCAACAGCGCCAACACCTCGGGCGAGGTGTGTGCAATGATGAGAAAAGCGTGGCGTTTGTCAGACTTCATAAGTTGTAGCGTAAGAGGAATGAAGCGCACTCAACGCATTTGTGTGAAAAAGTGCTTGAGTCGAGGATCGGGGAGGAGGTAATGTTCGGCTCGCAGCGTGTCGGCCACCAAAGTTCCCACCACGCGGTCGTATTCTTCTTCGAGTTTTCCCGCTTTATACAGGTCGTAGAAGTAGCGCCAGTGTCTTCCGCCGTGTTTCGAGGGGTTGTTTTCCAACTCGCGGCCGCCATTGATCATTTTTTCCACAAATTGTTGGCGGCTGCGCACGTTGAAGTGATAGACCACGATGTCCGAATCTGCTCTGTTTCGCGGCAGCATCAGTACTTTGTGGTTGCCCATGGAGATTTGCAGGTAGCCGGCGGCACGATGCAGCACCTTAAATGTGGTGCGGCCGTAGATGCTGAAGGGCGAGAGACCGTAGCGCGCGGGCTCGTCGACGGGCTGTACCACTTCGTCCCACTCGGTGAACGGACGATCTTCGCGCGGCAACATGTTCACCACACGGCAACGCAGCACGTTGGCCGCGGTTTCGGCAAGCAATGTCTTGAAATTTCCGGTCGGTGGAAACCAAAATTCGTCGGCATCCGCATTGATAATCCAGTCGGCGCCGTGTGCTTTGGCCGCAAGCACCATGCGATCCACCCACTTCTTTTGGTGGTAGCCCGTATCCGGCTCGGCGATATGCGCTACGATCCAGCCTTTTTCCACGTAGCGCCGAATGATGTCGGGGGTGGCATCGGTCGATCCGTTGTCCGTCACGACGAAAGCGTCCACTCCCATGGCATGGTGGAAGCGGAGGTTCGTTTCCAAGAGTTCTGCCTCGTTCTTCACGAGCAGCGTCATCACCACTTTCGGGTGTGGGGTGCGAGAAAATGTGCGCGGGAGGTCGCACAGCGCTTGAAAAATCTTGTGTAGCATGCCCATAGGTTGAGGGAGTAGGCTTATTCCGTGGGGATTTTTGTCTGTCATTGGTGCAGCCGGACCGGCCGGCGGCGGATGGTTCATTACGAGCGAGCCAATAGTTTCTTTCTTGCCTTCACAATCAGGCGGAAAACCGTTTCGATGTCGAAACCACGCACGGCAGCATAGGCTTCTGCCATAATGCGTTGTTGTCGCTCCGTGGCTTCGAGTCGGTCGAAGTTGGCGCAACCTCGTTCGAGCGTGACCGTTCCGAGACGCATGCGGTTGAGGTCAATCAGTTCCACGGCTATTCCCTCCGGCGTTTCGCCCCAAAGAATGTTGCCGCCCGAATAGTCTTTGTGCCAATAGCCCGCTTCGTGGAGGCGCGCGGTGGTTTCGGCGATGGCGCGGAGGGCTTTCTCCTCCGTTTCCGATTCCACCCCGATCAAGTGGCGGAAGTCATAGGGCAAGGTGGAGCAGCGCGACACATAGTAGCAGTAGCCCAGGCCGAAGCAGGTGCCGGTTTCGCAATAGCCCACGGGTTTGGGCGAACCGATGCCGTGAGCGCGCAGTGCGCAGGCGTATTCGAAGGAGCGTTGTGCTTTCGATGAGCGAAACCACCGATAGACAAAGCGATTGAAGGCGTGGGGCAGGCAAAATTGCTTGACCACGAGCGTGTCTTCCCCGACCTCGAAGCGGCGAATGGCGTTCCGATTTTTGAAAATCTCACAGCCTTCCGTGGCAAAGCGCCAAGGGAGTTGTTCAACAAACTGCTTCACCTGCGGCGTCACCTCGGCTGTGACGGCTTTGCGATAGCGCAGCGGACGGGTGAGCGCATTGATCCAGCGCGACCAGGAGCGCATTCGGCGCAAAGGCCCTCCCAGTTCGCGTTCGAAGAAAGCGGCGTGTCGAATATTGAGCGTGCGAATGACGTGAGCGGCGAGTTTCCGATCGCGGAAGCGTTTAGACTGCGCCAACACGCGGTAGTAGTAGCCCACCTCGGGCAGGCGCACCACCTTTCCTCCATCTTTGAGCATCGAAATCCAGAAATCCCAATCCTCTCGCGCTTTGATCTCCTCACAATAACCTCCTATGCGGTCGAAGTCTTCGCGTCGGTAGAGCGCGCAGGCCGCAATGTGGTTGCGGCGTGCCAAGAGCGAGAGCGAGAAATCGGGGAGGTGCCAGCGTCCGCTGCGTTTGCCGATGAAATCAATCGTGGGGCGCACGACTTTCACCTCTGGTTGTTGTTCCAGCACGGCGACAGCGTCTGCAATAAAGGATGATCCGAGCAGGTCGTCGGCATCCACCGGCAGCATGTAGCGACCTCGCGAGGCGGCCACCGCCACATTGCGTGCACGACAGGGACCCGCGTTCGCTTGGCGGAGCAAACGGACGCGACCATCGGCTTGCGCCAACGCTTCCACCACCTTGGCCGATCCGTCGGTCGAACCATCGTCCACCACCACCACTTCCAATTGCCGAAAAGAGGAAGCCAACACCGAAAGGATGGCGGCTTCGACATAGGCCTCCGCATTGTAGAGCGGCATGATCACAGACACCAGCGGCGCCGAGCCGGCGGCTGCCGAAGTCGGGGCGATCAGATCTTGTCGAATCCCTTCGTCCATTTCGTCCAATAGTATTTGATGGGGTTGGTGTACTTCAGTTGTTTCCACGGGCGGCTGCCGTGCGGTCGATGCAAGACCGGAAGCGAACAGAACAAGTAGTTGTGCAGGCCGGCCGCCAGACTGTCGTGCGAGATCGTGACGTCAAACCAGTTTTTCGAGTCGTCGAGCCGGTCGAAGTCACAGGATTTTAGCAGTGCGGGCGTGAGCAGCGAACAGCAGAAGGAACAATGTTTCTTGCAGTCGTAGTCCTTCCCCTCGTTGCCGCGGGCGTAGAGATAGGGGTAGTTTATTTTCCCCTCCTCGTCCACAGTCACCGCCGCGGCGATGCCACAATCCGTGCGCGCCGTCGCGCCTTCATAGAGTTTTTGCAGCGTGTCGCGTTGCACCGTCACGTCGCTCTCCACAATCAGCAGTCCCGCGTCGGTTGCCAAGGCTTCTTTCCGACAGCGGCGCAGCACAAAGAGGTAGTTGGGCGAGGGGTGGTCGGTGAGATCGGCCAAGTCCACCACTTCCACGCCCAGCCTTTGGCCTTCGGCATGGAGGCGCGCCGTGTTTTCTGGCGTCGAATTGTCGTTGTACACCACATAGCGGTGTGGAACGGTGAGTTCCGACTGCACGACGGCCTCCATGGTGCGGATGGTGTGGTTGATGCTGTCTTTGACGGGAGTGATGATGAGAAGTTCTTGCATAGGTTGGGTTTAGCGTATGCCCTTTCGGCGTTTGTAGTCGCGAATGCGGTCTGCGAACGCCGCATCTTTTTTATTGCCCGGTCGGGGCGTGAAGCGGAGAATCTCGGGGATGCGTTTCCCTTCGTCGACGATGCGAACTTGGTCGTGCATCCCTTTCACGATGTCGACCCGGTCGTAGAGGCGTCCCGTAGCGGCGTCGAAAGTGTTCATCTGCAGGGTGTCGCCGCGCACGGCGATGAGTTGATAGAACTGTGTGCCGGTGCCGAAGCGGTCGAAGCGCTCATCGAATTCAATGCGGTATTGTTTGGGCGAACAGTGGCTCACGGTGTAGACCGGCACCGTTGGTTGTCCCTCGTCGTTGTGGCGCGTCATGCGGGCATAGGCATGTTCGTGGCCTTGCAGCACGAGGTCGGCATAGTCGTTGAGCGTCGAGGCGAAGGCCCAGCGCTGCATCAGGTTGTTCGAACTCGATTTGGCCGAATAGATGGGGTGGTGCAGCACCACCACGTTCCACCGCGCCGTGCTGTGCTTCATCTGTTCTTCGAGCCACGTCTTTTGTTGCATCAAATAAGGCCACTCACGATTCGAATCGAGGAGATAGAGCTGCAGATTGCCGTAGTTGAGCGCGTAAACTTGGTTTTCGCCCACCATCGATTGCAGGAAGTAGGAGAACACGAGCGAGAAGCGGCGCTCGAGTCGACGAATGGGGTATTTGAGATACTCGTGGTTGCCCGTGGCGCAGAGAATGGGCAACTGCTGCCCGATGGTGTCGAGGTCGCGGAAGGTCTCATTCCAGTATTCGTCGGTGGGTCGTTCGGTGAGGTCGCCGCCGAAGACGGCAAAGTCCACCTCGGGGTGTTCGCGCCAGGCCTTCATGATCTCTCGGTGTGCAATGCCACCCAGGGAGTCCTGCACATCGCCGAAATAGAGGAACGAAAAGTCTTCGTTCATCCCGGCGTCGCGCGCCACGAAGCTGTACCACGGCGAACGCTTGCCGCCTGTCACCACGCGATAGCGGTAGCACTCCCCATGGTTGAGGTTAGTGAGCCGCGCCACGTAGTAAGCTGCCTTGCCGCTGCGCGAAGCGAAGACTTCGCCCGTGGCGGGGATGTCGATAATGGCGGTGTCGTTTTCGTCGCCCAACTCCAAATAAGAGGTTTGCAGCACCGAGTCGCACTGCCAACTCACATTGTGCGAGAGGGCACCCTCGTTGCCGAAGGTGAGCAACACGCGCGAGGGCACGGCCGGCGCGGTGTAGGGCGCTTCGGGAGGATTGCCGAACCACACTTCCCACCGAATGTAGGTGAGGATTGCGAGTCCCGCGAGGAGTACCCCGATGAGGCCGAGCGTGATTTTCTTTTTTCGAGTCATGGTAGAGCTGATGGGGTCATCTCACCGCCACTTGGTCGGTGAGCATGCGTTGCATGTAGGATTGAATGATGGCTTTGAGTTGTCGCTCCATGGCGGTCTGTTGCGGCACGCGCCCTTTGAGGTCGTGCACCATGAGGTGGTCTTTTTTGAAGTCATAAAGCCCCGTTGTTTGCCGGCCGTCGAAGAGCAAAACGTAGTCGCCCTGCGCAAACACGTACACGCCGTTCAGATAAGCCACTTCATAGTTGTGTGTGGCGGGGAGTTGCGTCAGATCGTTGCCAAAGGCGATGAAAGGATGCTGATAACCCAAATAGCCCAAGACGGTGGGCATGATGTCGATCTGCTTGGCGATGCCCGGCACGCGGCCCGGTTTCATGTCGCCCGAGGGGTCGAAGAAGATGATTGGCACGCGGAAACGCCCAAGCGGCGTCTGATATTCCTCATGCGTGGAGAGGCTGGTGTGATCGGCCGTGATGACGAACAGGGTGTTCTTGTACCATGGCTGACGGCTCGCCGTTGCAAAGAATTCGCGCAGTGCCATGTCGCTGTATCTCACACATTTGTGCAAGGCCGTGCCGCCTTCTTCGGGGAACTGCTTCTCGTAGCGTTCCGGCACCTTGTAGGGCGCATGGGACGAGGCGGTGAAAACGGCAGTCATGAACGGCTGTTTCATTTCGCTCATCTTGTGCGCATAGAACTGCAAGAACGGTTCGTCCCAAATGGCCCATGTGCCGTCGAACTCGTCTTTGCCGCCGAAACGCGTGTCGGCCTCAAACTCTGTGCGGCCGTAGTATTTGTTGAAGCCCGTGGAACGCGAAAACGCTTCGAACCCCATTGATCCGTTTTGCGCACCGTGGAAGAAAGCCGTCTCGTAGTTTTCCTTATCCAACTCGCCGGCGAGTCCACTCAAGTGGTTGAGCGAAGCCGGGGTGAGGAAAAACGGTTCGACAAACATGGGGATCGACGAAAGCACCGAGGGCATGCCGTCGATGCTCTTGCGGCCGTTGGCAAACGAGTGTTCGTAGGTGGTGCTCACCGCGATGAGCGAATCGAGGAAGGGCGTCACCCCTTTGTAGCGCCCGCCTTCGAGCTGCGGGTTGAGCGCCCCGACAAATTCTTGGCCGAAACTCTCGAGAATGATCACGACGACGTTCTTGTGGCGCTGAGTCAGCGCCTCGCCCGGGTGGTGTAGGGGCGAATAGATCGTATTGAGTTCGTCGGCGGTGAAGTAGCCCGGATCGACGAACGCCTTTTTGTTGGCCGTTCGTATCATGGAGAAAGGCGTATTCAACACCAGCGCGGCCTCGGCCGGTCGGTTGACAAACTGATTGGCGTTGCTCAGTGTGATGGGACGCACGGCCGTGGTGAATCCGCCGCGCATACCGGCCACACACAGGGGAATGAAGAGACCCAGTGCGAGGGTTTGCGCCACATAGTAGGGCGCAGCCGGCTGCGGTGCCTTGGTGAGTGACCGCGGGTGGACATAGGCCAGCCAAAGCAGGGCGATGAGCGCCACGCCGATGAGCAAAACAATGGGATGGTGGAGCACTTCTTTGCCGACGATGGACAAAATGTTGCCCTCATGGCTAAATTCGCCGAACACTGTCCAAGTGGTGCGGCGACCGGTGTATTGAAAATAGACAGCATCGGCCATATTCAAGGCGACGCCCACGCCGTTGATCACAACATAGAGCCATTTGCACACCGACTGCCAGCCCGCGCGCTCTTTGTAGGGCACGGGCAGGAGCATGAGCAGCGCATAGAGCGCATTGGTGTAGAGAATGGCAGAGGTGTCAAAAAAGAGTGCACCTTTGATCACCAGCGCCGTGTCGAGTTGTGCAAAGCCCGGGGCAAAGGCGTCCCAGTTGGTCCCGAGAAAGGCCAAGCGACAGAGCGCATAGACGACGTAGACCAACAGGAGGTTTAGGAGGAAGGCAGCAGGCGTCGAGAGGGCGCCGAAGCGAAGGGTGAGGTGTTTCATTGACAAAGGGTGAAACCAATCTTGCACAGTGGGAAAGGAAGGCAAAGCTCTTTCGCGCGCGTACGTGCATATAAATAATATGTGTGCAATCTGTCGTTCCGTGGGGAGTCACATCGCGGTTTTCTGCAGATGGGACGAAAGAAGGATGACAAGTCGGCACATTTCAAATAGCAAAGATAAAAAATGTTTGTAAGAAGCCCCGCGTTGCCGGTCGCTTTTCTGTCACAATATGACAGAAAAGTGGCGATTTGGCACAAATGGCAGTCTTTTGGCAGAGAAGTGTGCGCCGAACAGTTGTTTGAAATGGGGTGAGACGTCAGAAAAAACACGGTTTTCGATGGCGAGAAGTCGTGAATCGTCGAGATGGACGCACAATTGGGCGATTTTTCTCGGATTTTGCGCCCGAAAGGTGGGGACTGTCTTGTCGTTGACGTGGGGAAAGGGGCAAATGGCGAGCGAGTGGGGCGAGGAGTGGACGAGTTGCGGCGAAAAGTCCACGAGTTTTTCGGGAAACAAGAGGAGTTTTCGCGAAAAGTGGTGGGTTTTCCTCTCGCACTTGCGCAGTCTTTCTGCGCCCTTGTTGCCGGTTGGGGCAGAGTGGACGGAGGTACAAAAAAACTCCCCGCATTCCGAAGAATGGGGGAGTGTGCGCAAGTAGTAGTCTTGCGCTTTTTGTCAGGGGTTACGCGTTAGCGTCGGGAGCTCCGAAGGGAGTAGCCGTGCGACCCACGCCTTCCGCAGCGGCGGGCTGAGGCATGCCGAGATCGATGGTGCCAAATTCCTGTTCGTACTTAACTACGTTGTCTTGGAGGGCGAAGAGGAGACGCTTCGCGCTTTGGGGCGTGAGGATCTGGCGGGCATTTACGCGAGCCTGGGGCAGACCGGGAAGAGCGGCGACGAAGTCGAGCACGAACTCCTGCGGGCTGTGGTTGATGATGGCCAGATTGCTGTAAGTGCCGTTGGCGATTTCGGGAGTGAGCTCGATTTGGAGCTGCTGACCCTGTTCTTTTTCGTTTGCCATGAGAGGGTAGTGTGTTATGTTGATGAATAAATTTGTGCGATGTGGACAACGAGGTTTTGCTCGTTGTGTGGTCTAAACTGCAACAATGGTGCCAAAAGTGCAACTCCGGTTGTCGTCTGCTGTAGACATGAGCAAATGTAGCAAAACAAAATGGAACGTGCAAGAATGGCGCGTAGAAAACATGCGAGAAATTTGGTATTCTCTCGTCGAGCGTGTAAATTTGCACGTTAATAGACATATTGTCGCTTGACGACGGTAATCTCATTCCATTATGACTTACAAACGACTGCTGCTTTTCCTCTTTTTGTTGCTCGTCCTCCTACCCGGACGGGCGCAATTCGTGGGGCCTTTGGCAGCACGACCTGAATTTAAACGCAGTTGGGGACTCACCTTCGGCAGCGGTGCTTATCATACGATGGCTTACAGTCCCAATGCCAATTTGGTGACCGGGATGTTTGTCTTGGATGTCAAGCGCCAATTTACGCCGACCCTCGCCCTCGGTTTGGAAGGTAACCTCCTGTTGCCGAACCAAAACTTGTTGCAGAGCCACAGTGCCCGTAGCATGGTTTATCTTTATGGAGGGATCAATCTTTTCAACCTCTTTGTGACGCCACCCGTCGAACCGCGTCGCGTCGAGCTGGACGGTATTCTTTCGCTCGGTTGGGGACACAATTTTAAGGAAGAAGCCGCCAATCGTGACCTCGGTGCGAGTTATTTGGTGTCGAAACTGGGCTTGAATCTCAGTTGGTACCTCAATGCCGAACGCTCGTGGGCGCTGAATTTGCGCCCGGCGCTGTTCTACGATTTGCGCACGGAGAAAGAGAACTCGCAAATTGAATACAATATACATAAGGCGTCGATGATGCTCTCGGTTGGTTTCACCTATCGCTGGACCGGCGAGAAGCGGGCGCGCCGTCGCACCTTTATTCATGGCCTCGAAGAGGAAGATGATGAAGAAGATGTGGTGGTGAACGACACCGTGCGCACCATGTACATCTTCCCCCGTCTGGCTTCTCGCGGTCGTCGCTCACGTTCGCGCACGTTGCCCACGCCGTCCATGGCGCTCAACCCTGTGCAGCGTGCAGACCTGCAACCGACCACGCGTGTTGTTTCGGGAACAGAACTTCCCGGCAACTATCACATGGATAGCACCGGCCACGTTGTGGTGGGCGATCGCGAATATGTGGTGCCTCTTCCGAAAAAGATGGCGCCGAAACCGAAGCCTGTGGAAACCGTTCGCCCGAGTGAACCGGTGACCTACGGCGAGAATCACGAAACCGGTGCGCCCTTGGAGCCCGGCAATGAGAGCGTGATGATCATTCCGCTTTCGCAACTCGAGCGAAAAGTAATCAATACGCGTCCTGAGAAGGTGACGCCGCCGGTGAAGTCGTCCGTTGCCGATACGACCGCCTTGACTTCGCGCGGAGTGACGCCCGTTCGTGGCGCTGTCAGCTCTGCACCGGTGAAACACGCCGTGCAGCAAACGCCTGATCGCGCCGCTGAACGACGTGAACACGATCGCCCTGTGGTGCAAACGCCCCATCGTACGGGAGCACAAACGACGGTGGTTGCCACTCCTCCCGTGAAAGTTCGCGGCGAAGAGCACCGCTTGGTGGCCACCGGACCTGATCGTCCCGTTGAAAAGGCCGATTATGAGCGGAAGGTGCGCCAAGAGACGACCATTCGCGGCAATGAACAACCTGCACGCGTGGAAGCGCGTCGGGAACAAACGGCAACGCAAACCACAACAGCCGCCCCCGTTCGCAACGAGGCCGCCACGACGACAACCCAACCCGTGACGCCCGCACGAATCGTGATCGAAACCCCCGATCCTGTGGCACCAGTGCCCGAACTTCAGTACGGCGCGCAGCCGCTTTCGCTCGTAACGACAGTGCCTTCCGTGCAGAAAGAGCCGGAAGTGGAGCCCGCTGAAGTGGTTGAAGACGCTCCCCGTCGCACCGCCGCCAAGAAGACACGCTCCGAAGAGTTCGATGTCTACTTTGCTGCCGGTAGTGCGGCCGTGTCCGGAGCCCCGCTCGGCGAAGTGGCGCGCTTGGTCAATTATCTTCGTCGCAATCCTTCGGCCACTGTGACCCTCGCCGGTTATGTTTCGGGCGGTGAAAATCGCGCGCTGGCGCGTCGCCGTGTCGATGTGGTGCGTGGCTTGTTGGTGAGCCGCTATGGCATCGAAGCACGCCGCATTCATGCAACGGCCTACGGTATTGCCTATTTCTCTTCCCTGCCGGCTAAAAATCGCGTCGTTGTGGCGCACGCCGGTGAGTGAGATGTGAAACGGTGCGCGGACTTTGTCCAAAAAACAGTTGGCTGACCGAAAAAAAATGGCTAACTTTGCAGCCAAAATGGCGTAGTGTACCCTCACGCCAGCTCTCATAGCAATCAGAAAATACAATATATAAACAATTAAAATCACATCAAATGCCTACTATTCAACAACTTGTGCGCAAGGGTCGTTCGGTGGCAGCTGAAAAGTCCAAGTCTCCCGCTTTGGACAACTGCCCCCAGCGTCGTGGCGTGTGCGTTCGTGTGTACACCACCACACCTAAGAAGCCTAACTCGGCAATGCGTAAGGTAGCCCGTGTGCGCCTGACCAACTCTAAGGAAGTGAACTCCTACATCCCCGGTGAAGGTCACAACCTCCAAGAGCACAGCATCGTGCTCGTTCGCGGTGGTCGTGTAAAGGACCTTCCTGGTGTGCGCTATCACATCGTTCGCGGTACTTTGGATACCGCCGGTGTGGCTAACCGCACGCAGCGTCGCTCCAAGTATGGTGCGAAGCGCCCCAAACCCGCTAAGAAGTAATCCATTCAAAGCGGTAGGAGGGTAGGAGAAGAGTAATTGCTAAGCAATGAAGGTGCATTTCAGAGAAAGGTACACTTCTCCTCCCACCCACATCTTATTATTAAGACAAACGTTGGTTTGCATAAGGTTGAGTAAGCACGACAACGTGCTGAAGACAGCATGCAGCCTCACACAAAACCAAATTACCCAATGCGTAAAGCAAAACCTAAGAAGCGGTTGATCCTCCCCGATCCCGTTTACGGAGACCAGAAAGTTTCCAAGTTCGTAAACCACCTCATGTACGACGGTAAGAAAAACGTGAGCTACGAGATCTTCTATCACGCTCTCGAACTCGTCGGTGAGAAGATGCAAAACGAAGAGAAGAGCGCTCTCGAAATCTGGAAGATCGCGCTGGACAAGATCACTCCGCAGGTTGAGGTGAAGTCTCGCCGTATCGGTGGTGCTACTTTCCAGGTGCCCACTGAAATCCGTCCCGACCGTAAGGAATCGGTTTCCATGAAGAACCTTATCAGCTTCGCTCGTAAGCGCGGTGGTAAGACCATGGCCGACAAACTCGCAGCCGAGATCATGGATGCTTACAACGAACAAGGCGGTGCCTTCAAGCGTAAGGAAGATATGCACCGTATGGCAGAAGCTAACCGTGCCTTCGCACACTTCCGCTTCTAATCCCCTCATAGCATAAGACTAAAATGGCAAAGCAAGACCTCCATTTGACGCGCAACATCGGTATCATGGCGCACATCGATGCCGGTAAGACGACAACCTCCGAGCGTATCCTTTTCTACACAGGTAAAACCCACAAAATCGGTGAGGTGCACGAAGGTGGCGCAACCATGGACTGGATGGAACAGGAGCAGGAACGCGGTATCACGATCACTTCGGCTGCCACGACTGCCTTCTGGAACTTCAATGGTACTAAATACAAGTTCAACCTCATCGATACTCCGGGTCACGTTGACTTCACGGCTGAGGTAGAACGCTCGCTTCGTGTCCTCGACGGTGCAGTAGCTACTTACTGCGCAGTGGGTGGCGTGGAGCCCCAGTCTGAAACCGTGTGGCGTCAGGCTGACAAATACAACGTTCCCCGTATCGGCTACGTAAACAAGATGGACCGTTCCGGCGCCAACTTCTTCGAAGTGGTTCGCCAAATGAAGGACGTCCTCGGTGCTACGCCCTGCGTGATCTCTGTTCCCATCGGTGCAGAAGAAAACTTCAAGGGTATCGTCGATCTCATCAAGATGAAGGCTATCCTTTGGCACGATGAGACGATGGGTGCTGAATACGATGTGGAAGATATCCCTGCTGAACTCGTTGACGAGTGCAACGAATGGCGCCAGAAGATGATCGAACTTGCCGCTGAGCAGGACGAGTCGCTGATGGAGAAGTTCTTCGAAGATCCCAACTCGCTCTCTGAAGAAGAAATCGTTGCCGCTATCCGTAAGGGTACGCTCGCATTGGATATCGTTCCCATGACCTGCGGTTCTTCGTTCAAGAACAAGGGTGTGCAAACGCTTCTCGACTATGTCGTGATGTTCTTGCCCTCGCCCCTCGACACGCCCGCCGTTGAAGGTACTAACCCCGATACCGGTGAAATCGAAACTCGTGAAGTGTCGGAAGACGAAAAGACTTCTGCTCTCGCGTTTAAGATCGCTACTGACCCCTACGTTGGTCGTCTCACGTTCTTCCGCGTTTACTCCGGTAAGATCGAAGCCGGTTCTTACGTTTACAACGTGCGTTCGGGTAAGAAGGAACGCGTTTCGCGTATCTTCCAGATGCACTCCAACAAGCAGAACCCCGTTGAGGTAATCGGTGCCGGTGATATCGGTGCAGGTGTTGGTTTCAAGGACATCCGCACGGGTGATACTCTCGCCGACGAAAGCGCACCCATCGTACTCGAATCGATGGAGTTCCCCGATCCCGTGATCGGTATCGCAGTAGAGCCCAAAACCCAGAAGGATCTCGACAAGCTTTCTACCGGTCTTTCGAAGCTCGCTGAGGAAGATCCCACGTTCACCGTGAAGACGGACGAACAAAGCGGTCAGACCATCATCTCCGGTATGGGTGAGTTGCACTTGGATATCATCATCGATCGTCTGAAGCGTGAATTCAAGGTTGAAATTAACCAAGGTAAGCCTCAGGTAAACTACAAGGAAGCCATCACCAAGACGGTGAATCTCCGCGAAGTCTACAAGAAGCAATCCGGTGGTCGCGGTAAGTTCGCCGACATCATCGTGAATGTAGGTCCCGTAGACGAAGACTTCAAGGAAGGCGGCCTGCAGTTCGTCAATAAGGTAACCGGCGGTAACATTCCCAAGGAATTCATTCCCTCGGTGCAGAAGGGCTTCGAGAATGCCATGAAGAGCGGTGTGCTCGGTGGCTTCCCCCTCGACAGCTTGAAGGTAGAACTCCTCGACGGTTCGTTCCACCCCGTGGACTCTGACCAACTTTCGTTCGAAATCGCCGCTCTCCAGGCTTACAAGAACGCTTGCGCCCAAGCAGGTCCCGTTCTTATGGAGCCGATGATGAAGCTTGACGTGATCACGCCCGAAGAAAACATGGGTGATGTGATCGGCGACCTCAACAAGCGCCGCGGTCAGGTAGAAGGTATGGAAAGCAGCCGTTCCGGCGCTCGTGTAGTGAAGGCTACTGTGCCCCTCGCCGAGATGTTCGGTTACGTTACTGCCCTCCGCACCATCACTTCCGGTCGTGCTACCAGCTCGATGTCTTACGATCACCACGCTCCCGTATCGAGCAGCATCGCTAAGTCGGTGCTCGAAGAGATCAAGGGTCGCGTTGATCTCGTTAAGTAATCGACAGCAGGCACCTAATACCAGCAACAATCCATTTCGCTTAGGCGCGGTGGGATAGCGAACGACTCTTATCCCACCGTTGCCGAGCGATGTTCAAACTAAAAAACAATGAGTCAAAAAATCCGCATCAAACTCAAGAGCTACGATCACACGCTCGTTGAGAAATCTGCAGAAAAGATCGTTTCTAACGTGAAAGCTACCGGCGCCATCGTGAGCGGTCCTATCCCCCTCCCCACGCGCAAGCGCATCTTCACCGTTAACCGTTCGACCTTCGTCAACAAGAAGAGCCGTGAGCAGTTCGAAGTATCGACCTACAAGCGTCTCATCGACATCTACAGCTCGAACCCCAAGACGATCGACGCCCTCATGAAGCTCGAGCTTCCCTGCGGCGTAGAAGTTGAAATCAAGGTGTAGTTTAGCGCGAAATCTTTCCGCCTATAACCTCAACTTCCCCAATAGCCCCTTGCATCCCACGATGCAAGGGGCATTTTTTGTGCCACAAGGCTTATTCTCCGAGCCTTTGATCAGCTTCGGATGGGTATCCTACCTTCTCACAGTCGAGGTAATGTCCAAAAACGTGTTATCCTTTAGATTAAGGAGATTAGATCTAAAGACAAATCATGCATTTCTTTGTGCAACTTAGAAGACACAACGAAAATGGAAGGGTAGAAGCAATCTCTTGCAAGCGTGAACTCTACCTCTTGCGAGGTAAATCGATAAGGATAAGTGGGAATCTTTTTCCCGTTAGATAAGGTTCGGAATGGACAGTTTTCCATATCGATAATTGGAAGTTTTCGAAAGATCTTAGCAAGGTGAAATTCCAATAACTCTCCCCTAAGATTTACCTTACAAGGATAGAAGAGAACATCGTCTCCTACAATTTCTTCGATTCTCTTTTTTGCTCGTTTTGAGAAAATCGGAGCTGGCAAAAAACTTTCGAGATAGTCCAACTTTTGGATGGATTCCAATGTCAATTTATGGTCAGCGAGCAGCACCGGCGGATGTTGAAGAAGTGTTTGCTTATCATCTATCAAAAAGTCATACAGCTCTTCTTGTTTTTGCTGATTCCTGAAGTGACAGGGGGTAAAATCCATATCACTTTGTTGCTTAAGTCTGTACATTTATATCAGTGCATTTTATATTTTCCGGAATCCAACGCTTGTCAGACTTTGGTTGGTCAACTTGCAACTTCCTTTTGCGTTCTTCCTCGACTCCATCTTCCTATTTTGGAATATTGCTGTCCGCTAAACTTCAAAACGACACATTTCCCCTATCCGCAACGCCCATCAATAGGCGTTGCGGATTTCTTTTGGGAAAAGTAAGCCCCACTTCTCAACCATCATTCATCGGCTGTCCGCCAAAACGAGAGAATGGAAGACACGAGATGGGGGCAAACGTGTACTTTAAGCCCCAGAGAGACTCTGAATATGGGAAAGTCTATTGATTTCAGAGCTCCTGTTCATCGTATACAACGGATGTCCGCTAAAAATGTGCTTGCGAAGAATGGAAAGAGGGGAAACTTTAGATGAGGTACAATGAATCAACCTGTTTAGCGGCGATCTGAACACCATATTTTCTGCGTCTAAACTTTTACCGGACAGCAATAATTTTGGAAACATCGTCGAATTCATCCGTCGCGTCAACCGGCAAGTGCAAAATTAGACTATTCTTTGGCAGAACTCTGCTTTAGGAGGTTCAAACTTTCGTTTTTGTCTCGCGCTACTGTTGATTTTCTTCTGTTTGCTCGTCATCTTCTTATCTGATAATTCGTCTGCACTTTCAAAATCGAAGCGCATGCTTGATTGGGTAAAGGCAGGCGCAAGAGAGTAAAGTGCCTGAGTGTATGAGCGTCGGCTTTGTGACGGCTACGGACTGAATCGGAACGAATGTCGCCTATCCGCCGCGAAGCGGGTGGTACGAATAACAAGATAAAGACGAGAAGAGCACGTGTTTAGATTTTGTGGAGGGAAGCAACTTTGAGTGGAGGATCGTCTACGCCGTATGATTGCCGCACCACTCCACATGTCGGATGACCGAAAGCCGGTAAGAAAGTTGAGAATGCGGTCTACTTTCTCCGGAAAGTCCACCACTATTTCGCAGCTTTGCCCGAGTTATAATATACAAGTTCGCTTTGTCAAACTTATGTACATATCGCCACGTTCGCGCGTACGCGTACGCGCGCGCATCCAGCTATTTTGTGTTTTTACCTTCACATGTTCACCCATAGGCGGAAAGTGTATGTGAATCAGTTGTTTAGGGGTGAAGGTTTTACCCCCTTTTTGCCTTCACCCTTGCTTTTACCGGCCATGTTGCAACTTTATTCTTTATTCGTTTTTCATACACGCTGCGCAAGGGAACGTCGTGCCATGGCTTGCCATGGTGAGGGGTGAAGGTCGAGGTGAAGGAAAATCAGGGTGAAGGCTTCACCCTTAAATCTCTTGTTCTCAATCGTTTGCGAGGGGAGGTGAAGGAGTGAAGGCTTTTTTTCGAAACTGCTTGACGCGCGCACGCGCGAGGAAATGGGGTAGGACAGCCCCAAAACGCACTCCGAAGAGCCAAAGAGAAGCCAAGCCGATGCACCGCTTCGTATGTCGAATGTATTGAGCAATGATGGGGAAGGGGACATGTGAAGTGCTCGGCTATATATTGTGCAAGGAGCGTGATGGGCGAGTCATCGAGCGTGTGGGAAGCCGGCCGAAGCAAGCTGACTGCAAATCGCGTGGTTGGCAATCCTTTTTCGGTGGAAGCAGCATGGATGCACGACCCCATAAATGCGCCTTTTCCGCTTCGTGAGTCCATCGAAACGTTAGCGCGAGGGGAATGACTGTGCCGGTTTCTTAAAGCACGACGGAGAGCCGAAATGAGGGGGTGCGAAAGTGTGCTCCGGGGAGAGAACGTGCCTGTGAGTGGTGACAAACAAAACCGCGCCCCTTTCTCGGAGGAGAGGGACGCGGTTTTTGCTGTGTCGCGCAGCATAGGTGCACTGTGAAGATCGTTACAGTGGAACTCCCGATGCCTTTGCTGCTATTGCGGTTTACTTACCGGCAGCGGGGGCTTGTTGGCCTTGCGTAGCAGGAGCCTGTTGCTGAGCGGGAGTCTGCTGACCGTTGGCGGGCGTAGTGGGCACGGTTGTGGTCGGCATGTTGGTGATCACATCGCTCGGATCCTGAGCAGACGATTTGGCGAAGAAGCTCGTGGCCACGCTGAAAACGACCAAGAGGGCGGCGAGGGTCCAAGTGGCTTTCTCGATAAAGTTCGTCGTTTGGCGAACACCGAGCACAGAGTTGGCACCCGAAACATTAGAAGCAAGCCCGCCACCTTTGGATTCCTGAATGAGAACCACGATGGCCAGCAAGACAGCCGTGATAACGGCCAGAATGACTAAAAACGTGTACATTTGGGGTTATGAATTGTATTTACTATTAATTGCGAGTTTACGAATAAAACGAATCTTATCTGCAAAGTAAGCACTTTTCTTCGGATTATTCAAGTGTAGGTACGTGAGAATTTCTGCAGCACGCTCGTAGCGTCCTTGTTTGAGGCAGATATTGGCGAGCGTCTCGGTATAGCAACTTTGGGCGTTGAAGCCTTCTTCTGCCGTGTCGGGGGTGAGGCGTTCGTAGGGGGCACCGGCGATTTCGTCTTCGCGACGGGCTGCGGGTTTGAACCACTTCTTTCCGTGCAGTTTGGCCGCTTCGAGCACCTTGAGCGTGGGGTCGTTTTCGACCTCTTCGGGGGTGGTGGGAGCGCCCAAGGCAGGGCAGGGCGTGCCGGCCTGTGCTTCGATTTGAAAGAGGTAGCCCATGTAGTCGGCGGCGGGATCGACGGCTTTTTCCTTCTTTTCCTGTTCCTCGCTGTCGCCGAACAAGAAGCGGTCGATCATCGTCGACGTGAGATCTGTTCCCGTCGGTGTGTTTGCTTCTTCGGCCGCGGTGTCGTCGTTGCTCTCGTCTTGTCCGTGCAGGTGCATACCCTCCGTGAGATCGAAGAGCACTTTGCGGTCGGGGATGAGCACCGCTGCCTTTTCCGCTTCGGTTCGGTAGTCGCTTTCGCCGAGTCGGAAGGCATTTTCCACCAAGAGCAGGCGGGCAGCCTGCATGCAGGGGAATTCGTCGACCAACGCTTGGAGTTCAGCCAGCGTGGTGCGATTCATTAGTTCGGGGTTTTCGATGAGCGCAATCAGATCCATGAGCGAGACGAAGGGTCACCAATCGGCAACCGTGGCATTAAAAATTTGGTCGGTGATGTCGCGAATGAGTTCAGTGACGATGCGTTCTTGCACCTGTGCCAGTTGTAGACGCGAGTCGTAGGGGGCGGAAGCCGAGAACTGTCGTTCCCACCGCTGGTTGTTCTTCTTGTTTTCGAATCGCACGTTGACGGTGAGTCGAAGTTGCACCTGCGATGAAAAGCCATCGGCGGCAATGCCTTTGTTGAACTGGTCGTAGCCCACGATTTCGCCGCTGAGGTGCATATCGCCGGCGCGTTTGACGATCGTCAGTCGCGTTTGGTTGGCGTAGATGTCCTGCAGTTTGTTGTTGAACATCGCTTCCATCGGTGCCCATCCGTAGGGCGCGCGGTTGGGGAATCGGTCGATTTGAATCGTTTTGATCAGATCGTAGTTGATGTTCGTCCCCGTGAATCGATAGCTGATGCAGGCAACGACAAGGACCGACACGCAGCAGAACGCAAGGAGGCGCAGTGCAGTGCGGTGCAGTGCCGTTGGGGCTTTGGCGAACCGCAGCACTCCGTGTCGGAGGCGTGAGAAGGGGGAATCCATATCGGGTGGCAACATTTAGAGGTCGTCGAGACCGTATTCTTTGATTTTGCGATAGAGCGTTCGCTCGGAGATGCCGATTTGGTCGGCGGCCTGTTTGCGGTGGCCGTTGAAGCGAATGAGCGCTTTGCGAATGAGTTCGCGTTCCAAATCGTCCTTGGTGAGAAGTTTGTCGTCGTCGACGGCATCGTGGTGCTCGCGTTCGACTACTTCTTCGGCCACGGTCACCAGTTCGTGGGGCACTTCGCGGTGGTAGGGGAGCAGGGAAGGGGCAGCGGTAGTGTGCTGTGCCGGGCGACTGTTGCGCAACTCGGTCACTTCGGCTTTGAGTTTCTCGATTTCGTGGCGAAGAACGTTGATCGCCTGGAACACGATTTCGCGATCTTGCTCGAAATGCGCTTCCTCACCCACGATTTTCGTTGGGCTCTTGACGACGCTCACCGCCGGCAGGGTGTGGGAGGAGGTGGCGGGGATGTAGAGTTCGAGCACCTCGGGCGTGATTTCGCGTTCGTCGGCCGTGATCGACATGTTTTGCACCACATTCTTCAGTTGGCGGACATTGCCCGGCCACGGGTAGTGCAAGAGCAGTTGTTTGGCTTCGTCGTTGAGTCGGACGGGGGGGATTTTATATTGCTCGCTAATTTCGAGTGCAAACTTGCGGAAGAGCATGTCGATGTCCGCTCCTCGTTCGCGCAAGGGGGGCATCTGAATGGAAACGGCGGCGAGACGATAATAGAGGTCTTCGCGGAAGCGTCCTTCAGCGATGGCGCGTTGCATGTCGACGTTGGTGGCGGCCACAATGCGCACGTTGGAGCGTTTCACTTCGCTCGATCCGACCGGGATGAACTCGCCGGTTTCGAGCACGCGGAGCAGTCGCACTTGTGTTTGCAGGGGGAGTTCTCCCACTTCGTCGAGAAAGAGCGTTCCGCCGTCGGCTGCAGAGAAATAGCCCTCGCGGCTGTCGACACTTCCGGTGAAGGCGCCTTTGACGTGGCCAAAGAGTTCGGAGTCGATGGTGCCCTCGGGCAGCGCACCGCAGTTGAGTGCGAGATATTTTTTGCCCTTGCGCGCGCTCGCGTCATGTATAATGCGTGGAAGCACTTCTTTGCCGACGCCGTTTTCGCCTTGAATGAGGATCGAGAAGTCGACGCGTGCGACTTTGAGTGAGGTTTCGAGCGCACGATTGAGGGCATCGCAGTTGCCCACGATGCCGTAGCGTTGTTTGACGGTCTGTAATTCTTTGGGAGACATAGCGTCGGGAGTGTTTCTGGTGCGAGGTGTTGCCGCTTATGCGGATGTGTGCATCCCTGCCTTGCAAAAATACGAATTTATTCGGTACGCTCTCGTTTGTTCGTCGCTTTTTCCTTACTTTTGTCACATTAAATCCTTGTCTCGACACAGAGACCTTAAAAACCGTAACGCATGAATCGCAAACGAAGTGGCCGTTTCTTTCTGTCGGCAGTGAATTTTCGCCGTGCTTGGCGTTCCTCTTTTTTCTTCGGCGCCGTCTTGTTGGTGCTAAACCTCAGTTTTACAGCCTGCATCGACGAGGAGAAACCGAATGTCGGCAAGGAGCGGATAGAAAGTGTGGGAGTTGGACGAAAAAGTCCACAGTTTTCGGTGAAAATGTCAGACAATTCTGAATTTTCTTCCCAACTTTTGAAAGGGCGCCGCGCCGTGGTTGTTTTCTTCTATAGTAAATGCGGGGATTGTCACCGCTATTTGCCTGTGCTCAACGAGTTTTACGAAAGTGTGCGGGCTGAGCGTGACGGAGAGTTTGCCGACGTGCAGTTTCTTTGCATCAGTCGTGCGGACGATCCGGCGCGGATTGCTCAATTTTGGGCTGCTTCGCGGTTGAGCTTGCCTTATGCTCCCGAGACGGATCGGAAAGTCTTCGATCTGTTCGGCGCTCGCCGCGTTCCGACCACCTATGTGCTGAACGCGGAGGGCGTTTGTGTGGCCGTGTATGGCGACGACAATGCACCGGATGGAAATGAATTGCGCAAGGCGCTGCGCAAGGCGAAGTGAATGGATGAAAGGCCTTGTGGGAATGCAGAGCGTTATGAAGTGAACGGTCTTTGCATCGCTGTCGACCTGTCGAGCGGGGAGGCGAAGAGGGGAGGATGTCTATAAAGAGGAGGGTAGTCTGGGCTGTTAACCAGTTGATTAAACGATAAAAATCAATACCTATGAAACGAAACAAAAGGTGGTGGATAGTAGCCGCCGTGTTATTGCTCATTGCGGCGGTGGCTTTTTTTGTGTTGCGCTGGGCGTGGAAGTATTATGGTCTTCCGGAACGTCCAGATCGCACGGAGTACAAAACGATAGAAGAGCGGGCGGAAAAGGCTTTGGCTTTTGCGCAGCGGCACAACATGAGCGAACGCTATGCGCTGTTTGTCGACTATGGCATTCCCTCGGGTACACCGCGGTTGTTCCTCTGGGATTTCCGTCGTAAGGCGATCGTAGTCAGTACTTATGTGATGCACGGTCCCGGTCGGGGCAGTACGGAGAAAACGCCATATTTTAGTAATCGCCCGGGTAGCGAATGCTCATCTTTGGGGCGCTTTCTCGTCACGAAAGAGCGTGGTCACAAGATAAAACGCAGTTTTCGCCTCAAGGGGATGGATACCGACAATCAGTCGGCTTTCAGAAGAGGACTGATGATTCACAGCGCGCGCTGGGTGGATCGATGGTGTTGGAAAGATTATATCCCTCTCAACCGCGTGTGTTGTCAGGGGTGCGTGACGATCTCCACCCGAGGCATGGATTATTTGTGGCCGCTGATCAATCAAGAGCGCAAACCGCTGCTTTTGTGGAATTTTAGAAGTAGAAACGCGGCAAAGTGAGCGCCGTTCATCGGAATTAGTTCGTGATTTAAGACGTTTTTCGATTTGATTATCCCGTGATGTTACTGCAATTAGCGGGTTGACGGCGAAGGCGATGACGAGGAGACGACGTGGAAAATCATGAAAGCGGCCGAACTTGCACTTCTGTTTTGTCAAAACGACACCGACGAGTAGAAAAAGCTTGAAAATAAGCGTGTTTCTTCTTGTCGGTGTCGGTTTTATTTCGTACCTTTGCCCTCGTAAATGAAGGAGCTGTGTGCCCTTCCGCGGCTTTGTGTCGTGAAAATCAATAGGTTATAGTAATTCGAGTAATAACCATTCGCCCCGCTTGGGTAGAGACTCTTGCGGGCTACGAAATCAAATCTCAATAAATTCCAAATGCCAGGATTATTAGGAAAGAAAATCGGAATGACTTCCGTTTTCAGTGCCGACGGCAAGAATGTGCCGTGCACAGTTATCGAATGCGGTCCTTGCGTAGTAACTCAGATCAAAACTGTTGAAACCGACGGTTATGCTGCAGTGCAAGTAGGCTTCCAAGATGTGAAGGAAAAGAATGTTTCCGCACCTCTTTTGGGTCATTTTAAGAAGGCTGGTGTGACGCCTAAGCGTCATCTCGCAGAATTCGTTTATGATCAGGAGCTCAACCTTGGTGATGCAGTGACTGTGGAACTCTTCGGTGAAGAAGACTTCGTTGATGTAGTCGGAACTTCTAAGGGTAAGGGTTTCCAGGGTGTCGTAAAACGTCACGGTTTTGGTGGTGTGGGTCAATCGACTCACGGTCAGGACGACCGTCAACGCAAACCCGGTTCGATTGGTGCATGTTCTTACCCTGCGAAGGTTTTTAAGGGCATGCGTATGGGTGGTCAGATGGGCGGTAAGCGCGTCACCACTCAGAATCTCAAGGTTCTCAAAGTGATCCCCGAACACAACCTCCTCCTCGTGAAGGGTAGCGTTCCCGGATGCAATGGTTCAATCGTTATCGTAGAAAAGTAAGACATGGAAATTAGTGTATTGAACATCAAGGGTGAAGATACCGGTAAGAAGGTAACCCTTAACGACAGTGTCTTCGGCGTTGAACCCAACGATCATGCCATCTATCTCGATGTGAAGCAGTATCTCGCTGCTCAGCGTCAGGGCACGGCTAAGTCGAAAGAACGTAGCGAGATGTCCGGTTCGACTCGCAAGCTCGGTCGTCAGAAAGGCGGCGGCGGCGCTCGTCGCGGTGACATCAACTCACCCCTGCTTGTTGGTGGTGCTCGCGTGTTTGGTCCCAAGCCTCGTGACTATCGCTTCAAGCTCAATAAGAAGGTGAAGCAGTTGGCTCGTCGTTCGGCACTGAGCTACAAGGTTCAGGAAAATGCCCTCGTGGTAGTTGAAGATTTCAGCTTCGACACGCCTAAGACGAAGAGCTTCATCGACGTGCTCAACAACCTCAAGGTTTCGGACAAGAAGACGCTCGTAGTAGCTGCCGGCAGTGATAAGAATCTTTATCTCTCTGCTCGCAACCTTCCGAAGGCGAAGGTGGCTCTCGCTTCTGATCTCAACACCTACGGCGTGCTTGATGCAGCTGTTTTGGTAGTGACGGAAAGCGCCGTGGCTAAGATCGAAGAGGTTCTTGCCAAGTAATCACCCTCTCAACAGACAACGAAGTAATGGCATTCATTATCAAACCCATCGTCACGGAAAAGCTCAACCAGCTTTCGGAGAAGCAGAACAAGTTCGGCTTCGTTGTAAAGCCCGAGGCTAACAAACTTCAGATCAAGGCCGAAGTTGAAGCCCGCTATGGTGTGACGGTTATCGACGTGAACACAATGATTTACGCCGGTAAGAGCAAATCTCGCTATACGCGCGCCGGTCTCCTCCGCGGACGCACCAACGCGTTTAAGAAGGCCATCGTCACCGTAAAGGACGGCGAGACCATCGATTTCTATAGCAATATCTAATCAAGACAATGGCAGTACGTAAATTTAAGCCCACAACTCCGGGGCAAAGACACAAGGCTATCGGTACTTTCGAAGAAATTACTGCATCAGTACCGGAAAAATCTCTCGTCTGCGGTAAGCGTGCCAGCGGTGGTCGCAACAACGTCGGTAAGATGACGATGCGTTATCTCGGCGGTGGCCACAAGCGCAAGTTCCGTTTCATCGATTTCAAGCGAGAGAAGGATGGAGTTCCCGCAGTGGTGAAGACCATCGAGTACGATCCTAACCGTTCGGCTCGCATCGCTCTTCTTTACTACGCTGACGGTGAAAAGCGTTATATCATCGCTCCCAATGGATTGAAAGTGGGTGACCAGCTCCTCTCCGGCGCTGACGCTGCTCCCGAAGTGGGCAACGCTCTCCCCCTGCAAAACATCCCCGTGGGTACCGTTATCCACAACATCGAGCTTCGCCCCGGTCAAGGCGCCCTCTTGGTTCGCTCGGCCGGTAACTTCGCTCAGCTCACTTCTCGTGAAGGTAAGTATTGCGTGATCAAGCTTCCTTCCGGAGAAACTCGTCAGATTCTCAGTGCTTGCAAGGCTACCATCGGTAGTGTCGGCAACTCTGACCACGCTCTCGAATCGTCTGGTAAGGCAGGTCGCAGCCGCTGGCTCGGCCGTCGTCCTCACAACCGCGGTGTTGTGATGAATCCTGTCGATCACCCGATGGGTGGTGGTGAAGGCCGTCAAAGCGGTGGACACCCCCGTTCGCGTACTGGTCTCTATGCTAAGGGTCTCAAGACACGTGCACCCAAGAAGCAGAGCAACAAGTACATTATCGAAAGACGTAAGAAATAATAGCACTAAAAGAATCGCAATATGAGTCGTTCTCTTAAGAAAGGTCCGTACATCGCAGTTTCTCTCGAGAAGAAGATTCTCGCCATGAACGAAAGTGGCAAGAAGAATGTGGTGAAGACATGGGCGCGCGCTTCGATGATCTCCCCCGATTTCGTGGGACACACGGTCGCAGTGCACAACGGTAACAAGTTCATCCCTGTTTACGTGACGGAAAACATGGTCGGCCACAAGCTCGGTGAGTTTGCGCTGACGCGTAAGTTTGGCGGTCACGGCGGTAACAAGAAGAAGTAATCCACTTCGGGTGAACGCCACAACAACAATCCAACAATAAAATCTCAATCTCTAAATAATGGGAGCAAGAAAAAGACTTGCCGCCGAATCTCGCAAGGCGGCTCTCAAAACCCAGTATTTTGCCAAATTGAACGATTGCCCTTCCTCTCCCCGCAAAATGCGCTATGTCGTTGACATGGTTCGCGGTATGGAGGTGAATCGCGCCCTCGGCACGCTTCGTTTCAGCAAGAAGGCTGCTTCGAACGCCGTTGAGCTGCTGCTGCGTTCTGCAATCGCCAACTGGGAAGAAAAGAACAATCGCAAGGCCGAAGAAGGCGAACTCTTCGTGACGAAGATCTTCGTTGACGGCGGTGCAACGCTCAAGCGCATGCGCCCCGCTCCTCAGGGTCGCGGCTACCGCATTCGCAAGCGTTCTAACCACGTGACGATCTTCGTGGGTACAAAAGAAGAAACCAACGACTAATTAGAAACAACAGCAATGGGTCAAAAAATCAATCCTATCGCCAACCGACTTGGCATTATCCGCGGTTGGGACTCCAACTGGTTCGGTGGTTCTAACTTCGGCGACAATATCCTCGAAGATAGCAAGATTCGCGAATATCTCGATGCACGTTTCAAGAGCTACGTCGAAAAGCCCGGTCGCGCTTCTGCCAGCAAAAAGGAATACACTAGCGTATACGAATATATCTCTCGCATCGTGATCGAGCGTACGCCCAAGCTCGTTACGATCACGATCTGCACCAGCCGTCCCGGTATGATCATCGGTCAGGGTGGTAAGGATGTAGAGCAGCTCAAGCTCCAGCTTCAGAAAATCACCAGCAAGGATGTTCAGATCAACATCTTCGAAGTGAAGAAGCCCGATCTCGACGCTAACATCGTAGCCAAGAGCATCGCACGCCAGATCGAAGGTAAGATGGCTTACCGCCGTTCGATCAAGAAGGCCATCGAAAACACGATGCGCAGCGGTGCCGAAGGTATCAAGGTGCAAATCAGCGGCCGTTTGAACGGTGCCGAAATCGCACGCAGCGAAATGTACAAGGAAGGCCGTACGCCCCTTCACACTTTCCGCGCCGATATCGACTACTGCCAGACGGAAGCCCTCACGAAAGTGGGTATCCTCGGTATCAAGGTGTGGATCTGCCGTGGCGAAGTTTACGGTAAGAAGGATCTCGCTCCTAACTTCACCGCCGAGAAGGAAAATGGTCGCCGCGAAGGCGGTCGTCGCGAAGGACGCGGCAACTTCCGCAACAAGAGAAATTCAAATCGCTAATCTGATTCTGTTAGAGCCATATGTTACAGCCTAAAAGAACAAAGTTCCGCCGCCCTCAAAAGGGCCGCAGCAAGGGCAATGCCCAACGCGGCAATCAGCTCGCTTTTGGTAGCTTCGGCATCAAGAGCCTCGGCACACACTGGATCACGGGTCGCCAAATCGAAGCCGCTCGTATCGCCATGACGCGCTACATGCAGCGTGAAGGCCAGAGCTGGATTCGCATCTTCCCGGATAAACCCATCACGAAGAAACCTGCCGACGTCCGCATGGGTAAGGGTAAGGGTGACCCCGTGGGTTACGTCTTCCCCATCACTCCCGGTCGCATCATTTTCGAAATCGAAGGCGTACCCTTCGAAGTCGCTAAGGAAGCTCTTCGCCTGGCCGCGCAGAAACTCCCCGTGACCACGAAGTTCATTGTTAGACACGACTACGACAAAAAAGCTTGATTATGAAGATTGCAGAAATTCGCGAACTCAAGAGCAAAGGCGAACTCGCAGAGCGCCTTGCTGCTGAGGTGAATGCCTATGAAAACATGGTACTCAACCACAGCATTTCTCCTCTGGAAAATTCTGCACAGATCAAGACCTTGCGTCGCACCATCGCTCAGATGAAGACTGTGCTGAACGAAAAATAAAAACGGAACGGACGGAAACGACACCGACGACTGCACCGATGACGGCAGTGGTAGAAACGTGTTGATGATGCATCGCTCGGAAGGTCGACGGAGTTTCGTTTCATCCCTCCACCCATCATAAGAATCCAGAATGGAAAGAAATTTAAGAAAGACCCGTCAGGGGGTTGTCGTAAGCAATAAGATGGACAAAACCATCGTCGTTGCTGCCAAGTTCAAGGAGAAGCACCCCATTTATGGCAAGTTCATCTCCAAAACGAAGAAGTACCACGCTCACGACGAGAAGAACGACTGCAACGTCGGCGACACCGTGCTCATCATGGAAACTCGTCCCCTGAGCAAGACGAAGCGTTGGAGAGTTGTAGAAATCGTAGAAAGAGCTAAGTAAACATGATCCAAACAGAATCTCGATTGACCGTCTGCGATAACAGTGGTGCTCGTGAAGCCCTCTGCATTCGCGTACTCGGCGGTACGAAGCGTCGCTACGCTTCTGTTGGTGACGTGATCGTTGTATCTGTCAAGAGCGTGATCCCGTCCAGCGACATTAAGAAGGGTGCCGTATCCAAGGCACTGATTGTTCGCACGAAGAAGGAAATCCGTCGCGCTGACGGCTCTTACATCCGCTTTGACGACAACGCTTGCGTACTGCTCAACAACGCGGGCGAGCTCCGCGGAAGTCGTATCTTCGGCCCCGTCGCACGTGAACTGCGTGCAGTGAACATGAAGGTGGTTTCTTTGGCCCCCGAAGTTCTCTAACCCAACACAAGTAAGACGATATCTCACATGAGTAAGTTACATATTAAGAAGGGCGACACCGTTTGCGTTCTTGCCGGTAAGGACAAGAAGAAGACGGGTAAGGTGGTTCGCGTGCTTGTGGACAAGCAACGTGCCATTGTTGAAGGTCTCAACATGGTTCAAAAGAGCCAGAAGCCCAACGCCAAGAATCCTCAGGGCGGTTTCGTGCGCACGGAAGCCCCTATTCACATTTCCAACCTGAATGTGGTTGACCCCAAGACCGGTAAGCCTACGCGCATCGGTCGTCAGCTGAACGCTGAGGGTAAGCTCGTCCGCATCGCCAAAAAATCCGGAGAGGAAATCAAATGAATACAGCACAACTCAAGAAAGAATATAAGGAGCGCATCGCTCCGGCGTTGATGAAGCAATTCAACTACTCTTCGCCCATGCAGATCCCCGTGCTCAAGAAGATTGTTATCAATCAGGGTCTGGGTTCGGCTACGCAAGATAAGAAGATCATCGACGTTGCTATCAACGAGCTCTCGGCTATCACCGGCCAGAAAGCTGTTGCCACGGTTTCGAAGAAGGACGTTGCCAACTTCAAACTCCGTAAGAAGATGCCCATCGGTGTGATGGTAACGCTTCGCCGCGAACAGATGTACGAATTCCTCGAGAAGCTCGTTCGTGTTGCTCTTCCTCGTATCCGCGACTTCAAGGGTATCGAGAGCAAGTTCGATGGTCGCGGTAACTACACGCTCGGTATTCAGGAACAGATCATCTTCCCTGAAATCAACATCGACGCTATCGACCGCCTGCTCGGTATGAACATCACGTTCGTTACCTCTGCTCCCACGGACGAAGAAGGTTACGCTCTCCTCAAGGAGTTCGGCCTCCCCTTCAAGAACGCTAAAAACAACTAATCAGCGATATGGCAAAAGAATCAATGAAAGCGCGTGAGGTAAAGCGCGCCAAGCTGGTAGCCAAGTATGCCGCTAAGCGTGCTGCCCTCAAGGAAATCGTGAATCACAGCGACGATCCCCAGGCAGCTTTCGAAGCAGCACAAAAGCTTCAGTCCATCCCCCGCAACGCCAATCCCATTCGTCTGCACAACCGCTGCAAGATCACGGGACGTCCCAAGGGCTACATCCGCCTCTTCGGTCTCTCGCGTATCCAATTCCGTGAGATGGCTTCGGCCGGTCTCATCCCCGGTGTGCGCAAGGCCTCTTGGTAATCGACCGATCCTTGTCGAATCACAAGCATCACTTTTAACACTGTCGGGAATTTCCCGATAAATTAAATCCACAATAATGACTGATCCCATAGCAGACTTTCTGACCCGCCTTCGCAACGCGATCCAAGCTAAGCATCGTGTTGTAGAAGTTCCGGCGTCGAACCTGAAGAAGGAAATCACGAAGATTCTCTTCGACAAGGGCTATATCCTCAACTTCAAGTTTGAGGACAATGGTCCCCAAGGCACTATCAAAATTGCCTTGAAGTATAATCCCGCCACGAAAGTGAGCGCAATCAAGAGCCTCAAGCGAGTTTCTACGCCCGGTATGCGTAAGTACACCGGTTACCGTGAAATGCCTCGCGTGATCAATGGACTGGGTATCGCTATCATCTCCACGTCCAAAGGTGTAATGACCGACAAAGAAGCATCCGCCCTCAAGATCGGCGGTGAAGTTCTTTGCTATGTATACTAAAATATAGGAGGAACAAAATGTCTAGAATTGGTAAATTGCCGATTAACATTCCCGCTGGCGTACAAGTGACGCTGCAGGATAATGTAGTGACCGTAAAGGGTCCGAAGGGTGAGCTCTCTCAGGCTGTTGATCCCTCTATCAAAGTCACAATCGAAGATGGCCACATCACTTTCGCTATCGATGAAAACAGCGAAGTAGAGACGAAGCAAAAGCAAGCTTTCCATGGTCTGTATCGTGCTTTGGTTAACAACATGGTTGTTGGTGTAACCGAGCAGTACAAAGCCGAAATGGAACTCGTCGGTGTGGGTTATCGTGTAGAGAACAAGGGCAACCTCGTTACTTTCACGCTGGGTTTCACTCACCCCATCGTTATCGAACTCCCCAAGGAGATCTCCGTTGAGACGAAGATGGAACGTAACCAGAACCCCTATATCAGCCTGACGTCCTGCGACAAGCAGCTCCTCGGTCTGGTATGCGCCAAAATCCGTTCTTTCCGCAAGCCTGAGCCTTACAAGGGTAAGGGTATCCTCTACGTCGGTGAGCAGATCCGTCGTAAGTCCGGTAAGTCGGCAGGTGCTAAGTAACCTCTAATCACGATTTAGATTATGACAAAACAAAAAGAAGCAAGACGCGTAAAGATCAAGTATCGCGTTCGCAATAAGATCTCCGGTACGGCTGCTCGTCCCCGCATGAGCGTGTTCCGCAGCAACAAGCAGATCTACGTTCAGGTCATCGACGACGAAGCTGGAAAGACCCTCGTCGCAGCCTCTTCGCTCGGTCAAGAAGCATGCCCCAAGAAGGAACAAGCCTTCAAGGTAGGTGAAGCTGTGGCCAAGAAGGCACTCGAGGCCGGAATCAGTGAAGTAGTTTTTGATCGTAACGGCTATCTCTACCACGGTCGCGTGAAAGAAGTTGCCGAAGGCGCTCGCAAAGGTGGACTCAAATTCTAAAGATTATGGCAATCAGAGTAAACGCAAACAATGAAGAATTGAAAGATAGACTCGTTGCTATCAATCGTGTTACGAAAGTCACCAAGGGCGGACGCACTTTCACCTTCGCTGCCATCGTAGTGGTAGGTGACGGTAAGGGCGTTATCGGTTACGGTCTCGGCAAAGCCGGTGAAGTCACCGCAGCTATCGCCAAGGGCGTAGAAGCAGCCAAGAAGAACCTCGTGAAGGTGCCCATCATCAAGGGAACCGTTCCCCACGAGCAGGCTGCCCGTTTCGGCGGTGCCGAAGTGCTCATCCTTCCCGCCTCTGAAGGTACGGGAGTGGTAGCCGGTGGTGCTATGCGCCCCGTGTTTGAAAGCGTAGGTATCACCAACGTGCTTTCGAAGTCTAAGGGTTCTTCTAACCCCCACAACCTCGTGAAGGCAACGATCCTCGCCCTCAGCGAAATGCGTGATGCCCGCACCGTAGCTCAGCATCGCGGAGTATCCATCGATAAAGTATTCAGAGGATAAGCATTATGGCAACAATTAAGGTACAGCAAACTCGCAGCCGCATCGGCGCCCCCGTTGACCAGAAGCGCACACTCGATGCTCTCGGTCTCACTAAGCTTTATCAAGTTGTAGAACTCGAGGACAACGCTTGCACTCGCGGCATGGTTCGCAAAGTTCACCACCTGGTAACTGTAGTAGAATAAATAACACGTACGACATCATGAAATTGCATACACTCAAACCGGCCAACGGATCCACCCAGACTCGTAAGCGTATCGGTCGTGGTCCCGGTTCGGGCCTCGGCGGCACGTCTACCCGCGGTCACAAGGGTGCTAAGTCTCGCTCCGGTTACAGCAAGAAGATCGGTTTCGAAGGTGGTCAGATGCCCCTCCAGCGCCGTCTTCCGAAGTTTGGTTTCAAGAACATCAACCGCGTAGAGTACAAGCCCATCAACCTCAGCACGCTCCAGGCCTTGGCCGAAGCAAAGCAGCTTGAGAAGATCGGTGTCGAAGAACTCGTAGCCGCAGGTTTCATCAACCGCAAGACTCTTGTTAAGATTCTGGCCAATGGTGAATTGAAAGCCAAACTCACCGTGGAGGCTCACGCCTTCTCGAAGACGGCCGTAGCAGCCATCGAGGCTGCAGGTGGTACCGCCACCCAACTCTAAACCATGTAATTCTAAGAGTCGAATGAAAAAAATAGTCGAAACTCTCAAGAACATATGGCGTATTGAGGATTTGCGCACGCGAATCCTCATCACCATACTGTTCGTGGCCATTTACCGTTTCGGATCCACTGTGGTACTTCCCGGTATCGATTCGACGGCATTGACCAATTTGCAAAAACAGACCGAGGGTGGCCTGATGTCGCTCCTCGACATGTTCTCAGGTGGTGCATTCTCTCAAGCATCAATCTTTGCTTTGGGTATTATGCCCTACATCACAGCTTCGATTGTTATTCAGCTCTTGGCAGTTGCAGTTCCCTATTTCCAAAAGTTGCAGCGTGAAGGTGAAAGCGGAACGCGCAAGATCAACCAGTACACTCGCTACTTGACCCTTGCGATTCTCACTTTCCAAGCCCCGACCTATCTCATGAACCTCAGAGAGCAGACGCTTGGTACGAATGCGTTCTTAGTAGGCGATGGATTCTGGTTTATGGCCACCTCCACTTTGATTCTCGCCGCCGGTTCGATGTTCGTACTGTGGCTCGGTGAACGTATCACCGACCGCGGAGTCGGCAACGGTGTTTCCGTCATCATTATGATCGGTATCATCGCCCGTCTGCCGGCAGCCTTCTTCGAAGAGCTCACATCAGCGCTCTCCAGTGCAGAAGGCGGTGGACTGATCAAGTTCTTCATCGAGATCATCGCCCTGGTTGGTGTCATGGCACTCGCCATACTTTTGGTAAAGGCGGTACGCAAGGTACCCGTACAGTACGCTAAACGAATTGAAGGACGAAAGAACCAGGTGGGCGGTGCCCGTCAGTACATTCCCCTCAAGCTCTTCGCGGCCAATGTGATGCCGATCATCTTTGCTCAGGCCATCATGTTCCTCCCGTTGATGCTGGTGAATGTCACCAAGACAGAAAGCCCCATCCTTCAACAGTTCCTCAATCCCAACAGTGTTCTCTACAATGTCGTGTTCGTCTTCCTCATTGTAGCATTCACTTACTTCTACACGGCCATCACAATGAACCCCGTTCAGATGGCTGAAGACATGAAGCGCAACAACGGTTTCATTCCCGGTGTTAAGCCCGGTAAGGAAACAGCTGACTATATCGACAGCGTGATGTCACACCTCACGCTTCCCGGTTCGCTCTTCATTGCGGTAATCGCCATTCTCCCCACCTTCGCTCAGATGGAGCCCTTCAAGGTGCATCAGGCCTTTGCCCACTTCTTCGGTGGAACTTCGTTGCTCATCCTTGTCGGTGTGGTGCTCGACACCATCCAACAGATCGACAGCTTAATGTCGGTGCGCAACTATGATCGAATGCTCAACGCGGGACACACACGTCACCGTTCAAACGACTAAGGTTAATAGAACTCCACTCGGATGATCTATCTGAAGACAGAAGAAGAAATCGACCTGTTGCGCGCCGCCAATCGATTGGTCAGCGCAACATTGACCGAAATCGCTAAAATTGTGAAGCCAGGTGTGTCCGTCAAAGCATTGGACACCTTGGCCGAGCAATACATTCGCGATCACGGTGCAGTCCCCACCTTCAAAGGGTTCCCCGCCGACATTCCCGGTGCCGAACCCTTCCCTGGTAGCATCTGCGCCTCGATCAACGAATGTGTGGTTCACGGTCTACCCGATGAACGTGTTCTTCGCGACGGCGATATCATCTCCGTCGACTGTGGAACCTACCTCAACGGGTTTTGCGGCGACTCCGCCTACACATTCTGTGTCGGTGAGGTGAGCGACGAAGTCAAGCAATTGCTTCGTGTCACCAAAGAGAGCCTCTACCTCGGCATCGAGGCCGCCCTTCCCGGGCGTCGCATTGGCGACATCGGCGCAGCCGTACAAGACCATTGCGAACGACAAGGCTACGGTGTGGTTCGTGAGTTCACCGGTCACGGCATCGGTCGCGAGATGCACGAAGATCCTTCGGTACCCAACTACGGAAGCCGCGGATCGGGCAAGCAAATCAAGAACGGCCTTTGCATCGCGATCGAACCGATGATCACCCTCGGCAATCCTGCCATCGGACTTTTGCCCGATCGTTGGGGCATCATCACGCTCGACCGCCGTCCCGCCGCTCATTTCGAGCACACCATCGCCATTCATCACGGCAAACCCGAAATTCTTTCGACGTTCGAAGACATTGAACGCGTGGAAGGACATCTCTATTAAGATCATGGCAAAACAAACTGCAATTGAACAGGACGGAACGATCGTCGAAGCGCTCAGCAACGCGATGTTCCGTGTAGAGTTAGAGAACGGTCATCCCATCACCGCCCACATTTCCGGTAAGATGCGCATGCACTACATCAAAATCTTACCCGGCGACAAAGTGAAGGTGGAGATGAGTCCCTACGATCTGTCGAAAGGCAGAATCGTGTTCCGATACAAATAATACACACCCAGATATGAAGACAAGAGCATCCTTGAAGAAGCGCACTCCCGACTGCAAGATCGTACGTCGTAAGGGTCGCCTCTTTCTGATCAACAAGAAGAACCCTAAGTTCAAGACTCGTCAGGGTTAATCCAAAGCAAAACATCAAATAAGTATATGGCAATAAGAATTGTTGGTGTCGATTTACCTCAAAACAAGCGAGGTGAAATCGCCTTGACCTATATTTTCGGTATCGGTCGCAGCAGCTCGGCAAAGATTCTCGACAAAGCCGGCATTGACAGAGACATCAAAGTAAAGGATTGGACGGACGATCAAGCCGCCAAAATCCGTGAAATCATCGGTGCAGAATTCAAGGTCGAAGGTGACCTCCGTTCCGAGGTACAGCTGAACATCAAGCGCCTCATGGATATCGGCTGCTACCGTGGCATCCGTCACCGTATTGGTCTTCCTCTTCGTGGTCAGAGCACTAAGAACAACGCTCGCACTCGCAAGGGTCGCAAGAAGACCGTTGCAAACAAGAAGAAGGCAACTAAATAATAAGTGACTATGGCAAAGAAAAATGTCTCTGCAAAAAAGCGTAACGTAAAGGTTGACGCACAAGGCCAGCTGCACGTTCACAGCTCCTTCAACAACATCATCGTATCGCTCGCCAACAGCGAAGGTCAGGTTATCTCCTGGTCGAGCGCCGGTAAGATGGGTTTCCGCGGTTCTAAGAAGAACACGCCCTACGCTGCTCAAACTGCAGCTCAAGATTGCGCCAAAGTGGCTTACGATCTCGGTCTCCGCAAGGTGAAAGCCTACGTCAAGGGTCCCGGTAACGGTCGTGAAAGCGCCATCCGTGCCTGCCACGGTGCCGGTATCGAAGTAACCGAGATCATCGACGTTACTCCGCTTCCCCACAACGGTTGCCGTCCTCCCAAGCGCCGTCGCGTATAAACCCACTGAAGGCGTCGTCCCAAGCACACCGCATCGCCCTCGGGCACAGCGGTGCCGCTTGAGCAGGCGTCGAATCACGAATCAACCATTCAAGCAAAACAAATATGGCAAGATATACAGGTCCTAAGGTACGCCTTTCTCGTAAGTTCGGCGAAGACATCTTCGGCAACACGACCAAGCGCATGCAAGGACGCAACCAGAACGTACGTCGTCGTAAGACCTCTGAATACGGCATCATGCTCGCTGAGAAGCAGAAGGCTAAGTACACCTACGGTGTGCTCGAGAAGCAGTTCCGCAATCTCTTCGACAAGGCTGCCAAGGCCAGCGGTATTACCGGTGAGATCCTCCTCCAGAGCCTCGAATGCCGTCTCGACAACGTCGTTTACCGCCTCGGCATTGCCCCCACTCGCGCCGCAGCCCGTCAGCTTGTGAACCACAAGCACATCACGGTCGACGGTCGTGTAGTGAACATTGCCTCGTTCAGCGTAAAGCCCGGCCAAATCGTCGCCGTTCGCGAGAAGTCTAAGTCTCTCGAAGTCATCGCCGATGCACTCGCCGGTTTCAATCACTCCAAGTATCCCTGGATCGAATGGGACGAAAGCACCAAGTCCGGTAAGCTCCTCCACAAGCCCGAACGTGCCGACATTCCCGAGAACATCAAGGAACAGTTGATTGTCGAGCTCTACTCTAAGAACTAATTCATAACACGATTTTTCATGGCGATATTAGCATTCCAAAAACCCGACAAAGTGGTAATGCTCGAGAACGACGCCAAGAACGGAAAATTCGAATTCCGTCCCTTGGAACCCGGTTTCGGCACCACCGTCGGCAATGCTCTACGTCGCATCCTGCTCTCCTCGCTCGAAGGTTTCGCCATCTGCGCCATCAAGATTGACGGCGTCGAACACGAATTTGCCTCTGTGCCCGGCGTGAAGGAAGACGTAACCAACATCATTCTCAAGTTGAAGCAAGTTCGCTTCAAACAATTAGTAGAAGAATTCGAGACTGAGAAAGCAAGTATCACCATTTCGAACTCCACGGAGTTCAAAGCAGGTGACATTGGCAAACAGTTGTCCGGTTTTGAGGTCCTCAATCCCGAACTCACTATTTGTCACTTGGATTCCAAAGCCACGATGACGATCGAAGTTACGATCAACAAGGGTCGCGGATATGTTCCCGCTGATGAAAATCGCGAGTTCTGCACCGATGTCAACGTAATTCCCATCGATTCTATTTACACCCCCATCCGTAACGTCAAGTACGCCGTAGAGCCCTTCCGCGTAGAGCAGAAGACCGACTACGACAAACTCGTGCTCGATGTTTCAACGGACGGTTCCATTCACCCGAAGGATGCACTGAAGGAAGCTGCGAAGATCCTCATCTATCACTTCATGCTCTTCTCCGACGAGAAGATCACTGTCGACGACGCTCCCGACGCCGACAACGAAGAGTTCGACGAGGAAGTACTTCACATGCGTCAGTTACTCAAGACCAAACTCCTCGACATGAACCTCTCGGTTCGCGCGCTCAACTGCTTGAAGGCCGCAGATGTCGAAACCTTGGGCGACCTCGTTCAGTACAACAAGAACGATCTCTTGAAGTTCCGCAACTTCGGTCGGAAATCGCTCACGGAGCTTGATGATTTGCTCGAGAGTCTGAATCTGTCGTTTGGAACCGACATCAGCAAATACAAATTGGACAAGGACTGATCCCACAACCTGAGTTGTAATCGATCAATCAACTATCCCATTCAAACAAAAGTACACAAATGAGACACAATAAGAAATTCAACCATCTCAGTCGTACTGCTTCTCACCGTGCGTCCATGCTCGCTAACATGGCCGTATCGCTGATCAAGCACAAAAGAATCACTACGACTGTCGCAAAGGCAAAGGCGCTGAAGAAGTACGTCGAGCCCCTTATCACGAAGTCTAAGCAGGACACCACCAACAGCCGTCGTGTGGTCTTCTCTTACCTCAAGGATAAGCACGCTGTGACCGAGCTCTTCAAGGAAGTCAGCGTAAAGGTCGCAGATCGTCCCGGTGGCTACACCCGCATCATCAAGACCGGTTTCCGTGCCTGCGATGCCGCCCCGATGTGCTTCATCGAGTTGGTTGACTACAACGAGCACATGGCCAAGACCGAAAAGAAGGCCAAGCGCACTCGTCGTTCCAAGAAGGCAGCTGCCGCCAACGAGGCAGAAGCCCAAGCCCCCGTTGCAGAAACGGCGGAAACTGCAGAATAATTCAGCCACATACTTATTTCCCATCCCCGCTCCCGCCAGGAGCGGGGATTTTTTGTTTCGTTCCTTCTCTCGTTTTCGTGCGTCTTCTCCCACACTTATGTTCAGCCCCTGTCGCTTCTCGTTTCGTCTTTTTCCGCTCTTTCTGCGGCCGTCTGCTTTTCGCACGTCTACTCTTATAGGAACCATCGCACTTCGCATCCCGTTCCCATCCCTTACACTCCCGTGCTCCATTTCGCTACTAAACCGCAGCATTCATTGTTGTGAGTGGAGAAAATGAGTAACTTTGCTCTTGTCGTTCCCTCTTCCATCGAGGAAGGCGACTGCTTTTCGCGTGTCGCCCCCATCGACACCCCACCCGTCCCATCGTTCCAAATCGTCCTGCCCATGGACCTCCACACCCTCCGCACCGTCGTTCACTACAGCCTGCATTTCCTCGCCCCTTTCCTCCTTGCGCTGTTGTTTTTCCCCGACGGCAAGCGCCGCAAAGCCTATCTCATCATGTTCGCCACCATGCTCGTCGATCTCGACCACCTGTTGGCCACGCCCGTCTTCTCCCCCCACCGCATGAGCATCGGCTTTCATCCCCTCCATTCCTATCCCGCCATTGTGCTCTACGCTCTCATGTGCTGTCTGCCCTATGGGCGTCACCGTTACTTGCCGTGGTGGGGCAGGGCAGTGGCCATCGGTCTGCTCTTCCACATGTTCACCGATTGGCAAGACTACATGTGGTGGCCGCACTGATGCGCATTTTCGCCGCAAATGCTCTTTTCCCCACCGCGTGCCACCTTCTTCCATGCGAAAGCCGTACAGTGCGCGCTGAAAACACCGCTGTTTTTTCCCGAAACCTCCCTTGTTTCACGAAAAAGCAGCGGTGTTTTTGTGTGAAATTCTATACGAGAAATGCTTGGCGGTTCTAAAAAGACTTTCAATGCCTCGTAAGCTGACTGTAAAATTAATGCTTTCACGATGTTTCTGTGCTAGATTTTAAAGTTGCAAATAAGAGTAATTCTCTTGATAATAATGTTTGTGATGAGATGTCTCGTTAATTTTGATTCGGACCGATTATGCGTTGCAAAATTGATTCAATTCAATTTTCATCTGTACAAGTCGTTATTTTGCAATGTCAATTTCTCATTAAATGCATGCATTATGAGAAAAACTATCATTTTTGCTTCTACTTCTTTTGTGTTGTTGTTTGTTTTCTTATTTTTAGGCGGTAATTTTAGTATGAATAAAATTTAGTGATTATGTTATTTCATCTTAGGCAGCACTTCTTGCGCTTGTGGATTCTTTGCTCGCTGCTAATCCTCTCATTCTCCCAACTCTTCTCCCAGGGCTTTACACAGAAAGCTCAGCTTGTCGTTGTTGAAATGAAAACTCCCAAAGGTCCATTTCGTGTAGGAGGGAAATATGGGTTACGACTTTATGTCAAAAATATTGGGCGCTCTTCTTGGTCGGGACAATTTATAGCCAAAACCTCAGATGGCAGTATTGAGCAGCACCATCAAGTCACAAAGCTCCGCCCACAAGCAGTAGAAATTTTCAGCATGTCCACATGGTCGCCCTCTCATCCAGGACAACACAATATGAATTTCTACTACCAAACCAATCTTGAAGGTCGAGGTCTTGTACTCGAAACACAAGGTGGTATCAGAAATCCATTCATTTTCAATGTTACGGGCGATCAACCAGCTCCAACTCCTCGTCTCAGTCTCCAAACTAATCTTTGCGACTTCTTTCCAAATGGAGGAGGTGGAGCCACGACTGAATTGACCGTAAATTCAAGTTATTATGGACGTATCATGTTGCGTAACGAGGGTCGTTATGAGTTCAACGGTACAATAATCTTGCGCAAACGTGATGCCCAAGGAAAACTTCATGACTTCATTAAGACAAAAGATGATCCCATCATCATTCCTGCAGGTGCGAACGAGTATGTTCTTACTCGCAACTACACTCCAGAAGTTGAAGCAAACTATACGATCGAAGTTTACGCCAAACCGAAAAATGGACAAGAGATTCACGTAGGTGGTTTCCGCATACAAACACGTATGCCTAAAACGAAGAAACCTTTTCAACTCTCTCTTGTTACGAGTGATTGTTACTTTATTCCTACGAAAGGAGGCGGTATAGGGACAACTGAATTGCAGGTTGGTACTCAATATTTTGCTCGCATCATGGTGAAAAACGAAGGAGAAGAAGACTTTAGAGGAAAACTCATTCTTCGCAAGCGCGATCCACAAGGTCACCTCTCCCAGTTCATCAACATGGACGAACAACAACAGATTGTAGCAGGCGGAAAGAAAGAACTATTCAAAACGCGTCCGTATACTTCAGAGAAAGCAGCTTCGTTTGACGTGGAAGTCTATGCTCAACCATCCCAAGGAGCAGAGAAATTCGTAGGACGAATTCATGTTGTTACACACAATCCCTCTCCCTCCGGAGGAGGTTCACTCACTCCATCCAAAGCAGACGTTCGACTTGAAGGAGACATTTTCTTCACTAAGATGCAACAGAGTTCTGCGACAACAGAACTGTATCGTGGAGAGTATTACCAGCTCCACTTTAAGTTGCGCAATAATGGTAGTGTCCCCTTCCATGGAAAAGTTTTTACAACAAAGCGCGGCGAAGAAACTCATTTCCTTGATCCTTACAATACAGACTACACCATTGCAGCAGGGCAAACCGTAAGTATTAGCACCCGTTCTCTCAACCCAGGAACATTAGGCTTGCACACTGCGGAACTATGGATCATGCCCCAAGGAGAAAGAGGTGTTCGCTTAGGGAGTATCACATTTGTGGTGAAAGATAAATCCTCTCCTTCCCCTTCGGAACCGACTCCTCCCAGCCCCCGGCCAAATAATGAAACACTCGTGTGCAATACCGCGCCTGAAGTAAAAAATCAGCAAGGACAGCCGGTGTCCACACTCATCGCAGGGAAGTCTTATACTGTTGTCGCCAAAATCACCAATCAAAGCAATTCCCCCTTCAACGACATATTATATCTCCGTACTAGCAGTGGACAAAATTTGGCGCAAAGCAACGCTCTGCGGATCAATAAGGGGCAAACTCTCCCTGTAGCTTTTTCATTTATTCAGAAATCAAACAGTTCCAGCTCACTTCAACTAGCCATCTACTCTCGCAACAATGTGGCCTACACTATGGTGAAAGGTTCAAACCTGTCTCTTGTTTACCAAGCTGTAGAAGTTGTTCCGCAGGCACAAATTGCTATTTCCGTCCTCTCGCCCGATATAAACCAACTTGTCCCCAAAGAAGCTTATCCAGAGCAGACCCTCTATTATTACTTCTTAGTGTCCGACGGTAAGAAACAGCCCGTTTCAGATATCTCTCTAGTTGCGAAATGGGAGAAATCAGGCAAGACCATAAAGTCCAGTCCCTCTACTGCTAATGGTCTGATCACACTTTCAGTTCCCATGAACACTGGCCCAAAAGCCACAGAGCAAGATCGCATCGTCTATGTCGCTGCCAATGATAGCAAACACAACACAGTTCAAGTGGGTACCAACGAGTTTACTCCACTTTCTCCAGTTACCATTTTAAAGGGACACGTTAACGATGCTATTGAAAGGGAATTAGTCCTCGGAGGCGAAATGAAGGTGGATAAAAGAACAAGGAGTACAGGCAGTTCTATTTCGGGAATGCCCTTAGCTCTCCCCGGTTCACTCACTAACGATTTCCTCAACGACACCACTATCAGCTACCCTCATCGACTAAGACCATCAGCAGTTAGCACCAAAGTGAATACGAAGTACTCCTTTAATATGGGTGTTGTGTGGGAACGAGATCAATATACTCAGCAGTTTCCCCTACTTCCTGAATACGTTAAGACCGAAGCGGAGGCCGGAGTGGGAGTTGCTGCAAAATTTTCTTTCGGTCTACAAAGAGGCCCTCAACTGGTTAAGAACTTCTTGAGTAATCTACTCTCGGCAGAAGCCAAGGCCTCGACAAATATAAAGGTTTCTACTAAGTTTAATGTTCGTTCCGCTGCCAATACCTTAGTAGGAGTAGCTCTCACAAGCCTACGCAGTATAACTGCCGAACAGTTAAATCCTGAACGAAAATGGGTGCAGGGTGCACTTTCTATGCTCGACACAGGGATCGATTATACCATGCAACGCATGAACCCCATCAAGGGGGAAGTTGGCGCCTCAGTCTCGGCTAAAATCAGTGGAGAAGGCAAAGCCAATATGCCCAAATGGAAAGGAATTCCTAAGGATTTTCAAAGCATAAATGTCGAAGGATCTGCTGAATACAAGCTTTCATTCTCAGAAAAATATATTCAAATAGGTAATGAACAAAGTGACCTACACGAATCATTTAGTTTCAAGGCCTATGCAGAGGGCAGTCTTTCTTCGCCTTTGCTTGACAAAGAAAACAAAAGCTGGGGGAACAAATCCCTCGTTTCACTTGAAACCACGACCAAGCGAAAGATTTATGGTGTGTCAAACTTCGAGAATTATGGAGCTTCAATGAAATACACCTTCGCGTCTATTCCCTCCGCTGAGAACGTGCGTTTTGTCAGTGGATTCGATGTAGGTCAGATTAGTATGAAGGGAGCTATCAATCTGAAACCAGAACTACAGCCTTCTGAGACGATCGACTATGGTGGTAAAATATATAGTAATCTTTGGTCACAAGGTCAAAGTTCTTTCTATGGTATTGTACTCAACAAGAGCCGCCTGCGTGATTATCTCAAAAATCAGCGTTTCTTGCAACCCCAGCTTAGCGATCTTAAAGAGGGAGTCAAAATTACAGAACAAAATAAAGTCGAAGTCCAAGGGGAATGGGAGATTGATGAATTCTCTCTGTATGGTACAGATTTAAAATTGTTCCTTGAAGATCAGAAAGGTAAACTTTCAAAACTCCCTATTCCATTTGTTGATATCAGTCTGAAATATAAGTTCCCTCCTCACCGCAATAGTTATTACCATGAACAGGTGAAAGATTACCTTACGACCGATAGCTATACCCCGCGTCCTGACTTGTCTCATGCTACAGCGCAACGTGTACAAGATGATGTACAAAAGATGTGGAACTTTATGGGTACACAATTCAAAAATGGACTCAACGACGTTGCCGTGTGGTGTCGCGAGAAAGGCATCCAGCTTGTCGGTGAATTTGGAAATAGCATCGTTGAGTACACAAACAAAACGCGTAACTATCTTACTTCCTTGTTTGGTGGGTCATCTGGGAATGGAGATAATGGCAGCACAGCATGGACGCGAGGTCTTGAAACCAAACAATCTGATGACACACAGTTTTCACGCATCAAATTCACTTTTGAAGGTAACGGAAAAGTTTTCCCCATGGGCACACACTACGACTTTTCCCACACTTACCCTGCTGGACAAGCCACAGGAACAGTTGCTGAGAGCGGCGAGAAATTTGTTGTAATCAGTGACATCTTCTATCTCAATGCCGAGAGTCCCGAAGGAAAATCTTTCCTTGCGGCGCCCAACGGAACGTTTAGCGTCACCAGCTCTGTCGGTCGTGATGATTTGGCTTCTCTTTCGCTTGATCCTCGCAGCAAGGTAATGCTTTACCATTTGCCGCAAGGTAATAATCCGTCTCAATGGGAAATTGTAGGGCCTGTCGGACAGCGTTTGCAATGTCGTGGACTTGGCTGTTATGCCCTCGGTGTTCAGATGCAAAAGGATCAACTCCCTCCCATCATCAACTGCCGTGTGGATGCTTCACAACGTCAACTAATTGTTGAAGTGCGTGACAACGAAGGGGTAAACTGGAATAGTGTGACCATTGTGGTCAATGGTCAGCTACGCACCTTCCGTCCTTCTGAGCAAAATGGGCAAGTTCTTGTTCGTCTCTTCGAGGCTGACCTCAACGACCTTGACAATATCAATATTTGGGTCACCGCAAGCGACCTGGCAAATAACACAGCGCGTTTTGCTCAATCGCCCCAGCCATCAGCCATTACAACATCACAGACCACGGACGTCCCTACTTGCCGATGCGACAATGGTACCTGGACACTCCTTACAAATGCAGCGTGGCAAGGAGCTGACTATCGCATCATTTCACTCAACGGAACGACACTCTTCCACGGAAAGATAGATGCTGAACGCCTGGTTTTACCCACGAGTACACTGCCTGTCGGAACATTCCTGCTGCGCCTTTCACAAGCGCATCGCACCCATACTACGACATTCATCAATAGCAAACGATAGTTTACAATGAGAACCATTTCTCTTATTCTTTTCTTTCTGCTTTGTCTCGTCTCTCCCTCGGGAGGGCGAGCACAAAGCTATCCTTCCACCAGCTACGAACTCAGTGGCTCTACCCTGATTCGTTGGATTGGAACAGAAACTGATATTGATTTTTCCAAAGATCCCAATCTTCGAGGAGTTGAGTACATTAACGATCGTGCTTTCCCCGGCACCGTCAAGCGTGTAACTCTCCCTTATCGCTATGGACTGGGGGAACCATACGTGCGCCCTGAACGCCTCTTCTTAGCTCCTGAGAACATAGAACACCTTGGATGGGATGATACGCCCGAAGGAAATGAGAATACCATTAAGTTTTTTGATTTAGGTATTAACATCTGGAACGACTTTAGACAATTGAAGAGTATCCACCTTCCTCGCCAGATGGTTCTGCCCAGCGACGAACAAAACAAAGTGATACTCGTCGAAGGACCACTTCCGCATTTGGAGAAAATTTCCGTATCTCCTAAGCATCAACTATACGCAATTCGTAATGGTATTCTCATGTCACGCGATTATAAGACCATTATTCGATGTCCGGCAACGCGAAAAGGAAATTATGAAGTACCAATACAAGTGGAGCAACTCTCGCCTTATGCTTTTGGGGATTGTCAACTATCGAGCGTTGCTTTCTCGCGGACAATAAAAGTTATTCCTGCGAGATGCTTTGCTCGGTCGAATCAACTGCAAACCGTACTATTGCCGTCAGGATTGGAAGAGATTGGTACCGGTGCATTTGCTGGTTGTTCTCAACTTCGAACCATTCCTCTACCGGCTTCAATTGCAACGATAAAGAGTTTATCCTTCTATAAATGTAAGAATCTTCCGTCAAGTATTATGCTACCTGGACATCTGTCTAATTTTGCAGGCTCTGCTTATGCTAATAGTAGCGTCACTCAATTCTCGATATCAGCCGATAACAACGACTTCTCTGTCATTGATGGGGTGCTCTATAGCAAGGACGCAAGTGTCTTGTACGCCTATCCGGCAGAGCGTAGAGACAAAGAATTCACTGTTCCTACGAGTGTTACAGAAATAGCTCCCCAAGCTTTCTACGGGCAAGCTTATCTCGAGAAGATAGTACTGCCTGAAGGATTGCGGGAAATAAAAGCGCAAGCGTTTCGAGAGAGTACATTACGTCGTATTGAACTCCCGGCATCTGTGCAGGCGATAAGTTACAACGCGTTTAGCTTGAATTCGTTAGAACACATCGTTATCCACAGGAAATTTGACGTTCTTGATTGGGACGGCTCTATCAACCCTACCCACAGCGAATTACTTTTCCAGAAAGCCCATACAGCACCACGTCGTAGTGTTGTTGTCTACGAAAATTTTCCCTTTCCTCTCTTATGGGAAGTGAATCAACCCAAACGTATGGCAGAAGATACTCTCTTTGTTCCTCGCGAGAGTATAGAGTTGTATCGTATCGCTCCCGGTTGGAAAAACTTTGGAGTGATTCGTGCGGTGGAGGAATTACCCAAACCGCGCGTGCTTCCCTTCATTCTCTCCAATGACAAACAGACTCTCGTACGATGGAAAGGGGAGGAAACAGAAGCAAACTTTTCAGACTATCCCGAACTTGCAGAGGTTCGCAACATCGCTGCCGGGGCTTTTTCCGGTTTATCTCAACTACAACAAGTTTTCGCGCCCAGTGTGCAACACATTCTTTCTGCTCAATCAGCCGAGAAAGGAGCATTTGAAGAATGCTCATCACTAGCAAAAGTGACAATGCCGCAACTGGAATCCATAGGGAACGGAGCTTTCTACGCTTGTGAACAACTTCGCGTTCTCGACATGCCTGAGGTGAAAACCGTTGGGCTCAATGCACTTGCCAACTGCACTGCATTGGAAACAGCGTCACTTCCCAAAGTGATAAGTATCGAGGGCTATGCTTTCAATTCCTGCACAGCACTTCGCACGCTGAAGTTCTCTCAGACTCTGCAAGAAATAGGGGATTATGCTTTCTCATCCTGCACAACACTGCACAGCATCGATCTCAGCAGCCCCACTCCGCCACGTCTTGGCTATGGGGTTTGGTCTGGAGTGAACGCACAAGAAGTTAACCTGAATGTGCCAACTAACGTTGTTGAGGATTATCGTGCTGCTTATCAATGGCAAGATTTCAAATTCCCGAACAGTGATCCTTCTGGTGTCTATGGAGTCTTGTCTTCTTCTCAAGAGGATAGTTGCCTCTACGATTTACTGGGTCGTAAACAGAAACAGCTGCGTCGTAGGTGTATAGTTGTTACCGCACGCGGGAAGAAGAAAGTGCAATAAACAGCTTAGCTGAACGTCTTATTTTGAAGTTCATTGCAAATGGGAGGCTATTTGACCTTTTGCGGATCTCAATAAAATTAATACGTTTTTTACCTATCACATTGTCCGTGAATGTCGCCTGGAAAGGCCTCGCACCTTGCCAAATGGTTCCGCTTCCTCGTGGATGTTTTCAGTCACCCTCATTCCCCTTTTGCCTACGCAAAAAGCCCGCCCACGCTGCTGCGTGGGCGGGCTTTGTCGTAGAGTAGGGCAGCGGTCTGCCTGTAGTCCTTATTTCATGTTGCGCTCCAAGAAGTGGAAAATGCGCTTGAAGAGATGCGTGCGCGTCGCACCGCCGTAGATGCTGTGGTTGCGGTTCGTGTAGACCTGCATGTCAAAGGGCTTGCCCGCCTGCACGAGCGCTTCCGACATCTGCGCGCAGTTGCGGTAGTGCACATTGTCGTCGGCCGTGCCGTGAATGAGCAGGAGGTCGCCGTGGAGTTGGTCGGCGCGCGTGATGGGGTTCACCAACTCATAGTTGGCATTCTCCTTCGGTGTGCGCATGTAGCGCTCAGTGTAGACCGTGTCGTAGAATTTCCAGTTGGAAGGCGCCGCCACCGCAACGCCGCAACGGAAGAGTGGCGTGCCCTGCGTCATGGCCATCAGTGTGTTGAAACCGCCGAAGCTCCAACCCCAAATCGCGATGCGCGATGCATCGACATAGGGAAGCCGACCCAAATAGGCCGCCGCCGCCACTTGGTCTTGCGACTCGAGGTCGCCGAGACGGAGGTAGGTGCATTTTTCGAAATCAGCCCCGCGAGCGCCCGTACCTCGGCCGTCCACGATGACACTGATGTAGCCATTTTGCGCGAGGAAGGCTTCCCACACACCGCCGCCGTAGAATCCCGTGCTCCAAGCGTCTTTCACTTCCTGACTGCCGGGGCCGCTGTATTGGTACATCACGACCGGATATTTGCGCTTGGGATCAAAATCGCGGGGCTTCACCATCCAGCCGTTCAACTGCGTGCCGTCGGCCAGTGCGAAGGTGAAGAATTCTTGTTTCACGCCCACGTCCTCCATCTTCTTGCGAAGTTGCGCATTGTCGATGAGCGTTTTCTGCGTGTGTCCCGCACCGTCGCGCAAGGTCGTCACAGGCGGTACGCCGAGTTGCGAGTGGACGTCCATGAAGTGGCGCATGTTGGCGGAGAACGTCACCTCGTGCGTTCCGCTTTCGGGGGTGAGGCACGTCGTTTTGCCGCGCTTGTCCGTTGCATACACGGCCGTGCGCAGCGGGCTCTCCTTGTGAGCGGCATAGTAGAAACGACCGTCGCGCTCGTTATAGCCATAGAATTGGCTCACCTCGAAATCGCCCTTCGTCACCGTCGTCTCCAGTTGGCCGTTGAGGGTGTACCAATAGAGATGTTGGTAGCCGGTGCGCTCAGAGAGGAGGGCGAAGTGTCCGGGATAGAAGCGCAGGGCGGTGTAAGCCTGCTCACGGAGGTAACGCTTATCGGTTTCGCGCAATGCGAGGCGCGCCATACCGCTGCGCGGGTTCACCATATAGAGGTCCATTCGGTTCTGGTGGCGGTTGAGGGTCATCACGGCCAAACGCTCGGGGTCGGAGGTGCCGACGATGCGCGGCACGTAGCCGTCGGAATCGAGGGGAACCGCCAGTTGACGCGTGGCGCGGCTCAGGAGATCGTAGCTGTGCACGCTCACTTTCGAATTGTCGGCGCCGGCAATGGGGTATTTGTAGTCGTAGGTGCCGGGATATTCGGCATATTCCTCGAGGGCGGGTTTCATGCCCTCGAACATCTGCATGCGATAGACGGGCACTTTCGACTCATCGTAGCGCACCCAGCAGAGCATCTTGCTGTCGGCGGTGAAGTCGAAGGAGCGCGCCGTGCTAAACTCCTCTTCGTTCACCCAGTCGGGGATGCCGTTGAGCACCTCGTTGCGCTTGCCGTCGGTGGTGACCTGCGTTTCGGCATTGCCGTAGAGGAGTTTCACGACGAAGAGGTTGTTGTCGCGTGCAAAGGCCACGACATTGCCGTCGGGCGAGAAGAGGGGCGACATTTGGGGACCGCCTTCCGAGAGCGGTTCGTACTTGCCGTTGGCCACATCATAGATGTAATAGACCGCCAGCGAGGTGCGGCGATAGACGGGAGTGGTTTTCGTGCGGAGGAGAATCTTCTTCTCGTCGGGGCTCATGATGTAGCCGTCGATGCGCTCGAGTTTGGCTGTGCCGCGGGCTTTGTCGAGGTCGAAGAGCACACCGGTTTCTTGTCCCGTCTTGAAGGACGAACGGGTGATGCGTCGGCCGTCGGCCGAAAGCTGCGAATAACTTTCGCCGTCGTTGAGGGGATGCACCCCATAGATGTATTGGGGGGAGAAAGAGCCGTCGTTAATTTGTTCGATGGTGATCTTCGGCGCGTTGTCGGCCGCGGCCGGTGCTGCAAAGAGTGTGCAGAATCCGGCCAAGAGACTGAGCGTGAACGTGGAAATAGATTTCATAAAGGGAGGAATGAGCGAGGTAAAGGCGTGCATGGGTCTGCGCGCAGATTGCAGCGCGATAGGTTTCAGCGGTGAGCGGTGAGCGTGACGGCGCAACCGTCGCACTTGGCACCGGTGGGCGGATTGTCTTTGCTCAGTTCGCAAGTGGCTTCGACCAGTCGCGGGTAGGTGTTGAAGAGCCGGTGCAGGATGCGGCCGGCCACATGTTCGAGCAGTTGCGAGGGAGTTTGCATTTCTTTTTGTGCCATGGCGTAGACATCGGCATAACTAATGGTGCCTTCGAGACGGTCTTCGTAGATGGCGGCTTCGGCTTCTTCGACGGTGAGCCAGAGGTTGAGGGTGAAGTGGGCGCCCACTTCGCGTTCTTGGGGCAGCACCCCGTGGTGGGCATAGAAATGCAGGTTGCGGAGAGCGATTTCGAGCGGTTCGAACGTCATAAATAAGGAGTCAGAGGGAGGAAGAGGGGCTTTCGTCGGTGTCGGCACCGGCGGTAGCATATTTTTTGAGGGCACGCACCACCCCGGCTTTCCAGGTGTTGATGGTGTCGTTTTCGAGTTGCAGCGATTCGATGAGTCGAATCACATTGTCCACGGGCATCCGATAGCGCAACACGCCCGAGATGAGTTTGGCATAGTTCCAATACTCTTTGTTGAAGCGGCCGGAGAGTCCTTCGACGGTGGTCTTGTAGCCGCGTCGGTTTTCGAACGAGAAATCGTAGCGCGGGCTGCCGTCGGCGTTGAAGTTCTTGACAATCCAGCCGGCATTGACGCTTTTGGGCAACACGATGCCCTCGTCGTCGTCTTGGAGTCCGGTGAAAATTTCGTAGGGTCGGCCGTCGAGCAAACCGACGAAGGCGACCCACTTTTCTTTCTTGTTTTGAAATCGCCAAACGTCGCATTCCAAGGTCTGCGGTCGGCGTTCAGTGACGTCGCGGATCTGTTCGAGTGCCAAGCGCATCAGGCCATTGAAGAGTTTCTGCTCAGCCGTCTCGTTGGCATGGGCATAGGCATACACGCCCTCGGGGTCTACGGTGAAATGAGCGCTGAGTGTGCGAAAGAGTTCGGCTTCGTCGCCGTTGTTCTCGCGTTGGGCGATTTCGTGCGCGAGCTTTTTGATCTCGTCGATTTCAAAAGTGGTGTTGGACATGAGGCGTTGTGAAGATTACACGATGAGAAAGGGGAAGAGGGGCGTCATTCTGCCGCGAGCTGATTCCAGAATTCATCGAGATCTTCGGCGAGTCCTTCCATGAGGTTGTGGTCGATGATGAGCGTGTCGTCGTCCACGAGATAGAGTTCGGCGATGTTGGTGTGCTCCTCGTCGATGAGCACGAAGGAGAAGGGGCGCAAGAGGTGCATCGCCTCGATGGGTTCGCGCAACTTGTGAATGCAGGTTTGGAGCAGGGGCTGAATGTCGGTGTAGAAGTCCTCGCTTGTGTTGTCGATCCACTCTTCGACCACACAACGGGTGATCTCGTTGTCGTCATCGTCGAGGACGCGGATTTCTCCGCTGTCTTGTTTGACGAGGATATACAAATCGGTGAGTCTCGGTTCGCCGCTGTCGGAGCCACATTTTTCGGTAGTTTTCCGCAGTGCGCGTTCGATTTGGTGCAGCGTCTGTTCTGAAACGTTCATGAGCGCGTGGATATAATGTTGATGATAGGGCAAAGTTACTTGGTAAGGCGCAAAAAGCAAAGTGTAATTTGTTTTTTTTGTCCGTGTGGTGTAACTTTGCCTCGACAACGTGCGCAAGTTTCTTGTTTTCACCCGTGGTCAGCTGGTTTTTCGTGCGTTTTTGCGTTAAAATCGTCCACTTTCCGGCGCTCGCCCACGGCTTTGTTCATTCCGCCCATGCTCCTCACGCTCGATATTGGCAACACCCGCGCCAAACTCGTCTCGTTTGTCGACGGTCATCCCCGGTTGGAAGCCGCTTGTGCGGTTTCGGAGTTGCCGGCGGCCTTCGCCGGCATCGCCGCCCACCGCCCCGAAGTCACTTCGCTCCGTTGGTGCAGCGTGGGTGCCGACGACGCTCTCGTCGAAGCCCTGTTGGCGCGCACCGGTTGGCCAACACGCCGCCTCGTTGCCGCAGCGGAAGTGGGCGGTGTGCGCCTGGCCTATCGCACGCCCCACACCCTTGGAGTCGATCGGTTGGCCGCTGTGTTGGGCGCGCGCAGCTTGCAACCGCAGGGTCACTTGCTCGTGATCGATGCCGGCACCTGCATCACGTTCGACGTGCTGCTGGCTGACGGCCGTTACATCGGCGGCAACATCAGCCCCGGCCTCTCGATGCGCCTCGCGGCGATGCACGCGCACACCGCGCGTTTGCCGCTCGTCGATGCGCAGGGCGAACTGCCCTTGCTCGGTCTCGACACCCCCACCGCCCTGCGCAGTGGAGTGGTGCGCGGCATTGCCTATGAAATTGAAGGCTATGTGCGTCGTCTGCGCGAAGAATATGGGACAATTAGTACTTTTTTGACGGGCGGCAATCGCTCAGATTTTCCCGTTTCGGCAGAAAGTTGCACCTTTGCAGACGAGTATCTCGTGGCACGCGGCCTCGCCACTGATTTTTAAGCGAAAAGCCGTTGTGGCTCGTTCGCCTTTGGGTTGGGCGACAGCCGCACTTGGGTCGCATTCCCCCTCATTTATTATTGTATGATCTCCAGCATGAAGAAATACCTCCTTTTGCTCTTCGCCGCCGCGTCTGTTCTCGGCGCATCCGCCCAAGAAACGGGTGTGTCGTCTCCTTATTCTCGCTACGGCGTGGGTGTGTTGAGCGACCCCTCTTTGGGTTTCAACAAAGGCATGGCCGGTACCGGCATCGCCCTGAGCGACAGCCGTCGTTTGAATTTCGCCAATCCGGCATCGTATGCGCGTTTTGACTCGCTGAGCTTCATGTTCGACGTCGGCGTGACCTTGCAAGCCGAGCATCGTTCGGCCGGCAATGCTTCGCGCAACGATTATCGCGCGCAGTTCGACTACCTCGCCGCAGGTTTCCGACTGGCACCGCGTTTGGGTTTTAGTTTCGGTTTGCGCCCCTTCAGCAGTGTGGGCTACGAGCTGGCCACGCAGAGCACGAGTCTGAGCGGCAGCGGCGCTTCGAGCGCGCTGACGACGACGACACGCTACACGGGCGAAGGCGGTTTGCATCAAGTCTATGCCGGACTGGGCTTCATGCCGCTGAACGGCCTTTCGGTTGGGGCGAATGCCGGCTATCTGTGGGGCACCACCACGCACTCGGCTTACACGCAATTCAGCAATTCGGCCACCGATGCGCTCCGTCGCTCCTATGCCTACGAGGTGCGTTCCTATACGTTGGACTTCGGCGCTCAATGGGCGCGCCGCATCGCTCGCCGTCACGAGGTTTCGCTCGGTGTCGTCTACGGTCTCGGCCACGGACTTCACGGCAGCGCCGATTTTTACAACCAGCGCATCAGCGGTAGCGCGGTGCAGTCCGGCGACACGGTGGCTTTGCGCAACGTCTTCTCGCTCCCGCAAACCGTCGGTGTGGGACTCGGTTGGAACTATGCCAACCGTCTGCGCCTCGGATTGGACTACACGCTGCAACAGTGGGGGAGTGCCACCTCTCCTGCCCTCGAAACGCTGGCCGACGGCAGTCAAGTGTTCCGCAAAGCCGACAATCTGCTCACCGATCGCCATCGGGTGAGTTTCGGTGCGGAATATACGCCCGATCCCGATGCCCTGTCGTGGGCACCGCGCGTGCGCTATCGTTTGGGCTTGAGCTACGCCAGTCCGTATGTGAAGGTGGACAATCACGACGGCCCGTCTTCTTATGTAGCCACACTCGGTGTGGGACTGCCCATCATCACCTCGCGCAACAACCGCAGCATGCTCAATGTCTCTGCGCGCTATGAATTGTTGCAACCCGCTGTGACCGGGGCGCTGAAGGAGCAATTCTTCGGCTTGTCCGTCGGTTTGTCGTTCGGCGACAAGTGGTTCGACAAATGGAAGGTTGAATAACATCGCCCCATGCACCGTCTACTCTATTGTCTGCTCGGGCTTTTCGCGTTGAGCCTGAGTTTTTCAGCCTGCGACAACGGCGCGCCGCCGAGCGGATCGGCGGTGCGCAATCGCGATTCGCTGCCGGTGATGGTCACCTACGGGGTGTCGAAACTCATCAGCGACTCGGGCGTTGTTCGCTATAAGATTATTTCGGAAGAGTGGCTGGTCTTCGACCGCACTCACCCGCCACGTCAAGAATTTCGCAAGGGCGTTTTGCTCCAACGCTACGACGATCGGCTCAATGTCGACCTCTACATCACGGCCGACACCGCCTATTGGTACAATCAGAGCCTCTGGGAACTGCGCGGTCGCGTTCGGGTGCGCAATTTGTCCGATCGGGTGACCTATACCAGTGAACAACTGTATTGGGACAACGAGAAACATGAATTTTATTCCCATGTGCCGATGCACATCGTGACGCCCGACCGCGATTTGCGCGGCGATCGTTTCCGTTCCGACGAGCATTTGACGCGCTACGAGGTGAAACGCACGCGCGGTTTCATTCCGATGCCCAGTTCCTTCGCCAATTCGCCTGCACCGGCCGACACCGCGTCGCGCTGATCAGCCTTGTTCTTGTATGACGCGTTTCGACTGAGCCGGATGCCTTGATGATTCGCCCCGCTATCCACGCTGTTTGTGACCTCGCTTCGGCCAGTGCCTGCCGATGATCGGAACCATAAGCCTACAACAATCCCCCTATTGACAACTGTCGATAGGGGGATTGTTGTGGAATGTGGGGAGGAACGGTGCGCCGCTTGTGGAGCGCGTGCGTTGGGCTCACCCGGCTGAAGGGTTTAGAACGAGATACCGAACGAGAGGAAAGGAGCCAATGAATAACCCGAGGCGATGTAGTAGTCGGTGTCGACGAGATTGAAGTTGTCCGTCACACCGGCGCGGAAGAAAGCGCCTTTCATCATCTGATAGCGGTAGGCCAAGGTGACGTTGCAGCCCCATCCGAAAGCTGAGGTCGGTCCGTGTGTGTTGGTTTTGATCGGTTCGGTCTCGGTGTATTCCATATCCGACATGTAGACGCAGCCGCTGCCGTGTGTCTTATAAAAGAGGGACTCAAAATATCCGATGGACAGTCCCATACCGATTTCGAGGAAGTGTCTTTTGTGTCCCACGAGATAATGCACCTGCGCCGGGATCATCCATCCGTCGGTGCGCCCGAGGTCATTGAAAAAATCGTCGGTGCCGGACGTTTTGACGCGAGCCAATCCCACTTTGTAGCCCCAGTGTCGAGAGTTGCCTATACGCGAATCGAAGGCCAAACCCACTGTGCGCGAAGCACCGCCGTGTTCAACCATCACGCCATAGCGGGGACGCTGCGCCCAACTGCCGATGAAAGGCAGCGCGAAGAGGAGAGAAAGGAGAAGATATTTCATGTCGAAAGCTTAGAACGTGTAACCAATGGAGAGGTAAGGGCGTAGATGTTCATCATCCTCGTTGCCGAAATAAAAGACTTCGTGGAAACCATCGTACATAGAAAGACCGGCACGCACAATCAATCCTTTGTTCATTTGGAAGCGGTAGCCCGCCGAAAGATGGAACAATTGGGTAAATCTGCCGAAATACCGATGGGAGTATTCATGCGTCAATTGATATTTTCTTCTGCCCGGGTAGTCGCATCCGGTATCGCGGGACCTTTGGTCCGTCTCTTCGTACGAATACTGGATGTAAGCCAAGGAAGTGCCGAAAGCAGCTTCGAACATGTGGTGCTTTCCACCGGCCAGGAAGTTGAGATCGAGAGGCACAGTGATTCCTTGCTCACGATAGTTATACTGAGGCAAGCCTTTGTAGTTTGCGTAGCCCACGCCTACCCGATAGCCCCAATGGGATTTGGGAGCGACGCGGCGATCGAACGAAACACCGAAGCCCTGGAATGCCGGTTCCCACCCCACCGAAACGGCAGAACGTTGCGCTCGCAGCTGGGTGATGCACAGCAGTAAGAGACACAGCAAAGCGATTTTTCTCATAAAATTGATGCGTTGATAATGTGAAATCCGTCGCAAAGTTAGTCATTATTTTAGAAAGTGCTTCGTTGGGGTTGCGGAATTATGAAAACTATTACGCGCGCGAGCATTATATTGCAGTAAGCGTTGGGAAATCTTCTACATTGTCGTATTTTTGTAGACGATTGGGGGACTTTCTCCCGATCCTACGTCATCAATTCTTACTCTACGTATTCCTCGCTTTTCCTCTCTCATAATGAAAAAGATATTGTTCCTTCTTTTGCTCTTGTTGACCGTCGTTTTTCGAGCGCCGGCCGCCAACCCTCTCGAAGGACCTAAGCGCGAAATGCGCGGTACTTGGATCCAATGCGTCAACGGCCAATTCCTCGGTATGTCGCGCGAGCAGATGCAAGCCTACCTCACCAACCAACTCAATGTGTTGCAGGCTGCCGGTATCAATGCCGTGATGTTCCAAGTGCGTCCGGAAGCCGACGCCCTCTATCGCAGCAGCTACGAACCCTGGAGTCGTTGGCTCACCGGCCGTCAAGGACAAGATCCCGGTTGGGATCCCCTCGAATGGATGGTGCGCGAGTGCCATCGTCGCGGTATGGAGTTGCATGCTTGGATCAATCCCTTCCGCGCCAAAACCAAAGACACCAAAGAACTGGCGGCCAACCACCCCTATTGGCTCAAACCCGATCGCTTTTTCTCCTACGACGGACTCATCATTTTCGACCCGGGTCAAATCGAAAACCAACGCTACATCTGTGATGTGGCGGCCGACATTGTGCGCCGTTACGATGTCGATGGTTTGCACATCGACGACTATTTTTATCCCTATCCAGTGCCCGGTTTGCCCATTCCCGACGATGCCACCTTCGCCGCCAACCGCAATGGATTCAACAACCGCGTAGATTGGCGTCGCTACAACGTGAACACCTTCATCAAGATGCTCTACAACACCGTGCACAGCATCAAACCTTGGGTCAAATTCGGTGTTTCTCCCTTCGGCATTTACCACAACCTATCTTCCGGCGGCAGTGTGCCCGGTAGCGACACCCGCGGTCTGCAGAACTACGACGACTTGTATGCCGACGTCTTGTTCTGGGTCGGACAGGGTTGGGTGGACTATGTTGTGCCGCAGCTCTACTGGCCCATCGGACACTCCAGTGCCGACTACGATCGCCTCTTGCGTTGGTGGGCAAAACACGCTGCCGGACGTCCCCTCTACATCGGACAAGACGTCGAACGCACGGTGTCGAAGGCCGATTTGAACAATCCCACCGTCAATCAAATGAGCGCGAAGTTCGAACTCGAACGAAGTTTCCCCTCCGTCCAGGGGCACGTGCTTTGGTACTCCGCCGCGGTAGTGCGCAACGAGGGCAACTATGCCTACGAGTTGCAAAACAACTATCACCTCACGCCCGCACTCGTGCCGCAGATGCCCTTCATCGACGACAAAGCCCCGAAGAAGCCGCGCAAACTCAAAGCCATGTGGATGCCCGACGGCTACTATCTCTTCTGGAGTGCCCCGAAAGCCAAGACAGAGATGGACGCGGCGAAATTCTATGTGATCTATTGTTTCCCCAAAGGACACAAGATCGATATCAATTCGTCTACCTATATCTTTGCCGTTACCTCCGAAACGATGTACAAACTCCCGTACAATTTCGGCAACGAAAAGTACACTTATGTAGTGACAGCCCTCGACCGTTTGCAGAATGAGTCGAAACCGGTCAAAATCAAAGTGAAACTCTGATGGCTTCTCCCTTGTAGGCAAAAGCCACCATGATTATAAAGGTCATTTTCTCCCTTTCAATACAGGTCTTACGATGAAAGTTCTCAAATTCGGCGGCTCCTCCGTAGGAACGCCCGAAGCCGTGCTGCAAGTTAAGCAGATCGTAGATCGGCTCGACACCTCAGCGGTCGTTGTGGTCTCTGCGCTCGGCGGTGTCACCGATCGTCTCATCTCGCTCTCCGCACAGGCAGTCGACCCTGCGGCCGACTATCTCACCGCCCTCGACGAACTCCACACCCGCCACGACAAGATGGTGCGCACTGTCTTGCCTGCCGATCGACAGGAGGAAATCTTACAAGGCGTGTCCAACTGCTTCGACGAGCTCAGCCGTATCTTACAAGGCGTTCACCTCATCGGAGAACTCACACCCAAGACAGCCGATGCCATTGTTGCCTACGGCGAACGCATTTCTTCGTCCATCGTGGCCGCGCTGCTCGGCGCCCGCCACATCGATTCACGTCGACTCATTCGCACACGCCCCGAAGGCGCGAAACACATCGTCGATTTCGACGCCACGCATGCGGCCATTGCCGAGGCCGATCTCTCGCGTTGTCCCCTCACTGTGATGGGCGGTTTCATCTCGTCCGATGTCGAGAGCGGTCGCACCACCAACCTCGGTCGCGGCGGTTCGGACTACACTGCGGCCATTCTTGCCGCCGCACTCGGTGCCGAGGTGCTCGAAATCTGGACCGATGTCGACGGTTTTATGACCGCCGATCCCCGCGTCATCCCCACCGCCTTCACGATCGACGAACTCTCTTACGACGAAGCCACCGAATTGTGCAATTTCGGCGCGAAAGTCGTCTATCCCCCCACCATCTTCCCCGTGTGTGTGCGCAACATACCCATTTTGGTGCGCAACACCTTCAATCCCAACGGCCGGCACACTGTCATTCGCCGAAATGCCGCCCCCAGCTCGCGCCTCATTCGCGGCATCTCCTCCATCGGCGAGACCGCTTTGGTCACCGTCAGCGGTATGTCCATGGTCGGTGTGGTCGGTGTCAATCGCCGCATCTTCACCACTTTGGCACAAGCCGGCATCAGCGTGTTCATGGTGGCGCAGTCGGCTTCCGAAACCTCGACTTCGCTCGCGGTCACTCCTGCCGATGCGCAGCGCGCCTGCCACATTCTCGATGTCGAGTTCGCACAGGAAATTGCCGCCGGCGCCATGAATCCCGCCGGTTGTCGCACAGGCTTGTCCACCGTTGCCGTCGTGGGCGAAAACCTTCGCCACCACACCGGTACCGTAGGCCGCCTGTTCTCCGTTCTCGGCCGCAACGGCATCGGTGTGAACGCCGTCGCCCTCGGCGCGCTCGAAATGAGCGTCTCGTTCGTCATCGAGCGCCCCTTGCTGCGCAAAGCCCTCAACGTCTTGCACGACTCCTTCTTTATGGGCAACCACGAAGAACTCAACCTCTTCATCTGCGGCACCGGCACCGTCGGCGACCAACTCATCCAACAGCTGGCCGCACAAAACGCCATTCTCCGCGAGAAACGCGGGTTGAACCTCAACTTAGTCGGCGTCGGCGGCCGCAGCAAATCGGTTTACGACATCGCCGGTATCGATCCCGCCAACTACCGTGCTGTACTGAATGCAAGCGAAGAGGAAGGCGGCATCGACCACATGATGCGGCGCATTCTCGAACTCAATGTCTTCAACGCCGTTTTTGTCGACTGCACCGCTTCGGCCGACGTCGCCGCCCACTATCGCGCCCTCCTTGAACACCACGTCCACGTTGTCACCGCCAACAAAGTAGCGGCCTCCGGCCCTTACGAAGATTATGCGGCGCTGAAAGACATCGCACGCCGTCGCGGAGTGAAATTCCTTTTCGAAACCAATGTCGGCGCCGGCCTTCCCATCATCGGCACCATCGGCGACCTCATCGCTTCCGGCGACCGTATCAAGAGCATTGAAGCCGTATTGTCGGGTACGCTCAACTACGTGTTCAACACCCTCTCCGCCGAGGTGCCGCTTTCCGAAGCCGTGCGTTTGGCACAGGCCAACGGCTATAGCGAACCCGACCCGCGTATGGATCTTTGTGGCATGGACGTGGTGCGTAAAATCACCATCTTGGCGCGTGAGAGCGGCTATCGTGTCGAAACTTCCGACATTGCCATCGAGCCTTTCCTCCCCGCCGAATTATTCGAAGGTAGTACCGAAGCCTTCATGGAAGCCCTGCCGCAACTCGATGCCGCTTTCGAGCGCGAACGTCAGCGTTTGGTGGCCGAAGGCAAATGCTGGCGCTACGTCGCTGAGTGGAAAGACGGCAAAGGCAGCGTCGGTCTGCGCGAAATTCCCATCGGTCACCCGCTGTATCAACTCGAAGGCTCGAACAACATTATCTGCCTCACCACCGCCCGCTACGACACCCCGATGATCATCCGCGGCTATGGCGCCGGTGCGGCTGTCACCGCCGCCGGCGTCTTTGCCGACGTGATGCGCGTGGCGAATATCTAAATAGGAAAAGGAGCTTTTGTGCTTCTGGAACTAATCGAAATCTCGCAATGAGGCGAGTGTGAAAAAGAATCCATCGAGGAGTTTTTACTCCCTCGATGGATTCTTTTTGTCGTTATGGCTACTTTTTCAAGAAAGGGGAATAGCGCTATGCAACAATCGCTTATATAAAAAGATGAGGCTTAATCAGAACTTCATTTCGCCCAAACGAAATGAGTTAGAAAAGCAATCTTTTCCTCAAAACGCGTGCAGTTTTCCCACTACCTTGTAGAGGTGTAAAATGCGGTTGATGGGGTAGCGCTCCGTGCCGTATTCGGGGTTGCTGGCCACGAAGTCGAGCATGGTGGGATCTTCCGGCACACGGCGGAGAATCTTCACGGTGCGGAGACCGTCGAGCACCACGGCGTAAATGTGGCCGGGTTCGAGGTTGTCGATCGTCACGCGACGCAGGGCGATCTTGTCGCCGGGTTCGAGGTCGGGCAACATGCTGCGACCCTGCACCGAGCACCACAAATCGGCCTGGCGGTTGAAAGTGGTGTCCATAAAGTAACTCGGGCGCGCGGTTTGGTCGTTTTCCACGTCGTCGAAACCGCAAGTGAAGTCGCAATCGAAGACGGGGAGTCCCTCTTGTTCGAGTTCGCGTTGTGCCTTTTTCTTCGCTTCGCGTTCGGCACGGTTTTCGGCGCGCAGCATGCGACCCTCGCCCGAAATGAGCCAGTCGATGGAAACGCCGAGTTTTTCGCTCACCGCTTCGAGAAAATCGTATTTAGGTTGCACGGCTCCGGTCAAATAGGAGCGAATGCGCGCTTCGTTTGTTTCGAGTAGTTTGGCAAAACGAGTGTTGCGTCCGTCGGCAAACCGCTCGACGAGCTGTTCAAGTCGTGAGGTCATAGCTGGGGAAATAAATGAAGAGGTGAGTGTTTTCTGTTCAACGCAAAAGATCGACGAGGTCGAATCCTTGGTCGTGTTTATCTTCGTATGGGATTAAGTATTACGCGACAAAGTTACGCATTATTTTGGAAGTCGCAAATTTTTTCCGCTTGTTTTCATAATGTCGGCGACAACTTGCTCCGGAATGGGGTGAAATGGGGGTGTTTTTGTGGCCGGTGCGGTAGTGAAAAACAATGTTCCCGACCGTCGTTTTTTTGTCTCGGGTGATTGTCGAGGCGAAGGGGTGTGTAGGCCTCGGTGCGGTGAAGGCTTTTTTGCCTCGCGCGCGCATTACGCGCGCATCCACTGTTTTTCGATTTTTGCCTTCACTTCTTCACCTTTGTGCCGTAATGGTTTGAACTGCAGGGTGATAAGTGTGAAGGCTTCACCCCGAAAAGCCTTCACCGATGGAGTGGGGTAGAGGGGGAGAACGGGTGAAGGGAGGTGAAGGCAGAAGAGGGTGAAGCCTTCACCTGTAATGTATTGTTTGTTAGCGTATTGGATGGGTAGGTGAAGGAGTGAAGGCAAAAATCGGAAAAACGTGGTGCGCGCGTGATGCGCGCGTAATGCGCGTGTGAGGAGGTGGAGTGCGCGAGGAATTTTAGCTCAGGTCGGATGTTGTTTCGGCGCGTCATGATTTCCTGTTTCAAACCAGTGGAGAAAGTGAGAAAAGTCGTTGTGTTTTTACGAAAAGTTGGCTTGTTTTTGAAGGATGTCCACAAGATCGAGTTCCGCCCTTTTGCGGTGGCAGCGGAAGGTGGCGATGAGGCTTCGTTATTTCGCGTTGCGAGAGACGAAAAAGCGCTCCGAAAAAAGTTGGTAGCACAGAAATAAAATAGTATCTTTGCGGAGTGATACGGCGCATGCGATATTTTTCGAAACACTCTTCGTGAGTTCGTTCCGCTTCGTCGTTTCTGCCGATCGGCATCGCGCGCGTTCTCGCGGGCGTTTCGAGCGTCGGCACAAAGTGCTCGCGCTGCCGTTGCGGCGCAAGTTTTCCCTACATCCATCTCCTCAATACAGAAACAACCCATGCTAGAAATACGCAATCTTCACGCCTCAGTCGAAGGCAAAGAAATTCTCCGCGGCATCAATCTCACCATTCGCGACGGTGAAGTGCACGTGCTGATGGGCCCCAACGGCTCGGGCAAGTCGACCCTCTCCAATGTGTTGGTGGGCAACCCCAAATTTGAAGTCACCGAAGGCGAAGTGATCTTCAATGGCAAGAACCTTCTCAATCTCGAACCCGAAGAGCGCAGCCACGAAGGGATCTTCATGTCCTTCCAAGCGCCGATTGAAATCCCCGGTGTGTCGATGACCAACTTCATGCGCGCGGCCCTCAACGCCAAGCGCAAGTATTTCGGTCAAGACCCGTTGCCCGCGGCCGACTTCCTCAAATTGCTGCGCGAAAAGCGCAAACTCGTCGGCCTCGACGCGCATTTCATGAGCCGCGGGGTGAACGAAGGTTTCTCGGGCGGTGAGCGCAAGCGCAACGAAATCTTCCAAATGGCCGTGTTGGAACCCACGTTCTCCATCCTTGACGAGACGGACTCGGGTTTGGACGTCGACGCCCTGCGCATTGTGGCCGAAGGTTTCAACCAACTGCGCACGCCGCAAACTTCGGCCATGGTGATCACGCACTACCAACGTATGCTCGACTACCTGCACCCCGACTTTGTGCACGTGCTGGTCAACGGTCGTGTGGTGAAAGAAGGCACGGCCGATTTGGGCTACGAGATCGAAAAGCGCGGTTTCGATTGGATCAAGGAAGAACTGGCGCAGTGAGCGCCATAGGCGTTCAGCAACCGGCTTGTCGCTGTGTTGTGCGGCGCCACGTTCTGATAGTTTCACCTCTCCAATCTGATTCCCCATGTCCGGACTTCAACAATATCTCCGTCTTTTTGACGAACAACGCGCCCTCATCGATGGCAACAGCTGTGCGCCGCTCAATGCGCACCGCGACGATGCCCGGCGCTTCCTTTCCGGCGTAGACTTGCCCAACCGCAAGACCGAACGCTACAAATATACCAACGCCTCCGCCATTTTCGCGGACGAATACCATTCCGACTTCACGCGCACCCTCGATGGACTGCGTCCCGGCGACGACCGCGGATGTGCTGTGCCGAATTTGGCCACCGTGCCCGTCCATGTCATCAACGATGTGGTGGTGCCCTTGGCCGACGACGTCGAATTGCCCGAGGGCGTGCATCTCCTCTCCCTCTGCCGTGCCGCCGCTGAACATCCCGAGTGGCTCGAACGCTACTACGATCGCGCGGCACACCACGAACCTGCCAATCAGCACAAGCATGCCGACCGAGAAGAGCGCGACGTCGTGACCCGTCTGAACACGCTCTTCGCACAAGACGGTTTGCTCATTCACGTGGCGGCCGGTGTGCAGATGGAGCGCACGGTGCAAATCGTGCTCCGTTCGCGCGCGGCTGTCGATCTGCTTTCCCATCGCCGCTTGCTCATCGTGGCCGAGGCCGGCGCGAGTGTGAATGTGCTGGTGTGCGAGCATGCCGACGGCACCCATCGTTACCTCACCACGCAAGTCACCGAGATTTATGCGGCCGAAGACGCCGCCGTATCGGTCTACACGCTCGAGGAAACGCGTGAGGGCAACCACCGTTTCAGCAACGTCTATGTGGAACAACAGGCGCGCAGTCGCGTGAGCCTCAACGGCTTCTCGTTCACCATGGGCGTTTCGCGCACGATGACCAATGTGCGCTTGCTCGGCACGGGCGCCGACTGTCAAACGGCCGGTGTGGCCATCACCGACGGGCATCAGCACGTGGACAACAACCTGCTGGTGGATCATGTAGCCGAAGCCTGCACCTCCGACATGCTCTTCAAATATGTGCTCGACGGTGAGAGCCGGGCGGCCTTTGCGGGCAAGGTGATGGTGCGCCCCGGTGCGCAACAAACGCTTTCGCACCAAAATAGCGCCAATCTCTGCATTTCGCCCACGGCGCATGTGCACTCCCTCCCGATGCTCGAAATCTATGCCGACGACGTGCGTTGCAACCACGGTTCGACGATCGGCAAACTCGACGAAAGCGCCTTGCTCTATCTGCGCCAGCGCGGCATTCCCCTCGCCGAGGCGCGCCTGCTCTTGCAACATGCCTTTGTGGCCGAAGTGCTGCAGCGTGTGCCGAGTGAAGCGTTGCGCGATCGGCTCTCCGACCTCGTGGAACGCCGTTTTCGCGGCGAACAGCGCCACTGTGCCGACGGTTGTGAAGAATGTGCCGTAAAGTTTTGAACCGGAAACCGCTCATGATGACCGACTATCGCGAAGATTTTCCCATACTGAGCCGTGAGGTGCACGGCCGCCCGTTGGTGTATCTCGACAATGCCGCCACGACACAGAAGCCTCGCGCCGTGTTGGAGGCCATGGACGCGCTCTACACCACCTGCAACGCCAATGTGCATCGCGGCATCCACACGCTTTCGCAAGAAGCCACCGCGTTGCACGAAGCGGCGCGCGAACGGGTGCGCTCGTTCCTCAATGCGCGTTCCACGGCCGAGATCGTTTTCACGCGAGGGACGACCGAGAGCCTCAACCTCGTCGCAGCGTCGTTTTCGCAAGCCTTCCTGCGCGAGGGCGATGAGGTGATTGTCACCGTCATGGAGCACCACTCCAACATTGTGCCCTGGCAGTTGGCACGCGAGCGGTGGGGCTTCACACTCCGCGTCGTGCCGATGGACGACGAGGGGCGTTTGGACCTCGAAGCCTACGCCGCGCTGCTCAATGAGCGCACTCGCTTGGTGTGCTGCTGCCAGGTGAGCAACGTACTCGGCACGGTGAATCCCGTACGCGAGATGGCGCGGATGGCGCACGACGCCGGTGCCTACTTCTTGGTGGACGGCGCGCAGAGTGTGCCGCATTTTCCGGTCGATGTGCAGGAGTTGGATTGCGATTTTCTCACGTTCAGCGCACACAAAATCTACGGTCCCACCGGCGTGGGCGTGCTTTACGGCAAAGAAGCGCTGCTCGAACAACTCCCTCCCTATCAAGGGGGCGGAGAGATGATCGCCCGCGTCACTTTTGAGCACACCACCTTCGAACGCCTGCCGTTTAAGTTCGAAGCGGGCACGCCCGACTATGTGGGTACGCACGGTTTGGCCGCCGCTCTCGACTATGTGGAGGCGGTGGGGCTGGATCGCATCGCAGCGCACGAAGAGGTGCTCACGCGTCACGCGATGGCGCGCATGGCCGAGATCGATCAAATGCAGTTCTACGGCACGGTGCCCGGGAAGACCTCGGTCGTTTCGTTCAATGTGGGGCAGATCCACCCGATGGACTTGGGCACCTTGCTCGACCGCCTCGGTTTTGCGATCCGCACCGGCCACCATTGCGCACAACCGCTCATGGCGCGTTGTGGAGTGGAGGGCATGGCGCGCGTTTCGTTTGCGCTTTATAACACCGAGGACGAAATCGATCGTTTCATGGAGGCGTTGCAACGCGTGGTGCGCATGTTCTGAACGCCCGCGTTGGCTCCCTTTCGGGCGAGTACACTCCTTATTTATATAAGACAGCTTGGGCGGACATCATCGTAGGGTGATTTCCGCCCATGTTTTGCCGGTTGGCTCGAGCTGTTGAGGCTTCTTATCGGGAGGTAGTGTTCGGCCGAGAGGCAAATGCGGATTTTTTCGGTGCAATCTTTGGTCTTTCGTTCTAAACACTTACCTTTGTCCTTATCAACATCACACTCAAATTTGAACGTTATGTTACTGACCACCACGCCCTCGATAGAAGGACACCCCATTCGCGAATATCGCGGTATCGTCTCGGCCGAAACCATCATCGGCGCCAACTTCGTGAAGGATTTCTTCGCACGTATCACTGACGTTTTCGGCGGTCGTTCGGGTTCGTACGAACGCGTGCTGCGCGAAGGTAAAGAAGCGGCTTTGGCCGAACTCACCAAAGAAGCCCAACGCCTCGGTGCCAATGCCGTGGTGGGCTTGAAGTTGGATTACGAAACCATGGGTGCTTCGGGCTCGATGCTCATGGTCGTGGCCTCCGGCACGGCCGTGGTGATCTAAGTCGTTCGTTCAGTGCTGCTCGCTCACCACAATCAAATGGGACTGCTCGAGGCCGGTTGCGACGAAGCCGGTCGCGGTTGTTTGGCCGGTGCGGTCTATGCCGCCGCGGTCATTCTTCCTCCCGATTATCACAACGAACTGCTCAACGATTCGAAACAACTGACCGATGCGCGGCGGCGCGCGTTGCGCCCGATCATCGAGCAGGATGCCTTGGCGTGGGCGGTCGGCGTGGTCGACGCAGAAGAAATCGACCGGATCAACATCTTGAACGCCGCCATCCTGGCCATGCACCGCGCACTCGACGATTTGCAGCTTTGCCCCGAATGTATTATTGTCGACGGCAACCGCTTCAAACCCTATGTGCGCGAGGTGCTCGAAATTCCGCACACCACCATCGTGAAGGGCGATGCGAAATATCTATCGATCGCCGCCGCTTCGGTGTTGGCCAAGACCTATCGCGACGATTATATGGCCGCGTTGCACCAAGAGTATCCAGAGTATGCGTGGAATCGCAATGCCGGTTACCCGACGGCGGCGCACCGTGCGGCGATTGCTGCGCACGGGCCGACGCCCTATCATCGTCAAAGTTTCAAACTGCTCAAAGACTAATCGCGGGCGGCAGCGCACAGACGTTGCCGCCCCTCATGTATTCTCTCCATGTTCGCAGACATTGTGCTCCCCCTCGCCGTTCCCGGTGCGTACACCTATCGATTGCCCACACAACTCGACGGGCGTGTCGTCGTCGGCTCGCGTGTGGTGGTGCCGTTGGGCAAAAACAAACGCTACACCGGCATTGTCATTCGTTTGCACGAAGAGTTGGCGAACTTCGACGAAGAGCGCATCAAGACGGTTGAGGAGTTGGTCGACGAACGACCGTTGTTGCTCGAGGAGCAAATCGCCCTTTGGCGCTGGATGGCGCAATATTATATGTGTTGCCCCGGTGAAGTGATGAAAGCCGCCTTGCCCGCCGGTTTGAAGTTGGAGAGCGAAACGCTCTTCGCCTTGGCTGAAGACGCGGATCCGTACGATGAGGCGCACGATGAGCAAGCGCGCGAAGTCTTACGAGCGTTGATGGCCAAACCTTTGCGCGTGAGTGATTTGCGCAAGGCTGTTCCGCGTCCGGGATTGTTGCGCACGCTCAAAAACTTGGTCGAAGCGCGTTGCATCACGGTCGAAGAAAAAGTGAGTCAAGGCTTCAAAGCGAAAAGCGAAGCGCGACTCACGCTCGCTCCCGACTACGCTTCGGCGGAGGCGCTCGAGCAGGCGCTGAAACAGCTGGGGCGGTCGCCGCGACAGTCCGAGGCGATGTTGGCTTTCCTTGATCGAGCCGGCATAGCAGCGGCCGAGCGACTCAATAATTTCGCTTTGCTTGCAGAAGTGCGCCGTTCCGAACTCGTCGAGGCCTTGCCCGAGAGCGGAGCAGCGGCCATTACGGCCTTAGTGCGCCGCGGACTGCTCATTTCCACCTTGGTCGAGGTGGGACGCCTCAAGACGCACAAAGCCGTGGAGGGCTTGCCGCCGCGTCCCCTGAGCGAAGCGCAGCAGGCAGCGCACGATGCGATTCTCGCGGCGTGGGAAGAAAAGGAAGTGGTGCTCTTGCACGGCGTGACGTCGAGCGGCAAGACGGAAGTCTACATCGAACTCATTCGACGCGTCATCGCCGAGGGAAAACAAGTCCTGTTTTTGTTGCCCGAAATCGCGTTGACAACGCAAATTACCGATCGTCTCGGCCGCGTGTTCGGCGAACAGCTCGGGGTCTACCATTCTAAGTTTCCGGACAACGAGCGTGTGGAGATTTGGCAGCGGCAGTTGAGCGAGAACGCCTATCCTTTGTTACTCGGCGTGCGCTCTTCTGTGTTTTTGCCCTTTCAAAATCTCGGATTGATCATCGTCGACGAAGAGCACGAGACGTCTTACAAGCAGCAAGATCCGGCTCCGCGCTACAATGCGCGCGATGTGGCCATCCTCATGGCGCACCGCTGTGGCGCGAAGGTCTTGCTCGGCACCGCCACGCCCTCGTTGGAGAGTTACAAGAACGCCGACGAAGGAAAATACGGCTTGGTGCGATTAGACCGGCGCTTCGGCGATGTTCAAATGCCCGAGATCATCGTCGAAGACCTGGCCGAATTGCGCCGGAAGAAACTATTGCCCACGCCTTTCTCACCGCGTTTGCACGAAGAAGTGAATGCGGCGTTGGACAATGGACAACAAGCCATTCTCTTCCTCAATCGGCGCGGTTACAGTCCGTCGTTGCAGTGCAGAAGTTGTGGGTGGTCGCCGCGTTGCACCCAGTGCGATGTGCCCCTCACGCTGCATTTGAAGTTCAACAAACTCGTTTGCCACTATTGCGGCGCGCAGTATCAAGTTCCCACGCATTGTCCGCAGTGCGAACAGGCCGATTTGCGCGACATCGGCGCCGGCACGGAGAAAATCGAGGCCGCGGTCGAGGCTTGTTTTCCCACGGCGAAAGTGGCGCGCATGGATTTGGATACCACTCGCTCGCGAACGGCCTACGAACGCATCATCCGCGAGTTTCAAAACGGCCGTTCCAACCTGCTGGTCGGCACGCAGATGGTGACCAAAGGCTTAGATTTCGGCGGAGTCAGCGTGGTGGGCATCGTTAATGCCGACCAACTGCTGAACCGTTGCGACTTCCGCGCCCACGAGCGCGCCTTTCAAATGCTTTCGCAAGTGGCGGGGCGTGCCGGTCGTCGCGGCAGTCGCGGACGCGTGGTGTTGCAGACGCGACAACCTGATTTGCCCGTCGTGCGCCAAGTGGTGGCCGACGACTATCAAGCGATGTACAAAAGCGAAATGGCCGATCGGCGCATTTTTCGCTTTCCGCCCGAAGTGCGCCTGATCACCATCTATCTCAAACACCGCGAGGAGCGCACCGTCGCCGTCACCGCTCGCCTGCTCGGCGACTTGTTGCGGCCGCATTTCGGCGACGATTTGCTCGGTCCCGACAAACCGGCGGTGGGTTACGTCCAGTTGCAGCACATTCGCAAGTTGTTGTTGAAAGTTTCGCCCACGCTGAGCCCCGCTTCGGTGCGCGCCACGTTGTTGGCAGCGCGCGATCGCGTGTTGGCACACAGCGCTTGTCGCAATGTCACGATCTATTTTGACGTCGACCCCATGTAGTCGATGCTTTTGTGCATCGTTGGCTTGCCGAAGGCGACGAGTTGACATAAAAAGGGGCAACCTTTTCTCCTCCGCAATGCGAGAACGGTTGTCGAACATCCCCCTCGGGAGGCAAAACACGGGAACTTTCCGCATTTTGCCTCCTTTTTCTTTTGCACTTCACAAAACGCGTCGTAAATTTGCCACAAATCATATTTCAAACTCTCGAATAGACGCTATCCCTTATGTTAGACGTAAAGCAATTGCTCGCCGCCTGCGAAGAGCGCATGGAAATGAGCGTGATGCACCTCGAAGAAACCCTTTCGCACATCCGTGCCGGTAAAGCCAACGTGCACATTCTCGACCAAGTGCTGGTGAACTCCTACGGTTCTATGGTGCCCATCAACAACGTGGCTGCCATCACCACCCCCGATTCCCGCACCATCGCCATCAAGCCTTGGGACAAGAGCATGTTCCATCCCATCGAGAAGGCCATCATCGATAGCAATGTGGGCATCATGCCCGAGAACAACGGCGAAGTGATCCGTTTGGGCATTCCGCCCCTCACCGAAGAGCGTCGCCGCGACCTCACCAAACAATGCAATCAAGAAGGTGAAGAAGCGAAAATCGCCGTGCGCAATGTGCGTCGCGACGGTATCGACAAACTCAAGAAGAGCACCAAAGACGGTGTGCCCGAAGACGTGGCGAAAGATGGCGAAGGCGATCTGCAGAAGCTCCACGACAAGATGGTAAAGCGCATCGAAGATCTGCTCGCTGCCAAGTCTAAGGAAATCATGACCGTCTAAGGTCACAAACATCTACGCTTTTGGCTCGTAAACCCTCGAACAGCAAAAATACCTCCACCACAGCGGCTCACGGCATCGTGGTGCGCAACACCGGCAGTAGCTACATTGTGCGCACCGATGGCGGGGAGCAGGTGGAATGTCGCGTCAAGGGCAATTTTCGTCTCAAAGGTATCCGCACCACCAACCCCGTTGCCGTCGGCGATGGGGTTGTGTTGCGTATAACCCCCAACGACGAAATCGCCTTCATCACCGCGATCGACGAACGCCGCAATTACATCATTCGCAAAGCGTCGAATCTCTCGAAACAAAGCCACATTCTCGCTGCCAACATCGACCGCGCGCTCTTGGTCGCCACCATTGCGCGCCCCGAGACGTCCACCACCTTCATCGATCGCTTCCTCGCTTCGGCCGAAGCCTATCGCGTGCCCGTGGTGCTGGCCTTCAACAAAATCGATGACCTCAATGAAGAGGAACGTGCCACCCTCGAGTACCTCACTTGGGTGTATCGCGACATCGGCTACGAGGTACTCCATCTTTCGGCCGCCACCGGCGAAGGACTTCCCGAGTTGGCGCCCTATCTTCGCGACCGCATCACGCTGTTGGCCGGTCATTCGGGCGTAGGTAAGAGCACTTTGCTCAATCGCCTCATCCCCGGCGCGTGTGTGCGCACCGCCGAGATCTCCGAGTCGCACGGCACCGGTATGCACACCACCACTTTCAGCCAACTCCTCGACTTGCCCGACGGAGGTAGCCTCATCGACATTCCCGGCATCAAAGGTTTCGGCACCTTCGACATGGAACCCGAAGAAATTGCGCACTATTTCCGCGACATCTTCGCCCTCGGCCACGAATGTCGCTTCTCCAACTGCACCCACACCCACGAACCCGGATGTGCCGTGTGCGAAGCGCTCGAAGCGCACCGCCTTGCGCCCTCGCGCTACACCTCCTATCTCTCCATGCTCGAAGATCACGACGAAGACAAGTACCGCGCGGCTTTTTAGTCGGCCGCGGCCACTCGCTGCCTCGCCGTTTTTTCAGGCAACACCCGTCCAGCCCGTACAACACTATGCTCGACAAAAAAACATTTACGCAACTCTATTTGAAAGATACGTCGTTCGTCAATCTCATGACACGGCGTATCTTTAATGTTTTGCTCATCGCCAACCCCTACGATGCTTTCATGCTCGAAGACGACGGGCGCATCGACGAAAAACTCTTCAACGAATATGCCGCCCTCTCGCTGCGCTATCCGCCGCGCTTCACCCAAGTGAGCACCGCCGACGAGGCTTGGGGCGAACTGGGGAAGAACTCGTTCGACCTCATCATCGTCATGCCCGGAACGGACAACAGCGACACCTTCGACATCGCCCGCGACATCAAAGCGCGCAACGAGCACATCCCCGTCGTTGTGCTCACCCCCTTCAGTCACGGCATCAGTGCGCGCATCGAGCACGAAGATCTTTCGGCCTTCGAATATGTGTTCTGCTGGTTGGGCAACACCGATTTGCTCCTCTCCATCATCAAGTTGCTCGAGGACAAGATGAACCTCGATCACGACATCGAAGAGGGAGGAGTGCAGCTCATCCTTCTCGTCGAAGACAACATTCGGTTCTACTCCTCCGTCCTGCCCGAGCTTTATAAGTTCGTCTTGCAACAAAGTCAGGAGTTTGCCACCGAAGCCCTCAACGAGCACCAGCGCACGCTGCGCATGCGCGGTCGTCCGAAGATCGCTTTGGCGCGCACCTACGAGGAAGCCACCGCGCTCTATGACGCACATCCCAACAACGTGCTCGGCGTCATCACCGATGCGCGCTATCCGCGCGGCGGAGTGGTCGACCCGAAAGCCGGTGTCGCCCTCCTCACGCGTTTGCGCAAGGCCGATCCGTTCTTGCCCCTCATCCTCGAGTCCGCCGAGTCGCACAATGCCTTCGAAGCCTCGGCGCACAACGCCGCTTTCGTCGACAAAAACTCCAAAAAGATGGCCGTCGATCTGCGTCGTGCCGTGAAACAGCATTTCGGCTTCGGCGATTTTGTGTTTCGCGACCCCCGCACGTTCGAAGAAGTGGCGCGCGCCCGCAATCTCAAGGAGATGCAAAACGCCATCCTCAGTGTGCCGGCCGATTCGCTCCTCTATCACATCACGCGCAACCACGTTTCGCGCTGGCTCCGCAGCCGCGCCCTCTTCCCCGCGGCCGAGTTTGTGAAACAGCTCTCGTGGGAAGAATTGCGTGACCTCGATGCCCACCGGCGCATCATCTTCGAAGCCATCGTGCAGTATCGGCTGATGAAAAACCGCGGTGTCGTCGCCATATTCCGCCGCGATCGTTTCGACCGCTACTCCAATTTCGCCCGCATCGGCGAAGGTTCGCTCGGCGGCAAAGGGCGCGGTCTGGCTTTCATCGACAATCTCGTCAAAGCCCACCCCGAAATCAATCGCTTCGACAACGCCACCGTCATGATTCCCAAGACGGTGGTGCTCTGCACCGATCTGTTCGAGGAATTCATGGAGACGAACAATCTCTACCAGCTCGCGCTTTCCGATGTGGACGACGCAGAGATCCTCGATGCCTTCCGTCGTGCGCGTTTGCCCGAACAGCTCGAAGGCGACCTCCTCACTTTCGTCGACACCGTCCGCTGTCCCGTGGCCGTGCGCTCCAGTTCACTGCTCGAAGACAGTCACTACCAACCGTTTGCCGGGATCTACAACACCTACATGGTGCCCTATCTCGACAACCACGGGCGCATGCTCTCCATGCTCTGCGATGCCATCAAGGGGGTGTACGCCTCGGTGTTTTTCAAGGACTCGAAAGCCTACATGCAAGCCACGCGCAATGTGATCGACGAGGAGAAAATGGCCGTCGTGCTGCAAGAAGTGGTGGGCAGTCGCTACGGCGATCATTTCTATCCCAACATTTCGGGTGTGGGCCGCTCGCTCAACTACTATCCCCTCGACGACGAGCGCGCCGAAGAGGGCACGGTGAGTTTGGCGCTCGGCTTGGGCAAATACATCGTGGACGGCGGTCGCACGCTGCGTGTCTGTCCGGCACATCCCGCGCGGGTGTTGCAAACCTCCGACACGGAAATGGCGCTGCGCGAAACGCAAACTCGCTTCTATGCCCTCGACCTGAAAAATCTCGGTGAGAACTTCTCGGTCGACGACGGCTTCAACCTCCTGCGCCTTCCCGTCAAGACGGCCGATGCCGACGGCTCGTTGCAGTTCATCGCCTCGACTTTCAACCCCACCGACCAAGTTATTTATCCCGGCCTGTATCCCGGCGGCCGAAAGATCATCAGTTTTGTCGGCGTGTTGGAGCACGACGTCGTGCCCCTGCCGCAAATCCTGCGCGAAGTGCTGCAGCTGAGCGAAGAAGCCATGCGCCGCCCCGTCGAAATCGAGTTTGCCGTCGAGATCGATGCCGAAAATCGCAGCTGTGTGTTCTACTTGCTGCAAATTCGCCCCATGGTCGACGTGCGCACCGACGTGAACATCGACCTTTCGGCCATCGATCCGTCGCGCGTGCTCTTGCGCAGCGACAATGCCCTGGGGCACGGCAATTTTGATGAATTGACCGATGTGGTTTATGTGAAGACCGACTCCTATTCGGCCGGGAACAATCCGCTCATTGCCGACGAAATCGAGCAACTCAACGCCCGTTTCCTCGCCGAAGGCCGAAATTATGTGCTCATCGGCCCCGGTCGTTGGGGATCGAGCGACCCATGGCTCGGAGTGCCCGTGAAGTGGCCTGCCATCTCCGCCGCGCGCCTTATTGTTGAGGCCGGACTGACGAACTATCGCGTCGATCCGTCGCAGGGTACACACTTCTTCCAGAATCTCACCTCCTTCGGTGTGGGCTACTTCACAATCAACGACTACATCGGCGACGGCCTCTACGAACGAGCCGCCCTCGACGCGCAGCCCGCCGTCTACGAGTCGGATTTTGTGCGCCATGTGCGTTTCGACCGCCCCTTGTCGTTGAAGATCGACGGGCGCAAGAAGCTGGGCTTCCTCCTTTTGCCCGAAGCGGAGTAGGGCGGCCGACCCGCGCACCGTTTTCTGCCTGATGAGGTGGACTTCCTTACAGATCTCGTAGACGGGCAGTTCACTGCTTGCGCGAGGAATAGAAAAAAGTGGGGGACTTTCGCGAGAAAGTCCCCAACTTTTGCGCAAAAGTGGGGAGCTTTTGCGTAAAAGTCGCCGAGAAAAAACAAAAACGCCGCACGTTTCCAAGGAAGCGTGCGGCGTTGTCGTTGTGTTTCGCCCGAGGTGGCGGCAAAATGTGCGCCGCGCAGGGGACGAAGGGAGGGCGATCAGAAGGTGTAGGAGGCACCGGCCATGACGAAGAAGCCGGGTTGCTCCACATTGCCGAGATCGAAGTAGCGGCTGTCGGTGACATTGCGCAGATCGCAGAAGAGGCGATAGCGATCGGTCGTCCAATGCAGTTTCACGTCGAGGGTGGCGTGCGTGCCGTAGGGCAGGAGCGTGCCGGTGTCGACGAGTTTGGCCGGATTCGTGCGATCCACCTGCATGTAGTGGCCGTTGCGATCCTGCACACGCAGCACCCACGACGCACCCAAGTGGGCGAAGAGCCGGTGGTCGAGGGTGGTGACGAACTTGTGGCGGAGATACTCGAGCGCATAGTTCGACTTGAAGAACGGCCGATCGTCCTTTCGATCCTGCCACAGGCGTGCAAAGTCGAGGCGCAGGCGGCGGAGCGGTTGCGACGTGCCGAGCAGGCGGTCGAAATCGGCGGTGGCCGTGACGTTCACGCCGAAGTTGTCCAGACGGAAGTTGGTGGAGTGGAACTTGTCTTTCGCGTCATACATCACCCAGTCGAGCACATTGGTGCCGCGGTTGTAGAAAGCGGCTGCTTCGACCGTGATGCCACACGGAGCATGGTGGGTGGCACCGAGCCGGAAGGCGCTGTTCTCCTCGGGGCGGAGGCCGACGTTGCCCTCTTGCGAAGGATTCTTATAATAGAGGTCGGTGAAGGTGGGCAGGCGCAGGGAACGATTCCACGAGGCGGTGAGTCGCCACGCCGAGTTGGGGCGCCACGCCACGTCCACGCCGGGATAGAGGCGCAACTGCTCGTCGATGCTCGAATTGCGCTGCGCCATGAGTCCGAGCGACACCGTCCAGCGGTCGAAGAGGAGATCGTGCTCCACAAAGTAACTCACATTCGTTCGCTCGGCGCGCTTGGTGTAGTAGGCAATGCTGCCGTCGTTGTCGCGCCACACGCCTTTGTCATCGCGGCGATCAGCGTGTTTTCCGCCGATGGCAATCCAATGAGTCGAATCGAGGTCGCGTCCCAAATTACCGGAATAAATGAGTTCTTGGCGCATCTCTGCACCGAAAGCGGTGCGGCCGGCCGCCCAATCGGTCCAAGCGTTGAGGCCGAGGGTGAAGACATCGCCGCGGTTGAAGTTCTCATACGTCGGCGTGTTGCGCACAAACTGGAAGTGGTCGGCATTGCGCAGCCACGACACCTGCGGAGCAAGGTGCAAACGGCCTTTGGTTTCGGCGCGCACGCCGGCCAGCAGTCGATGCGTGCCTTCCCATTGGTTGGCCGACTTGGTGGAGTAGAACGTGTTGGCGCCAAAATCCGATTGTGTCCAGCCGAAGAGCGCATCGACGCGGAAGTCGGGCGCGTCGGCGCGGCCTTGCCAAAAGGCTTTGCCGTAGCGGAAATCGCTGTTGCGCACCGCACCGTCCGATCGGCCGTAGCCCAAGCTGAGCGAGGAAGTGAAGTCGACGTTGCCGCGTCGCGCTTGCAGGCCGGTGCGGGCTTCGGCCTGCGCCGTGCCAAACGATCCGCCGGCGAGGGAGAGTGCCGTGCGGGCGTCGCGTCGGGTGACGATGTTCACCGCTCCCGAGAAAGCCTGCGTGCCGAACACGCGCGAAGCGGCGCCCTCGAGCACTTCGATGCGCTCGATGTCGCTGAGGTTGAGCGGAAATTCCGCCGCATTATGACCGGTTTGAGGATTGGAGATGGGGAATCCGTTGACAAGAAGAAGAATTTGGTCAAAGGTTCCGCCGTTGATGCTGATGTCCGTTTGCATTCCGAAACTACCGCGCTGTCGGACATCGACACCGGCGCAGAGTTTGAGCACGTCGTTGACACAGGCGACACCCGCCGCGGCCAACTGTTCGCGCGAGAGGGTCACCACTTGTCTCGCCGCAGCGTCGGCGGCGAGGGGAGCACGCGAGGTCGTGGTGACGGCCTCCGCAAGACGGTGTGCATCGTCGAGTTCGTCGGACACTTCCGTACGATCCTCGGCGGTCGCGGTGCGTGTCGCTGCGTGGGTGTTGGCAGCCAAGCACGGTGCGGCCGTGGCCAATGTGGCCACTGTGAGGACACCGATTTTCACCTCGCTGCCCAATGCGGAAAAGAGCGCATAGCCCTTGCGCGAAAAGCGGCGGAAGGTGAAAACTGCTCCCTGAGGAGAGGTTTTTTGATACATTGATTTGGGTATTTGTTGTTTAAAACGCCGCAAAGGTACGAAAAACTGCCGTGTTTGCTCCACTCTCGTGGGAAAAGTCGTACATTTGCATCATCACCAATACAGACACGCCGGACGTGTCGAACTTTAATGGATTCGCATTTACTGCTTTTATTTTTCTACCTCGTACTCTCTCTTTCTCTTTCGTCTCTTTGTTCGGTGCTCGAAGCTGTTTTGCTGGCTTCGACCACTTCTTTTGCGTCGATCAAGGAACAAGAAGGCTATAAAATCGCCGCTACCCTCAAAAAGTATAAAACCGACATCGATCGCCCCATCGCTTCGATTCTTTCGCTCAACACCATTGCGCACACCGTGGGCGCGGCCGGCGTGGGTGCGGAGGCTTCGATCATTTGGGGGAGTGAAGCTGTGGGCATCGCCTCGGGGGTGATGACGCTGCTCATTCTGGTGATCTCGGAAATCATACCGAAAGTGGTGGGCGCCACCTATTGGCGCGAAATGGCGCTGGGGGCGACGCGCATCATCCGCGTACTCATTATTATTACCTACCCCTTGGTGCTGCTTTCTGAACTGGTGACGCGCATGGTGGGCAGCGAGAAAGCCCAACTCTCCGTGAGTCGCGAAGAAGTGCAGGCCATGGTCGACGTGGGCGTGGAGGAAGGCGTGTTCAAGGCCAAGGAAACAAAAGCCATCCGCAGTTTCTTGAAACTGGGCGAGGTGCGTGCCGAGCAGATCATGACGCCGGCCACGGTGGCGGCCACGGTGCGCGAAGACATGACGCTGCAAGAGTTTTATGATGCTGACGAAGAGCACCTGCACTCCTACAGCCGCATCCCGGTCTACGACGAAGCGGAAGAATATATCAAAGGTTATGTGCTGCGCGCCGATGTGCTCGAAGAACTCTCGGAAGACCATTTTGCGCAGCGCGTGGGCGATTTGATTCGCCCCATTCTGACCTTCCGCGACGACGAACCGGTGTCGAACATCTGGGAACTGATGCTCGAAAAGAAGGAGCACATCTCGGTGATCATCGACGAATATGGCACGATGCGCGGACTTGTGACGATGGAAGACGTGATCGAAACGATGCTCGGCGTGGAAATCGTGGACGAAAACGACGAGGCCGTGGACATGCAAGACATGGCGCGCGAAAAATGGCAGTTGCAACAACAGCAGCAGTCTGAATTATGAATAAAACCGTCGTAATAAATGGATAAGAAAATCGGTCATTGCGTGCAAATCTTGAAATAAGGTTGCAAAACGACGCTTTCTCAGCGTATATTTTGGCAGAACGTCACTTAAAGGCTATATTCGCCAATAGACCACTCTTGTGTATCACCGAAAAAACTACCCATTTATGCGTCCTTTATTCGGCTTACTCACGCTGCTTCCGTTGTTTTGCGGTTGCAGTTCGCAATATTCCATAGACGGTAACTCATCGCTGTCGTGCCTTGACGGGAAACGACTGTACTTGCGTGTGCCGCAGGTAGACACCCCTCGCACGCGCTACCAAACGATCGACTCGTGCGAAGTGGTGCACGGGCGTTTTCGTTTCGGCGGTAGCAGCGAAACGATTGTGATGGCCGAGGTCTATGTGGGCAACGATGTGTTGATGCCGGTGGTTTTGGAGGGCGGACAGCTCTTTTTGCAACTCGACAACTACGGGCAGAGCGTGAAAGGCGGCCCGCTCAATGAGCGATTGTCGGAATTTCTCAACCGTCGCTCGAGTTTCTACAACGAACTTTGGGAACTGGAGCGCGAAATGCGCCAAGCGATGTTCTTGGGCAACGAATCGGAGGCCTCTATGGCGCGCACCAAGGCAAAGCGCGATGAACTGCTGACGAAAATATCGACCCTCGAAGAAAATTTCGTTTGCGACAATGCCGATAATGTCTTAGGCCCCGGCTACTTTATGTCGCTGGCACAGGAAAATGGTTTCCCGGTGCTCACCGATCAGTTGCGCCGCATCGCCGATCGCGCTCCGAAAAGGCTGTTGGCCAGTCCGTCGGTGAAGCGATTTCTCACCGTGACGGGTTATCTGCCGCGCCAAATGGCAGAAAAAGAACCGGTGGCAACGCGCCCCAATAAATGAACTCCAACTCAAACAAAATGCTCCCCCGCAGTTGACGAAACTGCGGGGGAGCATTTTGTGCTATAGAAGAGGAGTCACGGCGCGAGACTGCATGTGCCTACACATCGGCCGGCGGGGCATGACAAACGGCTCCGAAAGCTGCGTTCGAAACGCACGCGCTCCGGCGGAATCAGGTGCAGATTGGCGTACAAGCAGGGCGGGAACGATCAGTGGTAGCGCGCTTCTGTGAGTCGTACGATGTTGATCACCACTTCGCAAGCCTTTTTGAGGTTGGGGATGGGAAGGAACTCGTGGGGGCCGTGGAAGTTGAGCCCGCCGGCGAAGACATTGGGGCAGGGGAGTCCCATGAAGGAGAGTTGCGCCCCGTCGGTGCCGCCGCGAATGGCTTTGATCTGCGGTTCCACGCCGGCAGCTTCCATGGCCTCGCGGGCGATGTCGATGATGTGCATGACGGGTTCGACCTTTTCGCGCATATTATAATAGGTGTCGTCGAGCTGAAGGGCGATGGCTTCGTAGCCATATTTGAGATTCATGCCCTGCACCAATCCGCGGAGCATGGCTTTGCGCGCTTCGAAGCGCTCTCTGTCGTGGTCGCGGATGATGAAATTGAGCGTGGCGCGCTCCACCGATCCCGAAAGACCGGTGAGGTGGAAGAAACCTTCGTAGCCGGTGGTGGCTTCGGGGACTTCTGCGGCGGGCATCTTCTGCACCAACTCGGTAGCGAGGCGAGCGGCGTTCACCATCTTGTCTTTGGCGAAACCGGGGTGGACGCTAACGCCGGTGATGTCGATGCGCGCGGAGGCTGCATTGAAGTTTTCGAACTCAAGTTCGCCGACTTCGCCGCCGTCCATGGTGTAAGCCCATTCACAGCCGAAGCGTTCGACGTCGAATTGGTGTGCGCCGCGTCCGATTTCCTCGTCGGGGTTGAAGGCCACGCGCACACGACCGTGTTTCACTTCGGGGTGCTGCACGAGGTAGGCCATGGCGCTGACGATTTCGGCAATGCCCGCTTTGTCGTCGGCGCCCAACAGCGTGTGGCCGTCGGTAACGATAATATCCTCGCCGACGTGGCGGAGCAACTCGGGGAATTTCTCGACGGCGGTGACAATGCCGGCTTCAGCGTCGAGGACAATGTCCGTGCCGTCGTAGTTTTGCACAATGCGCGGTTGGACATTGGCGCCCGAGGCATCGGGGCTGGTGTCGATGTGGGCGATGAAGCCGATGGTGGGCACAGCGTGCTCCACATTGGAGGGCAGTGTGGCATAAACATAGCCTTGGGTATCCATTTCCACCTCTTCTAAGCCGACAGCGCGGAGCTCTTCGACAAGATATTCGGCTAAGCGGAATTGTTTCTCGGTGCTGGGGGTGGAAGAGGAGGCTTCGTCGCTTTGCGTGTCGAAGCTAACGTATTTGAGAAAGCGGTTGACAATTTGATCCATGGATGAAAATAAGAGATGAGTGGCCACACGGCTCATTTCCTTGTGGAAAAGTGGGGTGCGGACGTGAATGAATGAAGACAAAAGTAATGCATTTATTTGGGAATGCGCCTATTTTGCGCTATATTTGCGCAACAATGCAACAAATATAATGACAATGAAGAAGACGTTTCTCTCCTTTGCCCTATTTACCCTTCTCGCCGGCGGTGTTTCGGCGCAAGTGGCCAATGTGAATCCGCGGCCGCAAACGGTCAATTCGACCGGTAAGCTATTTACTGCTCCGAAAGAATGGCGTGTCTATTCGACTTATGCCCTCGCAAAGTCCTATGCAACCGCTGCCCTCGACGAGATTGGGGTTTCGCGTGCCAAAGGAGGTCGCGCCACCTTCCGTGTCACGTTGGGACTGACGACCGATAAAGAGAATGCCAAGTACCGGCAGTTGGTACCCAATCACCCCGATGCCTATTATTTGTCCGTCACTCAGAAAGAAGTGGTGATCATCGGCCGTGACGAACGCGGTCTTTATTATGGTGTGCAGACCTTGCGCGAGATGATGGCCAAGGGACAAATGGAAGAATGCACCGTGCAGGACTGGCCCGACGTGGCCTTCCGTGGTGCCATCGAAGGTTTCTACGGCCGTCCGTGGAGTCACGAACATCGCTTGCGCCAACTCGATTTCTACGGTCGCAACAAGATGAACGTCTATATCTACGGTCCGAAGGACGATCCCTACCATCGTCAGCACTGGCGCGATCCTTATCCCGAAAAGGAAGCCCGTCAGCTGCGTGAATTGGTGGATCGTGCGCACGATCGCGGCGTGAACTTCTACTGGGCTATCCACCCCGGCGGAGACATTCGTTGGACGACGGAAGATCGCGACAACCTCGTGAAGAAACTCGAGAAGATGTATGATCTCGGCATTCGTTCGTTTGCTGTCTTCTTCGACGATATTGCCGGCGAAGGTGCGCGCGGTGAGAAGCAAGCTGAATTGCTCAACTATGTCGACTCGGTGTTCGTGAAGAAACACGGCGACATCGCGCCTCTCTTGCTCTGCCCCACCATCTACAACCGCGCTTGGAGCGGCCCCGGCGACAAGTATCTCAATGCCTTGGGCAGCTCGTTGCGTCCCGGCATCGAGGTGATGTGGACGGGTAACACGGTGGTGCACACCATCGACAAGGAGAGCATGGACTGGATCAACTCACGCATCAAGCGCAAGGGCTATATCTGGCTGAACTTCCCTGTGAATGATTTCGTGCGCGACCACATTTTGCTCGGCCCCACCTATGGTAACGGCCTCGACATTGCCGGTGATGTGAGCGGATTTGTGAGCAACCCGATGCAATATGCCGAAAGTTCGAAGATTGCGCTCTATTCCATTGCAGACTACACGTGGAACATGAAGCACTACGACTGGGCCAGCTCCTGGGATCGTGCTTTGGCCGATCTGCTCCCCAACGAAACGGCCGCACTGCGCGTCTTTGCTTCTTATAATGAGGACCTCGGCCCGAACGGCCACGGTTTCCGTCGCGACGAGAGCCGCAACATCAAGCCCCTCTGCGATCGTATTGAGAAAGGCGACGTAACGGCCGTCCCCGATCTGCGTGAGCGCTGCACCGAGTTGGCAACCGCTTGCGACCTCCTCTTAAATAATAAGGAGAACAAGTGGCTAATCGAAGAACTCCGCCCGTGGTTGGTGCAAGGCAAGTTGCTGGCTCAGTACGGTGAGGCCGTTTGCGATGCCGCCCAGACCAAGGTGGAGAACGAGCAGTCGTTGCAATCGTTCCCGCAGCTCTACCGTCGTGCCATGTCGCTCCAAAAGCAGATGTACGACAACGAGGTGAACCCCACCTTGCTCCACGAATACCAAACGGGTACGAAGTTAGGCACCCTGCGTCTCCTCCCCGCGATCAATCGCGTCTTGGCCGACGCCACGAAGAACTACAACGCGCAGCACGCTACGCACTTCGAAGTGGTGACGCAGTATTCTCCGTTCACCATCGAGAGCACCGTGTCGCAACTCGCCCAACAGCCGATCACGACGTACGGCGGCGAGGTAAAGATTTCGCCCTCCAACGAGGTGGTCACCTGGGCTCCCGGCTCGCAATTCACCGTTCGCGGCGACCGTCCCTTCACCTTGCGCGGCATGGATTTCAACTTCGGAAAACCCGGCGCCGCCGCTGCTTTCCGACTCGAATGTCAACTGCCCGACGGTACGTGGCGCGAAGTGGCGCTGCTCCACTATAAGGACACCGATCCCGTGATCCACACCGGCAATGAACTGGGCGGACTCCGCGTCAAGGCCTTCCGTATCACCAATAAGAGCGGACAGGAACAGCAACTCTATTTCCGTCATTTCAAGTTCGTCAAAGACTGATCCGCTTCGATATTTCTCGACGAAAACATGGCCGACTCGGAAATAAAGCCGTAATTTTGCAAACCGATTCGCCCGCAAACTATTGCAACAAGCAACTCAAATATAACATGCAAGAAACTATTCTCGCCATCTCTGGCAAGCCCGGTCTCTACAAGCTCATTGCCCGCGGCAATGCAAGCCTGATCGTTGAGGCCATTGACGAAACGCATCGTCGTCAACCCGCAGGTGCTCGCGATCGTGTCACTTCGCTCGGCGATGTTACGATGTACACCGAAGCCGACGACGTGCCTCTCATGCTCGTGTTCCAAAACATCAGCGATGCCCTTCAAGGCGGTGAAACTCCCTTCAACTATAAGCAAGCCACCGTCGAAGAACTCGAAAAGTTCATGGACGAAACCGCTCTCCCCGCTTGGGACCGCGAGCGTGTGCGTGTGAGCGATATTCGCAAGCTCGTGCAGTGGTACAACATCCTTGCCAAGGCCGGTTACAAAGACTACTTCGTGAAGGCTGAAGTTGAGGCTCCTGCCACTGAAGAGGCCGCAACTGCCGAAGCTGCTCCCGCTGAAGCAGAGGAAAAGCCCGCAAAGAAGGCAGCTGCCAAGAAGGCAGCTGCCAAGAAGACGACTGCTGCCAAGAAGCCTGCAGAGAAAAAGACGACCGCCAAGGCTACGAAGAAGGCTGACAAGTAAAAGTATCGCAGCACTTCTGGTGCCGATAGCTTTATCTCCCACGACCGCGACAACGCTCACAGGCTGTTGTCGCGGTCGAATGCTTTGGTTCGCCCTCTTTTTTGTGGGATTCTACGAAAAAATAGGGCGCAAATTTGGTGGTTCCGATAAAAGTCTGTACTTTTGCATCGCAATCGAAAAGATTAGCGGTTGCCGAAATAGCTCAGTTGGTAGAGCGACGCATTCGTAATGCGTAGGTCACGAGTTCGAGTCTCGTTTTCGGCTCTCACAAGCGAAAGGTTTTCCTTTCGCTTTTTTCTTTGTCTTAAATCAACTTCCCCTCTCCGAGAGAGCAGAACTGAACTTTTGCTCCACTTTGCGGAGAGAGTATTGGTAAATGCTTATCGGAGAATGAAAAGCACACCCGAATTTCCCCAAATCAGCTCGCGATGAAAAAAAACTTTTGAGAATAAATTGAATAGATGTTGTTTATATCGAGAAAAATGTCGAATATTGCATTTCTTGTTGCCGCCTATCTAATTTCGGTCAACTGGTTTTCAAAGAAAGTAGAAAATAACCTCCTCAAAATCTAAAGGGAATAGTTCGTCGTTCCCACATCTCCGCTTTTTCCGCTCCGGTAATATATGAAACAAATAGAAAAAGTCGCCGTAGTGCGCGTAATCCACGATCTCATTTTGGCTGATGGTATCTTAGATACGCGCGAAATGGATTTACTTGACCGACTTTACTCCGACTACGGTGTGAAGAAAACAGAAATACTCCTTGCCGATGAATGCACGTTGGCAGAAGCCATGAATGTCTTGTCGGAGGCCGATGAGGATTTGCGCCACAAGTTGCTCAATGATTGTATGCTCATTTCGATGTCCGACAACATTTGTGCTCGCGAGGAAGCGATGTTGATGTTGGCTTTGCGCAGTTGTTTGACGCAAAACATGGTCAGTCGTGACAGCGTCATCTCTGTACGTGGAAATCAGCGCATCAATTTAGAGCCTTTCCAAGTGCTTTACGTCGAGAGTGAGTACGATGAGGAAGTCAATGCGTCAATAGGAGAGCAATACCGCGAGATCTGCACAGAACTCCGCCTGACCGGTTTCGACTTTGTCTATTTGCCGCAGATCGCCCGCAATTATCAAAAGATGAGCGACGAAGAGTTGCTCAAACTGGGCTACTTCCTTTATCCACAGGTGAGCGATGAGCGCCTGCGCGTCATCATTATGCAGTTGCGCGAACTGTCTACTGCGCGTTTCTGTCGCGAACAGCTCTCGATGAAACTCGATTTCAAGGGATTGGTGGACGTCGCTCCGTCGATTCTTTTCAAAATCAACGAATCGCTGGTCGACAATGAACCAGTCAGCAACTTCATGTTGTTGGAAATCTCTGACAATGCGTTGGACACAGTGCGCGAAATGATCGACCTCTTCAATCAATATCATCAAAATTCGAGCGTACGTTATTTGCGCGAAGAGAGTGGGCGCTTCATTGTATGTGGCATTCACAAGCAAATCTTCGACATCTTGATGTTGCGCAAAGGGATACGCAGTCGCGTTGTGATCGATCCTGCTAACGAAAGAATCTTTTTCGCCGATGCCGATGTCGAGTTGGAAAAAGTGCATCGTCGCGAGAAAGCACTCTACACCTTGCTCTTATTGGAGAGTGCAAGTGGGGGTGTGAACTTCAGTAGACCAACCGGCGCTCAATTGCAGCGACGCCACGAGCAGCGCATGCAAAGGATGCAAGAGAAGTATGCGCTCATTTATCGCATGTTTGGTGGAAGTAGTAAAGTCACTCCGAGTTTGGCGAACACCGAATCGCGTTCTCCCATGTTGAGCTTACTGAAACGCCAGTTAATGAGCCTTAGAGACATCTTGCATAGTCCGGAAAATTACGTGGCTGATCGTAACATCTACGGCAATTACGCCGTAAGCATTTCGCCGGATCTGATTTGCTATTACGATGCCGAAACAGAAAGCATTCACAGATTGGACGAATCGGAAGAATGGCGCCGCATCTTATCTTTGTAAGTTTGCAGGCTATTGAGCGTTTCAAAATGAAAAGAACGTGCAATCTTGCATCTTCTCGCTTCAGTTCGGAATAAACCCCTTCCTTTGCAACATCTACCACACCGAACAACAATACAACGGATGACCTCTCGGAAACCATCGAGTAGGGTCGGGGCAGATGAGCATATCTAACATTAAGTGACATAAAACACAACCGTCAATGGCTATCAATCTTGTTAAAGGAGACAATTTTAGCTTGTCTAATAGTTTGTCTCATGTCTCTGTCGGACTCGGCTGGGATCCTAGTCGAAACCCCGGTAATCCTTATGATTTGGATGCTTCGGCATTTATGTTGGGACACAATGGTCGCCTCATCGCTGATGAATACTTTGTTTTTTACAACAATCAAACCTCGCCCGATGGTGCAGTGCAGTCTAGCGGAGATGACCTCACCGGTGGAAACAGCGACGGAGGAGATGACGAGAAACTGAGCGTCGATTTGGTTCATGTGAATCCCCGTGTGCAGGAGATACTCTTCACGGTGACCATTCACAAAGCTGAAGAGCGCGGACAAAACTTCGGACAGGTACACAATGCCTATATTCGCATCTACAACGAAGAGAATCAGCAGGAAATAGCCCGCTACGATCTCAATGAAGACTTTTCGGTGGAAACCGCGGTTGAATTTGGCCGTCTTTATCGTAGCTTCGGTGAATGGAAATTCGAAGCATTGGGAATCGGTCGAAAAGGAGGTCTTCAATTCCTTGTTGACAAATACAGATAAATACTACTATGAGCATCAATCTTGAAAAAGGCCGCTCCATCAATTTGGAAAAAGAGAGTGGCGAAAGACTGACCAACTTCTGCGTCGGTTGTAATTGGGGAGCCGTTGTGAGCAGCGCTTTCTTTGGACTCTTCAAGTCGACAATCGATGTTGACGTTGACTTGAGTTGCCTCATGTTCAATGCCGAAGGCCAACCCATCGACCACATTTGGTCTCCGCTCTATCGTTTCGGAGACAACAACGTGGGATTGCCCAATGGCAAATTGACCTCTCTTGATGGGGCATTGCACCATACCGGCGACGATCTTGAAGGCGACCAAAATGGCGATGACGGACTCGACAATGAAATCATCACCGTCGATCTCAATCGTGTCAATGCCCAAGTGCAAAGCATCGTTTTCTTCCTCAATATTTACAATAACAACGAGTACAGCGGCGACTTTTCGGGTATTCCTTATGCTCATATCCGCATGTTTGAGGGAGTGCCTGAGCGTGCACCCCGTCGCGTCTTTGCGCAATACAATGTGGCCACGCAACAAAACTGCGAGGGAATGCGCGCCTTGGTGATGGGCAAACTCTACCGTGTCAATGGCAATTGGCAGTTTAAGGCCATCGGTGAAGCCTTCCCCGATAGAAGCATCGTTCACACCGTCTCACGTGTGATGAAAGACTTCGCCCGCTAAAATCCAATACCACCACCTAAAAAATAAACTATGAGAAAACTTCCGATATACTTGCTGCTCGATACGAGTGGCTCCATGCACGGTGAACCCATCGAGGCCGTAAAGAATGGTGTAGAAATGCTGGTTTCGACCCTGCGCAACGACCCCTATGCTTTAGAAACAGCCTATCTCAGTGTCATCACGTTCAACACAAACGCACAACAACTTGTGCCGTTGACAGAGTTGGAACAATTTCAAACTCCTGTGATTGAAGCCCGCGGATGCACAGCTTTGGGCGAAGCACTCACCCTTTTGGCCGATCGTATCGACACCGAAGTGGCCAAAACCACCGCCGAGCAGAAAGGCGATTGGCGCCCCTTGGTCTTCATCATGACCGACGGCTTGCCTACCGACGACCTAAGCCAAGGTCTCGAAGCCTTCCGCAGCCGCAAAACCGGTATGGTCGTAGCCTGCGCCGCCGGTCAGGGAGCCGATACGGCCACCTTGCAAATGATTACCCCCAATGTGGTGCAACTCGACACTGCAGACAGCTCTACCATCAAAGCCTTCTTCAAATGGGTGTCAGCCTCCATCAGCACCAGCAGCAAGGCCGTAGAGACGGGAGATGAAACCAACTCGCTGAGTGAACTCCCTCCTCCCCCCGCAGAAGTCAACATTGTTGTTTAGCGCATCGCCGTCCATTTGCCTACAAACGAGTGGTGCTGCTAAGGCAGTAACCACTCGTTTGTCTTTTTCCTCATGAGTAGAAGATTACCTGTTTACATTCTCATCGACACCAGTGGCTCTATGCGTGGCGAGCCCATCGAAGCCGTGAAGGTCGGTTTAGCTGACATGATATCTTCGCTTCGCCTTGATCCCTATGCCTTGGATACTGCCCACATTAGTATCATCACCTATGATCGGACGGTACAACAGGTATTACCGCTGACCGATTTAGAGCAATTGCAACTCCCGGACATCGATTGTCCGGAGTCGGGCCCCACTTTCTTGGGAGCGGCTTTGCAACTTTTGTGCGACCTTTACGATCAAGAGGTGCGTACCGGCAGTTCGGAGCAGAAAGGTGACTGGATGCCTTTGTTGTTTGTGCTAACCGACGGCAAACCTTCCGATCTTCTTGTCTACGACCAGGCCGTCGAGGCCATAAAGCAGCGACCTTTTTCCAACATCGTTGCCTGTGCCGCCGGTCCGAAGGCGCAAACGGCTCCTCTGAAGAAACTTACTGACCACGTGTTTACCCTCGACACAATGGATCGTGCCACTTTCAAGCGCTTTTTCCAATGGGTAACCATCAATGTGCAGCAGGGAGGGCGTACGATAGGAGTGTCCGAAGACACAGCACTACCTCCGGCGCCGGGAGAAATCCATATTGTGCTTTGACAGTGCGATGACTCCATGCGCTTCACAGCGTCTCATTTCGCCCATCTTTTCTCGTTCTTATCAACCGTAACTTGTTATTCCCCTAATTCTAATATGTTTTTTGAACGCCTCTATCGCTTTTTCAATCCACCGGCATGCGACAAGGCAGAATTTGAAGCCTTTGCCCGGTTTATCTTTGAAAAGTACTGGAACGAATTCAAAACCTCTCGTATGGATAAACTCACAAATTGGTTCGCCGCACATCCGTGGCCTGCTCTCCCCAATGCCGTCGAAAATTCGACCTACGAGGCTGCAATTAGCCTCCCTTCACTTCCCGAAAATACGCATTTGATCTTAAAAAGCGTGAGCGGAGTAGATCGTGAAACCCACGGATTGAACATTGAAATGACGTCCGACAGCTTTACGGTCAGCGGCACTCCCCAACTTGACAAATTTAGAGAAGAGGGGCGCACTTTGCAGACCGAGTTCACCCTCGTAGCCCGTTTTGACTTCGAAGGCGGTAGTGAATATGGAAAACAAGAAAACCTCGAGCAGGAATTCAAACTCACCGTCAATCCCGATCCTCACAAGTTGTGGAAAAATCTCCCGGTCGATTGGGAGAAGATAGGCGAACCTCAATACCGGCATGCCGATGAAGCCTCGGATTTTTTGGCTGTGGAAACGTCCTTCGACGGCACTCCGGCGAAACACATCGTTGTAGCCAGCAAGCGAGGGCGCAGTCATGCGCACGAAGGCAAACCGCGTGACGACGCTTACCGCATGCACTATTGTGTCGAGAACGGTTGGTACGTCATGGCCGTTTCTGACGGTGCCGGCTCCGCGGCCTATTCCCGCGAGGGCTCACGTTTGGCTTGTGAAACAGCGGTCGAGTGCTGTTTGAAGAAACTGGCCGATGCCGAAACGCTCAAAAACATCGAAGCACAAATTTCGGCTTATCATCAATCAGAGAGCGAAAACATCTCGAAGGTGGGTGAAGTGCTTTATCATCTGCTTTGCTCTGCAGCGTTCAATGCCAGTAAGGCCATACAAGCAGAAGCTGCGAAACAACAGCGCGATCCTCGAACCTATGCGGCCACTTTGTTGCTCAGCATCACAAAGCGTTTCCCGTTTGGTTGGTTTGTCGGTACCTTTTGGGTAGGCGACGGCGCCATTGCCCTCTATCGCCGCGATCTGCATGAGGTTAAACTGATGGGCGAGCCCGATGAAGGAGAATATGGTGGACAAACACGTTTTGTCACCATGCCCGAAATATTCCAAGATCCAACAGCTTGCTACAAGCGTCTGCGATTCACGTTGGTCGACGACTTCACCGCCCTCTTCTTGATGTCCGATGGCGTGAGTGATGCCAAGTTCGAAACCACCAACAATCTGAAGAATCCCCTAAAGTGGGACGAACTCTGGGAAAATTTGGAGCACGAAGGAGTCGGACTCACTACCGGTGAAGAAGTGGCAAAAAATCAGTTGTTGTCTTGGCTCGATTTTTGGTCGCCGGGCAATTACGATGACCGCACTATCGCAGTGCTCTGCGGCAAAGAAGCCCCGTCGTCCGACGAAAAGACGTCTGCTGTCGCCGACGAAGTCTCGAAAGCCGGTAGCGCGGAGGCCTCTCTCGAAGGTCCTGCAACAACAGAAGCCACTTCTGCGGAAACGTCGACGGTCGACGCCCACAGCGTGGCTCCTCACGAAGAACCAACAACCGCTGAGGCCGCTTCTACAGAAAAAACAGCGATCGACACGCCTACCGATAGCGAGGTAACGCCTGCCAAAGAGCCGGCATCCGAAGTCTTGGCTCCACAAGCATCAGTGACCGCAGAGCAAAATTCAGATGCTGCGACGCCCACTGCGCCCGCTGCCGAAGAGAAGGCTCCCGAAGAGAAAAAACAGCCCAAACCCGATGTCGAGACCGGCGAACCTACGTCTCCCCAAGCAACTGAACAACTTGTTGCTGAAGTCGCATCAAAAGAAGCCGAAACAACTTCGGCCACGGCCGGTGAAGTTCCCGTTCACACCGAGACCGCGGACGCGCAGCCAACCTCGAGTCCGTGCGACGGCGAAGGCACGAATTCTCCTGATGCTCATTGTTAACCCCCTACGACCATGGCAAATATCGTAACGCTAACAGCCACTGACGGCAGTTCCGTTGAGTTCTATGACGAAATCAAAGCCTCCGGCGGCGTCAAGGATGTCTATTTTTCCACCGATGGCACCTATGTGGTGGCCTTCTATCGCAAAGCCCTCAGTCCCAATGACCGGCAGCGCATAGATGACATCGTGAACACGCACCGCCAACTGATTTTCACCACCGATGAGGTCGGAAAATATTGGGCGACACTTTTCGCCTGGCCCACCCAAATTGTTATGTGGGGCGAGAAGGTGGGGTTAGTCATGCCTTTCTACGACAAGAAATTCTTCTTCAGTGGAGTCGATCCGACATGGCGTTACATCAAAAATGGACAGGAGAAGAACGGAAAGTGGTTTTCGGCGGCCAAACTGGTCAATCGCTACGTGCCTGCCAATCAAAAAGGCACCTTTCTCACTCGTTTGCGCATGTGCTTGCAAATCGCCCGTGCCATACGGCGCCTTCATGCCGCGGGACTTGCGCATTCCGACTTGTCGTACAACAATGTCTTGGTCGATCCCGTAGGCGGCAATGCTTGCATCATCGATTGCGATGGTTTGGTTGTCCCCAAGAAGTTCCCCCCCGAAGTCGTTGGTACTCCCGGCTTCATAGCCCCCGAAGTGATGGCTACGCGGAGTCTGCGCCTCGGCGATCCGAAGAAAAATCTCCCGCAGATTTCCACCGATCGGCACGCTTTAGCGGTACTCATTTACACCTTCTTGCTCAATCGCCATCCACTCAATGGAGGCAAAGTTTGGGATCTTGACGATATTCAGCGCGATGACGATCTTCGCTATGGAGAAAAAGCGCTTTTTATCGAGCACCCCACCGATGCCACCAACCGTGTGAAGCCGGCACAACTCGATCCGCGCGAACTACCGCAAGCCGATCCGCAGCAACGCCCCTACACGCTGTGCGGCCCTTACCTCACCAAAATGTTCAACCGCGCGTTCATCGACGGTTTGCACAATCCCGGACTCCGCCCCAGTGCCGGAGAGTGGGAAGAAGCCCTCGTAAAGACGTGTGATTTGTTGCAACCCTGCAGTTGCGAACACGGGTGGTATGTGTTTGACAACAAGACAAAGCCTGTTTGCCCGTTTTGCGGAAAACCCTATGTCGGTCAACTTCCGATTCTCAATTTCTACTATGCCCCTTCCCATGGCAAGTACATTTCAGAGAACTACCGCATGATGGTCTATCACCGGCAAACCCTTTATCGTTGGCATACGAACAATTTGATTGTACCCAACGAAAAAACAAGTGCAGAAGACAAACTTCCGGTAGGCGACTTCCACTTCCACAACGGTCAGTGGATTCTCATCAATCGCCGTTTGCCCGGTTTGCGCGACGTGACCGCCGGCCGCGACATTCCCATAGGGGCATTCATTCCTCTCACCGAAGGCCGACAAATCCTCTTCGACAGTAGCCAGGGAGGTCGCCTGGCAGTGGTGCAATTGGTGCATGGAGACTGAAGGGGTTGCAATGTCCACAAAGTAGGGGAAATGCTCTACGTTCTTGCCCTCAGGCTTGGGAACATCCCAAGCCTGAGGGCAATTTTTGCTGTTGAACTTCTTTGTCGTTTCACCGCATCTTCCGCTCCCTCATATACGGTAGCCGCCTGGCATACAGCCCTGATTCCTTCTCTGTGGCGACAGCTGCCAAGCACTAAAAAACGAAGCTGCGGAGCGCATCGCTCTGCACAGGAGCATGGTGCACGACCATTAAGGCGTTTCGTCTCGGTTGGTCGACTAAATCGTTCGGCGCACATTTTCGGTAACCTCAAATAGGTGAAATAAGCCACATCGTGTGCTCTTTCTTTTCGGGCCGGGATTGGGTACTTTTGCCCTCAACGCCCGGCGAAGGTACGCATCATCACTTCTTAGGTTCTTGATAACGTTCGATGTCTCGTTGGAGATACTGCCTAAACGCCGGAAACTCCTTGTCCGTGTATTCGAGGATGCGTTCCCGAGCCAACTGAGGGATACGATCCAAACGAATCAGTTGATCGTATTCCCCAAACTTCGGGTAGTCTACCCAGAGTAGCTCCAGCTCTTCGGCTGAGATGGGGGAATGTTCTGTTGCAATCATCTCAAATGTCCCATCATAAGCTTCCCCCTGATAAATAACAGACGAGCACCCACCTTCGTGGGTATATGTGAAGTCTATACGTCTCATCCTTTTATCTGTGCCTGGGTAGCATTCATATAAGAAAATTGCTTTCAGAAATAGCTTGCCATCCTGGTTGAGTTGCTCTCGATACTGAAAAGTCAAATAGTCATCGTAGTTATCCCTCAAGAAATCCAAACCGAAGTATCCCACATTGGACTCAATGGCGCAGTAGGGGCTGTCATCCTCATTGAGAATCGTTGCAAAGTAGACCTCTTGCTTTTCGTGAGCTTCGCGAGAGGCCAGTTCCAATAGACCCTCTTTCTTCTTGCGACGAGAATATCGAGTCTTGTTGTAGCTGTCTAATTGACTTAGGGTTGCTTCTTCTGTACCGATGTAATTACCAATCCAGGTTCTAATGAATATTGTCTTCATAACTAATTATGGTATTTGCCATTTATGTCTCTAATCTTTATATTGTGATTCTTCGCGTAATCTAAAGATTTAATTGATCCTGCAGCCGCTTTTTCCACCTCACGATGTAAAGACTTAAATGTAGATATTATTCCTATTCATCTTACATCAACCAATTCCATCAAGTTGTTTTTAATGTTCTACCAGCCATACGCCATCTTTTTTTAGATAGACAATAGGCTCTACATCAAATTTGAAGCCCTCTATTGGTTTGCGCTCTTCCCAAATGTCAGAAACGTCCTCTTCAGTCGCCTCATATATAGGGTCATACCCCTGCCTTGGAAAATCTTTTAAATATACCGCTGCTTCTTCTAATGGACGAAGTAAAAATCTGCCTTCTGAAGAATTTTCCACAAAGAAACTATATCCCACATATCTAACAAGGGTTGTTACGTTATAGGCGCTTGAAATATCTTTTTTCAAAATGTATTTATAGCTTATCATTTTGTCGTATTGCAAAAAGCCCATCTTCCTCAACCTTTCATACTGACACCTTCTATCAATCAATTCAAACATTTCAGGACTATCCGTTTCATAAAAACAATACTCTTGTGATAGATAGATTGCAAAATTTCCTCGTCTGTACATTCTCATAAAGTCACTTCAAATTTCGGATGAACCTTTTTCCCTTTCTTTGATGCTTCTAAATGCCCCCACCATGGTAAAGACAGAACTTGGCACGCGCCTGGTTAAAGACCGGCACCTCCACTCGAATTCATTGCTTAGGTTCTTGATAGCGTTCGATGTCTCGTTGGAGATACTGCCTAAACGCAGGAAACTCCTTGTCCGTGACTTCTAATATCGTCTCGCGAACGACCGTCGGAATACGATCCAAGCGTATGAGCTGGTCATATTCACCGAACTCAGGGTAGGAAAGGCAAAGTTTGGAATAGTCCTCTTCAGAGAGAGGGATCTCTGATTCCTCGTCACTATCACTCCATGTGCCCACTCCTCCTTTATACTTCACTACCCCCCACGTTTTATCCTCATTAAAGTAAAACATAAAGCTATAGACCGTATCATAGTCTTGCGGATGCTTGGGTTGGAGTCTGATAGTATCCAAGAACAACGTCTTCCCTTCTTGTGTGAAGTCTCTAAACGTATAGGTGAGAAAGTTACCAAGATCCTCTCTCAAGAATTTCACCCCAAAGTATCCCACATTGGACTCAATGGCGCAGTAGGGGTTGTCATCCTCATTGAGAATCGTTGCAAAGTAGACCTCTTGTTGCTCATGCGCTTCGCGAGAGGCCAGTTCCAATAGACCTTCCTTATTCTTCCGGCGAGAGTAGCGAGTCTTGTTGTAAACATCCAGTTGGGATAGAGTGGCTTCTTCTGTATTTATGTGATTACCAACCCAGGTTCTGTTGAATATTGTCTTCATAACGAATTGTAGTTTTTTCCATTGATCTCTCTAAAGGACAGCACAGACATTACCGCAAGTTCTTGTGCATTGCCCCTTTTTGTTCGGCTAACCAAGTGTGAGAGGGGCTGTCTACATGCGCCATGCCAAAATGGGGAGCATCATGTGTATCATCAATGCCGAGAGCGTAGGGAAGGCGTAGGCAAAGAGGCCTTGCGGCTGAACGGAGAGCGGAGAACTGTGTGTCTTTCGATGGCAAAGGTAGAAAAACGATTCGAGAAATACAAACCTTTGCAGAAGAAAAACTTGCGAATTTTGAAACTTGTGGTGTGTCGTCAAAAACAAGGGAACTTTTCGGGAAAACACCACGAGTTATTTTTCGAAACGCGCTGTTTTGAGAAACAACAGGACAGGGGGGAGGGGAAAGGCTGCCTTGCGCAGGCGCGTAGACACGTGCGTGAATACGCGCTCGCGCATTACGCGCACACAGCAGGTTCTTGATTTCTATGTTCACCCTTCACCTTGTTCTTCAATTTGCTGATTTATAAAATGATACAGGTGAAGAAAGAGCCGTTTTTTTGCTTCACCGGGTGAAGGAAATTGTTTAATTGCCTTCACCCTTATTGTTTTGAATATCAGCGGGTTCTGCGGTTGAGGTGAAGAAGTGAAGGCAAAAAACGAAAAAAGCCGGACGCGCGCGTAACATGCGCGCGAGGGAAAAAGTCTTCACCTCTTGGGGTGATTTCGCGTAAGTGATTTGTACATAGTGGTTTAGGCGTGAAGCCTTCACCTTTTTCGTCCTTTCCGTCACAGCCGGCCGAGTGATGATTTTCGGCACGCTGCGACGGAGGGGCTTTTGAGGTGAAGCCTTCACCCGTATTGTTGTGTCAATCAGCAGATTGTGAGGGGTGGTGAAGGCAAAAATGAGAAACGGTGGACGCGCGCGCACGCGAGGAGAAGGGGGTGCGCGCGTCGTTTTTTGGGAGAGGGTCGGGATGCCCTATTGCTTTACTGCCTGGATTCGCAAAAATCGATCAGTTCGCCGAAGAGGGGGACGCGTTCCAACAAGGGGCGGTGGCCGACAATCAGCATGCGTTCACGCGCACGAGTCAGCGCCACGTTGAGTTTGCGGTCGACCCATTGTCCGCACTCGTCTTCAAACTGCGTGCCGCAGAGGAAGGCCAGTTGCGAAGCGCGGCTGACGGTGAAGCCGTAGATGATGGTGTTGCACTCCGAACCTTGGAAACGCTCGACGGTGTCGATGGTCACGTCGGCCAGTTCGGGGTGTGCCGATTGGAGCAGGGCATTGCGCACCAGGGCGATCTGCCGGCGGTAGGGGACGATGATGCCCAAGTCTTTGCGGGGATCGAAACGGCCGTTTTGCGCTGCGAAGCGTTCGTACTCTTCGACGGAGAGGCGAGCGATGAGGCGGGCTTCGGCGGGGTTGCCCTTGGGGGAGTGACCCAACTCCAAAGCGTCGGGCGCACAGTCGTAGAAGGCGACGCGCGGCAGGGCGATCGTCGCTTCTTGGTGGGCGAGGGGGATGGGACAGAGTTTGCCTTCGTAGAATTGTCGGCTGGGGAAATCGGCCACCTCGGGGTGCATGCGCCCTTGGCGCGTGAAGTCATGGCGACACGGCTCGGGGATGCGCTCGATGAAGCGTTCGAAAAACGAGCGCCGACAATCCGTCACGCCCATTGCGCGCAGTTCGGGTTCGGTGACGAGGCTTTCGGCGGCCGGTTGCTGCACGACGGCCGGGAGTTGGCGGTGGTCGCCGATCAAAACTAAACGGTCAATGAGTGGATCTTCGTTGTTGTGCGCCATGATGAGGGGCAAGAGGTGCGGCTCGAGGAGTTGGGAGGCTTCGTCGATGATGGCCAGCGAAAAGTGCTTGCCGGTCATCTTCGTGACGGCCGAACTCAGCGAGAGGGTGGTGCCCACCACCACGCGCACGTTTTGCACCAGTTGCTTCACCTCGTCGAGTTGTTTGAGGGCGCGGGTTTGGGCATCGAGCAGATAGGGACGATAGGTCGGGGCGCAATTCATTTCGTTGCCCACGCGCACAAAATCGATGTGGGCTTCGACCAGTTTGCCGCAAATCTCGTCGACGGCGCGATTGGTGAAGGCGCCGAGCAGTACTTGCGCTGTGGGTTCGGCCAACTCTTCGCGCAGCAGGCTCATCAGGCCTTTGGAGGTCTTGCCCGTGCCGGGAGGGCCGACCAAGAGGAAGAGATCGCGGGCGGCTTTGGCCTTGCGCACCAATTCGGTGAGTTCCTCGTTTTCGGGTTGGGTGAGCAGGTCGGCCGACGCGTCGAAAGCGGGTTGTCGCTGCCCGAGCACCCATGCGCGGCGGTCGGCGGGGCCGGTGAGCAGGTCGTAGAGTCCGCGATAGAAACTTTGCGTGCCGGCGTCCATGAAGTCGGGTTCGATCGCCCAACTTTGCCCTTCGCGCAACGAGAAAATCTTCGGGTCGGTCTGTGCTTCGCGGAGGGTGACGACGATTTCGTATTCCAAAAGTTGGCTTACGGTGGCGCGAAACACCATGTCGCGGCGCAGATCGGGTTCGCGCGCCGTTTCGTAGCGATAGAGCACCACGATGTCGCCGGAGCGGAATTTGGGGGGCGCGGTCACTTCTTCGTTTTCGGCCGATGAGGGAAGCGCCAAGTGCAGGTGCTTCACGCCGTGGTTTCCCTTGTCGGCTTCGGTGGAGAGGAGACGGAGATCGGTGAGAATGCTACCCACTTCGCGCTTTTCGGCCGTGGTGCATTGCCACGCCGCGGCAAATCCGCTCGCTTCTTTTTCGGAACTGCCGAGGCGGCTCAGCAGGTCTTCGCGCACAAGGAAGCGGTGGAAGCGATAGAAATAGGCCAAGGCCGTTGCGTCGGCGGTGTGGAAGGGCGACAGTAGCAGATCGACTTGTGGGAGAATGTAGCGTTTCCAGAGTGGTTCGGCCTTTCCCGGTTGGTGCAAGTCCTCGGGCGAAAGTTGTTCGATGAAATGGCGCATGCCGGTGCGGGCAAACTCCATTTCGCGCGCCACGATCTCATTGCGGATGCGGAAGGCTTCGCGCAGGCGGTTGGGCGCATTGGGAATGGGCCACATGCTATTCTCGTCGGGATATTTGGAGTAGAGCAGATAGCCCTGCAAACGACTGTAAGGCTGTTGGAAAGCGTAGTGGCGCATGGCCATGTAGAGCATGAGCTGGATCTCGTGTTCGTGGTGGGCGGTGCGGTTGAACTCGTCGATTTTCCCGCTCTTTTGTTCCACCACGACGGTGCCGTCGGGCTTCATGAGGTCGATGCGCCCCTGCAAACCGAGCATTTCGCAAAAGAAGGAGGGTTCGATGCACACGCCCTCTTCGTCGGAAAGGTGGAGCTGATTTTTGAACGTGTTTTGGCTCAAACGGCGCAAATTGCGCTGCTGGGCTTGTGCGTTTTGGTGGAAACTTTGGCGATCGATGGAGCAGGAGGCGAAATCGAGGGCGTGATCGGCGAAAAAGCGGCGTGCGGTGTCGGCATAATCGGCATGAAGCCCGTGCACTTCCTCGTCGAGCATCTGTCCGCTTAGGTTACCGAGCAGGGTGGCTTCGGAGGCGACGAAGGGATCGAACTTTTTCAGCACGTGCCACGCCGACCGCGTGCCGGTGGGGCGGATGCACTGCGCCACGGCGGTGACGCTGACCAAATAGTCGGGCTCGACAATGATGAGTTCGGGGAAGAGGTGGTCGTTTTCGCGACGGAGGGCCACGAGATTGAGCTGCGTGTTGGGTTCAACCAAGGTGAGCAGATAGGTGAAATCGCGACCGCCCGTGGCATCGGGGGTGAGGGGAAGGCGATATTCGGTGTCGTCATATAGGTCGGTGGGGCTGACGAGGAGGGCGTGGGTGAGTACCTGATTGACCACCACGCGCCAACATTTTTCGGAGAGTGTGCCCTTGGGCGTGGCGGTGGTGAGATGCTCGGGCAGGAGCGCGGCGAGTTCGGCCGGAACGGGGGCTTGTTTCAGACAGGCGACCAAGTCGGCCAAGGCGCGGAGGTCGCCGGGCAGGCGGGCGGTGAGTTCGTCGAGCGACGCCTCGTCGGCGCGTCGCCAACGCACGCGGAAGTCGTTGGCGGCATGATAGAGCGCGGAGGAGAACCCGAGTTGCGCGTGCAGATAGTGCAGACGCGAGAAGGCGCCGGAGAACGAAGCCGGCGCATCGGCCGTGGTTTCGTTCACCAGTTCCACAAAAAGGCGATAGGCCATGGCGCAGCGGCGGCGAATGTCGTAGGCTTCGGCCTGCAAGCAGCGCCGAATGTCATTGTAATAGTAGTCGGCAGGGGTGAATTCCATAGTAAGGCGGTGGAGTGTATGAGGTTAGCAGAATTTGAGGTCGTAGATGACGGTGCTGCCCACGATGTCGTTGAGGCGGCGCACGAGTTGCTGGCGCATCATGGAGAGCTGGGTGCGGAGTGCCGGGGTGCGCACTTCAATCCACAGCGCCTGTTCACGAACAAAGCGGGCGGTGGTGTGCGCGGCGATGGCGCTGCCGGCCGCTTGAGGCCAAGATTGCACCGCGCGGTATTCGAGCAGGGGAGTTTCCAACCCATTTTCGCGGAGGAACATGCCCAGCACGTCCCCCACCATTTCAGTCCTTTTGCGTTTCATCGTGGGGCGTAGAAGAAGGTTCGCATCGAATTTGTCCGTGTTCCACCACAAAGAGTCGATAGTCGCGGTGGGTGGCGGCGAGGATGCTGTCGAGGTGGTCGCGGTTGGTGTCGGTGATGAAGATTTGCCCAAAGTCGTCGCCGCTCACATAGTCGACGATGCAACTCACGCGGCCGGCATCGAGCTTGTCGAAAATGTCGTCGAGCAACAAGAGGGGCGTGCGCCGCTCACCGTGGTTTTTGAGATAGAGGAATTGCGCCAATTTCATGGCGATGAAGAAGGTTTTGATCTGTCCTTGCGAGGCTTCTCGGCGCACGCTGTGGCCGTTCATCTGCAAGTCGAGATTGTCCTTGTGGGGGCCGTGAAGGGTGTGGCCGACGATGTGTTCGCGGACACGACCTTCGCGCAATATCGGGGCGAGCGCGCCGCGGTCGCCGTGACTCTCGTAGGTGATGCTCACCGTTTCGGCTGCGGCATTGCAGAGCCGGGCGTAGAGGGGGGCAAAAATGGGTTGAAAGGCTTCGACAAACTCGCGTCGGGCGGTGTAGATCACGGCGGCATCGGCGTCCATCAGGGTTTCGAGCACATCGAGCAAACCTTCGTCGAGCGCGCCTTCCTGCTTGAGGAGGGCGTTGCGCTGCAGGAGCGTTTTGCCGTAGCGAATCAAGGCTTCCAAATAGCGGGGCGAGGTCTGGGAGATGACCGTGTCCATGAATTTTCGGCGCTCCTCGCTGCCGCCCGTCACGAGTTGTTCGTCGCTGGGCGAGAGCATGACGAGGGGGATGGCGCCTACGTGTTCGCTCAGACGCTTATAGTCTTTGTCGTTGCGACGCAGGCGTTTGCGCTGTCCGCGTTTCAGCGCACACGACACCACATCGCGGGTGTCGTCGGGCGCAATGTACTGGCCTTGGAGCATGAAAAAGTCGGCCTCGTGGCGGACGCAGTTGCTGTCGGTGAGCGCGGATGCACTTTTGCCGAAAGAGAGAAAATAGATGGCGTCGAGCACATTGGTCTTCCCCATGCCGTTCGCGCCGATGAAACAATTCACGTTCGGCGAGAGCCGAAGTTCGGCCTCTTCAATGTTCTTATAGTTGAGGAGAGTGAGCTGTTCGAGAGTCATGGGGCGAAAGAAATGAGCGCAGCGCAAGATGAAAAAAGAAATGGAGAGGAGGCTGCGGGTGAGTTCGTACAAAAGTAGGAATAAAACAGCATTCTGCCAAAATTTTTGCACGGGGGCTGCGTGGGGTGGGGGCGTGTGGGGAGCACGGCGGCGATGATCGGTTGCGGTGATGCGGCTGATTGGGCCGAGGGGGGACGGAGAGCAAATGGGTTCGGGCACTTTGCTTTGGGGAGTGGGAAAGCCAGGACAAGGGCGAACGCCAATGGGCTTGAACGTGTGCGTTTTGTTCGTTTTTAGGCTGAAAAAAACGCACCTTTGCCCGAACGAAAGTAAAATAATCGCACTTTCATTTCTCTACTCACGTACAATATATTATTTTTGCAGCGTATTTGCCACAAAAGGACGGCATTACGCATCCACACGATACAAAAAAGCAAAATATAATCATGAGCCAACAGAAAAAAGCCCTCGACATGAACGAGGCCCTCGCGACTTCCGAAGCTTTCCTCATCAAATACCGTAAATGGGTCATCGGAGGAAGCATTGCAGTCCTTGTCCTCATCGCGGCATGGGTGGGCAGCATTTTCTATTTCAAGAGTCAGAACCAACTCGGACAGTATGAACTTTCCCTCGGCGAGCGCTATGTGCAAACCGGCGACTGGGAGAAAGCCATCAAGGGCGATGGCGCCACGTTCAAGGGATATGAGAAGATCGCGCGCAACTATCCCTGCACCGATGCGGCCAACATTGCGCACCTCTACTGCGGTCTGGGTTATTTCAACCTGGGCAATTACAAAAAGGCCATCTCTGAACTCGAAGACTTCTCACCCAAGGGTGATATCACGGTGTCTGCCAACGCATTGGCGGCGCTCGGCAACGCTTATGTGGCCGACAAGCAGCTCGACAAAGGCGTGAAGTACCTGAAGAAGGCGGCCGATCATGCCGACAATGCTGCGCTTTCGCCTGTTTATCTGCTCGAAGCCGGTCAAGTGCTCGAGAGTCAAGGCAAGAAGGCTGAGGCACACGAAGTTTATGTGTCGATCAAAAAGAACTATCCCGAAAGCCAGTTTGCACAAACCGGCGTTCAGAACGGAAAGGTGATCGGTGCTGAAATCGATAAGTACATTGAACGCACCAAATAATCGATAAGGTGTAACATTTTCCCGAATGAGGACTCGGAAAACGGTGGAATCAGCCCCGGTGGGCGCCCCGAGCTCCGGTTCCTCATTCGGTTTTTCGTAGACCGTTTCTCGATCGTAAACTCCTTTTTCAGCAACGTGGAAACGGCACGACCAGTTCATTTGTCAGAAAATTATGTCACAATACACATTCTTTCGAGAGGCTGAAGGTGAGAAGCCCGATCTCTCATTTATGCGTTTCGGCGTGGTCACCACAGAATGGAACGCTCATATTGTCGATACCATGTTGACGCAGGTGCGTTCTACGCTCGCAGAGTATGGAGTGCCTGAGAATAACATCACTGTGCGCCGTGTACCCGGCAGTTTCGAACTGATTTATGGTTGTGCGCAGTTGGCGCAGCGCGGTTATGTAGACGCTGTGATTGCTTTGGGTTGTGTCATCAAAGGCGATACCCCGCATTTCGATTACATCTGCCTCGGTACGACCGAAGGGCTCGTACGACTCAACGCCACCGGCAAAGTTCCTGTGATCAACGGTGTGCTTACGGTCAATGACGAACAACAAGCGCTCGACCGTGCAGGTGAGAAAATGAACAAGGGACGCGAATTCGCCATGACGGCTGTCAAGATGGTGCAATTCGTCCAGTCTTTCGAGTAATAAAAGACGTTTGCGAACCGATTTTTCCCACGTTTTTGGGGAGAAATCGGTTTTTTCATGGAGAAAAGGATATAAAATCGCGGAAACCCTTGGTGTTTTCGGCTTTTATGCCTACCTTTGCCATCGCAAACGCAAAAAGGGCAAATACCAGAGTGGCCAAATGGGGCAGACTGTAAATCTGCTGGCTTACGCCTTCGGTGGTTCGAATCCATCTTTGCCCACCTTACCGACGCAACGACAACCGGTCGTTGCGTCGGTTCTTTTTTTGTGCATGGCCGGTCTATTTCGTGCAGAGCGTGGTGAACGGTGGCCGCGAAGTGGAGGAGGTGTGGCGCAGCGTGTGCGCCGCGCGAAAGCATGGAGCGAAGGGGGCGTTGACCGACACCATAATATACATGTCCCTCATCATGACATACAAGTCCTTTGCGGAGAGCGGCAGTCGACAGGGGAAGTTTCGCCGGCAGACAGTCGAATTTTGTCGAATGGGCGCAACGTCTTCCTGATCTATAGTGAGCGCGCCGATCAAGGTGCTGAACAAAGGCAGCCCCGATGAAACCTTTTCGTTTCATCGGGGCTGCTTTTTGTGGTGCGGGGTGGGGTGTTGCGCGTAAAACGCGCATTGTTTACCCGGAGTGGAGCGGAAAGGTGAAAAGCGTTTGTCATTGTTTGCGCCAACGCACAAACTCTTCTTGGTTTCCGTTGAAAACATTGATGTCCACGTCGCCGTGAATACCCCGCACGCGGCCTTCCGGCGTCAACTGCCAAAAGGCCAGTTTCACGTAAGGGCGGAATTCTCCATAGCGGGCAATCCACACATCATAGCTGCGGAGGGCTTCCGGCGCATGTGGCAAGTGGTCGTTGACAAACGACTGTCCGACGTACAAAATCGGTCGTCGGCCGGTAGCGCGTTCCACATAGCGCATCCAATTCAGCGTTTCGCGAAACAGTACCTCGCGTCCGCCCATTTGCGCGATTTGTTGATCCGTCGGTTCCACGTCGAGCACCGGCGGCATAGAGGTCAAAGGAATGCGCGCATACTTCAAGAAATATTTCGCTTGGTCGATGCCGCTCGATCTGGGCGAATAGAAATGATAGGGCGCCACGGGGATGCCTTGAGAACGTGCGCCGTTCAAGTCGTAAGGGTAGTATTTGCTGAAAATCGAAGTCCCCTGTGTTGCTTTGATGAAGACGAAACTCACGGGGTAGTCCACCTTTCCGGCTGCATGTTGGTGCGCCACGCTGCCGATACCCACAATGCGGAGCGAAGGCCAGTGGATGGGGTAGATTTTCTTGCCGATTTCGTGTTGGTGGCGCGAAATGTCGATGCCATAAATGCGGTCGGCAGTATAAATCATGCGCTCTCCGCGGTAGCGGTCGGCACGCCAAGTACCGGATTGTACCATGCGTCCGTTCACGGCAAAGCCATGTCCGTCGCGGCGATAGATGGAATCGAACGTGCCGCGATAGAAATCACCATTCGCCCAGAGCGCCGTGCCTACCCAACCCGTAGAGTGGCGGGTGAGCGAGAAGAAAGTGCGTTTCTCGTCTACAAATTTTCGGTGCAAAGTGTCCACCCGCGGGTACAAAGCGTCGTGTTGCAATGCACCGGTGCCGACAGCAAGTTCTCCATCCGTGGCCGGTGCGAGGCGAAGCAACCCCTTTTGGCGTTCTGTCACCACGTAGTGCTTTCCACCGGCCGTGTAGCGCGTCTTGCGTTGCGCCAACACGCGATTCGCAGTCGTGGCACGCTCAAGTCGTTCGATCACATTTTTGCAATTCTCCCACCGGTGTTGCTCCTCGTCGGCATAAGCCATCACCTCATTGTAGCCCTCGTCCGTCACGCTGTGCGTGCGCGCATAATAGTGGAGTTCGTCGACGCGGCGGTGCAGCAGTTTCTCGCGTTGGCGTTCTGCTTCGAGACTTTGGACGATGAGTTTCTGCAGTGCCTTTCCTTGCAAAGTGTCAGGACGCGGCGAGAAAAAAACTTGCACTTCGCCGTTTCTGCTCACCCGATAGCCCGAATGTGTCACGGTGTGTTGTGCCGCTTGGTGTTGGGTGTGGAGCGAGCGGAGTAAAACCACGCTGTCGCGCACACCACTGACCAGGTCGGAGTCGGAGGCGAGGGCGAAAAAGAGCGTATCACCCCCTTTTATCGGCAAGACATAATAGGCCTGTTCGTCGACCGACACCAAACTGCGCAAAGGCGTGTTGTCGCGACGCAAATAGAGGGCGACGACGAAGACTTGAAACAGAACGAGAAGAGCAATGAGGCTGCGAAGAAGTGTTTTTTTCATTTCCGGAGTGGCTATCGCGTGAACATCTTTTTGCACGCTGGGCTAAGTGTGTCGAAACGGCGCACAAAGTTACAAATATCGCCCGAAACATTTCGCTCCGTCCGCAATCAAATTTACCTGCAAGACCATAAGTGGAAAAAAGTGGAAACTCCACTACTTTTTTTGTGTTTGAATTTGTTGTGATGAATTGAAAATAATAACTTTGGGGCGAAGACGCTGTGTAAAATAGTCTACTTATATTGTTTTGCCGCCGTCGCCGTCTTCTTTCTTGGCGGAAGGCGTCGCAGTGCAGGCTGCCGACGTGCCCAAGTACGCTCCTCTCCCCGATTCGCGGCGACCGGTCGGGACGAAAATGCACCTAAAATTTACGCTCATGAAACAATTCCTGCTTTCTCTCCTCAGCCTACTGCTGTTGTGCGTGGGTTGTGGCACCATCGAACTGCCCGACGCTCCGTCGCAGAGCGGAACGAAGCACAAAGTGATCGTCCACACTCGCGCGGCCGACAATGTCGTGCCCACCTATCCCGTGGAAGTGCTGGCTTTCGACGCGGCCGGGCAATGTGCTGCGCGGCAAACGCTCAAAAAGGCCGAAGATGCACTTGCTCTCCAGCTCGTCGACGGCACTTATCGCGTAGTGGCTTTCGCCGGTCTGCCCTCTTCTTCCGTTCTCGGCGATCGTCCCGCACTTTCGGCCACCGCACTGCCGACCGGTGCGAGTCCACTGTTCACGCAAGCCCTCTTGCGCGCCGAAACCTCAGTGGTCGTGGCTAATAAGCGCACGCAGGTACACTTGCTTCTCGCCCCCGTCGTGACCGCTGCCGAGTTGCACCTCACGCAACTGCCGACCGACGTCACACAGGTGGAAGTTGAACTTTCGCCCGCCTGCACCGCGTTGAATTTAGCCGGCGAGCGCAGCGGAGTGGGCGCCGTCACTGTGCCCCTTGTCCGCGATGCGGCCGGAACGTGGAACTCCGGCACGCGCTACCTCTTGCCGGCGGGCAGTGCACCCACGCGCTTGAGCATTCGTTGGGTGCGCAACGGCGAACAAGCCGTCTATGGCTACACCTACCCGCAGGCGCTCACGCCCGGCACGCCCTATCGTTTCGAAGGAGCCTTTGTTGACGATGCCGCCGGCGGAACGGTGGGCGATGTCTCGGTGGCCGCATGGAATGCCCCCGTAGTACAGAGTTTTCGTTTCGGCAAAGGCAGCGAATCGCCCAACATCACTCCACAACCGCCCGGCGGCGGTGGACAAACCGGCGGCACGTCGTCGACCACTTGGGAGGGGCGCGTGTGGAACGGCCATGTCGTCGCGCTCGTGCAGAACGTCGTGGGCAACGAAGCCGACTTCGTACTGATCAGTCGCGCGCAGTGGGATCCTGTACCTTCGGCCTATGCTGAATCGGCGTCGCAGGAGGCGGCGGAGTACGCCGTGTCCTACAAAGAGGGCGAACTCACCGACTGGCGCATCCCCACTCGCGAGGAGGCTGTCGCACTTTCGGCCTATTGGCGGGGCGAAAAACTGACCACCATCAACGCGACGTTGCGCGAACTCCACGAATCTGAAATCTACGACAAGGTCGAAGGGCGTTCTACCGCCTATCTTTGCGACGAAGCACGCTCGGTTTTCTCCTTTGTGGAGAATGGGCGTGTGCGCAAAGCCGGCAAGTCGGTGAGTAGCTACTTGTTGCGGCTCGTCAAGACCGTGCATGTGCGCTTTGTACCCTGATTGTGTCGTGCGCTAAAGTAGGCGCGTGGAAAACACGTGGACTTTGATCGGAAACAAGCCTGGTTTTCGGTCAAAGTCCACGTGTTTTTCTTCTTTGTTGTGGACTTTTGAAAGCACGTTCTCGGAGAGTGGCCGGCAAGGCGCTTCTTTGCGCTGATATTGCACGCTTTGGCGGTGCATTTTCGGCAGCGTCGTGTGTGATGCGCGAGGGGGAAGTGGGCAGAGCGGCCGTCGGTGTACAAATGCTTGCGAAGTGGCAAATCGTTTGAGAAAAAAGTAGTATATTTGCACCGACGTATCGCAAAACGTCAGCTTGCCTTTTCGTCGCCTGTCGGCGTGCTGCTCCACGGCCTTCGCCGCTTCCGATTTCCGTCGGAGCCTCGCAGCCTTCGTTGTGCCCCGATGGGCACCCGTCGTTCCCGGAGGAGAAACGCTCCTGCCGTCAGCGGAACTGCGCGAAAGACAAGTTTCCACTCCCTTATCACGAAACGTAACGCGACACCGATCTATGATAAAAAAGTTCACCGAGCGCACGGGGATGAACCTCTACGCCGTCAACGAAGAAGTCCTCAAAGAGTGGGACGCAACTGATCTCTTCCACAAAAGCATCGCCGAGCGCGAGGGCTGCCCCGCCTATGTGTTTTTCGAAGGTCCCCCTTCGGCCAACGGCCATCCCGGCATTCACCACGTGATGGCGCGCACCATCAAAGACGTGTTCTGTCGTTACAAAACGATGCAGGGCTTTCAAGTGAAACGTAAAGCCGGTTGGGACACCCACGGCCTCCCCGTCGAACTCGGCGTGGAGAAAGAACTCGGCATCACCAAGGAAGACATCGGCAAAAAGATCTCTATCGACGAGTACAACGCCCAATGCCGCCGCAACGTCATGAAGTTCACGCGCGAATGGTCGGATCTTTCGCACCTCATGGGCTATTGGGTGGACATGGAACACCCCTATGTGACGTACGAAAACTCCTACATCGAAACACTTTGGTGGTTGCTCCGTCAGTTGTATGACAAGGGTTATCTCTACAAGGGCTACACCATTCAGCCTTACAGCCCCGCTGCCGGTACCGGTCTCTCGAGCCACGAACTCAACCAGCCCGGCGCTTACCGCGATGTGAAGGACACGACCGTCACGGCCCAGTTCGAAATGCTCGATGCGCCCGCATCGCTCGGCGAATGGGGACGCGCTGTCTTCCTCGCTTGGACGACAACACCGTGGACTCTCCCCTCGAATACTGCACTCTGCGTCGGCCCGCACATCGACTACGTGGCCGTGCAGACGTTCAACCCCTATAACGGTGAAAAACTCACCGCTATCTTGGCCGAAAGCCGCCTCTCCGCCTACTTCAAGGCCGAGGGAGCCGAAGCCGAAATGGCCTTTACGCCCGGCGACAAAGTGTTGCCCTATCGCGTGGTGGGCACGTTCAAGGGCAGCGACCTCGTGGGCATGCGCTATGCCCAGCTCATGCCTTGGGTAAAGCCCTGCGAACCGCTCAATGACACGGTCGCCGACTTCGTACAAGACTATGCCGCGGCGCATGCCGACCGCGTTTTCAACATTGGTCGCGATCGCTTCGTGGAAATGGGCGACTGCGCGTTCCGCGTCATCCCCGGTGACTACGTAACCACCGACGACGGTACGGGTATCGTGCACATTGCACCCACTTTCGGTGCCGACGACGCCAAAGTAGCCAAGGCCGCCGGCATCCCCTCGCTCTTTATCCTCAACCAAGGCGGCGAAACGCGTCCAATGGTCGACTTGACGGGACGTTACTACACGCTCGAGGATTGCGCTGCGCCCTTTGTGGAGCACTGCGTGGACACCGAACGCTATGCACGCCACGCCGGCGACTATGTGAAGAACGCTTACGATCCGCGCTTCACCGTCGAAGGCAAATATGACGAGGAGGCCGCCGCCAAGGCCGAGGATCTCAACATCGTGATCTGCATGGAAATGAAGCAGGAGGGCACCGCTTTCAAGATCGAAAAGCACGTGCACAACTATCCTCACTGCTGGCGCACCGACAAACCTGTGCTCTATTATCCGCTCGACAGCTGGTTCATCCGCTCCACTGCGGCCAAAGAGCGCATGATTGCGCTGAACGAAACGATTCGCTGGAAACCCGAATCGACGGGTACGGGACGTTTCGGCAAATGGCTCGAAAATCTCAACGACTGGAACCTCAGCCGCTCGCGCTATTGGGGCACACCGCTCCCGATTTGGCGCAACAATGAGACGCGCGAAGAGATCTGTATCGGCTCGATCCAAGAACTTTATGACGAAATCGAGAAGTCTGTCGCCGCCGGTGTGATGTCTTCCAATCCGCTCAAGGAGAAAGGATTCGTTCCCGGCGATTACAGCAGCGAAAACTACCACCTCATCGATCTGCACCGCCCGTACGTTGACGACATCGTGCTGGTTTCGGCCACCGGCGCACCGATGCACCGCGAAACTGACCTTATCGACGTTTGGTTCGACTCGGGTGCCATGCCTTATGCCCAAATTCACTATCCGTTTGAGAACAAGGAACTGCTCGACAACCGCACCGTTTATCCCGCAGACTTCATCGCCGAGGGCGTAGACCAGACGCGCGGTTGGTTCTTTACGCTCCATGCCATCGCAACGATGGTGTTTGACAGCGTAGCTTTCAAGGCGGTGATTTCGAATGGTCTTGTATTGGACAAGAACGGTCAGAAAATGTCGAAGCGTTTGGGCAATGCCGTCGATCCCTTCGGCGCAATCCAAGAATACGGCTCCGATCCCGTGCGCTGGTACATGATTACCAACTCTTCGCCTTGGGACAACTTGAAGTTCGACGCAGAAGGTGTGCTCGAAACGAGCCGCACATTCTTCGGCAAACTCATTCAGACATATTCGTTCTTCTCGATGTATGCCAACGTCGACGGCTTCGATCCCGACGCACCCCAGGTGCCGGTGAGCGAACGTCCCGAGATTGACCGTTGGATCTTGAGCGAACTCCACTCACTCATCCGTGAAGTGCAAGCTTGCTACGAAGATTACGAACCGACCAAGGCCGGCCGCTTGATTCAAAGCTTCACAGTCGACAATCTTTCAAACTGGTATGTGCGATTAAACCGCAAGCGCTACTGGGCAGGTGAGATGACAGCCGACAAACTGGCCGCCTATCAGACGCTCTACACCTGCTTGCTCACGCTCAGCCGCTTGATGGCGCCGATTGCGCCCTTCTATGCCGATCGTTTGTACAAGGATTTGACCGGTGGTACGCAACAAGCCACGGCCGAGAGCGTGCATCTCGATCGCTTCCCCGCGGTGGACGAATCGCTCATCGACAGCGAACTCGAAGCCCGCATGGAGTTGGCACAGCAAACCACCTCGTTGGTGCTCTCACTGCGCAAGAAAGAGCGCATCATTGTGCGCCAGCCACTGCAACGCATCGCCATTCCGGTGCACGATGTGCGTTTGAAAGAGCGCTTGGAGGCCGTTCGCCAACTTATCCTCGACGAAGTGAACGTCAAGACCATTGATTTCGTCGAAGGCAACATGCTTGAGAAGAAAGTCAAGTGCAATTTCCGCGTGATGGGTAAGAAATTTGGCAAACTCATGAAGGCCGTGAACGAAGTAGTCACGGCTATCAGCCAAGACCAGATCGCCCAACTCGAAACGCAGGGCACCCTCACCGTGAATGTTGAGGGGCAAGACTGCGTAATTGAGCGCGACGATGTGGAAATCATCAGCGAAGACATGCCCGGCTGGAGCGTTGCCAACGAAGGTGCGCTGACTGTGGCACTCGACATCACGATCACCGACGAACTCCGCAACGAAGGCGTGGCACGCGAGATCGTGAAGCGCATTCAAGCCCTGCGTAAAGACAGCGGTTTCGAGATTACCGATCGCATTCGCATTGTGTTGGAGTCGCATCCCGCGGTGGAACGCGCCACGGCCGACTACAAAGACTTCATCTGCGCGCAGGTGCTGGGCGAAAGCCTCGAAGTGCGTGCCGATGTGGCCTCGGATGTGACCTTCGAAGTGGAGGGTGCTGCCGTGAAACTGCACATTGAAAAAGCCTAATTCGCGTGCCCGCAGCTCGGTGCACACAACCGACGGCGCAACCTTCGCGGGAAGCGCATCGAGCGTGTGCGGCGCGCCGCGGGCATGCCTGCATTCTAATAACCCACTTATCCATGGAAGAAAAAAAACGGTATTCGGATGAGGAACTTGTGGAATTCCGCGAGCTCATCAATGAGAAACTTCGCGTGGCGAAGGAACAGTATGAGGAGGTGATTGCCACACTCAACAAGCGCAACAGCAACGACATCGACGACACGTTGCCCACCTATCATGCGCTTGAAGAAGGTTCGACCGTACAATCGTTGGAAGAACTCATGAACAGCGCCGAACGCTTGCGCAAGTTCATCACCGGATTGCAAGCCGCCTTGATGCGCATCGAAAATAAGACGTATGGTATTTGCCGCGTCACCAAGCAGTTGATCCCCAAGGAGCGCCTTCGCGCGGTGCCTCACGCCACGTTGAGCATCGAAGCCAAGTTGGCGCAGGGCAAATAAGCCCTTGCTTTTCCCGGTGTCCGCGCCGACCGCCGCGTCGGTGCCGACCTCTCTACTGAGGGTTCGGCCATAGCGGTTGTGCCCTCACCGTTTTGTTGCGCGCCGCGTGGATGTCGTTCACCGAACACACGTTCACGCGGCGCGCGGCGCCCCTCTTCCCATCGCATTATCTTATAGACTTTATGAAACTTCGCGCCTCTTTGGCCACCCTCATCTTTTTAACTCTCGTTGTCGGTGACCAAATCATCAAATATCTCGTCAAAACCGGTATGAGCTTGGGCGAGCGCATTCACGTGACCGACTGGTTCTACATTCTTTTCACGGAGAATCACGGCATGGCCTTCGGCATGGATTTCATCGGCACGGCCGTGTTGTCCGTTTTCCGTGTGGCCGCCATCGTTTTGTTCACGGTTGTGCTGGTCAAACAGATACGTCGCGGCGCGCCGTTGGGCTTTGTGGCCTGTTTGACGTTGATCATCGCCGGCGCCTTCGGCAATATCATCGACAACTTCTTCTACGGTTTGTGTTTCACGGAGAGTCTGCCCTACACCCTGGGCGCTTCGCCCGCACATTGCGTACCGATGGGCGAGGGCTACGGCAGTTTCTTACACGGTCGCGTGGTTGACATGTTCTACTTCCCGTTTTTCACTTGGCCCGATTGGGTGCCGGTGTTGGGCGGCGGCACCTTTTTCGGCGCCATCTTCAATTTAGCCGACTCCGCCATCTCGGTCGGGGCCGCCGCTATGCTCCTTTTCTATTATAAGTACCTCTCCGTGCTGATGGGTGGGGAGAAAACCACCGAACCATCGCCCGAAATCACGACCGAGGAAGAGGAAAAACAAGCAAGATGAGGCTGAAATCATACATTTTTTTGCCGCTCTGTTGCGCCGGCATCGCCCTGTTGACGGCCTGCGGCCCCGGTAACGAAAAGAAAGACGTCTTGCCCATCGAAAAAATGGCCGACGTGCTCTACGACTACCAGTTGGCGCAGACGCTGAGCGAGAGCATCGCCGACAGCCTGCCCAAAGCGCCGATCGAATATCGCCTTTCGGTGTTCCACAAGTACGGCATCAGTGCGCGTGAGTTCGATCATTCGTTGGCCTACTACTCTCGTCACGCCGAGGAGATGAAGAAGGTGTATGCGCGCATCGACGCCAAATACGACCAAAGCGGCCGCAACGGAGCCGCCGGCGCGGGCGGAGGGGCACAAAGCAGCGACTCTTTGCAACTTTGGCAAACGCCCCAAGCGGTACTCACGGCACAAGTGGCGCCGCAAGTCACTTTTCGGGTGAAACCCCAGCAAAAAGTGCCGGCGCATTCCACGCTCTCGCTCCTGTTCTCGGCCGATTGGCTGTACGGACAGGGATTGAAGCAAGCCGCCTCGGTGATTCGCGTGCGCTATGCGAACGATTCCACCGAAACCTTCGCCAACGGCGTTTATTCCTACCAGCGGGATCAAGAGTTGCGCTTGTCGTTGGGGAGCAAAGCTGCCGTTCGCGAAGTGGAAATCAAGTTCATGCAAAACGTGGGTTGGCAGTCCACGCCGCAAATCCTGACGCTTTCCGATTTGCGCTTGGTGGCGGTGCGTCCCACCTCCACGACGCCTTGATCGCTCATGCCCTTGTTTCTTCCCGACACCGGCGAGCTGTCGCCCGATGAGGCCGAGTTGTGCCGTCGCTACGAGCGATTTTTGGCGCAACAGCCCTTTCCCACCACCTCCGCTGAGTTGTGGGTGGCCGTGTTGCGCTATTATCCGCTCGAAGGCGCGGTGCGTTCGCGCGAAGTCTTGGTCTACGACCGCGCCCATCGCTTGTTGCGCACGCAAACGCTCGCGGTCGAATCGCCCTACACCGTATGGTACGCCGGCGAAGTCCACGAAAGTTGGCATCCTTTGCGCCTTTCTTCCTAAACGCGTGCGGCGATTGCGGAGAAAGTCCACAGCTTTCTCCGAAAACGTGGCTGTTTTCTTCGGAAACACGGCTACTTTCTTTTGAAACTCCGCGGCTTTTTCGCACAGCACCGGAGTTGTCTACCCCAAGTTGTTGCTGATCCGCGTTTTACGTTCGCCCTTCTCTTCAACCTCTCCGCGTCGATGTCTCTGCCTTTCCTTTGTTTCGCAAAACATCGGCGATATTCTATTTCATTCTCCTCGCGCCTTTCCCCTAACTGTTGAGCGGGAGGGGCGCGCTCTTGTGAAGAGCCGTTTTTCTGTTCCCCCTTTTTCAATCGATCTGCTCATGTGGCTCATGCTTTTAGGCCTTGTGGTCTATTTCCCCCTCCTCATTTTTCTCTCGCGGTTGGCCGAACGCCGCCACGGACACACCGGTAATTCCGCTTTTTACCGCGCGGCGCGCTCCGCCCCGTGGCCGATGGTGGCCTTCGGCATGATCGCCGGCAGCATCTCGGGCGTTTCGTTGGTGAGCGTGCCCGCTTGGGCTTCGTCGACGGGCATGACCTACCTGCAAATGTGTGCCGGTTTCATCGTCGGCTACGTTGTTGTGGCGCTGGTGCTCCTACCGGTGTACTACCGTTTGCGGCTGACGAGCATCTATGGTTATCTTTCGCAGCGTTTCGGCGCGCGCACCCACCGCACCGGCGCAGTTTTCTTCCTACTCAGCAAATTAACCGGTGCCGCCGCCCGCCTTTATGTGGCCGGATTGGTGTTGCACACCTTCGTGGCGGCACCTTTCGGCATCCCCTTCCCCTTGACCGCCGCCATCACCTTGTTGCTCATTTGGCTCTACACGCATCGTAGCGGACAGGCGGGACTCCTCTATACCGACGCCTTTCAAAGTCTGATGCTGCTCTTGGCACTCGGCGGAACGCTGTGGGCAGTCGCCGCACGGATGGGACTCGACGTGCAGGGCGTGTGGACGACCGTGCGCGAAAGCCCCATGAGCCGCGTGTTGGAGTGGGATGTGACGAGTCCGCAGGCCTTTTGGCGACAATTTCTCTCGGGCATTTTCATCGTCATCGTGATGACCGGATTGGATCAAGACATGATGCAGAAAAATCTCACCTGCCGCACACTCCGCGATGCGCAGAAAGACATGTGTCTCTACGGCTTGGCCTTTCTGCCCATCAACGCGTTGTTGCTCGCTTTGGGTATTCTGCTCTATACGTTTTGTGCGGCGCAAGGCATCGCGCTGCCCGAAAAGGCCGACGCCCTGCTTCCGCAGTTGGTGAGTAGCGGAGCGCTCGGTCCGTGGGTGGTCATTCCCTTTTCATTGGGCATTGTCGCCGCGGCTTTCAGTGCGGCCGACGGCGCGCTCACGGCGCTCACCACGAGTTGCTGCATCGATTTGCTGCGCCGCGAGGACGATGTGCACCTGCGCCGCAAGGTGCATGCACTCATGGTCATCGCCTGCTTGGTGTGCGTGCTGATTTTCGCCGCTGTCGACAGCCCGAATGTGATCAACACCATCTACGTGATGGCTTCCTACACCTATGGGCCGCTGCTCGGGCTCTTTGCCTTCGGCCTCTTCACGCGCGTTCGGGTGAAGGATCGCTATGTGCCGTTCGTCGTTGTGCTGGCTCCCGTGATTTGTGGGGTACTCGATCGCATGGCACCCGTGTGGTGGAACTACAAATTCGGCTACGAACTCCTCGTCTTCAACGGTCTGCTCACCGCCTGCGGGCTGTTTCTCCTGCGCGCCAACGATAAAAGAGTGCAAAAGTGAGCGCATTTTCGGTCAAAAAAACGGCCGCCGTCGTTGGTCACTTGAGCGGTGCTTTCTAACTTTGCAGCACTAAAAAAGCCGTCCTGCGCCGTTCGCCCCCTTCAGCGAGCAGCGGTTGGCCAACCGCCGCCACAATCGTGGAAATGGTGAGGGCGACCCACGCAAACTAACCCCCTCCTTACTTGCTTATGGAAAAGAAAATTCGCGCCGCCATCGTCGGTTACGGAAACATTGGTAAATACGCCCTCGAATCCATCGAGACCTCTCCCGACATGGAGTGTGCCGGTGTGGTTCGCCGCAACGGTGCCGTTGATTGCCCGCCCGAACTCGCCGCCTATCCCGTGGTGAAACACATCTCCGAACTCGAGAATGTAGACGTAGCAATCCTTGCCACACCCACCCGCAGCGTAGAAACCTACGCCAAAGAGTGCCTTGCGCTTGGCATCAACACGGTCGATTCGTTCGACATCCACTCCGGTATTGTCGATTTGCGTCGCACGCTCGACGAAACCGCGAAGGCACACAACGCCGTGAGCGTGGTGGCAGCCGGTTGGGACCCCGGTTCCGACTCCGTGGTGCGCACCCTCATGGAAAGCCTTGCGCCGAAAGGCGTGACCTACACCAACTTCGGCCCCGGCCGTTCCATGGGTCACTCCGTCGCCGTGCGCGCCATCGACGGAGTACACGACGCGCTTTCGGTGACCATCCCCCTCGGCACCGGCATTCACCGCCGCATGGTGTACGTTGAACTCGAGCCCGGCGCAGATTTCGCCAAGGTGGCCGCCGCCATCAAGGCCGATCCGTATTTTGTCAACGACGAAACGCACGTTCAGGCCGTGGAATCGGTCGATGCCCTCAATGACGTGGGACACGGTGTGCACCTCACGCGCAAAGGTGTCTCGGGTCGCACGCACAATCAGCTTTTCTCGTTCGACATGAAGATCAACAATCCCGCGCTCACCGCGCAGGTGCTCATCAACGTGGCGCGTGCTTCGATGCGCCAACGCCCCGGTGCCTACACGATGATTGAGATTCCCGTCGTAGACTACTTGCCCGGCGATCGTGAAGCCCACATCGCTCACCTCGTTTAATGGCAGGTCGACGAATCACCCCACAACATTTCGCCCCTCCGTCTGCACAGACGAAGGGGCGTTGTCGTGTTGGGGCGCAAACTGCTCCGCCGTGCTGCGAAATCAGTAGCGCACCGCGCACAGACCGAAAGTGCGCATCGGATAGCTCAAGTTGCGATTTCTATATATAAGGAGTAGGTCGGTGGGGATCAGGGGGATTTCGCTAGCTGCGATGTCATTTTTTTGCAATGGAAGTGGGTAAACGGTCAACTTTGCTTGACTTATCAGGGTGAGAAACGGCAAAAAACGAAATTAAATGCTAACTTTGTAGCATTCATTCGCCGACGGACTTTGTACCGCTGTGCAGTCCGTCGCACCACAACCCTACAAGCTTTATTCGCCCATGAAATTTAGGCATCTTTCTCTGCTTGCCGCCTTTCTCTTGCTGCCCCTCGGCAAGTTGAATGCGCAGCAATCGTTTGTCAATCTGACGCCCCTGCCCAAGCAGATGAGCGTTCAGACCGGCACCTTCGTCTTTCCCGCTTCGTTCACGGTAGGCGGCGACGGACTCGACAAAGCCGTGCGCGCAGAGGTGCGCAAGTTCGTCAGCAACTACAACCGTTCTACCGGCAGCACCGCAACGGCCGCCGACCGTGCGGCAGGTGCTGTCATCACGCTCCATCAAATTAAGGACGCGACAAACACTTACGGCCAAGAAGGCTACCGTTTGACCGTCACTCCCGAAGGGGTGACGATCGATGCGGCCACCGCCACCGGATTCTTCTATGCTTTCGCGAGCATCAACAAGATGTTGCCCGCTTGTGTCGCCGCCGGTGTGCGCGATGCCGGTGTGACGCGTTTCGAACTCCCCTGTCTTACCGTTACCGACGGCCCCCGCTTCCCCTATCGCGGCTTCATGCTCGACGTAGCGCGCCACTTCTTCACCGTCGACGAGATCAAACGCATGCTCGATCTCATGGCGGTGTACAAACTCAACAAGTTCCACTTCCACCTCACCGAAGACCAAGGTTGGCGTTGGGAGGTGAAAAAATATCCTCGCCTCACGAGCGTCGGTGCTGTGGCGTCCAACACCTATGTCACCTCCATGCAGCACGGTGCCTACTGGACGAATCGTCCCTACGGCCCCTACTACTACACGCGCGCTGAGTTGAAAGACATCGTGGCCTACGCCGCAGAGCGTCACATTGAGGTGATTCCCGAAATCGACATGCCCGGTCACTTCTCGGCCGCCATGGCCGCCTATCCGCAATTCTCCTGCAATCCGAGCGGCCCGCACCGTGTGGAGACGTGGGGTGGGGTGTTCACCGACGTGCTCAACGTGGCCGACCCGAAAGCGGTGCGCTTTGTGAAGGACATCCTCGACGAATTGATGGACATCTTCCCCTCGAAGAATATTCACATCGGCGGTGACGAATGCCCCACCACGGCATGGGAGAACAACAAGCAGTGCCAAGAGATGTACAAGCGCTTGAACCTCACCTCTTATCGTCAACTGCAAACCCACTTCATCGATGAAATCAGCACCTACCTCCGGTCGAAAGGTCGCAAGATCTCCGTTTGGAACGAAACGGTGACCGAGAAAGGTGCTGACCTTCAACTGATGAAGAAAACCGGTGCCACGGTTTATTGCTGGGTGCCTGCCCGCCGCGGCGCAGAAATCGCCAACGAACTCGGACTCCCCAGCATCTACACCGTCTACGGCCCCTATTACATCAACCGCGCCCCCTCGAAAGAGGGGTGGATGGCCACCTTGCCCGGCAACGGTTCCGATCATTTGAAAGCCACTTACGAAGATCAGCCCACCGACTTCAAGCATTCGATCGGTGTGCAGGGCACGTTCTGGACAGAACACGTGGCCACGGCCGATGTGATGGAGCACCTTGCCCTCCCGCGCCTCATCGCCATCGCCGAAGCCGGTTGGTCACCGCAAGCCAAGAAGAACTTCAACAGCTTCGTGCGTCGCATGCAGGCCGACACCGTGATGCTCAACTACAATAACTATGAGTATGATCGTGCCTTCCTCCGCGACGAGAAGCCCGCTTCGATGGTCTATCCCGAAGTGAGCACGGCCGACAACAGCACCTACTATCGCATCGTGACGCGCGCCGGCGACAACGATCGCAAAGGCCGCTGCATCACGCTACTCACCGCCGACTCTCCGCTCGTAGCGCAGCACAAGGCGAAAGGCGCTGCCGCCGATCGTCTGTGGACTGCGCCTCAAGAAGCCGAAGGCACAGCCGCTGCCGACGCACAACTCTGGCGTTTCGAACAAGACAGCAACCATTCCGGCCGTTTCGCCCTCGTATCGAAAGCCGCTCCCGAAGGCAGCGTCGCCCCGCAGCCCACGGCTACTTCCGTCGCCGGACGTTGGAACTACGATCGCACGGCCAAGCACTACGACTTCGTGCTCGGTGACAAAGGCTACGGCACCGCCGACGGCTATCGCTACTACACCATTCGCTCCACGGCAAACAATAACCTGTGGTTCAACGCTTCGATGCCCGGACAAGGCCAAGCCGTGAACCTCTATTCCGATCCTGCCGGCGGCAACGGTGGACTTTGGCTCTTCGTCGGAGGAAAGAAAGTGACCGACGTGGCGAACCCCACGGTGCAAGCCCCCGCTTCGCTCCCCAAGGCCGGACAGGTCTATCTGTTGCGCAACACCGTCGACGGATTCAAGGGCACGATGCTCGCCGACAAGACCGGTGCGACCGAACTCACCCACACCGTGCAGCTCGACAACAGCAACAATGCGTGGGAACTCGTGGACGCTTCGGCCTTCAACACCGCCGGCGGCACCTTCACCTTCCGCCTGCGCAACGCCGCCACCGGCCGTTTCGTCGGCGCGCCCGCCGCGAATAAAATCGAGCGCTACGCTTTCCCCGTGAGTGTGAACAAAAGCGGTGCCACCCTCACTGCTACTTACCATCCCGCCACGGCCGATTACAGCCTTTCGCTCTCCGGCAAAACACTCTTCCCCATTGCCGCCGAGTCGCACGCCTATCCCGGTGTGATCAGCTCGGGCAGCAGCACCGGCGCCCCCGATGCGGTGCGTCCGCAAGGCACGGGTTGGCAATTTGTGGCCGCGCGCAGTCTCACGATTCAGTGTGTCGACACGAAGGGCAACCCGATTTCGACCGTCGTGCGCTACGTGCCTGTCGACGAGCGCACGCTCGTTGCGCCGCAGCTGCCCGGCTATCGTTTGCAATCGGCGCTCCCCACGCTCGATGCCGGCGACACTCCGCTCACGCTGACCCTCACTTACAAGAAGACCCACAACCGGGTTTTTCTGACGGCCATCGATGAACACGGCGCATTGTTGGCCACCGATACCCTTGCCGTGGCGGTGGGCGAAAGCCTCGTGCTGCACGCCCCCGCCGTCCCCTTCTACACCGTACGCGACTTTCCCGCCGAAGGCATCACGCTGACGCCCGAAACCGATGTGCACCGCACGCTCGTTTACACCGGATCGGCCCACGCCGGTGTGGCGGCCGCGGGCGAACCGCTCGCCGAGTTGACCGACGGCCACTACGTGTTGCTCTACGACACCTCGACTTCCGCCCCCGAGCGCGCCGGCTATCGCAACGTCTCGCCCGATAACGGCCGCGTGTTGCAAGGCCAAATCGGTAGTGACGGCGTCGATCCGATGTACGTCTGGCAGTTGCGCCGCAACGGTGCGCGCTGGCAACTGTTCCATCCCGCCACGGGGAAATATCTCCCCGAACTGCCCCGTTCCGGCAACGTCCTTGTCGGCGATACCCCCGGTAACTTCTCGTTCACGCTCAATGCCGACCGCCGCAGCTGGCGCGTCCAGGGCACGAACGGCGAATACTGGGACGGCGTGGTGGGCGGCATGACCGGTTGGAACGTCTATGGTCACGCCTACGAACTGCGTTCCTTCCGTCTCGCGCCCTATTTCCGCGTCACCGTTCGCCACCGCCTTTCTGCCGACGGTAGCACCTTGCTCCCCGACGAACTGTTTTTCGCTCCGGCCGGCAGTGCTTTGACCTTCGAAGCGCCCGAACTGGCGAAATATAAGCTCCAATCGGTGGACGGTCTCCCCCTCGGTGCAGACGGCCTCTCCTCAGATCTGACGCTCACGTGCAATTATGTGACCGGTCTTTCCTCGGTGCATGCCGAAGCGCCCACCTCCACTGCGCACTACGACCTCGCCGGTCGCCGCATTGCGCCCAATGCCCCCGGCCTTCACGTGTTGAAGGGCAGTAAACTCATCGTACGATAAACGCTACAAAACAACATCGCGCCGCTTGCCCGAGAGCAAGCGGCGCGATTGCTTGTGTAGACCTCCTCGAAGTGTTGAGGAGAAGGAAACGCAGGTTACATCAATTTCTTTCCCTTTTCTTCCCTTGCGAAAACCGTGTCCGCAACCTTGCAGCGATAATGTCCAACTTTTCGCTCATGGTGTTGCAAGCTTTGGGAAAGGGAGCGCAGGTGAAGAGGAGAAACTACCTTTGCAACATCAAACAACAAAAGGATCTAATTCAAAAAACAAATTTCCGTTATGTGTTGAAGTGGTCTTTGCGAGCCCAACTCCATGAAAAACGAGTTCGCACGCAGGCGACCAATACGATTTACCTTGTTTTACCACTGCCCGAGCCCCAAAATGGCAGCCCTCTTTCGTGAGGGGGTAAGGGGGACTGATTATGAAATTCTATTACGTGTTAAGCGAAGATAAGCGCACGGCTACATTTTATTACGATGACCGGTGCGAAGAGAGAGGAGGAATCAATCCTAATAGGCGTTCTGTTGGTTGTGAACCTTTTAGTGGGTTCGATCGTTTTAAAAAGGTTGTCTTTGATGCAACATGCAAAGACTATTGTCCAACTCATTTATCGTGGTTTTGTGGATGTCGTGAGTTGAAAGAAGTGATCGGCCTTGAAAACCTGAATACAGCGCAAGTGATTGATATGAACTCTATGTTTGAAGGTTGCAGTGCATTGACTCACCTCGACCTTTCCTCTTTTAATACCGCAAGAGTGAGATGTATGTATTCAATGTTTCAAGGTTGCCGCTCTTTGAAATCTTTGGATTTGTCCAGCTTCAATGGTAGTGCTGTGGAAGATTTGCAGAACATGTTTGCCGATTGTACGGCATTGACTCACCTCGATCTTTCTTATTTCTATCCGAAGAATGTAGACAATATGGCAGAAATGTTCTTAAATTGCCGCGAACTGACCACCATCTATTGCAAGACAACCTGGTCTTGTGGGGAATCAGATGGAATGTTCGAGGATTGCCGTAAATTGCGCGGTGCAGTGCCCTATGATTTGACCCGAACCGACGTCGAAATGGCCAATCCCGAGACGGGCTATTTCAGTTCCGAAGAACCCAACTTGTCATTGTCTGAAACAGCGTCCGAAGCCGCGCTCGAAAAGAAGGAGGAGCCCGCGAACAATGAGGAGCACATGACCCCGAACGAGTTTGTGAATTGCAGCTTCTTCACGGTGCAAGGTGTACCCATTGAGGGAGGAGTGGCCGATCTTCCCGCCGGAATGTACTTGATGAAGAAGGACTAAAACGTCCTCGTTAGCCTATCGCCATAAAATATAGGTTGTTCATAACAGAGTGAAGTTCCTCGACAGCCCCCTGCACCGGGTTCGTCGGGGAACTTTCATTTCGTTTTTGCCGCTGTCGCCAACAAGTAGACTGCTTTTCCTTTGCCATCCCCCCGAGGAGTAGGGGAGCGGTGCGCCCAATCAAGCACAGCGCGCCGCAAGGGCAAAAGTGGGTAGCCCCCGCCCGCAAAGCCGAAACAACACGAGACGAAAGCACGTGTGCAGAGAGAGGAAAGGCAAACAAAGGCGGAAAGCACGTACTTACATCGCACTTTCAAAAGCGCCGAAGCGCGAATTGTATGTGATTTTCGGCAAGTTACGGCGTGCAACTCGTGGGATATTCGTAAATTCGCGCCAAATATCGAAATACAAAAAGTCTATGATGACAGCAAACGAAATACGCGAAGCCTTCAAACGCTTCTTTGAAGAGAACAATCACTTGGTTGTTCCCTCCGCCCCGATGGTGATCAAGGACGATCCCACGCTGATGTTCACCAACGCTGGTATGAACCAATTCAAGGACATCATTCTCGGCAACGTCGAACCCAAGAGTCGCCGCATGACCGACTCGCAGAAGTGCCTGCGCGTGAGCGGTAAGCACAACGACCTCGAAGAGGTTGGACACGACACCTACCACCACACGATGTTCGAAATGTTGGGCAACTGGTCGTTCGGCGACTACTTCAAAGAAGACGCCATCGTCTTCGCCTACAAGTTTCTGGTCGAAGTGCTCAAGATCGATCCCAAAGACCTCTATGTGACCGTCTTCGAAGGCGACAAGAGCGCCGGTTTGGAGCGCGACGATGAGGCCGCCGCCATTTGGGAACGCTATTTCCCGAAGGACCACATCATCAACGGCAACAAGCACGACAACTTCTGGGAAATGGGCGACACCGGTCCCTGCGGCCCCTGCTCGGAAATCCACATCGACAACCGCACCGACGCCGAGAAAGCCGCCGTTTCGGGTGCCGAACTCGTCAACAAGGACAACCCCTTTGTGATCGAGATTTGGAACTTGGTGTTCATGCAATACAATCGCAAAGCCGACGGCTCGCTCGAAGGCCTGCCCCACAAGGTCATCGACACCGGTATGGGCTTCGAACGCTTGGTGCGCGTGATGCAAGGCAAGACCTCGAACTACGACACCGATGTGTTCCAACCCATCATTCGCAAAATCGCCGAATTTTCCGGCTACACCTACGGTAAGGAAGAAGACGTCGACGTGGCCATGCGCGTCATCGCCGACCACCTTCGCGCCATCGCCTTCTCCATCGCAGACGGCCAGTTGCCTTCCAACGCGAAAGCCGGTTACGTCATTCGCCGCATTCTCCGTCGCGCCGTGCGTTACGCCTACACCTTCCTCGGTCGCCGCGATCCCTTCCTCTGCCTCCTCGTGCCCACGCTCGTGCAAGAGATGGGCGGTGCCTATCCCGAACTCCCGGCACAGCAGGAACTCATCACCAAGGTGATTCGCGAAGAAGAAGAATCCTTCCTCCGCACCCTCGCCACCGGCATCCACTTGCTCGAAGGCGTGATCGCCGAGACGAAGCAGGCCGGTAAGACCGTGGTGGACGGCGCCAAAGCCTTCACCCTCTTCGATACCTACGGTTTCCCCCTCGACCTCACGCAGTTGATCTGCTCCGAAGCCGGTTTGACGGTGGACGAAGCCGCCTTCAACGCCGAGATGGAGCAGCAGAAGCAGCGCGCCCGCAATGCCGCCGCCGTCGAAGCCTCCGACTGGGTGACGGTGCACGAAGGCGAAACGAAGTTCGTGGGATGGGATTTCACCGAATACGGTTGCCGCATCCTCAAGTATCGCCAAGTCACGCAGAAGAAGCAAACCTACTTCGAGCTCGTGCTCGACACCACGCCCTTCTATTCCGAAATGGGTGGTCAGGTGGGCGACACCGGTGTGCTCATCAATGAGCAGGAAACGGTGGAAATTTTCGACACGAAGCGCGAAAACAACCTCCCCATTCACCTCACGCGCAAACTGCCCACCGACGTTGCGGCCGAGTTCATGGCCTGCGTCGATGTGGATCGCCGTCGTGCGGCCGAAGCCAACCACACCGCCACCCACTTGGTGGATCAAGCCCTGCGCGAAGTCCTCGGTGAGCACGTGGAACAGAAGGGTTCGCTCGTCACCCCCGAGGGACTGCGTTTCGACTTCGCCCACTTCCAAAAGGTCACGCCCGAAGAACTGCGCCAAGTGGAGCGCCTTGTCAACGCCCGCATCCGCGAAAATCTCCCCTTGCAAGACCACCGCGACCTCGACATCGAGGAAGCGAAGAAAATGGGCGCCATTGCCCTCTTCGGCGAGAAGTATGGCGACAAGGTGCGCGTCGTGCAATTCGGCGACAGCATTGAATTCTGCGGCGGCACGCACGCTTCGAGCACAGGTTGCCTCGGCTTGTTCCGCATCGTGAGCGAGAGCAGCGTGGCGGCCGGCATTCGCCGCATCGAAGCCCTCACCGGCGAAGCCGCCGAAGAGAGCGTCTACGTGATGCGCGATGTGCTGCAAGGCATTTCGTCGTTCTTCAACAACGCCAAAGACGTGCGCGCAGCCGTCGAAAAGGCCATTGCCGACAACGCCGAACTCCGCAAACAAGTGGAAGAGGCGGTGCACGAACGCGTGATGCAACTCAAATCGCGCCTCATTGAGAAAGCGCAGGAAGTCGACGGCGTGAAGATCGTCTCGGGTGTCCTCCCGATGGAGATCGACGCCGCGGCGGTAAAGGATTTGGCCTTCCAAGTGGCCGGTCAGTTGCAAGAGCGCACCCTCGTGGTGCTCGGTTCGAAGCACGACGACAAACCGCTCCTCACCGTGATGCTCAGCAAAGACCTCGTCGGCGGCGAACGCCAACTCCACGCCGGCAACCTCGTGAAGGCAGCCGCGCAGCTCATCAAGGGCGGCGGTGGTGGCGCACCCCACTTTGCCACGGCAGGTGGTAAGGACGTGTCCGGACTCGATGCCGCTGTGGCGCATGTACTCGAGCTCGCCGGTTTCTGATCGCGCCCTGTTCAACATTAGGATATGATACAACTCCCCACGAATCTCGTCTTTCGCCGATTCGTGGGGAGTTTTGTTTTGAATCGGCCGGCGATGTAGGGCTTCGAAGCAATGTCCAACACGCAGCCCTCTTTCGTGAATAGGGAAAGCGCAGTTCGTTTTTGGCGATAAGTCGCCCTTTGTTTTAATCTTTTGAATTTGAGGTAGAGTTGTGTTTTATTTGTATTTTTGCAACGAAAGTGTCGGGACTTCCACTTCGATTTTGCCCCACGCGTTCTATTTCTCTTGTCGTTTTAATGTTGATCTATATCCCAACCCGATCATGAAATGAAAAGAAAGAGCACTTTCCTATTGTTGTTTTTGGCCGTTGTGGTCTTCGCCACCTGGCAATACCGCTTGCTGTGTATCCTCTCGCTGGTCTTGTTGAACAAGGAGTGGATCAGGTCACGCCCTTGGATGGCACAACACAAACATGCTTTTAAAGGGCTGGTCGCCTCGCTCTTGCTGGCTATTTTTGTGGCTATTCCCAACTACGTCCAACGTGGGCGAACGCAATTACTCTACATCGACCGCAATGGTCACCGCACCGCGACGCCCGCTCCCATCTACCTGCTGAATGCCTTGTTTCCCGAAGAGGAAGTGATGAACTTTTGTCTGAAGGCCACCGCTTTAATACCGCTGACGGGGAGTACCGGCACGTCGCTCCTTCGCGATGCACAACGCGATTTCTGGACAGGAAAAGCCTTGGGATTTTATACCCCTTATAACCTTCTGTCCTTGCAAGGTAGCAATCCAGGTTCGTTGGTTATTTCACAGGCTTGTAATCAAGTGTTGGGCACTAACTACAAGGGAGCTTACATCATCAAACCCCGTAATTATTCCGCATCGAAACGCTACCCTGTGGTCTTTTTCGCCCACGGCTATTTGGGGAATTGGGAACTCTATCAAGGCGTGCTCGGTGGATTGGAAAACTGTTTCGTTGTGAGCTTTGGCACGCGCAATCTCTCCGGTTTCTTTGACTACAAGGACATCGATGAGATTTTTAGTTCTTATCTTCCCTTGTTGGAGAATGAAGGCTATCAGCTCGATCGCGAACGTTTGCACCTCATGGGGTTGTCGAATGGAGGAACCGCAGCCAACGTCGCTTTGCGCCAATTTGATCGTCATTTTCAGAGCATTACTTTTATCTCTACGGCTTGCCAAGTTGCGAAACATACGTCGGCCAAGGTGCTGTTCGTCGGTGGAGGAAAAGATGCTGCTTCGGTCGGTATGCGTGCTGCCGCACAACGGTTGCGCAACTGTGGGACAAAGACGGCCTTGTTCTTTGATGAAAACGAAAATCACTACATCATCGTCTACAAGAGAAGCAAGATGATCGATTTCCTAAACGAAGAAATGGAACTAAAATCTGAACGCTGAGCCCCTTCGTTTCCTCGTTCGCGGGGCGACGCCCTTATTTGTAGCCCTGTAGGTTAGTGTAAGTTATTGTATAATAGAGGTTTGTGTGTTGTGTGAACGGCGGTTTGGAGAGCTTCGAATATAGTTCGTTACGCTCGTGTAAAGACGCGCCGCGCACTGAAGCGTAGCGCCTTTTGGGGATGTTCCGGTAGGTCGAGGTAAGGTGAAGTCGCGATGGTTCAGTAAGTCAAAGAGCGTTTGCGCCGGATGGTCGGGAACTGTTCCTCGACTTTGCGCTATATGGACGCCGCAGTGCGGCGGGATGAAGGGAAAGTTGTGTTTTATCAAGCGCAAAAGTAAGACTTTAGTTTCGAATAATCGAATCTTTCGCGAGAAAAATATTTCGTTTTTTGAGAACAGGGAGAGATCGAATAAAAACTTGTGGACTTTCTTACGAAACGCCCCTTCTTTTCTCTTCTTCCTCCCCGCTTTTTTAGAAAAGACGCCCGTGCCTTCGCCGACCATGACACTTGCCGTTTCCTCATCCGCACAGCCTTACGCGCGAACGGACACGCCCCTGCGCATCGCGCACTCAGCGAGTTTGTAATTCCTGCCTTCACCCTTCACCTTCACCCGCAATTCATTGATCCAGTGTGTTTTGCGCGTGAAGGAAATGCTGTTTTTTCGCCTTTACCGGTGAAGGAAATATGGGTGAAGCCTTCACCTGCAACTCGCTGTTTCATAGTTTCTTACAGTCGTATGGTGAAGAGGTGAAGGCAAAAAACGAAAAACAGCGGACGCGCGCGCTACACGTGCGCGTTAGGGGCTGAGGTGGGAGGCAGGTGCACTTTAGAAAAAGTGCTTCTGGTAGTGGGTGGGGCACTGCAAGGGTCGGATGAACCATATTTGTTGCGCAAATTCAAATATACAATTTGTTCAGCGGTTTTTTTGAACAGCATCACTCCAAATGTCAGATAAACCTTATTTGTTTGGTAGTTTTTATTGAATAGTTTATTTTTGTATCTGTCTATCATCTTATAAACAAAATATCATGCTTAATTCAGTCAATTCTGCACCATTGGTAGGCTCAGGGGATACGTTGAAGTCTGTGCGTGAATTGTGTGGATCACAAAATTCATCAGGACACAATTATTTCATACCCGACTATCAGAGAGGCTATCGCTGGGGGGAGAGAGAGGTCACCCAACTCTTGAGTGATTTGTATGAATTTATGACTCAACATCAGTATCAACAAGATTTCTATTGCCTCCAACCACTTGTAGTTGTAGAACGAACAGCCGAAAGTTTGGAAATACTTCCACAGGAGGCTAATAATGAAAGAACTGTCGTTTACGAAGTAGTAGATGGACAGCAGCGACTCACTACTCTTTTTTTGCTGATACACTACTTCAACGAACAATATCGAGGTAAAAATAAACTCACCACTCCTCAACTTCATTTTGAGACAAGAGTAGAAAGTGCTGCGGCCTTAGAAAGTATTCAGATAGACAACAATGGTGTGGCAGTTTTTGAAAATGCAGGGAATAAAGAGACAAATAGTATCGATTTCTGGCATATCCAGCGTGCTTATGAATATATACATCGTTGGTGCGAGGATAATTTAGTGGATGCACTTCAGGGAACCTTCCAAGATTTTGTGCTAGATGGGACAAAAGTCATTTGGTATGCTGTTGATGCTTCTCAGGATGTTATCAAAGTATTCGAGAGAAATAATGTGGGAAAGATCGCTTTGACTGATGCCGAGTTGATTAAAGCGCAGATGCTTCAGCGCAATCGACAAGGTGACATCAACGCTTTGCGACAACAGTTGGAAATAGCTCGTGAATGGGACGAAATGGAAAATGCATTGCGTCAAGAATCATTGTGGGCGTTTCTTTATGGAGGTAAAGTAGCTCCTGTAAATCGCATCGAAATGCTGTTTGCTTTAGTGCTAAAACAGAGAGGATTCGCTGAAGGTAGAATTTTCGACCGTGTGGAAGCGTATATGAAAAAGCAAAAAGAGGAGTCCATGTCTGATCCTAATTTAGTACAATTGTGGAGCAACGTCAAAGAACTCTTCTTTGTGTTCACTGATTGGTACAAAGACCACAGCTTCTATCACTATATTGGTCTTCTTACTTCGATGGGGGTATCAATTGAGAGAATATGGGACGAGGCAAAAGCCAATCCTTTGATGACGAAGGACAGCTTTCTCAAAGAACTGAAGGGAATAATCGGAGCACGGATAAGAAAAGCCTTTAATTATGATGAGGAGAAAGGATTTCTTGTGCCTTCGCTAGAAGACGCTAAAGACTGCTATCAAAAGAGAGGAGCTGTGAAGGAACTCATACTGCTCTATAATGTGCAATTATGTTTGCGTCCAGATTGTTCCGAGCGTTTGCCTTTTGAGCTCTATCATTCGCGCGACTGGGATTTAGAGCATATTGACTCTCAAACTGAAAGCGACATCAATAGTTGGAAGGAGCAGGAGGAATGGCTCAATGATGCGCTTCATTTTGTAGAAACTCATTTGAAAGAAGTAGCACAGCATCTGGATTTGCTGAAGAGCATCAATGACTATTTAGATACAAAAACAGTAGATGAAGAAGTTTTCTCTGAGCTTCGTGAGCAAGTGCAGAAAATTTTGGGCGAGGAGGAAGATAAGTACAGTCAATCTATCGGTAATCTCTGTCTACTTGATGCCAAGACTAATCGCAGTTATCAAAATGCACTGTATCCTGTGAAACGCGCTAAGATAGTGAAGCGTGAGGCAGAGGGACAATACATTTTCCCTGGTACTAGAATTGCATTTATGAAATTCTTTGCTGGAGCTGAAACAGAGCGAATTACGGTATGGTCGCATAATGATAAAGTGGCTTTTGAAAAGCATATCTATACTACTGTAAAAGACTTCCTCTAACTCAATTAAATACATCATATGAGTGACTATATAAATTTCAAATCCTTCGTTGACGACTACGTAGCGATAGAAATCCCCATACTGCAACGTGACTATGCACAAGGTCGTGCAGCGCAAAATAACTTAGGCACGCTCAATGCAAAAGGTGCAAATTTCTTGGCTTTCTTGATGGGAGCGTTGGAGAGAGGGACTCAACAAGAGTTAGATTTCATCTATGGCTCATGCGAAATTCGCGATGAACAAAATGCTAACGATAAAACGTTTCTTCCGCTCGATGGACAGCAACGACTAACCACCTTGTGGTTGCTCTATTGGTATTTGGCACAGACAAACAACAAGATGGATGAGTGGCAGAACAAATTAGCGAAATTCACCTATGCCACTCGCACCTCAGCACGTGATTTCTGTAAGCATTTAGTAAAACTTAGACTAGACGTTGAGCAGCTAAAATCTCCTTCAGAGACTATAAAGGGTTATCTTTGGTTTACTTCTGCCTATGCTTCTGATCCTACGATTGATGCAATGCTCCGAATGCTGGATGCTATTGCCAAGCAGTTTGAGGAAAGAGTAGGACAACTAGGTTTGCAGACGGTAATGGAACGATTGGATAATATCGTGTTCCGCGTGTTTGACATTGGAACCTATGGGTTTAGCGATGAACTATACATCAAAATGAATGGTCGTGGTCGTGCGCTCTCGGCTTTTGAAAATTTCAAAGCGGATTTCTTGGGTTATCTCAAGAAACAAGAAGGCTTTGCTGGTGAAGTCAGCGAAGTGAGTAAAAAGTTGGATCATGCGTGGGCTGAAATGGCTTGGGGGGCGAAGCAAAACGAGGATTTCGACAAGCGGTATATTCGTCTTTTCAAACGTTATCTCTATAATCTCTGGATGATCAATCATTTGAGTGATAGAGAGGACAAGACACCAGATATGCTCACCAACACCTTCTCGGGTGAAGGATACGTGAATTTTGCTCCTTATGCCGACTTGCTGAATAAGAGCGAGGGAGAGGAGGTGAGAAAGATATGTAAATTCTTTGACTTCCTCGTTTCCGAACAGGAGAAAGAGTATCAAAAGTACCTCTTTGCTCCTTGGGAAAAAGAAACATCAGAATATCCCTATATGATGGATAAAATGGATAAGGATGTTTCTATGGTAGACCGCCTTACCCTCTTTGCTCTTTCTGAGTATGTTGCAAACTCAAACACTTCAAATCTGCCTCCAGAGAACTTTGCGCAGTGGATGCGCATTGTGCATCACCTCTTGGCTGATCCTCAATTGAGAACTTACAGAGTGCAGTTGGATTATATGAAAGCTATCCGAACTCTTGCTGAACATGCACACGAGATTGAGTCCTATCTTAAAGCACTTGATATCACTAGTCTTGATTTTTCCAATAGCATAAAAAAGCGTCTGGAGCATGAAAAGGAGAAACTGAATTATCTGGACACATATGCTCATCGCAGAGCGGCTTTGCTGCAACTAGAAAAACATGGTTGTTTGAAAGGACAAGTGAAGTTTGCTCTAGATTTTGACGGAAACGATGACGATTTTGAAGTGTTCTGTAAAAAGGCAGCCGACCTTATCTCGGTTGACGATGATTGGAGTGCTAAACATCTTTGGCCTGCAGTGATAGCGAAGTGTGAAGGATTCATTTTCCACCTTAGCAATGCTGGGGCTTATGATTATTTCCGTCACAAAGAACATGGTTCTGGCATACAATGGCGTTTACAAGATTTGCTCAATCGAGAACACATTGCAGCTGCTTTCCGAGAAGTAGTTAAGGTGTATGTGCTTTATTGTCAAAACAATCAGAGTGAGCCGGATTTTAAAGTAGTTTCTGAAGCCATCTGTCTCAACTATAATGGTGGCAACCTCTATCATGCTAATCTCATTAAGTTGCTCCCTTATCATCCGTGGGGACGCATCTATCGCCGCTACAATGGGAAAAATGAGGAACTTTGTCTGCAAACTAGTTGGCGTGTCACGCAAAAAAAAGGCTATTTCAACCTCGAAGCCCCTAATCCTGTAATGATGTTTAAGTGACTGTGATACGTTTTGTGGTTCAGTTTTCGCATTCGCGACTTTATCAGCCTTCCGATCGGAGGCAAAAAGGTAATTCTGCGTATGAAAGTCCGCCGCTTTCATCTCCTCTGTACTTGTTTAGGGATTAAAGATACTTTCAGCTGAGATTATATGCGCTGCACGATTGCTGCATCACTCCAAATTATAAATTGAACACGTTAATGTAGGTATGGAAGAAAAGAAAATAGTACTGGGTTCGGGCAAGGTGACGCTTGACCGGCTGCAGAAGTTTGCTGATGATACTGTCAGCGAGGAATACGTGGGCGGCACACTGGGCAACATTATGATGATAATGGCCCACTATGGTTGGCACGCAATCCCTGTGACACGTCTCGATGTGTCGGTCGATAGCGAGAAGATTGTCGACGACATGAAGGCCAGTGGCATGGACTTGCGCTATGTGATACGTGAGGAAGGCGGCAAGACTCCCGTCATCTTTCAGCGCAACTACACTAAGCGCGATGGCAGGAAGGGGAAGAGTATTGGGGCTCCGGAAGGACGCAGCCGCTTCGTTCCCTTCAGTGCCATCACGAAGAAAACGGCGCAAACCATCATGGAAGAGTTGAATGAGGTGCCCGATGTGCTTGTGTTCGACCGTGCCTACCCGGCCTACATAGACCTTGCGAAGCACTTCAAAGAGAAAGGCACTTTGGTGTATTTTGAGCCTGAGGGCATCAGCCCGGCCAATCAGAAGAATGTGGAAAAGCTCATTGCGCTGAGCGATGTGGTGAAGTATTCGGGTAAACGAATCAAGGACACGACGCTGTTTGAGAAATATACGGATACATTCTTCATCGAGACCCGCAGTGAGGAGGGTTTGCGTTTCCGTCTGCATGGAACGTGGCATGCTGTTGCGGCTCCGGAACTGCCCGGAGAATTTATGGATGAGGAGGGGGCCGGCGACTGGACTTCTGCAACCTTTATCCACTTGCTCATAGCGCATGGCGTGCGCCATATGGCCGACCTTTCTGCCGACGACTGTGCCGTCTTGCTGGCTCAGGCTCAGAAGAAGGGGGCTGAGAACTGCTGCCGTGAGGGAGCCCGCGGACTGATGAGGTCATAAAAAAAACACGACGAAAAACATAACAACTATGGCACGAGAAATATTCTATCACGGATCATCTCAACTATTTGATGAGTTTGATATGTCTCATGCACTGGAGGGCGATGGCAAGGTAAAGTTTGGTTATGGTGCATATGTAACGTCCAATTTTGCTACTGCTGCACTCTATGCCGGCAAGAGCAACCACTCTGGTCACTACTATGTTTACACGGTGGAGGTGGCAGAAAAAAAGGCTGACAACTTTATAAGTCATCGATACCCCGTTGAAGCATTGCTCCTAGAGAAGGTGGAAGGAAAGATAGGCAAGGTCACGAAGGAGAAATATCTTGAGAATGCAGGAAAATCCTTCCGCAAATATATCGCCCTGGCTCTTTCGGGGAAGCACATACCTGACAATCCGGAGAATGCGAAGCCTTCTGTGGCGGAGGACAAGGCCGCTTCTGAATTTCTGTTGAGCCTCGGCATTGATTTTATCGAGTGGCCGCAAGGTGCTTGGAAGAAACCTTGGAAGCAGACTAATCGTGCAATTCTCGATGAGAAGTCGATTAAGATTTTGAAGATTGAAGAAGTAGAATTGGCACCCAAAGGCAAGAAAGGTACACTTGAACTTATCGAAGGATCGCAAAAAACAATATTTGAAGCGAAATGAGTAGAGAAAAGCATAGTGTCGCTCCACTTGTCAAGGAGTTTTATCCAGAGTATTACAGTCTGCATGAGTACCCTGCAGACCAATGTGTAGTATTCACAAAGGTAGACTTGCCTTGGGGAATACTTGGCAACTTTGGGCGCACATCGATAATCGTAAATGGCGTCACCTTCCGCACGGCTGAACAACTCTTCCAAATGATGAAGTTCAAAGAAGCAGAGCAGTTAATGGACATCTACAAGTCCGGCGGCTTGTTCCTCAAGCACAAGGCCAAGAAATGGGAGAACCAGGACAAGCGCAGGGCGGATTGGGGCAGCATGGTGGTTGATGCCATGAAAATGTGCATACAACTTAAGTATGAACAAAATGAAGATTTCCGCAACGAGCTTGAGCGAACCAAGGGAATGTATATCGTTGAAGGGCAGAAAAAGGGCCCCGACACTTGGGGTGCCAAACTGACTGATGATGTATATGCCGGCTCCAACCTCATGGGGCGCCTCCTGATGGAGCTGCGCGATAACGGCAAGCTGGAATATCACCTGCCTGACAATGCTCTGGATTTCATTGAGATCATAAAACGGGAGCTTGACAAATCATGTGAAGTAAAAGTGCCATGACTAAAGTAGAAAGATTCGTATGTCGAATCGTTGAAGTGCACGGTGTAAAAGGTTATTTCCTCAATAATACGGAGTATCCCCTATAGCAACTATCCGATGATACCGATTAAAGAAGGTTCATCCGACATTTGGAGTGATGTGGCAATCGTGCAGGGCATACAACCTTAGATGAAAGTATTTTTAATCCCTAAAAAAACTAATCCGTTTTCTTCATCACCTTTATGATTCTCTCTACTTTCCCTGTCGATATGGAGCAGTAGTACAAAGCATAAATGCCGGTTCTATAAGCCATGATTGTGCTGGTCATATAGAATCGAACAGACTTGACGGAGTCGGTAGAAAACTTTGTTTTACAAACGAATAGAAAATATGGATGCAAGACAATACATGATCATAGATTTGGGAAGGCGAGGGGAGCGGAGTATGTTCATCACCGAGCAGGTGGCCTATATCAAGGCCAACTATAGCGGAGGTTGGACGGTGCGTTTTGCGACGTCGCCCCGATTTTTTCAATACAACAAAGCGCGCTTGCTCTTTCTTTCAGATCCTGAGGTGATCGACCTTGAGGAAAAGGGGATGTATGTCAACAATAAGCGAATCGGCGATGTGGCCGAGTTGCTTTGTTTCTCCACGCCGCAGGAGAAGTTCTATCGCGTGACGCACACGAATGGTTTTGTGGAGTGTCTTGACGGCAGGCAGGTGTATGTGACGCGCACGCCGGTGGATCAAATCGGCAGTGGCGTGTGGGACTATTTGCGAAAGTTAGCTGACGAAACGGGACTTTGTGACGAGGAGGGGAACAATAGTTTGGCGAAGGGCTACGCTTGTGTGGATGTGAAGCGAGACAATGTGCCTTTGGCGCAGTATCTCGGCGCGAAGCGAAAATTAGCGGTGCGTGCGCAGCCCAAAGTGGTTTATTATCCCTTCGGGTGCAACGCGAGTCAGCAGGCAGCGGTGGAAGCGGCTTTGTGCCATCAGGTGAGTATCGTGCAAGGGCCTCCGGGTACGGGGAAAACGCAGACGATTCTCAACATCATTGCGAATTTACTCTTGGCGGACAAAACGGTGTTGGTGGTGTCGAACAATAATTCGGCCGTGGTCAATGTGGCCGAGAAACTCCATCGCGAAGGTTTGGGCTTCGTCGTGGCGCAGTTGGGAAATGCGGAAAACAAGGTGGCTTTCGTACGTTCGCAAAGTGCGCATTATCCGGAAATGAGCGATTGGGCTTTGGCAGACGAGAAGCCGGTGAGGGAGTTGGCGCGACGGGCGCTACAAACGGTGACGCAAGGCTTTGAAGACCAAACGATGCGGGCGCAACTCAAGGCGGAATACGATGCGCTGCTGCGCGAACAGCAATACAACGACCTGCTGGGCGGAGAGCCCTTGTCGGAAGACGGGCGGCTGACGGGCTTGTCGGGGGCGCAACTGATGAAGTTGCTCACGGCCTATCGCCAACATGTGGAGCAGGGACGAAAGGTGGGAACGTGGGTGCGCCTGAAATGGGCTTTGACGTTCGGCTTTCGCCTGTTCTCGTTGCTCAAAGGCGAGGCAGCAGCGGTGATCGCCGGTTTGGAGAAGGCTTTCTATCGTGTGCGCAAGGCGGAAATAGAACGCGAACTGACGATGCGCGAAGAACGCTTGCAGGCGTTGGAGCTGGAGGTGGCGCTCGAAGCACTTACCACTTCGTCGCGGCAAATGCTCCGACACAAGATGGCCGAGCGTTTCGGAGGCGGCGCTCGCCGGCAGTTTACCGTGAGCGGCATCAAGGCGAATACCGAAGCGTTTTTGAAGGAATATCCTGTGGTGCTGAGCAGTACGTACAAGTCGAACACGAACATTCATTCGGATTACGTGTTTGACTATGTGATCATGGACGAGGCTTCGCAGATAGACATCAAAACCGGGGCTTTGGCCTTGTCGTGCGCCATGAATGCGGTGATCGTAGGCGATAGCAAGCAGTTGCCCAATGTGGTGAGTCAAGCCGATGCGCTGGCCTACGGAGCTGTGCGCGCGAATTATGCGGTGGGGGACTGTTACGACGCGGTGAAGTGCAGTTTTTTGCAATCGTGCATCGAGATTTTCAGAGAGGCTCCCACCACGTTGCTGCGTGAGCACTATCGTTGCCATCCGAAGATCATCGGTTTTTGCAATCAGCGCTTTTATGACGGTGCACTGCTCGCGATGACGATCGATGAGGGGGAGAGCAAGGTGCTGCAGGTGGTGCGCACGGTGGAAGGCAACCATGCGCGCGGACATTTCAATCAGCGCGAGATCGATGTGCTCATGCAAGAAGTGTTGCCCGAATACATGGGCAAAGGGAGTTTGGGCATCATCACACCTTACCGCGATCAGGCGGAGGCGATCAACCGGGCTGTGGGGCAGGAGTTGGCGAGTACGGTGCACAAGTACCAAGGGAGAGAGTGCGACACGATCATCATGAGTATGGTGGACAATGCGCCGACGGACTTTTCGGACGACGCAAATTTGCTGAATGTGGCGATTTCGCGCGCCAAGACGCGGCTTTGTCTCATTGTCACCGGGAATGAGTTGCCAGTGGAATCGAACTTGTCGCAGTTGATCAATTACATTCGGTACAACAACTTCGAAGTGCGCGAAAGTAAGTTGCACTCCGTCTTCGATTTGTTGTATCGGCAGTATTCGGCACAGTGGTTGGAATATCAAGTGACTCATTCGAAAGCATCGGGTTTCCTTTCCGAGCAGCTGCTCTACGATGCTTTGCAACAAGCGTTGTCCGAAATGGGGCGCAGCGCGCTTGCAGTTGTGTGCCACTACCCGCTTTCGAAACTGATTGCCGATCCGGCGCTTCTGGACGCGGAAGAGCGTGCTTTTGTGGAGAGTCCTTTCTCGCATGTGGATTTTCTGATCTATAATGCGATTACGAAGCAACCGTTGCTGCCGATTGAAGTGGATGGTTGGGGCTTTCACGGTGGAAATAGCATTCAGCAGCACCGCGATGCACTGAAAGATGGCTTGCTCGCCAAATATGACTTGTCCCCTTGCCGCATTTCGACCACTGACCGCGTGACGGTGGAGGTGCTCAAAGAGCTTTTGCTGAAACGCGGGTTGGTCGGTGAGTGACTGAGTAAGGGGGATAGTGATTCTTTTGGTTTTTTCTTGGAGGAGGTATTCTATGAATGATGTCTCCTTTTATTTCGTTGGGACAGCCGGCACTTAAGAGTGAGTGAAAGTTGGATAATGCTAAATAAGAGACTGGGTGAGTGAAAAAATGAGGGGTGAAATCAACGAAAGCAAATTTCGATACCTGTCAAAAAGTGCGTTAGGGGTAAGTTTTTGTCAAACATCTCCGTTTAAGGTAAGCGATGAAGAATCACTAAGTATAGACTTGGGTCGTTTTCACGGAAAACTCAGGTTTTGTAATCTATGAATGTCAAATATCGTGCATCTTGGCTTGTAATCGACATTTTTACCTCAAAAATAGGGTCTTCTCACCACGAGCGAGTATATTTGTCGTTCTAATGTAGTCATACGAAAGTGGTCGCGTGCGATAAAAAGATTTTGGACGTGACGTTTGTTGATGAAGTAGAGACAGAAAACCGGTCGATAAATGGGTTGGTGAAAAAGGAACTTTTTGCCGGCCGAAAGTGGCTGAACAACAGAGAATTATTAATCACACAGATACAATCAATAATTAAATAAGATGGAGAAAACAAATTCCTTTAGATTCAAAATCTTCGGACTCCTCTGTACATTGTTGCTCTGTTTGGGTAGTCTCCCCGCAGTGGGGCAGAATTGCCCGAATTTCCAATGGGACGATTTCACCAAGACTATGGTGCATCCCAATGCAGATTGTAATCTGCCGGGATCGTTAACCATTCGGTATAGTAACAATATCGCAGGTGTCGATGAAGTAAAGTATCAGTTTGGTACAAGTTCAAGTGGGCCTTGGTATAAAGAAATCGATGCCCCTTCGCCCGGAGCTACGGTGAAGGTCGACTTGCCGGCTAATATCTTTAATGATAAGTATGTCTATGTACGCATCACAACAAAGTGTGGTACCAATACTCGCTCAGACTGGTGGTATTTGGGGGAAAAGACATACAATAAAAAGTCTCAAGACGTACGTTTAGAGGTGAGTAGTACCCCCGCCGGTAGTGGTGCCGGTTCGAGTGGCGGTATACAAGCGTCGCTGAACGGTCCTACGGGTTTTGAGGAAGCGACTTTTAAACTCTACAAGCGGGAGGATCAGAATACAGTCATTCAATCTCAGCGTTCCACGCGTCCTTATGATGGCGTGACGTTCTTTAATTTGCCCAAGGGCGATTATATTGTTAAGGTAGAGGCAAAGCCTGCTTGCACACCGGCCAATCCGCCCTCGAATTGGGATACGGATCATTTCAATCTGTCTGCCAGTGTGACGGTGGGTACCTTTAATTTGGTGACCACGCAGATTCCTGCCCGCGGTACTTGCCCGGGTGGTGTCAAAGTCGAGGTGTCGA
>ERZ773180.21-NODE-21-length-158458-cov-25.408363_pt1 | contig 158458 bp, 126 predicted proteins | sample MGYA00511080_ERZ773180 | MGnify/ENA primary metagenome ERZ773180 (study PRJEB29015, sample SAMEA2738175) | human oral metagenome | biome: human oral; feature: human-associated habitat; material: saliva | place: China | collected 2178 ... | reverse complement strand
AGCGCTTTTTGTCAATGCGGGCACGCTCGCGATTGGCCTTCCTATCGTCGCCCATCACGGCGTTGCGCTCGCGCCCGACAGCCTCCGATTCGGCCTTGAGACGATCAACGAAGGGAGCCGCGTACTTGGTGAGCACCTGGCCAACCGTGTCAGGCGTGTAGCGGTGCAGGTAGATGAGCGCCCGGAACGTGCCCTTCGGGGACTCGAGGGACCAGTACACGGGGCGACCGCTGTAGTACTTCTGGTGGTCGGCAGCGAAGGACTTCGCCATGTAGTCATCGAGCGCTCGCTCGGGGTCGGCCGGGGTCACCGGCGGGACGAACTCGGCCGTGTTGCTGCCGGGCTTCACGGCCAGACAGCGGGTGAGGAACTCAATGTTGTCGCCCAGATCAGAGACACCGAAGACGACGCGCAACACCGCCTTGACGCGGCGCGAAGCGTCGTCGTCGAAGGCGCCACCGGTGACGGGAATGATGCCGTCGTCGTCGGGCTGGAGGCGCGCCTCGGGGACGCGGTCGCGGAAGTCTTCGAGGGACGAGGCCTGATCGGCCAGCACGAGGCCGGGCACGTCAACGCTATAGCGGCCCATGGTGACGCCGATGGCCCATGAGATGAGCTCGCGCGCGCTGCGCTGGTAGTGCAGCCTCATCCACAACCAGCCGCAGCCACGCAATCTCGCGCGCACAGGCCGCGAACACGTAGGACTCGGTGACGAGAGCCAGCCACATGACAAGCTCCCAACCATACTCGCGATTCGCAACGAAACGAAGAGCATCATCCTCAAGGAACGACAGATACCTCGTCGTCGCAGTCGCCAAACGCCTCCTTGTCGATTCTGAATCCGCAACCACCAGATTCTGCTCGAACAACACGCCGCTCGCCTCGCGGGCACTCATACCAGCAACCATCAGCTCCGCTGCCTCAAACGTCCCAGCATTCGTCGCGCCACCCACCGTGATAGTCGAGGAAATACTCCGATCCAACACGACACCCCCCTCACGGTCTCCCCGAATGCACGCGGCGGGATCTCCGCCAAGACAGCCACTATCATCACACAGCGGCGCCCCCACTTCCAGGCGATGGCCAGGACAGCGAGCGCGACGGGAGCCCCGCTGACGCTAGGCGCCCCAACGCAACTAACCAACCTAATCAACTAACCAATAAACACCCTGTTCCCTCAGGCGCCGCCCCAGCTATACTGGTTTTGCCTGAGGGAACGTATTTTTTAAGGGGTTTTCAGCGCCATGATCAAGTGATCTTCACTCAGCTTTGCTGAGACGTGTCAGAAGTTTTTTCGCGTCTGGAAGATCACTATGCCCTCAATTATTGTTGCTGATGTTTCTTTTTCTTACGGCTCTCACCTGGTACTTGACCGGGTAAGTCTGCAGGTTGGCGCCGGCGAGCGGGCTTTTTTGGTGGGCCCAAATGGTAGCGGCAAAACTACTTTGTTAAAGCTACTGACCGGGCAGCTTACCCCTGATAGCGGGCAGCTAGTTTCTGGCCCTTTCCCGCAAACCATCCCTGATGAAGGTTTTGAGGGAACGGTAGAGCAGTTTATTGATGTGGCCCTGGCGCCACTAAAGTCTTTGGCGGCGCGTTTTGAGCAGGTCACAGCGGCGCTTGCTAGTGGTGAAGCTGGCTGTGAAGGCGAATATGACGAGCTGCTGGCGCAGATGAGTGCCCGTGACGTGTGGTCTCTGCCGGCGCGTATTGGTGAGACTCTTAGCGGCCTTGGGTTGAGTGATCTTAAAGAGTCAGGTTTTAACCGGCAGTTAGCTACCTTGTCTCCTGGGCAGCGCTCACGCGTACGGCTGGCGGCTTTGTTGCTGTTGGCCCCTGAAGTGTTGATTTTGGATGAGCCCACGAATCACCTTGATGAGCAGGCCACTAGTTTTTTGGTGCATACTCTTAAAAATTGGCCTGGCCCGGTGCTTGCCACCAGCCATGACCGAGCTTTTATTGAAGAGAGCGCCACTGTCATTTATGACCTGGATATAAGCGTGTGGCAGCAGCTGGCTAGGGCCGAGGGCAAAGGTGAGCTGGTGGGCCTGGTGCGTAATGCGGGTAATTACAGCGCCTACCTTGAAGCAAAAACTACTGCCCAAGCTAAACGCTCCCGCATCTATGCTGATCAGCAGGCCCAAAAGCGCGGTCTGCGCGAGCATCGGCAGGAAAGCATGCATATCGCTAAGGGTGGGGTACGTTTAAAAACTGCTTCTGGCACGGCTAAAAAGTTTTTTGCCGATAGGGCTGCGGCTACTTCTGTTAAACGTACCCGCAATGACGACGTGCGCCTTAGCCGCCTTGCCCAGCAGGAGGTTCGTAAGCCGCGTTTCTATCAGCTTGATTTTCCTTGCTTTGAGGGGCGCGTTGGCGGCGCTTTAGCGGTGTGTGCTAGGCAGGCGAGTGTTTGTGGCAGGCTGAGCCCGGTTAGTTTTGATTTGTCTGCTGGCGAGCATTTGCTTGTCACTGGCCCTAATGGGGCGGGTAAATCTACTTTGCTTAATTGGATTGCGACGGCGGCACCTGCTGTAGGTGCGCAAGCTAGCGGCGTTATTTCTCGCGCCGAACCGGTTAGTTTCATCCCGCAACGTTTACCGCTTGAGAGTGATGCGGGGTTTGGGCCGCTGTCTTGGCGTGAGGGTATTGGTGAGCGCGGTAAGGGCATTTTGCACCCTTCTATGTGGTCAACCCCTATCTGGCAGCTTTCGGCGGGTAATCAAAGGCGCGCGCAGCTAGCTGTTGCGCTTGCTAATAGCCCAGCTGTTTTGATCATGGATGAGCCCACAAACTACCTCGACCTGGAAACCATGCATGTGCTTGAGGATGCGCTGCGCGCCTGGCGTGGCACATTGATCCTGGCCAGCCATGACCGCTGGCTGATTCAACACTGGCAGGGCCGCAAACTCCAGCTAACCCCGCCAACTCAGCCAGCGCTATAGCTACCGCCAAAATCTAAACCATTACTCAATTTGTTACCCAATCTACTGTTTCTGGGTTGCTAGTAGCGTACTTGGCCACTAACTTCAGGCTTATGACGAATGCGCGCACTGAAGCTCTCCCCACCGCAAGCTCGGCTTCTGCCCTAGATTCACTTTTAAATGAGTACCGCACTCTGGCAACCAGTGAACGTGAAAAGGGCGCCATGTTTGAGGAGCTCACGCGCCAGTTTTTGCTTCACGATGCGCGCTTTGCTCACCAGTTCAAAGAGGTTTACCTGTGGAGCGAGTGGCCTGAGCGCCAAACTGGCGATACTGGCATTGATTTGGTGGCTATTCCTGCTGATGAAAACGCTGGCCTGGTAGCGATTCAGTGTAAGTTCTACGCCCCTGGTCACACGGTCCATAAGCGCGATATTGACTCTTTCTTGACTGCTTCAGGTAAGGCGCCTTTTACCCGACGTATTTTGGTTGATACTTCAGGCACTGCTTGGGGTAAGAATTCTCAGAATGCTATTGAGGGCCAGCACATCCCGGTTTCCCGCATTACCCTAGCTGACCTGCGTGATTCGGATATTGACTGGCGCACCTATTCGCTGGGTTCAAGGCAGGCCCCCACTACACGTGAACGTAAGGTGCCTCGCGATCACCAGGTGCGTGCTCGCAGTGCGGTAATGGCTGGTTTTGATACCAGTGATCGAGGCCAGCTGATTATGGCCTGTGGTACCGGTAAAACTTTCACCTCTTTGATCATTGCACGCGAGTTTATGGAGCGTGAGGGTGGTAGTGCCCGGATTTTGTTTGCAGTGCCTTCTTTGGCTTTGTTGAAGCAGACGCTAGATGACTGGTCTGTTGAGGTTGATTCTGCTTTCACCGCTTGGGCTGTATGCTCTGACACTAAAGTTTCTGCTCGCTCTGATGCCCCGGCAGATTCAACAGTGGATCTACCTATCCCGGCCACCACGGATGCTCAGCGTTTAGCGCTTTCACTTGGCGCCAATAATGATGCCGAAGGCTTGCAGGTTGTATTTGCTACCTACCAGTCCATTGAGGTTATCCACCAGGCCCAGGAGCTAGCTGGTGAGACTTGGCGTGATTTTGATTTGGTTATTTGCGATGAGGCTCACCGCACCACCGGCGCAAAGCTAACCACCGCAAATGAAAGTGCCTTCACTAAGATTCATGATGACGCTTTTATTCGCCGCTCTAAGACTCTCTATATGACGGCAACCCCGCGTATTTTCGCGGAGAACGCTAAGAGTAAGGCATCTCAGAAGGATGTAATCCTCACTTCAATGGATGATAAGGACACCTATGGATCGGTGTTCTTCCGCCTGGGCTTTGGTCAGGCTGTAAAGGAAGGTCTACTAACTGACTACAAGGTAATTATCTTGACGGTTAGTGAGGAGGAGGTCTCCCAGAAGTATCAGTTGATCGCTGAGATGGATGGCGAACTAAATCTTGATACTGCCGCAAAACTAACTGGCTGCTGGAATGCTCTGGCTAAGCGTAAGAACCCTGGCTCAGATGTGGACTATGGCAGTGACTGCTCCCCTATGCGCCGCGCTGTGGCTTTCTGCCGTGATATTAAGGCTTCTAAGCAGGTAACTGATCAGTTCCCTGACCTGGTAAATGGCACCAGTGGGCTTAGTAATCTGACTAATGCCGATGCCAGCGATAATCTGCAGGTTGAGTGCCGCCACGTTGATGGCACTATGAACGCGGCTGTACGCGCCCAGGAGATGGCTTGGCTAACTGAAGGTTCGGGCACAGATGAGGAGCCGGTTTGCCGGATTCTCACTAATGCGCGTTGCTTGAGTGAGGGCGTGGACGTTCCCACGCTGGACGCGGTGCTTTTCCTATCGCCGCGTAACTCTCAGGTGGATGTGATTCAGGCGGTGGGACGCGTAATGCGTCGCGCTGAGGGTAAGGATTTTGGCTACATTATTTTGCCGGTGGCTATCCCTGCCGGCATGTCACCTGAGCAGGCCCTAGACGATAATAAGCGTTTCAAGGTGGTGTGGCAGGTTTTAAAGGCTCTGCGCTCACACGACGAGCGTTTAGATGCGGCCATTAATTCCATGGAGTTAAATGGCCAAGGCCCAGAAAACATCATTGTTGACACTGTCTCGCTGGCTAGCGATAAGCGCAGTTCAGATCCACTTGAGGGGTCTAGCACCGAGCCGGGTGGGCAAGACCCGCTGGCTACTGGGGTGCAGGGGCATCTTGCTCTGTTGCCTTCAGATTGGAAGGAAGCTGTCTTTGGCAGGATTGTTAAGAAGGTGGGTTCTTCCCTTTACTGGGTGGACTGGAGCAAGGATATTGCCACGGTAGCAAACCGCTACATTCATTTGATTAACCAGCTGCTTGAGGATCCTCAGCGTCAAAGTGCGTTCCAGGATTTCGTTAAGGCCCTGCAAACTACTTTGAATCCGGCTGTAGACCGTAACGCTGCGGTAGAGATGCTGGCTCAGCACATGCTGACGGCTCCTCTGTTTGAGGCTATGTTCCCAGATCATTCTTTCTCCAAGCAGAACCCGGTTAGCCGGGCTATGAACACTATTGTGGAGATGTTGGCTTCACACTCGATGTTTGAAAACGAGCGCATCTCTCTGGATGCCTTCTATCAGGCAATGATTGAGCGTATTGAGGCAGTGCACACCTTGGCTGGCAAGCAAGATATCATGCGCACGCTCTATGACCGTTTCTTCTCTCAAGCTTTCCCAAGCATGAGTGAGCGCCTGGGTATCGTCTTTACGCCAGTGGAGGTAGTGGACTTTATTATTCGTAGTGCCGACGACGCTATGCGCACTGCTTTTAACCAGACTTTGGCTGATCCTGGTGTGGCTATTATTGAGCCTTTTGCTGGCACGGGCACGTTTGTGGCGCGTCTGTTGCAATTGGGTGTGATCCCACCTGAGGCTTTGGAGCGCAAGTATTTGCAGGAGATTTTTGCCAACGAGGTGGTGCTACTCTCCTACTACATTGCCTCTATCAATATTGAGCAGGTGTACCACCAGGTGCGCGCCGAGCAGGGCGTGGATGAGGGCTACGTCGAGTTCCCGGGCATGACGCTTACGGACACTTTCCAGCTGCATGAAGACGACGGCACCATGCTGGAGGGTTTTGAGGGCCTGGCTGCTAATAATGAGCGCGCTCGCGCAGAAAAGGCTGCCCCTATCACTGTGGTGATTATGAATCCGCCTTATTCTGCAGGTCAAAAGAGCGCTAATGATAACAACCAGAATCTGGCGTACCCGCGCCTAGACGAGCGGATCAAAGATACTTACGCAGCCAAGTCAACCGGAGCAAACAAGAACAGTCTCTATGACTCTTACTTCCGTGCTCTGCGCTGGGCGTCAGACCGTATTGGTCAGCGCGGCGTAATTGCCTTCGTCTCTAATAACTCTTTCATTGACGGAAACTCCGCCGACGGCGTGCGCCTATCTCTGCAGGAAGAGTTTTCCCAGATCTTCATCTACAACCTTAAGGGAAATCAGCGTACATCTGGAGAACGTAGCCAACGCGAGGGCGGAAAGATCTTCGGATCTGGCTCACGCACGGGTGTAGCTATCACCGTGTTGGTTAAGGATCCTGAATATGTTGGCTCTGCTGAGATTTTCTATGCAGAAGCTGAGGATTATGCAACTCGTCAAGAAAAGTTGAACCAAATCCAGGACTACGCTTCCATTGCAGGGATCAATAAGGCTGAGGCGTTTAACCGTATTGAGCCAAATGAACATGGTGACTGGATCAGTATTCGCGATGAGCGCTTTGCCACCTTCCAGGAGATCGGCAACACGAGTAAAAAATTTAAAGGTAAAGAAACTTCACCTGCTGTTTTCCGACAATTTTCGAACGGTCTCAAGACAAATCGTGATGCCTGGTGTTATGGCTTCTCACGTGATGTAGTGGCCAACAATATGAGCCGCATGATCAGCAACTACAACGCTGAAGTGGATGCTGGCCACACAAATAAAACTAAGACTAATGATCCAACGGTAATTGCTTGGGGAGGCAACCTACCTAAAGATCTTAACCGGTCCATTCATCACAAATTCAAACCTGAATATATTCGAGATGGATTGCATCGTCCTTTCTGTAGCAAATCAGTGTATTTCGCACGTTCAATGAATGAGCGTACCTACCAGCTGCCGAAACTCTTCCCGACACCAGCACATCCAAATGTTTCGTTTGTTGTTTCTCAGGGGGATATCACCAAAATTGGTCCCTTAATGATCGATTCTCTACCTGACTTTCACTTAGTCGGGGATGCACAAGCTTTCCCTCTTTACACCTGGGAACCAATCTCATCTGCCAGTAATCATGAGCCTGATTTATTCAGTCTGGACACTGAAGAAGAAACTACACAGACAGATGAAGCTGTCCGCACCTCAGCGCTAGATTTCACTCGTCCTATTGGCGAGCAAATCCCGGTACTACTAAATGGTTACCGTCGTGTAGACAACATTACTGATGCAACTTTAGCGGCTTACCGTGCGCATTATGTGGATGCAGCTATCACTAAGGAAGATATTTTCTTCTATGTGTACGCCTTGTTGCATCACCCAGAGTACCGCGAGCATTATGAAGCCGACTTGAAGAAAAAATTGCCACATATCCCTAAGGTTGAGGGCTTCGCACGCTATGCAGACGTCGGACGTAAACTTGCGCATCTGCACGTGAATTACGAGCAGGTGGAACCTTGGGAGTCAGTACAGGAAGAGGATAGCCTGCATGCACCTGAGGATGCTTGGCAGCGGTATCGGATTGGGGCTAAGATGCATTTCCCCAAACTTGACAGTAAAAAGATAGACTACACTCGTCTAGAGTACAACGAGTATGTGACTTTGGTAGGTATTCCCGAACAGGCTCAGTACTACACAATTTCGGGACGCAGCCCATTAGGATGGGTTATTTACTGCTACTGGGTAGAGGAAAATTATCTGGGATCAGGTATTACGAAGGATCCGAATGCTTTCTTACGTGAGCAGGGCCGTCCTGACGCGGTCGTGGACTTGATCAAGCGACTGGTCACAGTCTCCATGCGCACCCAGGAGCTAGTGGCCTCTCTCCCCAAGCTGGAGATCCCAGCCAACGCCTAACATCAGCCAGGTCTGCGTGGCTATTCTAAGCAGTGCAGGCCTGCTATCTACATGCCTTAATAAATTTAGTGTACGGATCGATAGATAAAATTTCGTAAACTCACTAAATGACACTTTCCAGTTCTTTACAATCAGGAGCTTTTAACCATGGATTGGAATTCATGCATATCAACTAGTATGGCAGTGCTATCCACGGCTGGTGGAGCATTTGCCTATTACCAAGCAAACTTATCTAAGAAGGCAAAAACTAAGGTCATAGAAGAACGTAAACTCGCAGAACAAGCAGAGGAAAGAGCTATTAGGGCGGCAGATCTAGCAGAAAAGCGCCTTAAGATCATGAACGAGCAAACTGCTGCACTCAGAGATCAGGAAATGCAGCTCGAACGGATCGCAGAGGCCGTTAAGTCTGGATCTGCAGCTTTAGAGGACGTAAGTTCAGGACCAAAACTCGTTTATATTAAAAAAATTGGCAAGAACGAATTTGTCATTATTAATCAGAAAGATACGCCATTAGTTATTGAATTTGTTCGAAATAGAGGTGAGTTTATGCGCATCGCCCTTAACGATCATTTTGAGATTCAGCCAGGCGGGCAGAAAGTATTTTTGGCCGCAGGCGCTATGCAAAAGCCTCTACCTGACAACCTGATCCTTGACGAAATAGGACAAGACCAACCGCTTCATCTGAAGCTACCACGGTAGTAATGCAGGTATTCCAGCCTATATATCGTAAACACGTGATATAGCTACTTTAAGGCTTCAAAAAGATCCAGCCCACTCTCTACCGAAGTAGAGGCGGACTGAACGATTAGCTCAATCATAGCCCCGCGTAGCTCTTTGAGATAAGCAAAACTGCCACCTTGGGCGCCGTCGTTGCTAGAGAGCCACAAAACCACAGCGCGCCCTTCACCCCAGCGCGCCCCTCCCCTTTCCCAACCTTCAGGCTGCGGGGAAAGGCAGCCGCGCTCGCACCGTCGGCAGCCAGACTGCAGCCCCGCCTCCGGACTGCGGGGCTGATCAGGTATTAGACTGCACATTAGGCATAATCTCTAGATAGAAAGAAGGCTCCCATGCCTACCCCTGCAAGTGTGGTAACTGATAAGCGCGTTGCCGTGATGGTGGCCGATGGCCTTGAAGAGGTCGAGTGCCTGGCGGTGGTTGACGTGCTGTTCCGCGCCGGTATTGGCGCTGACCTGCTGTCCATCTCTGATTCGCTTGAAGTTACCTCCTCCCACGGCATTCACTTGCGCTGTGACGCCCTGGCCAGCCAGGTTAGCCTCGCCAGCTACGCCCTAATGTTCCTGCCTGGCGGTATGCCGGGCACGCTAAACCTGGGTGCCAGCGCCCTAGTCATTGATGAGGTGCGCCGTCGTAGCGCCGCCGGCCAGCCCCTAGCCGCTATCTGCGCCGCCCCTTCTATCCTGGCTGAGCATGGCGCTCTACAGGCTCGCCACGCTACCGCCAACCCCGGCTTCATGGATGCTATTGCCGCAGGTGGAGCGCTTATGAGTGAGGCTGCAGTGGTGCGTGACGCTAACTTGATCACTTCGCGCGGCATGGGCACCGCCACTGAGCTGGGCTTTGAGATTATCCGCCTGCTTTTGGGCGACGACGCCGCGCCGGTGGTGGCCAGCGTCAAGCAGGGCATCGTTTATCAGCGCTAATGCCTGTTCGCGTCAGTACGCATAGACTGACAAACTTAGGTTTTTACCTAGGCGACAAGAATGCTAGGCTTAGCGCGTGCAGAACGTATCCATGATCCGTGCTTGGTGGTGGCTACCTTAATGGGTGAGCCACTTTCGTGATGCGTTTTAAGTTTTAAGGCTCGCCCTCGCGGCGAGCCTTTTACGTTCCGGCTCGCCGCAGGCAAGAAGGAATGTTATGGCTAATACCCCAACGGTTTTCACCCGCCCGGTTAAATACCATGCCGACGGTGGCGCGCTACTAGCCCACCTAGCCCAGCTAGGTTTGGTTGACACTGTCCAGGACGGCTCTCGCCCCACTAACACAGTGCTGCTAGAAAGCGCCGATATTGCCTCTAAACAGCACCTGACCACCATTGCGGTGTTGGCGGCCAGCACCCAGATCACCTGCAGTGGCGACAGCGTCACTCTTAAAGCTCTGGATACTACCGACGGCCCCCAGGCGCTTAAGGCTGTGGCCCAGGAACTTAGCTCTGCCGTCACTCATCAAAGCGACAGCGAGCTGGTTTTGCATCTACCCAGCGTGGCTGAAGACAGCGCTGAGGAGCACGCCCGCCTGCGTGAGCGCTCCACCATGGAGCCGCTGCGGATCCTGACTGACCAGGTGGTGCCACACCCGCACCTGCCGCTGGTGGCCGGAGCGGTGGCTTTTGATTATCTGGGCACTTACGAGTCCCTGCCGTCGGTTGCCGACGGCGCCAACACCTGCCCCGATTACCTGTTCTTTAACGCCCGCATCATTTTGGTGGTGGATCACCCCACCGGCTCCTGCCAGCTAGTTGGTGCCTCGCTCGACGCCGCCCAGTTAAGTGCGCAGATGGATGCGCTGGAGGCGGCCATTAATGAGCTGCCCGCCCAGGCGCCGTCGGCCCCAGCAGAGCAAGCCGTACCTACCCAGCAAACCACTCCGGCAGCGTCGACCCAGCAGGCAGCATCCCCCGAAGCCCAAGCCACTCCGGCGCCGTCGGCCCAGCAGGCGGCTGAAGACACCATTACCGCCTACCCCACCATGAGCGACGCGGACTTTTGCGAGCTGGTGGCCAAAATGCAGCAGCATATCGCCATTGGTGACGCCTACCAGGTGGTGCCCAGCCGTGGCTTTGTGATCGACTGCCCCCAGCCCCTGCAAACCTACCGCTACCTGCACGACGCTGACCCCAGCCCCTACATGTTCTATATCGCCACCGACGATTTTGAACTCTTTGGGGCCTCCCCCGAGTCCTCACTGCTACACAGCGCCAAAACCGGCCAGGTGGCTATCCGCCCCATCGCCGGCACCCGCCCACGCGGCTTCGCCCCCGATGGCAGCATTGACCACGAGCTAGACATCCGCCTGGAGCTGGAACTACGCAGCGACGCCAAGGAAGTAGCCGAGCACGTGATGCTGGTAGACCTGGCCCGCAACGACGTGGCCCGCATCAGCGCCCCGGGCACACGCAAAGTCACCCAGCTGCTGCGTGTAGACCGCTACTCGCGAGTAATGCACCTGGTCAGCGAGGTTACCGGCCAGCTGGCCAGTGATCTACACCCGCTGGATGCTTTCCGCGCCTCCATGACCATGGGCACGCTCACAGGCGCCCCCAAGCTGCGTGCAGCCGAGTTGATTCGCCAATATGAGGGCACCCGGCGCGGCTCCTACGGCGGCGCAGTGGGTTATCTGCGCGGCGACGGCGAGCTCGACACCTGCATTGTGATCCGCTCCGCCTTCGCGCGCAATGGTAAGGCAATTGTGCAGGCCGGCGCGGGCGTGGTCAGCGATTCAGTGCCTCAGCGTGAAGCTGACGAGACCGCCCACAAGGCCTCTAACGTGCTGCGTGCAATTGCCGCCGCCCAAGGCAAAACCCTGCGTATTGAACGCAACCTAGTGAGCAAGGAGGCCTGAGCCATGCGCGTAGTTTTCCTAGATAACCGCGATTCATTCGTCTACAACCTGGTGGATTTGTGTACTTCGCGTGGCGCCCAGGTGGATGTTTACCGCAACACCACCCCCCTATCTGTGCTCACCGCCGCCCTGGAGCCCACCGAGACTGAAAAGGCTGCGGGTCAGCGTCCGCTGCTGATCACCTCCCCCGGCCCGGGCCACCCGCGTGAAGCCGGGTGCCTAATGGAGCTAACCTCCTACGCTCTTGAGCAGCGCATCCCCACCCTGGGGATTTGCTTGGGTTACCAGGCTTTAGTGGAGGCTTGCGGCGGGCAGGTGGCGCCGGTGGGCCCCACCCATGGGCGCACCGACCGGGTGCTGGTGACTAAAGCCGGCGCCGAGTTTGCCCCGCTAGCCCCCTGCGTGATTGCGCCCCGCAGCGGCGAGCAGGCCCCCTACGGCTGGATTGATGTGGCCCGCTACCACTCTTTGGGTTCGCGTCAGCTCCCCGCGCAGCTGGTTTCTTTGGCTCATTCGCGCGACGACGTGGTTATGGCCCTGCGTCACGCCAGCGCCCCCGCCGTGGGTTTGCAGTTCCACCCTGAATCTATCCTCACCCCCGCCGGGCCGACTTTGATCAGCGCCCTGTTCACGTTCTTAACCCAAGAGGCGTAAACGGCCGCCCGCTAAACGCCGGCCGTTTAAACCGGGTGCTCAAGCGCCCTGGCTTGAGCACCCGCCCCAAAAGCTGAATACCAATTTTTTAAAAGGAGTAACCATGAGCCAAGCCGCCGCCACCCTACGTGAGGCGCTAAACGGCGTCGTCCTAAACCAAAGCCAAGCCGTGGAAGTATTTGCGGCCATCACCAACGGCGAGTTTAACGAGATTGAAATCGCCGCCTTCCTAGGTGCCCTGCACGCACGCGGCGAGAACCCAGCTGAAATTGCTGCCGCCGCCCAGGCTTTCCGCGCCGCCGCCGTGAACTTCCCCTACCCCAAGGGCCAGGGCGGCCTAGTGGATGTGGTGGGCACCGGCGGTGACCGTGCGGGCACAATCAACATCTCCACCGCCAGTGCGCTGGTGGCCGCCAGCCTGGGGGTGAAGGTAGCTAAGCACGGCAACCGCGCCGTCTCCTCCCGTTCAGGCGCCGCCGACCTGGTAGAAACCCTAGGCATTCCGCTGGATCTATCCCCCCAGGCCAGCGTGCAGCTGTTGGAAAGCACCGGGTTCTGCTTCCTGTTCGCCCAGAAATACCACCCGGCTATGCGCTATGTGGCGCCCGTGCGCGCGGCCCTGAAAAACCCCACCGTTTTCAACCTGATCGGCCCGCTAGTTAACCCCGCCCCGCTCAGCGCCCAGGTGCTTGGGGTGGGTAACCCGGCCCTGCTAGACGACATGGCTAGCGCCCTGGCCAGCGCCAATCTAGACCACGCCCTGGTGGTACACGGCTCTGGCCTAGATGAGATCGCCCTGCACGGCCCCACCCAGGTGCGTGAGCTACGCGGAGCGGAAATCACTGCCTATGAGCTCACCCCCGCCCAGCTGGGCCTGGGCACCTACACGGTGGCTGACCTGGTTGGTGGCGACGCGAGCGTTAACGCACAGCTAATTCGCGCCGTGTTCGACGGCGCAGGTCAGGCCGCTCACCGCGATGCCATTGCCGCCAGCGCTGGGGCCGTACTGTACGTAACCGGCAAGGCAGACACCCTCGCCCAGGGTGTGCAAACCGCGCTGGAAGCCATCGCTAACGGCACGGTAGCCAGCCACCTAGATAAGATCGTCACGCAGGCACGTGAGCTAAGCGCCTAAGCGCCTGGGCCGTATTTAAGAGAGGTAAATCGATGAGTCAGCGTCAAGTACGCACACCTATTGCCGACCGTCTACGGCAAACCGGCACCGTTCTAGACTCGCTGGTAGAGGCCCGCAAAGCCCGCCTACCTGAGCTTTATGAGCGCTATGGGCATCTAGAGGCCGCTACCATGGAGCGTTCGCAGCGTTCTTTTGAGGCTGCCCTGCGCACCCGCACTTTGGGTGAAGATGGCCAGCTGCATCCGCGCGCCGGTGGCCCGGCCCTGATCATGGAATGTAAGGCCGCCAGCCCCACCCTGGGCACAATCATCTCTGACGGTTACAGCCCCGCCACCCTGGCCCAGGCCTATGCGCCCGTGGCCGCCGCCATCAGCGTGCTGACCGAACCTGACCGTTTTAACGGCGACTTGGCTGATGTGACCGCCGTGTCTAAGGCTGTGCGCCAGCCGGTGCTGGATAAAGACTTCATCATTGACCCCATCCAGGTGCTTGCCGCCCGCCACCACGGCGCCGACGCCATCTTGCTGATGCTCTCAGTGCTAGATGACCAGGCCTACCTGCAGCTGTCGGCCCTGGCCGCCCAGCTGGGTTTGGATGTGCTCACCGAGGTTGATGAGGCTGAGCAGATGGAGCGCGCCGCCGCCCTAGGCGCCCGCATTATCGGTATTAACAACCGTGACCTGCGCACCCTAGAAACTGACCTGCACCGCACTGCCGCCTTGGCGCCCCTGGCCCCGCGTGGCGTGGTGCTGGTGGGTGAGTCTGGGGTGCATGAGCGCGCCGACGTCGAACTATTGGCCCCCTACGTGGATGCGGTGCTGGTGGGTTCAGCCCTTTCTGGCGCTGCTGACCCGGCCGCCGCCGCTCAGGAGCTTTCCGCCGGCCAGCCCACCACTGGCGCGGCTGGTTTAGATGCCCACGCCCAGTCCATTGACTGGCAGCCCTACTCCTCTAAGCGTCTTGGCGCGGGCACCCTGGACGCCAATGCACACACCCGCATCAGCCCCTACTTTGGCGAGTTCGGTGGCCAATACGTACCTGAGCTGCTGATTCCTGCCCTGGATCAGCTTGAGCAGGCTTTCCTTGAGGCGGTAGATGACCCGAGCTTCATCGCTGAGATCAACGATCTTTTGCACAACTACCTGGGCCGTCCCACCCCGGTTACGCAGCTGCGTAACCTGCCACTAGGCGGCGGCGCACGCATCCTGCTTAAGCGTGAAGACCTGGTGCACGGCGGCGCTCACAAGGGCAACCAGGTTCTGGGCCAGGCCCTGCTGGCTAAGCGCATGGGTAAAACCCGCGTGATTGCTGAGACCGGCGCCGGCCAGCACGGCACCGCCACCGCCATGGTGTGCGCATTGCTGGGGCTCGAATGCACCATTTACATGGGCGCCACCGACGTGGTACGCCAGGCCCCCAATGTGGAGCGTATGGAGCTGATGGGGGCTAAGGTTGTGCCCGTCACCGCCGGTAGCGGCACCCTTAAGGACGCCGTCAACGAGGCTCTACGTGACTGGACCGCCACTTTCGCCACCAGCCACTACCTGCTGGGCACGGCTGCCGGCCCGCATCCCTTCCCCACCATGGTGCGCGAGTTCCACCGCATTATTTCCACTGAGGCCCGCGCCCAGACTTTGGCGCGCCTTGGCCGCCTACCTGACGCGGTGGTGGCTTGCGTGGGCGGTGGCTCTAACGCAATCGGCATGTTTGCTGACTTTATCGATGACGAAGCAGTGGCCCTTTACGGCGTCGAGCCTGCCGGTGAGGGCCTAGACACCAGCCACCACGGCGCCCCCATCAATGAGGGCAAGGTTGGGGTGCTGCATGGGGCGCGTTCGTTCCTGATGCGCACCGATGATGGCCAGGTGGAGGAGTCATACTCGGTTTCTGCCGGCCTGGACTACCCCGGCGTTGGCCCCCAGCACGCCTACCTGGCCCAAACTGGCCGCGCCAAGTATGTGGGTATCACCGATGAGGAAGCTATTGAGGCTTTCTTGCTGCTTAGCCGCCACGAGGGCATTATTCCCGCCATGGAATCCTCCCACGCCCTGGCTTACGCCCTGAAACTGGCTGAGCAAAACCGCCGTGAAGGCGGGGATGAAGAGAAAACCATTTTGGTGTGCCTGTCCGGACGCGGAGATAAGGATCTAGACCAGATTCGTGAGCGTCTAGGTGGCTCTTTCTCCACCGACGGCGCCGTCTCACGGGCCGCTGACCTGGTTGCTAACGGCCAGGCGGGCACCGGCACTCACCGCACCCACCAGCAAGACGCCGCGTTCGCCGCCAAGGGCAAGGAGTAAATCAATGAGCCGTTATGAAAGCATGTTTGCCACCTGCGAGCAGCAAAACCGGGGCGCCATGGTACCTTTCGTGATGCTGGGTGACCCCACTTTGGAGGCCAGCGAACGCATTATTGACGAGCTGATCGCTGCCGGCGCTGACGCTTTAGAGCTAGGTTTGCCTTTCTCTGACCCGGTTGCTGACGGCGTAGCCATCCAGGAAGCCCACCTGCGTGTGTTTGCGCGTGGGATCAACATTGCCGACTGTTTTGACCTAATTAGCCGCCTGCGCGCCAAGCACCCGCAGGTGCCCATGGGCCTGCTAATTTACAGCAACATCCCGATCGCTATGGGCTTGGAGGCTTTCTATGAGCGCTGCGCCAGCGCCGGGGTTGATTCGGTACTGATCCCGGATGTGCCCATCCGCGAGGGCCGTCCTTTCTCTGCCGCCTCTAAGGCCGTGGGCGTTGACAGTGTCTACATTGCCCCGCCTTCAGCCAGTGAGGAGACGCTAGCGCAGGTAGCTGAGGCTGCACGCGGCTATGTTTACGCCGTTTCGCGCGTGGGGGTTACCGGCGTGGAAAATGAGGCCCAAACTCAGGGGCTCAATAATGCTGTGCCCACCTTGCGTGAGCACAACTCCACCCCGGTGCTGCTAGGTTTTGGTATTTCCAAGCCCAAGCATGTGCGTGCCGCGATTGTGGCCGGCGCCGATGGGGCCATTACTGGCTCGGCGATTGTGCGTATGATTGCTGCCCGCACTGAGGAGATTGTCTCCGCCCAGGAGCGCTCAGGCGCCCCGGCTTTGCAGGCCACCGCCCCGGGAGTTAACCAGCCCCTAGATGAGCTGTGCGCTCAGCTGCGTGAGTTTTTCACCTCCATGTGCGCGGCCACCACCAAGGCCTAGCCGTGGCTGTAGGTTCGCTTAGGCTGCTGCCTGCTGTCGACGTCGCCAATGGCCTAGCCGTCACCCACCGCACTAGCGCTGGGGGTGACGCCGGCGTGGGCCTGTCTCCCCTGGACGCTTGCCTGCGCTGGGTGGAGGCGGGCGCCGACTGGATTCACCTGGTTGACTTGGACGCGGCCTTTGGGCGCGGCTCTAACGCGGTGCTTTTGGCGCAGGTTATCGCCGATTTGGCGCGGCTGCACCCGGGCGTGAGCGTGCAGTGGTCTGGTGGCGTCAGTAGCGCCGACGACGTCGAGCGGGCTTTAGCAGCCGGCGCCAAGCGGGTAAATCTGGGGGCCGGGGCGCTTAAAGATTTAGCTGCCACCACGGCTTTAGTGGGCCGCTTTGGTAGGCACCTAAACGTGTGCCTGGACGTGTCAGCCGCGAGCGCCGCGCCCAGCGCAGCGGCTCCCGCCAACCCAGCAACGTCAGGTGCGGCCCAGCCAGGCGCGGCTCAGCGTGGCGCCCAGCCGGGCGCAGCCCAGTTGGCAGGCGCCCACCCCCAGCCCAGCGCGGATTTGGCCGCCTATGTGGTGCATCCGCGCGGCCAGGGCGGGCCGGTGGGGCCGCTAGAGCCAATTTTGGCGGCGCTTAATGAGGCCGGGGCTGGCGCCTATGTGGTTACTGACCGGGTGCGTGATGGCGCCCTATCGGGGCCCAACCTGCCGCTGCTGGGGGCGCTTAGCGGCGCCACTAGTGCGCAGGTGATTGCCTCTGGTGGGGTCAGCTGCGCGGGTGATATTGCTGCCCTACAGGATTTGGCTGCCAGCCACCCCAATTTGTGCGGGGTGATCCTAGGTAAAGCCCTTTACACCGGGCAGATCGACCTCAAAGCCTTGCTGCGCCCCTAAAGCACCCGGCGCTTCAGGCGTTACCGCCCAGCGCTCAGCCCTTGCTGCAAGCATGAAAAAGCTGGCCCGTAGGCCAGCTTTTTTGTTGCCTAAATGCCCGCGCCTGACGCAGTTTCCGGCGTCGCTAGCGCCGCGCTTACCAGGAGGGGCCGCGATTGGTTAGGCTCCAGGCGTCCTCGGAGTCTTCAGAGTCTGAGTCGTCATCCCAAGATTCACTCTCAGGCAGGTCGGAGCTACCTACCGGGTCTGTGGTGTAACGGTTGGGTGCAAACGCCCCGGTAGCCCCATAGGAGCTGACGCTGGCGGCGCTAACCGCGCCGGGGGCCGCAAAGCCGTCGCCGCGATCCCCAGGCGTACCGGGGCCGCCAGGGGCGTCGTCGTCGGTGGGGGCGTCACCTTCGCCCTTAATCCAAGCTAGGGTTTCCTCCAGGCGCTCGGGCGGTACCAGCACTTCGCGGGCTTTAGAGCCGGTGGAGGGGCCCACCACTTCACGCGATTCGAGCAGGTCCATTAGGCGCCCGGCCTTAGCGAAACCTACCCGCAGCTTGCGTTGCAGCATTGAGGTGGAGCCAAACTGGCTGGTGATAATCAGCTCGGCGGCCTGCAACAGCAGGTCCATGTCGTCACCGATTTCTTCCTCAATGCGTTTCTTAGTTTCGGGGACAATCACGTCCTCGCGGTAGCTGGGCTGGAGCTGGTCCTTAACGTGCTCAACTACGGTGCGGATTTCCTTCTCAGTAACCCAGCTGCCCTGCACACGGATCGGTGCGGAGGCACCCGGGCCCAGGTAGAGGGCGTCACCTTGGCCGGTGAGCGACTCAGCCCCGTTTTGGTCCAAAATTACGCGCGAGTCCAGCTGTGAGGCGGTGGCGAAAGCCAGACGTGAGGGCACGTTGGACTTGATCAAACCGGTAACTACCTGCGCCACTGGACGCTGGGTGGCCAGCACCAGGTGAATACCGGCTGCACGCGCCAGCTGGGTGATGCGCTGAATTGAGGCTTCCACGTCTTTAGGTGCGGTCATCATCAGGTCAGCCAACTCATCTACCACCACCAGCAGGTAGGGGTAGGGCGCGATCTGGCGCTGAGAACCGGGCGGGGCCTGTACCTCGCCGGCGCGCACTGCCCGGTTGAAGTCATCAATGTGCTTATACCCAAAGGAGGCCAGGTCGTCGTAGCGGGCGTCCATTTCCTTAACCACCCATTCCAGGGCCTCAGCAGCCTTCTTGGGGCTGGTGATAATGGGGGTGATCAGGTGGGGAATGCCTTCATAAATGGTTAGCTCCACGCGTTTGGGGTCAACCAGCACCATGCGCACTTCCTCAGGGGTGGCGCGCATCATGATGGAGGTGATCATGGAGTTAACAAACGATGATTTACCTGAACCGGTTTGCCCAGCTACCAGCATGTGTGGGGTTTTCGCCAGGTTGGTGACCACATAGTTACCCTCAACGTCCTTACCCAGGCCCACGGTTAGCGGGTGGGTGGAGTTTTGTGCCACCGAGCTGCGTAGCACGTCGCCCAGGGTCACCATTTCGCGGTCTGCGTTGGGGATTTCAATACCGATGGCGCTCTTGCCGGGGATGGGGGTGAGCACCCGGATTTCGTCGCTGGCCACCGCGTAAGCGATGTTTTTTTCTAGGCCGGTGATACGTGAAACATTAACACCGTGACCACGGTGAATCTCGTAGCGGGTTACCTGCGGGCCGCGCGTGTAGCCGGTTACCTTGGCGTCCACGTTAAATTCGGTGAATACGTCTTGCAGGGCCTGGACCACCGCGTCGTTGGCGGGGGTACGCGTGGCATGTTCGCGTCCGGCCACCAGGTCGCTCATGTCGGGTAGGTGGTAGGTACCCCCGTCGGGTAGCTGCATGGAGAATTCAGGTTCAGCGCCCACGCTGGCGGCAGTGGAAACTACCGGAGCGGTGGCTGCGGTGGGGGCGGTGGCCGCCGAGGTTTGCCGCGCCGCCTGTGAGTACAGGCCCATGTCACCCAGCTCAGCGGTTTGGGCGGTGTTCATGGGCACAGTGGCCTGGGTGGGGGCGTCCTCAGAGAGCGCGTCAATGTCGCGTGGGCTGGTTACGTCTGGTTCTTGATTACGACGGCGCCCGGGGCGGCTTTGGCGAGCCTTGGCCGCCATGCTGGGGCGGCGTGGGGCTTTGGGTTCGTCTAGAGTGTCGATAACCGCCGTGTTTTGTAGGTCTTCCTTGTCGATGGCGCTGCGGAAGGCCTCATCGGCGTCGTAGGTGTCCATGACGGCGGTTTGCTGGGAATCTTGGGTATTGTCGCGACCAAAAACGGAACGCATCCGCTCCAGGGCGCGGCTGGCGACGTCGTCGTGAGTAGAAGCAGAGCCACCGTCTAAGCCCTGGCCACGTACCATCTCCCACACGTCAAAAGCGGTGCGCCCTGAAGCCACCAGCAGGCAGAACGCCACCAGCAGCAGCAACACCACTACCGCGCCTACGGCAGAAAATAATTTAGCTAGCGGATAGCCCAGCAACCAGCCAAACACTCCCCCGGTTTGTTCCAGGGTGTCAATGTCAAAAGGCTGGTTACCGTTAAAAATCTGGATTAGGGCGCCAATAGCAAAAGCGATAGCTAACCCAGCTAAAGCGATACGACTGGCGGTTGGGCTCAGCGGTTTTCCGCGCATAAGCACGATCCCGCCCCAAATCACCATTGGGGCTGCCAGTAGAGACAGCACCCCAAAGGGGAAAGCCACCAGGTGGTGTAGTAGGGAGCCGGCGCTACCAGAAATCCCCAGCCATTCACGCAAAGTAAGCAGGGCACCTAGCGCAATCAGCGCAAATCCCCCGCCTAGGCGGCGGTAGGGCGAAGCGTCACTGGGCGCATTTTGGCGCGAAGCACCTCCCCGTGAACGCGAGGCGGCAGGGGTAGCAGCAGAGGGAGAGTTTCGCTTAGCCATGATAGTTAGACGTTAATAGACGCAAGCTCAGGCATGCTTACAGGCACGCCGAAAGCTAAATGCAAGGGGTAAAACACACACCCCAGTATTAAAAACTAGATTTTTTAAATAGCCGCTAAAGATTCGACGTCGCCGGCTTCACGCAGTAATTGGTTAATATCTTCTACGCTAGGGGCGTGGTTATCTTCGCGTTTGCTGATCATTAGGGCGGCGGCCGCATTGGCGCGGCGAGCACTTTGCAGTACCGAGTAGCCCTGTAGCAGGCTGGCGATGAGCACCCCGGTGTGGGTGTCGCCAGCGCCAGTGGTATCTGTAACAGACATTGGGTAACCGCTCACCAGCGTGTCCTGGCCGTGATCGGGTAGCAGTAGCTCACAGCCGCCGCTGCCGATGCGGCGCACGAACATGGCGTTAGGGGCAGCCCGATACATTAGGTCCACTCCCCCCAGGCGGGAGCGTAGCTGGTCAATTTCTCGACGGTTGCCGGTAATAATGTCGGCGCGGGCCATGATTTTAAGCAAAATTTGGTCCACAATATCTACCACTGCCGGCCCAAAATCCACCACCAACTGTACTCCAGTGGGCAGAGCCGAAAGCCACTGACTTATGCCTTCACGTGTACGACGGTGCACCAGGTCATAGCCGGCGGCGTGCACGTAATCTCCTGGCACTAGTTCCAGCTTTTCAAGATCCTCAAGCTGGGGTTCACTCTCAACCCCTTCAGTGGTGATGAAGGTGCGTTGGCCGCCAGGTTCAATCAGGGTGGTGCAGGTGCCGATGTCACCTACCAGCTCCTGAACTACGTTATCGACGCCGTCGCGCAGCATGGAGGCACGCACTAGCGCAGAGTTGGGGCCTGTACCCAGGGTTGAAGCCAGGGCCACGGGAACCTGCTGGCTGGCTGTAGCGCGGGCGATGGTGTAGCCACCACCCACCTTGGCGCCGTTTGAGAGTGCAGTTACCGCACTACCGGCCTTGGGAAAGCGAGCAACTTTCAAAGGTAGGTCAATCAGAATTGATCCGGTAGATACCAGGCAGTTAGGGCGCTGGGGAAGTGCGGTTTGGCTCATAGTCTCTCTTCAACACTTGGGGCAGGGTCAAGTTGATTGTAAAGCCTTAAATCTTACGATTTTATGGGCTTGACAACTTTTAGCGTGGGCGGGCGTAGGGGAAGGCAATAACGTCACGGATAGACGTCGCCCCGGTGATCAACATCACTGCGCGATCGACTCCCAGCCCTAAACCACCGGTGGGAACAAGACCCAATTCCAAGGTGCGCAAGAAGTCTTCATCCAAACTCATTGCTTCCGGATCGCCGGCGGCAGCGCGTAAAGATTGAGCGGTGAAACGCTTACGCTGCTCACCGGGGTCAGTTAGCTCAGTGTAGGCCGTGCCCAGCTCCATCCCCCAAGCCACCAGGTCCCAGCGCTCAGCTAGGCGCGGGTCGCGGCGGTTTTGGCGGGTTAGCGGGCTGGTTTCCACCGGGAAATCAATGTAGAAGGTGGGTTTGGTGGTGGTAGCTTCAACTAGTTCATCGTAGAGCGCGCCAATCACGTCACCGCTGCCAGCTGCCACGGGCACCTCAATGTCGTTAGCTTCAGCTAGTTCCAGTAGCTTTTCTAGCGGGGTATCTACAGTTACTTCCTGGCCCAGGGCCTTAGAAATAGCTTCATGCACGCTCACCACCGGCCAGTCACCGGAAATATCCACGGCCACATAATCAACCCCTGAACGGGTTGAATGCACCGGCAGCCCTTCAGTTCCGGGCGTGCCCACCGCGCGCAGCACCACCGGGGCGCCGTGCACCTTAATTGCGGCCTCTTGGAAGATACGCTGAGTTAACAGGCGCATGGTGTGGTAGTCACCGTGAGCCACATAAGCCTCAAGTGAGGTGAACTCAGGGTTGTGGGTGGCGTCCACGCCCTCGTTACGGAAAGAGCGGCCAATTTCGAAAATAGCCCCCATGCCGGCCACAGCCAGGCGCTTGAGGAACAACTCCGGGGCTATACGCAGATAAACATCGGTGGAGTAGGCGTTCATGCGGGTGATGAACGGGCGGGCGTTAGCCCCACCATGCACCGGCTGCAAGATTGGGGTTTCTACCTCCACATAGCCCTGCTCACCCAGGGTGTGGCGGATGGAAGTAACAATGGCTGAGCGCTGGGCAATCAGCTCAATGGCATTAGCGTCAGCCAGTAACTGCTGGGTACGGGTGGCGTTAGCCCCCAGCGGGATGGTGATCTTGCCGTGTCCGCCGCGCCGGGCGCGCGGCAGGGCGGTGAGGGCTTTAGCTAGCAGCTGCCAGCCCTGCACCAGGATTGAGGGCTCACCGGTGCGCGTACGCATAGCCAGGCCGGAAACCACCACAATGTCGCCACGGTTAATCAGTGAACGCCACTTTTCCAGCTGGGCGCCGGTTTCTGAGGCATCAAATAGCAGCTGAATGTGCTTGTAGCCCTCTACCAGGTCAACGAAGATAAGCCCGCCATGGTCGCGTTCTAGGCCCACGCGGCCCTCAACCCGCAGTTGCACAATAGATTCTTCACCTGCCGCCAACTGGCGGAACACCGGCTGCACTAGGGCGTGGGCCGGGGGCATACCGCGCTTAACCCCAGTGGGATAGGGGTCAATTTTGGCGTCCAGAGTGCGTTCTAAGGCCACCGCGCGTTCGCGTTCCTCAGCCGACAGACGCCGGGTGGGGATTTGCGCTTGAATGTGGCGTTCAACCTGCTGGGCCACCAGGGCTGCATATTCGCTGCCCATGATGGCGCTGTTATCCACGTGGGCGCGGCCAAAGCGCTCAAAGTTAGGGATGAAACCTTCTAGGCGACCAGCTGCCAGTAGCACGCGGGCGGCTTGGGTGCCGTCGGCGTAGCACATGTAACGCGGGTACCAGCTGGGGTTGTATTTGGCGTTAGATTCATACAGCTGCTCCAGCTGCCAAAAGTGCGAGGCAAAACGCATGATCCGAGCCATGGTTTTAGCCGCCAGGGAGGCGTTCACCGCCATGCCGTCCACAAATACGGAACGGAACATAGCAAAGTTGAGCGAAACCCGGTCAACCCCGTAGCGTTCGCCGTCGGTTAGTAGGGCTGCCACCATGGCCTCGTTTACCCCGTTGGGGGCCTTGGGGCTGCGGCGCATCACGTCCAGGGACACTCCGCGCTTACCCCAGGGGCAAAACGCCAGTAGCGCCACGGTCTTGTCATCTTGATCCTGGACCGTAACCACCAGCTCACGCTCGTCGACGTCGTCGAGAGTGCGATCTAGAGCCATAGAGAAGCCGCGCTCTTCCCCGTTACGCCACGCATTAGCCAAATCGCGCAGTTGACGGCGCTCCTCGTGGGGAATGTCGCCTAGGCGCCTAATTTCCACATGGGCGCCACTGGCACGTACTCGCCGCACTGCTTTAGCCACCTGCGGCAGGCCACGCAGCGAGAAGCTGGCGGCCTCAATAATGGACTCATCCCCCATGCGGCGCACGGTGAAACCAAAGTTTTTGTAGGCGCGTGCACCCTTCTCGCCAGCGGATATAACTGCCGGCACCCAACCGTAGTCACCACATTCATCCAGCCAGGCACTAATGGCGTCATCCCAACTGGCCGGGTCACCTAGCGGATCACCGGCAGCCATGGCCACACCGGTAGACAGGCCAAAGGAAACCGCAGCCTTACCGTCAGGAGAAAACACGGTCAGACGGTCACGGCGGGTAGCGAAGTAGCCCAGGGAGTCTTCCTCCCAATCCAGCAGCAAACCACGCACACGCAGGTCATCACCGGCGCGCGGGGTGCGCTTAGCTGAACGCAAGAACACGGTCAGGCTAATTAGCACCACCAGGGCGGCCAGCAGGTAAAGCAAAGTACCCAGCCACACCGGCCCCTGATAGGCGGGAACGCCCCCAATGCCACCAAGTTCAGGGCCCAGCGTGCGCCAAGCTACCCAGCGCATACGGTGGCGGATAGCCCATTCGTTACCGTCGGGGCTGTGTGCGGGCACCACCAGGAGCGTGCCCAGGGCAATCACGGAGGCCATACCAACCACTAGGGTCAGCAGCGCCCGCCACCATGAGCCGCGCACAATACGGCCGGGGAAAGCTGGGCGGGCAGCCAACAAAACCGCGATAACCGGGATACACACCAGCACCCAGGCCAGCATGAGCCAGTCTGGGCCGTGCTGGGTGACAGTTACATGGGTGCGCTCTTCCAGGTCATCGGGGAACTGCTGGTATACCAGCGTCAGTGAGCCCACCGTTAAGAACAGGAACTGCAAGGTCAGGGCCAGGTTAAGCGCCAGTCGTTTGCGCCTACTGGCCGCCCCGGCCCAAATCAGTAGCAGCACCGCCCCCAGGAAGGAGGCACCCACCGGGATACCAATAAAGTAGAAAGGCTCAACAACCAGCTTATATAGATCCCAGCGCCTTAGCCCCAGTCCCCCAAGTAGCGATAGCACTGCAGCTATCTGCAACAGCCGCGCCATGATGGTCGGCATAGAGTCGATCCATCTGCGGGTATCTGCGCCTACTCTTCGCCGCAGCGGAGATATCAGCTTAGCCGGGGCGGTGGTGCTCTTGGGTTCAGTCACTAGTGAATTTCCTATTTACGCTTTAATTACTACAGGCACGATCATAGGTCGGCGACGTAGCTTACGAGCTACCCAACGTCCCAAAGCGCGCCGCATAACCTGCTGTAGGCCATGAGTGTCGCTAACGCCACTGTCTAGGGCCTCGCCTAGCGCATTGGTGACGTCAGGAAGAACTTCCTCAAATACAGAGTCATCTTCTGCTACGCCTCGGGCCTGAATGTGCGGTCCAGCCAGAATAGTACCGGTTGTGGTCTCTACGACCGCAAAAACTGAGACAAAGCCTTCTTCTGCCAGTACGCGGCGCCCAGCTAGCTCGTCTTCGTCAATTTCACCTACGCTGGAGCCATCTACGTACACGTAGTCGCATGGGTAGGAGCCCACCACCTGGGCTTTTCCTTCATATAGGTCGACGACGTCGCCGTCCTCGCACAGCATTACGTTGCTGGCTGGTACCCCGGTCTTTACCGCGAGCGCACCGTTGGCCACGATGTGGCGGATTTCGCCGTGGATAGGCATTACGTTGCGGGGCTGGACGATGTTGTATACGTGCAGTAGTTCCTCACTGGAGGCGTGACCGGAGACGTGTACGCGGGCGTTGGCCTGGTGTACTACGCGCGCACCTAGACGCATGATCTGGTTGATTACACGGAAAACAGAGTTTTCGTTGCCCGGGATTAGTGAGGAGGCGAAGATAACTGTGTCTTCGGGGTCTAGGGTGATCCAGCGGTGTTCGCGGTGGGCCATGCGGCTAAGGGCGGCCATGGGTTCGCCCTGGGAGCCGGTGGCCATTAGTACGCGCTGGCTGGGTAGGTAGTTGTTGATTTCGCGCTGGTCTACGATTACGCCTTCGGGCACGTTTAGGTAGCCGCGTTCGGCGGCGATTTTCATGTTGCGCACCATGGAGCGGCCAATGAAGGCAACTTTGCGGTCATGTAAGGCGGCTGCGTCGAGCACCTGCTGGACGCGGTGGACGTGGGAGGAGAAGGAGGCCACCACGATTTGGCCTTGGGATTCGTCAAAGACGCGGTTTAGTACCGGGCCGATTTCGCGTTCGTGGGCCACCATGCCGGGCACTTCAGCGTTGGTGGAGTCTACGCAGAATAGGTCTACGCCTTCTTCACCAAAGCGGGCGAAGGAGCGCAGGTCGGTGATGCGCCCGTCGATGGGCAGGGAGTCCATTTTGAAGTCGCCGGTGATTAGGGCGGTGCCGGCTTTGGTGCGGATAAAGGCGGCCATGGCGTCGGGGATGGAGTGGTTTACGGCCACAAATTCCATGTCGAAGGCGCCGTAGCGTACGCGTTCGTGTTCGGATACTACGCGCAGCTTGGGGTTGATACGGAATTCTTTTAGTTTGGCTTCTACGAAAGCTAGGGTTAGTTCGCTGCCCACTAGTTCAATGTCGGGGCGTAGCTTTAGTAGGTAGGGTACGGCCCCGATGTGGTCTTCGTGGCCGTGGGTGAGCACTAGGGCCTGGACGTCGTCGAGACGGTCGGCGATAGGGCCAAAGTCGGGCAGAATCAGGTCCACACCGGGCTGGTCTTCTTCAGGGAAAAGCACGCCGCAGTCAACGATTAAAAGCTGCCCCTGGGTTTCAAAGACAGTCATGTTACGGCCAACCTCACCTAGACCACCTAGGGGGTAAACGCGTAGGGCTGCGGGATTAGCGGGGGCGGGGGGCTTTAGCGCTTCAAAAGTGGTCACGTAAACCATCCTAAACTTTAGGAACCGGCGTTAGTAGACGCCGCTTAACTACAAAAAAACCCGGGCAAAACCCGGGCTTGTGGTACCCCCAACCGGATTTGAACCGGTGTTACCGCCGTGAGAGGGCGATGTCCTAGGCCGCTAGACGATGGGGGCCTTATTCACTTTTGGTTTAACCACAAGTGGCTGGGGTACCAGGACTCGAACCTAGAATGGCTGAACCAGAATCAGCTGTGTTGCCAATTACACCATACCCCAAGGGGATCACGCTGCGGTCACAAACCTTTTGGGCTTGCCCCGTCGGCGCAACGGGTAAGAATCTATCGGATCTTTGCCCCGCTTGCCAAATTTTTTTAGCGTGACCCTAAGCACATTTGGTTTTTACTCTGAAATTGCAGCCAAAAGTGCTTCAATTCGGGCCATGGTTAGCTCCTTACCCAGGATTTCCATGGACTCAAATAGCGGCGGGGAGACCTGGCGGCCGGTTACGGCTACGCGCAGCGCCCCGAAAGCGACGCGCGGCTTGAGTCCCAGGCCCTCAACTAGAGCCTGACGCAGCGCCTGCTGTAGAGCGTCGTGGTTCCACTGCTCCAGGGAGCGCAGCGCCTGGTCGGCGGCCTGCAGTACCTGCTGGTTGGCAGTTACAGTCTCAGGGTTCTTTACCAGCTTGGCGAAAGACTTTTCGTCGTAGTCCAGGGCGGCGGCGTCGGTAAAGAAGAAGCCCAACATGCCGCGAGCCTCACCTAGTAGCTGCACGCGGGTCTGAATCAACGGCGCGGCGGCAGTTAAAATCTCCTGCTCACGGGCGGTTAGCTGGTCAAATTCGGGGGCGCTAACCAGGGCTTGGGCTTCCTCGTCCGGGGCGTAGAGGTCGTAGAGGTAGGGCACCAGGCGGTTACGGAAGTCCTCCCCCTCCAGGCGACGCACGTGCTCAGCGTTAATAGCCACACACTTCTTGGGGTCAAAGCGGGCCGGGTTGGGGTTGACGTCGTGAATGTCGAAGGCGGCCACCAGCTGCTCAGGGCTGAAAATGTCCTCATCCTTGCTCAGCGACCAACCCAGCAGGGCCAGGTAGTTGAGCAGACCCTCAGGGATCATGCCGTTTCGACGGTGCAGCAGCAGGTTAGAGGAAGGGTCACGCTTAGACAGCTTCTTGTTACCCTCACCCATTACGTAGGGCAGGTGCCCAAAGGCAGGGATGAACTGGGCTCGGCCAATGGCGATTAGGGCCTGGTAGAGCACAATCTGGCGGGGGGTGGAGGATAGTAGGTCCTCGCCGCGCAGCACGTGGGTGATCCCCATTTCGGCGTCGTCAACCGGGTTCACCAGGGTATATAGCGGGTCACCGTTGGCGCGCACTACTACATAGTCGGGCACAGAGCCGGCCTTGAAGGTGATCTCGCCGCGCACCAGGTCAGTGAAGGTGATGTCTTCATCAGGCATACGCACGCGCAGCACCGGCTGGCGCCCCTGGGCGCGGTAGGCCTCGATCTGCTCAGCGCTGAGACTACGGTCAAAGCCGTCATAGCCCAGTTTGGGGTCTTCGCCCTTGGAACGGTGGCGGGCTTCAACCTCTTCAGGGGTGGAGTAGGACTCGTAGAGGTAGCCGGCTTCTAGCAGCTCCTTGGCCACCTGCTTGTACAGGTCCATGCGCTGGGACTGACGGTAGGGCTCGTGCGGGCCACCCTTGCCAACACCCTCATCCCAGTCCAGATGCAGCCAGCGCAGCGAGTCTAGGATGGCGTCAAAGGATTCTTCAGAGTCACGGGCGGCGTCGGTGTCTTCGATACGGAAAACAAAGGTGCCACCTACATGGCGGGCATAAGCCCAGTTAAATAGACAGGTACGCACCATACCGACGTGGGGGGTACCGGTGGGAGAAGGACAAAAACGTACGCGAATATCACTGCCGGTGGGCAGGGCGTGGGCGGCTGAGGCCTGGGTTAGCTCACTCATAATGTCTTAAGCCTACCGCCGCCGGCCTTGCCCCACTTAGGTTGGGGCGTACAGTTAGCTTATGAGCACTATTACACAGGCTTGGGATTCGTTAACCGCGCAGCAAATGCGTGAGCGCGGCTCTTTGAAATGGACGCGCTGGCCCGGCACTATTGGCGCCTGGGTGGCCGAAATGGATTTAGGTATTGCCCCGGAAGTAGCCGAGGCTATTAAGCAGGCCGTTGATGCAGGCGAGCTAGGTTACATGCCAGATGGCCTGCTGGTTGAATGTGAGCGGGCTTTGGCCGCCTATTCACGCCGTAACTATGGCTGGGATTTGGATCCAGACAAGATTTTTGTGGTGCATGACGTGATCATGGCGCTGCGCCGTATTTTGACGGATTTCTGCGACAAATCTAAGCCGGTTATTGTGCCCACCCCGGCCTACATGACTTTCCTTAAAACCATTCCGGCCTGCGGTTTTCAGGCCGTGCAGGTGCCTAGCATTTATGCCGAGGGCACCTGGCAGCTAGATTTTGAGGGTATTGAAGCGGCTATGTCGCGTGGGGCCAGCCTGTTTATTTTGTGCAACCCCTGGAACCCGGTGGGGCGTGTGCTTACCGAGGCTGAGCTAGATAAGGTAGCAGAGCTTTCCGCTAAGTATGGTGTGCCCGTCTTTAATGACGAGATTCACGCTCCCCTACTGCTCTCCTCTGAGGCCAAGCACCACCCCTACCCGCTGCGGGCGGCGGCTGACCCGGATCTGACCTGGACTGCCACTTCGGCCTCTAAGGGCTGGAATGTGCCGGCTTTGGGCGCGGCGCAGCTGATTTTGGACGGTAAGGTGCGTCAGGCTTGGCGCCCTATTGCCGACGACGTCGCCCACCACGCTGGTCCTTTGGGCGTGCGTGCGGCTACGGCGGCTTTCACCCAGGCACAGTATTGGGTGCGCGAAGTTTCTAGCTACGTGCATGAAAATGCGCAGCTAGTTAGCCAAGAGCTGGCCAAGGTGGGGCTACACATGGATGTTCCCCAGGGAACCTACCTGGGCTGGGTGGACTGCTCTAGCCTGCTAGAGCGCGGCGTTAAGGGCTCGCCCACCACTTGGCTGCGTGAAAACGCTGGCGTGGCCCTAACCGACGGGGCTGACTGTGGCCATGGCTATGAGCATTTTGCCCGCCTGAACATGGCTACTGGACGCACCATTGAGCGCCAAACTGTGGAGCAAATCACTGCTGCAGTGAACAAGTTGAACTAAAACCGGCTACCGGATAGAGGTAGGCCGCCTAAGTTAAGGGGCAACTTAGGCGGCCTACATTTTTTGCGCCCCTAAATTTTTTAGGAGCGCTAAGCGTGCTTAGCGCACTACGCTAGCGATTCTACCCAGTCCATCGATCTGCGCCGCAATGCCCACGCCGGAAGGAACATCTTTTGCATAGGCAGCTGCGCCAGTTAGGATCACATCTCCAGGCAGTAACGTAAACATGCGTGAGACACTGGCCACAATATTTTCGATGCTGACATTCAGGTTGGCGGTGTTGCCCTCCCCCACCACCTCACCGTCAATGCGTAGGGTTACGCGGGCGTTAGCCGGGTTGAATTCGTCGTCGGCTTCGGGCACATAAATCCACGGCCCCAGCGGGCAGGCGGTGTCAAAAGACTTAGAACGCACAATATTGTCGCTGGGGGCGGCCACATCATTAGCTACCGTGTAACCCAGCACGTGGCGGGCGGCGTCAGCGGGGTCCACATCCTTACACAGGTCTTTAATAATGATGGCCAGCTCCGCCTCATGCACCAAAGTCTGTGACCAGTCGGGCTTAATAATTGGGGTGTCGGTGCCGATCACGGCGGTGTTGGGCTTGAGGAAAACGAAAGGCGGCTCGGTTAGTGAGCCCGCTTCGCCGTCGTAGGTGGAACCTAGTCCCACCACTTTAGAGCGGGGAATAACCGGCGAGAGCAGACGCACTTCGTTTAGCGCGATAACTTCACCGGTAGCCTCAGGGGCGCCAAATAGCGGGTCACCTTTGAGGACCACTAGTCGCGCAGTGTCGGGGAAATCTAAATCGCAGCGTTCGGTGTAATCCAAGCCCTGCACAATGCCGTAGCGGGGTTCATCACCGCTAGTAAAGCGAGCCAAAATCATGGCTTCAGTCTAACGCCGACGTCGGCCCTTAACGGCTAAAACCAGCCAGAGCCGACGTCGACATTTAAACCAGCGCTAAGCAGCCACACCCCTTAGGGCCACAATCAGATGCCACAAAGGGCCAAGGGTGCGTTTAGCCGCTTAGCGCCAGCACAATCACGCAGGCCTTAAGCCTCAGCGCGATCATTTACGTGTACGCCAGCGTTTTCGCTAGACCACACGTCGCCGGGGAGCTTGCCAGGCAAGAATTTGTTGTCGGTAGAGACAAACCGAATCTCATCAATCTCGCCGGCCTTAAGCTGGGCGTACTGGCTTTCCCAGTCACGCAAAGCCCCAAAGGCCCAGCGGCCCATAATGGTGATAGCGAAGATGTTTATGGTAGCCATGATGCCCATAACCACGTCGGCCAGGTTCCACACGAAGTCCAGGGAAGCTACCGCACCCACATAGGTGGCAACCAGGATCATTACCCGCAGCCAAGTGTGGTTGAGCTTCTTGGTGGCCCCACGCAGGAAGGAGTCGTTGATCTCCGCGTAGGTGTAGTTACCCAGCAGCGAGGAGTAGGCGAACACGAAAATCATGGCGGCCATCAGGTACTGGGCCCAGCCACCTAGCTGTGAGGTTACCGAAATTGAGGTGAGCGTACCGGCGCTGAACTGACCCGTGCGGGCAGCGGCCGGGTTGTAAACCCCAGACAGCAGCACAATCAGGGCGGTGGCGGTACACACCAGCAAGGTGTCCACAAATACACCCATGGACTGGATGAAACCCTGGTTAACCGGGTGGGCGGTGGTGGCGGCAGCGGCGGCGTTAGGCACCGAGCCCTCACCGGCCTCGTTGGAGAACAAACCACGCTTAATACCGTTTAGGGCGGCGGCCGTGAAACCACCAGCCATACCAGCCAGGGCCTGGTCTAGCCCAAAAGCACCCTTAAAGATTTGTAGCAGCGCACCGGGAATAGCGGTGATGTTTAGCAGCAAAATAACTGCGGCCAGCAATACATAACCCAGCGCCATAATCGGGGCGATCCACTCAGAGACCTTAGCTACCTGACGCATACCACCAAAAATGATGGGGGCGGTGATCACCAGCAGACCCACGCCAGTAACCCAGGTGGGCACGTTAAAAGTGTGCTCCATGATGCCAGAAATGGCGTTAGCCTGGGTGGCCTCATAGGCGAAACCGAATACGAAAATAATTACTGCCGCGAAAGCCACAGCCAACGGCTTCATTTTCAGCCCGCGCGTAATGTAGTAGGCCGGCCCACCACGGAAACTACCGTCGGGGTTAGCTACCTTATACATCTGCGCCAAGGTGGCCTCCACGAATGCGGTAGCCATACCCACCAGGGCCACTACCCACATCCAGAACACGGCGCCTGGACCACCCATGATGATGGCTAGCGCCACCCCAATGATGTTACCGGTACCCACACGTGAAGCCAGGCCAATGGTGAAGGCCTGGAAGGAGGAGATACCCCCACCTTGCCCATCACGCGAGTTGGTCAGCGAAGCAACCATGTGCCTAAAGAGGCGGAACTGGATGCCATACATGCGCGCCGTGAAGTACAGCCCCACGCCAATCAGCAAGAAGGCTAGGAAATAGCCGTAGAAGTAGGTGGAAAAATCCCCTAGGGCAGCGGTTGGCTTAGCCAACCAATCATCGGTTTTTGCGATGGCCAACATTGGCACTTCCTTTCGCAGAGATAAAAATTAGCTACTGCGAGCCTAAGTGCTTTATGTTTCAGGGTTATGACGCCGGCGTTTCCCACACGTTCGTTTTTACATCTGCAGGCAAATTGGGGTTGTTTTTACCCACAAAAACGGGGGCTTTGACGCCGTCGCGACGCTGAGACTCCCAGTCACGCAGGGCGCCAGAAACCCACTTGGCCAACCAAATCAGGGCCAGCAGGTTGGTGGCGGTCATGATGGCCATCATTACATCCACCGAGTTCCACACCAGTTCCAGCGTGGCCAGGGCGCCCAGCACGGTGCTAACTACCGATAGCACGCGCACAAAAATGCGTCCGCCCTTTTTGGGGCTAATGAAGTTAACGGCCACCTCAGAGTAGGAGGCGGCGGCCAGCACTGAGGAGAAAGCCAGCACGGTAATGATTAGGGCCATGGGAATCTCAGCCCAGCCGCCCAGGGCGGAAACCACGGCTTTTTGGGTCAGGCTCGCGGCCTGGCTGGGGTCTAGCGTGCCGGGGGTGTAAACCGAACTACCCGCACTCAAAATCACGATGGCGGTCATGGTGCACACAATGATGGTGTCCACAAACACGCCCAGGGACTGCACCAGGCCCTGCTGGATGGGGTGAGCCACGGTGGCAGTGGCCGCCGCGTTAGGGGCGGTGCCCTGACCGGCTTCGTTAGAGAACAGGCCACGCTTAGTGCCGTTGATTAGCGCCGCCATAATGCCGCCGGTAACGCCGCCGGCAAACTGGGCCGGGCCAAAGGCAGATTCCACAATGATTTCCAGGGCAGGCAGCACCCGGTCGTAGTTAACTGCCAGCGCCCCCAGGCCCAAAGCCAGGTAAACCACGCTCATAATGGGGGCCATCCACTCGGTAACTCGGGCCACAGAGCGGATACCACCCAAAATCACCGGGGCCGCCAAAACAAACAGCAGCGCCGCCGTCACTTCCTTGGAGGCATTAACGCTAGAGCCGGGGCCAATAATGCCGCTAATGGCGTTGGACTGCACCATGATGATGGAAAAACCGCAGGTGGCAATGGTTAGCACGGAGAAGAGCACGCCCAGTTTGCGCGAGCCCATACCCAGCCACATGTAGGTAGCCGGGCCGCCCCGGAAAGTTCCGTCGTCGGCGCGTACCTTAAAAATCTGTGCCAAGGTGGCTTCAGCAAAAGCGGTAGCCATACCCACCAGGGCAATTACCCACATCCAAAACACGGCGCCGGGCCCGCCCAGGATCAGGGCTGCGGCCACACCAAACACGTTACCGATACCCACGCGCGCGGCTAGGGAAATAGTGAAGGCCTGGAAGGAGGAGATACCCCCGCTGGCGCCTGAACGTGAGGAGAGGATGGAACGCACCATCGCGGGCAGCAGCCTGAACTGAACCCCGCGTAGCCTGATAGTTAGATAAAGGCCGGTGCCGACCAAAATCCACATGGTCAGATGCAGGGTGAGCCAATCGCCTAAATTCTGTAAGGCTTGGGCTAATGCTTGCATTTGATATTCCTCGCAGCCGTGTCTTTGTGCGGTGTCAGCATATACGAACATGAGAAAATAGCCAGTGTGGACCATGCCCCTGCTTTGAATCGCGTACTTGATGCTTTAATACCGGCGAGTGACCCGGACTATGTTCCCACCAGTGATGAGCTTTATGATGCCTTCACGCAGTGGGCTGACAGTACCGGCCGCCCGCTGTATCCCCATCAAGAGGAGTCTTTGCTGGCCATTGTGGAAGGCGAGCATGTAGTTGCAGCTACGCCCACAGGCTCAGGCAAGTCCATGATTGCTTTGGCGGCGCACTTTACTTCTTTGGCGCGCGGAGAGCGTTCTTACTACACGGCGCCCCTTAAGGCTTTGGTTAGTGAGAAGTTTTTTGAGCTGATCCGCCTATTTGGCGCCCAGAATGTGGGAATGGTCACGGGTGATTCTTCGATTAACCCTGACGCTCCCATTATTTGCTGCACCGCCGAGATTTTAGCTAACCAGTCGCTTCGTCAGGGTCGGGCGTTGGATGTGGACACAGTGGTGATGGATGAGTTCCACTACTACGCCGATCCGCAGCGTGGCTGGGCTTGGCAGGTGCCGCTGCTGGAGCTACCCCAGGCGCAGATGGTGCTGCTAAGCGCCACTTTGGGTGATGTTTCGTGGCTGGTTAAGGATTTGCATGAGCGCACTGGGCGCGCTGTGGCCGTGGTTGACGACGCCGTACGCCCAGTCCCCCTAGATTTTGAGTATTCCGTGGAGGCTATTGGGCCTTTGCTGGAGCGTCTAATTGGGCAAAATAAAGCCCCGGTTTATGTGGTGCATTTTTCTCAGCGTGAGGCTATTGAGCGGGCTAGTGCACTGCTGAGCACTAAGTTAATTGACCGCGCCCAGCGTGATGAGATCAGCCAGGCTATTGCCGGCGAGCGCTTTGGGGTGGGTTTTGGGGCCACGCTGTCTAAGCTGTTGCGCGCCGGTATTGGGGTGCACCATGCGGGTATGTTGCCGCGTTACCGGCGCCTGGTGGAGCGTTTAGCGCAGCAGGGTTTACTGCCGGTTATTTGCGGCACAGACACGCTGGGGGTGGGTATTAATGTGCCTATCCGCTGCGTGGTGTTTACGTCTTTGGTTAAGTTCGACGGCGCCAAGGAGCGGCATTTAACGGCCCGCGAGTTCCACCAGATTGCTGGACGGGCCGGGCGCGCGGGCTTTGACACGCACGGCTATGTGGTGGTGCAGGCCCCCGAACATGTGATTGAAAACGCGGCGGCACTAGCTAAGGCCGGCGACGATGAGCGCAAGAAACGCAAAATTACCCGCAAGAAGGCCCCCGAAGGCCGCGTGAACTGGACTGATAAGACTTTTGAGCGCCTGGTGGCGGCCCCGCCGGAGACTTTAACTAGTCAGTTCCGTGTCACTACCACCATGGTTTTGAACCTGATGGAGCGGCCTAACCCGGTGGCGGCCATGTGGAATTTGCTGCAGGCGGTGCATGAAGGTGAGGCGGCCACCCACCAGCATTTAAAGCGGGCGCTGGAGATTTACCGTTCGCTGCGCACAGCCGGGGTGCTGGAGCATGTTTCTTCCGCCCAGGCCGCAGCTGATGGTTTGCCGCGTCTGCGCCTGGCGGTTGATTTGCCCGACGATTTTGCCCTCAACGCGCCTTTGGCGCCTTTTGCCCTGGCCACAATGGATTTGTTGGGCTTGGACAGCCCTGAGCACACCCTGGATGTGGTCTCGGTGGTGGAGTCCACTTTGGATGATCCACGCCCGCTGCTTTACGCCCAGCAGCGCGCCGCTAGGGGTGAGGCGGTGGCCGCTATGAAGGCTGAGGGCCTAGATTATGACGAGCGTATGGAGGCTTTGGAGGCTATTACTTGGCCCCAACCTTTAGCTGAGCTGCTGGCCGGCGCCTATGGGGTTTACGCCCAGGCCAACCCTTGGGTTAGGGAGTATGAGTTGGCCCCTAAGTCGGTGGTGCGTGAAATGGTTGAGAAGGCCATGACTTTCTCTGACCTGATTTCGGTGTACCAGTTGGCCCGTAGTGAGGGTGTGCTGCTGCGTTATTTAACTGACGCCTACCGGGCTTTGCGCCAGGTGGTGCCCGAAGAGCACCGCACCGATGAGGTGGTGGAGCTAATTGACTGGCTGGGTGAGTTGGTGCGTAGCGTGGACTCGTCCTTGCTTGATGAGTGGGAGGCCCTAGGCCAGCTGCAGGCGGGTTCTAATGTGGAGTTGGTGCGCAATGACACTGCCCCGGCAGAGCGCGCTTTTGGGGCCGACGCCGATGGTCACGTGCCCCTTAGCCGCAATAAGCACCGCCTGCGTACCTTGGTGCGTCAGGGCATGTGGGCTTATGTGGAGGCGATTGCCGCTGAGGATGTCGATCGCCTGGTGAGCCTGGCTAACTCTAAAGCTTGGAATAGTGAGCGTTTTAATAATCTGCTTGATGACTACTATGACGCCTACGAGTGGCTGGCTATCGACTCTGAGGCTCACTCTAAGCAGTATGCGTTAATTGATGAAGATCCCGACGACGCCGCTTTGGCTTTGGCTGGGGTGGGCGAAAAGCTACGTGAGGCTCTTGTTGGTAGCGGCCGAGCCTGGCTGGCCACGCAGATCCTAAACGACCCTGACGATAACCATGACTGGCGCCTGGTTTTCCTGGTGGATGTGGCCCAGTGTGATCGTGAAGATAAAGCAATTTTGCATCTTTTGAAAGTTGGCGAAGCCTGATGGCTAAAAAATCTAAGCACTCTGAGGCCGGTACCGGCGCGATTTTAGCTTTACAAAAAGCCGGTATCACCCCGGTGATTCACACCTATGAGCATGATGAACGCACCCAGGCTTGGGGCCTGGAGGCAGCCCAGGCGCTGGGACTGGATCCGGCGCGAGTGTTTAAAACTTTGCTAGTTTCACACGAAAAGGCCCTGGCGGTGGTGGTTATCCCGGTGGCTAGCCGCCTGGATTTGAAGGCTATCGCCAAACAGTTGGGGTGGAAGAAAGCGCAGCTGGCTGATCCAACCCTGGCCCAGCGCACCACCGGCTATGTGGTGGGCGGCATTTCGCCGCTAGGCCAGAAAAAGGCTCTACCTACGCTGATAGACGCCAGCGCCGCCACGCATGAGACAGTGTTCGTCTCCGGCGGGCGGCGCGGACTGGATTTGGAGTTAGACCCCCAGGTTTTAGCGCAGCTAACTAAAGCTAGTTTCGCTGAGGTAGCTAAGTAGCGCTGCAATAGCTAAGTAGCACCGGCACTATTTGAGCTTGAGCCGACCAGGTGGCGCTCGCGGCATTGCTGCGAGCGCTCTGCCTGCTTTGTGGCCCCTAACTGCCGCGCGGCGGCTAATTAGTAGCGGTAGTGAACCTGGTCAGAGGAGACAATCTGCTTGCCGAAGGGGAAGCAGGTCACCGGGATCATCTTGATGTTGGCAATTGCCAGCGGGATACCGATGATGGTGATGGCCTGGAAGAAAGCGGTGGTGATGTGGCTGATGGCCAGCCACAGTCCAGCTACCAGGAACCAAATGACATTGGAAATGCCGCTCATGGCGCCAGCTCCAGGCGCCGGCACTACTTCGCGGCCAAAGGGCCACAGTACATAGTTGGCGATCCTGAAGCAGGCCACACCGGCCGGCAGGGTTACTACCAAGATGCAGGCGATAATGCCGAAGAAGATGTAGCCCAGGGCCAACCAGATACCGCCGAAAAACAACCAAATGATGTTTAGTAACGTTTTCACGGCCTCCATTTTAGGCACGTCAGGGGCATTTTAGGGGCCCTTAAAGTCCCTGATTTATCCCTGATCTGGTTTATCCCTGATCTGGCCCTGGCCTAAGTTGAGAGGCAGCTAGGCACGTCGCGGTGTCGGCGCACCACGCAGGCATGTCAGCTGGCGTTTACCAGAAGACGCGCTGGGCGATAGCGTCGGCGAAGTTTTCTAGGGCTCCTTCAGCGGCATTTAGGTACAGCGGGGCGTCCACCAAAGACACTTCCATCAGGTAGAAGCCACCGGCGCCGTCGCTAACTACGTCTACGCGGTTAAAGAGCACCTGAATGTCACGCCCAACATGTTCTTTAATCTGGGCGTGCAGGGCGCGGCGTACTCGCTCACCCCACAGCCATTCCATTTCGCTGGGTTCGCGGGCCTCAACGATTTCCTCGTGAACCTCATCTACCGCCTTAAAGCGCGGGTGCAGCATGGGCTTTTTCTGTACTGCGTGGGAGAGCACGCCGTTGAAGTACACCAGGGACAGCTCACCGGTTTGGTCTACGGACTCTAGGTAGCGCTGCATCATTACGGTGCGGCCCCGCGCCAGGTGGTGCATGGTGTCGTTAATAGCTGCCGAACGTGAGGTGGCGCTGGTGGCCGTGTAGCGGCCGGTGCCGCGACCACCTGAGGAGATGGCCGGCTTGATTACGAAGTCGCCGTGGGCGGGGAAACGCGTGTGTACCTGGTGCTTAGACAGGTTTGCGGAGGGCTCTAGCCAGGTGGTGGGGATAATCGGCACGCCTCGGGCAGCTAGATCTTTGAGGTAGTGTTTGTCGCCAAACCAGTTAACTATCTCAGCATGGTTTAGGGGGCGCTCAAGGCTACGGGCCCAGCGCAGAAAGTTAGCGTAGTTGCGTTTACGGGCATAGTCACGCACCGAGCGCATCACCACTACCCCAGCTTTAGACCAGTCAACGCTAGGGTCATTCCATACAGCAATGCGCGGCTCGATACCGCGCTCATAAAGGGCTTGGGGTAAGGCGCGGTCATCTTCGTCAAGGTTAGGGAAGTCGGCGCAAGTCGCCAAAGTTACGATCGGCTTAGACACGCCCTAACCGTACCTCACGCATAAGCCGCTAAGTACTTATGCACGCACCAATAAGCACCACACAAACGTGAGTTAGCTTACAAAAGGCGATTTTGGGCTTTCTCGACTGGACAAGCCCCCCGGCGAGCACATAAAGTTTCTCTCCGTTGCGAAGTTAAACGCGCAGCAAGATGCACCGCTAGCTCAACTGGCAGAGCAGCTGACTCTTAATCAGCGGGTTCAGGGTTCGAGTCCCTGGCGGTGTACCACCGGTTCATATACCATTACGGTAATGCTGATCACTCACCGCGCGAGTGACAGTTTTAAACTAAACAGTTAACTCTTGTTAGCTGCTGCATTCCCACAAGGTTTAGCCGGTGTGGAATATATTCAACCCTCATGGCGGTTACATACCCGTACTCGTCAGACTGTTGGATGCTGAAGAAGAAAAGGAGTGAAGACAATATGCGTAACTTAGAACTCGAACTACAGGCGGCCCAGAGCGAGCTGGAGTCCCTGACCGAGTCGGCCTCCCCCTCCCGTCTAGAACGCGCCCTAGATCGTCTCGCTGCCGCTCGTGCAGCACTCGAACTAGTCGCCTAAAAAAATCTAGACAGGAAGAAATAAATGACCACTCTTGAAGTTGGCGCCCTAGCCCCGGCTTTCAATCTCCCTAACGCAGACGGAGAGCTGGTGTCGCTAAGCCAGCTGCTAGAAAAGGCCCCCAAGGGGGTTGTGGTCTATTTCTACCCCAAGGCAGCCACTCCTGGCTGCACTAAAGAGGCCTGCGATTTTCGCGATTCCTCAGCTGCCTGGGCTGAGGCCGGCTACAGCGTAGTTGGTATCAGCCCAGACAAGGTTGAGGCCCTAAAACGTTTTGCCACCAAGCAGGAACTACCTTTCCCCCTGCTTTCAGACACAGATCACCAGGTAATGGAAGCTTGGGGCGTATGGGGAGAGAAAAAGAACTACGGCCGCGTCAGCGTGGGCGTGCGTCGCTCCACCTTTGTTATCAACCCTGACACCACCGTGGCCCTAGCTAAATACAACGTTAAAGCCACCGGTCACGTGGAGCGTCTACGCAAAGAACTTAACGTGAGCTAGACCCCATTAAAATAATTTGTGTCTGAGGCCGGAAATGTTTTAAGCTAATCCGGCACGCGCGAGTGGCGGAATTGGTAGACGCGCTAGATTTAGGTTCTAGTGCCCTAGGCGTGGGGGTTCGAGTCCCCCCTCGCGCACCGCTGAACCGAGTCAGTTTTTAACTGGCTCGGTTTTTTGTCTACGGTAGGCTTGGCTTATGAGCGATTTTGTACGCAAAGATGGACGCGCCACCAACCAGCTGCGAGAGGTTACAATCACCCGCAACTGGCTAGAGCACGGCGAAGGTAATGTGCTGGTTAGCTTTGGCCGCACCCGAGTGCTGTGTGTGGCTTCTTTTACTGCGGGCGTGCCGCGCTGGAAGAAGGATTCTGGTGAGGGCTGGGTTACCGCTGAATACGCCATGCTGCCTCGGGCTGGCTCAGAGCGCTCTGCCCGCGAGTCTGTGCGCGGCAAGGTGGGCGGGCGCACCCACGAGATTTCTCGACTAATTGGTCGCTCGCTACGCGGCATCATTGATATTAGTGCGCTGGGTGAAAACACTATCGCCCTGGACTGTGACGTGCTGCAGGCTGACGGGGGTACCCGCACCGCCGCAATTACCGGCGCCTATGTGGCTTTGGCTGACGCGGTAGCTTGGGGAACTGAGCGCGGCCTGATTAAAGCCAAGGCTAAGCGCCCGGTGCTGGCAGACTCCCTATCGGCTATTTCGGTGGGTGTTATTGATGGCGTGCCCTGCCTGGACCTGCCCTATGAGGAGGATGTGCGCGCCGACACCGACATGAACGTGGTTATGACCGGCTCAGGTAAGTTCATTGAAATTCAAGGCACCGCTGAGCACGCCCCCTTTGACCGCGCTGAGCTAGATAGCCTACTGGAGCTAGCAGCCCAGGGTAACGCCACTTTGGCACGTTTGCAGCAGGCGGCCCTAGCTGCCGACGACGGCGTGTCTCGCCTTAGCGATTTGGCTCTGTGACATGGTGGTAGCTGTGCCCCAGGGGGCAAAACTGGTGCTGGCCACCCACAATAAGGGCAAGCTGGCGGAGTTTCGCGAGATTTTAGCGCAGGCGATAGCTAATTTTGACCCTGCCAGTGTTATTAGCGCCGCTGATTTGCAGGTGCCCGAACCGGTTGAGGATGGTATTTCTTTTGCCGCCAATGCCACCATTAAAGCTAATGCGTTAGCCCAGGCTACTGGCTTGCCGGCGGTGGCCGACGATTCAGGGCTATGCGTGGATGTTTTAGGTGGGGCCCCGGGGATTTTCTCGGCCCGCTGGTGCGGTCACCACGGCGACGACGCAGCTAACTTGCAGCTGCTGCTCGATCAGCTCTCGGACGTAAAAGACCCGCACCGGGGCGCTAACTTTACCTGCGCAGCAGTGCTGGTGGTGCCCGAAAGCGCGGACCAAAAAGGACGCGTAGTGGTTGAAGAACACCGCATGTATGGGCGCCTGCTACACCAAAGCATTGGTGAGGGTGGCTTTGGCTATGACCCGATTTTTGTGCCCAGCCAGGAGGATGAGCCCGGCGGCCAGGGGCGCACCAGCGCCCAAATGAGCGCCGCTGAGAAGAACGCTATCTCTCACCGAGGCCAGGCCCTGCGGGCCCTAGCCCCGCAGCTAGCCGAGCTGTTCTAAAGCAAGGCTAAACCAGAGCTAAACCAGGGTTAAAGCGCGGCGATTTGGCCTTAAATACGTAACTAAAGCGCGGCGCTAATGTATACCGGAAAAACTAGGCGCTGGGGCGGCAACCGCCCCAGCGCCCACGTTTATTTACCAGGTTTAACAGCGCTTATAAGCGCTGCTTATAGCCGCCGTCTATAGGCTCCAGCTGCGTCCAGGCTGGGCGTCGTAAACTGGGCCAGTGAAGGACTGGCGCGCTTCAGCTAGAGGCACATCATGGCAGGTCCAAGGCTGGATGTGGGTCAACACCAGCTGCCCGGCGTTAGCCTCACTAGCCAGCTGGCCGGCGCGGTAGCCGGTTAGGTGCATACCGCGTAGCACGTCGCGTCCCTCCACGAAGGCCGCCTCAGCTAGTAGTAGGTCCACTCCCCCACTAACCATTTGGCTCATGCCTTCGCACAGGTCAGTGTCGCCGGTGAAAGCTAAAGTCACCTGCTTGGTGGGGTCATCCTCGCTGGGGCCTTGCACCAAGTAGCCGTATGCCTCAACCGGGTGCAGGGCTGCAAACGGCGTCACCGTGAACGGGCCAATCTGCGTGGAGCGGCCAGGTACAGCAGTAACAAAAGAGAACTCCGTGCGGTAATCCTCACAGCTAGCGGCGCCGTCGACCCCACGCAGACGCTCACAGGTGGTGCTGGGGCCAATACACAGCACTGGCCCTAGCGCACCCTCAGGGCGCCAGCGGCGATAAACATGCATACCCACCAGATCCACCATGTGGTCGGCGTGGCAGTGCGAAATACAGATTGCATCCAGATCAGCTGGGTCCAGGTAGTTAAGCAGCTGGCCCATAGAGCCCGGCCCAAAATCAAATACTAGAGACCAAAGTCGCTGGTCATTGCCCGCATCAGGCTGTGCGTTCGTGACCTCGGGGGCCACAGCACAATTTATGGCTGCTAACTCATCTTCAACCACTAACCGCATTTTTTCGGTGCCCGGCAACTGCAACTTGGTGTTAGGCCCCCATGCCTGCACCAGGTAGCTTGATGCGCTGGATTTACGTCCAGACATCGAGCCTGAGCAACCTACAATCGTGAGCTTCACTCGCGAATCTCCCTATCTAAATTCTTCACGCCCGCGCCACCGGCGGCATGAGCTTGACGTACCTGACCCACCACTGGTCCTAAGAAACGCTTGGCAAGCACCTGGAAAGCTACCGGATCGCCAGTAGCCCTAAACTCGTGCCCGCTGGCCGCCTCGCCGCTAGGGGTCGCACCGCTAGCCCCCTTACCGCTAGCTGCGCTGTGTGCGCCGCCCTGCCTAGAGACCTGCTTGACCACGTTAGCGCCGCCCGCGCCACCGGCCAGGCCAGAGCCGCCCGCAGCCGCAGCACCCGTAGCGCCTTGAGCAGCGCCGTCGGCCCCAAAAGCAGCAGAGCCAGCCGCACCCGTGACAGAACCAGCCACGCCCGTGCCAGCCGCGCCGTCGTCGTCACCAGAGCCCACCGCAGCCTGAGTGTCAGAATGCAGCAAATCGCGGGCAGCTAGCTCACGATAAACATCCTTCGCAGTCTCCTCGCTAGAAGAAACCAAAGCCACATTACGCCCCATAACGTAACTAATCGGCCCAGCCAGCAACGGATAATGCGTACAGCCCAACACCAAAGTGTCCACCGCTGCCGCCTGCAATGGCTCCAGATACTCCTTAGCCACATCCAGCACCTGCGGGCCGGTAGTAATCCCAGCCTCAGCCAACTGCACAAAACGCGGACAAGCCTGCTGAGTTAAGTTCAAGCCCGGGATACCTTGCAAAGCCCGCGCGTAGGCCCCAGAGTTAACCGTTCCCGCCGTGGCAATCACACCAACACGCCCTGAACGAGTCAAAGCTGCCGCTGTGCGCGCCGCCGGAGAAATCACCTCAATAACCGGAATGCCCATGCCCTTGGTGTAACGCTCACGCGCCTCATCCAAAGCCGCCGCAGTGGCGGTATTACAGGCAATAACCAGCATTTTTACGCCCGAGTCAACCAGCTCATCCATCACGTTCAAAGCCATAGAACGCACTTGTTCCAAAGGCTTAGGCCCATACGGGCTGTTCGCGGTGTCACCGATGTAAAGCAAACGCTCACCAGGCAGCTGATCGAGGATTGCACGCGCTACCGTCAGTCCTCCAACTCCTGAATCAAAAATACCAATCGGTGCGTCATTCACGTCATTAGACCCTAGTCGATTCTGGCTTTAATAAGCACTTTTCTTATCAGTGATAACAGACACCGCTGGGCGCGTCGAAACTTGAATGAAAGCGTGCGCCAACATAGCTAAACCTTACTAACGTTGCCAAAAACGCTGTGAGCTTGCACTTTACCCACCCGCACAAAGCACTTTAGGGAATCGGGAGTTATCCCCAAGACACTGCAAAACCTTTAAGGTGTGGCTAAAGTTAAGCCATGAGTACGGCACTTCTGACCGACATGTATGAACTGACCATGCTGCAAGCTGCGCTGGCAGATGGTACCGCCAAACGCCGCAGTGTGTTTGAGATCTTTGGACGCTCGATGCCCCCTTCACGTCGCTTTGGCGTGGTTGCCGGCACCGGGCGTTTTCTTGAAGCTCTGGAAAACTTCCACTTTGAGCCAGAGCAGCTACGTTTCCTAGCTGATCAGCGCATTGTTGACAAGGCAACGATCAACTACCTGGAAAACTTCCATTTTGACGGCAACATTTACGGCTACGGCGAGGGTGAATGCTACTTCCCGGGTTCTCCCCTGCTAACCGTTGAATCTGACTTCGCCCAGGCCTGCATCATTGAGACCATGGCGCTGAGCATTTTCAACCACGACTGCGCCGTGGCCTCAGCCGCCTCACGTATGACTATCGCCGCCCACGGCCGTCCCTGCATGGACTTTGGGGCCCGGCGTACTCACGAGGACGCCGCCGTGTCCGCCGCCCGCGCCGCCGTGGTTTCCGGCTTCACCTCCACCAGTGACCTAGAGGCGGGGATGCGTTACGGCATCCGTTGCGTAGGTACTTCAGCCCACGCTTTCACGCTGCTGCACGACGACGAACGCACCGCTTTTGACTCCCAGATCGCCTCCCTGGGCGTGGGCACCACCATCCTGGTTGACACCTACGATATTGCGCGCGGCGTGCAGCGCGCTGTTGACGCCGCCAAGGCCGCTGGGGGCACTTTAGGTGCCGTGCGCCTAGACTCTGGTGACCTGGTGGCCGAGGCCTTCAAGGTGCGCGCCCAGCTAGACTCCCTAGGCTGCCCCGACACCAAGATTGTGGTCACCTCTGACCTGGATGAATACGCTATCGCTGCGCTGGGTGCGGCCCCGGTAGACATCTACGGTGTGGGTACCAAGCTGGTTACCGGCTCGGGCGTACCCACGGCTGCGCTGGTGTACAAGATGGTTGAGCGTGAAAACAGCGCCGGCGAGATGGAAAAGGTAGCTAAGAAGTCTAGCGGCGGTAAGTCCAGTGTGGGTGGCCGCAAGACCGCTGGCCGCGTGATCATTGACGGCTCCGCCACCGAAGAGCTACTGATCAGCTCGATTGATCCCGAGGCCGCTGAGGCTGAGCTGGAACGCAACCAGGCCCGCCCGCTACAGGTACAGCTGGTGGAAAAGGGTCACATCCTGCCTGAGCACTACGACGACGGCGCCCTCACCCGCGCTGCTGAGCGTCACCGTGCCGCCCGCGCCCAACTGCCCTACCAGGCCTGGCGCCTGAGCGAAGGTGAAATCGCCATTCCTACCCGCCGCGTGGATCTTGATTCACGTGAAACCAAGCAAGGCTGAGCACAGCCACCCCTAGGCTGGCCGCCTGCACCCCTGGGCTGGCCTGGGTTAAGGCCAGTAGCAGGGCTAGGGCCAACGCTGAGCAAAACCATGGCTAGGGCTGCGCGCTAAAGCTGAGCTCCCGCATAAATAAGTGGCGGTGGATGCTTGTCCACCGCCACTTACTTTTTTAGGCGCTTGCGGCGCAGCCGCCACGGCCGGCGCGGCCGGGTGCTGGCGCTTCCCAAGCGCACCACAAGCGCGTATCTGGCGCAGCCCGCGCGACCTGGCTGCGCATGGTTTTAGCGCCGGCCCACAAACCACTTACGCAAGGTATCAACCCGGGCGCGGATCTGCGTCGTCGTCGCCTGCGCTACCTCCGGGCCCCCACAAACTCTACGCAGCTCAGCGTGAACCGCCCCATGGCTTTGGCCTGAGCGGCGCGCCCAGCTAGAAACCAGCTGGCTGAGCTCTTTACGGGCCGCGTCACGCTGGCGGGCATCCTCAATGCCGGCGTTAGCTGCCCGCTGGGCGGCGGCGGCCTGTGAACGTTTTTGGGTTTTAACCTGCTCAGCCTGGCGGGCCTTTAAAATCTGGCTCACCTGGTCGGCGTCGAGCAAACCTGGGATCCCCAAAAACTCTTGCTCCTCCACGCTACCGACCATGGCGCCAGTACCAAACTCGCCGCCGTCGAAAAGTACCCGGTCAAATTCAGCGGTGGAATCCATGGCCTCAAAGCCGGGCAGTAGCGCGTCAGAGGCTTTTTCTTCCCGGCTAGCGGCGGCAATTAGCCTATCTTCAGGATTAGCGAACAGGTCTTGTACGTCATCTTCTTTAGCGGGCCGATCCAGGGCGTGGTCGCGCTCAGTTTCCAGCTCTGCCGCGAGCGCCAGCAGCGGGGTGACTGAAGGCAGGAACACGCTGGCGGTTTCTCCAGGCCGGCGTGCACGCACGAAACGCCCAATGGCCTGGGCGAAGAACAGTGGGGTTGAGGTAGAGGTGGCGTACACCCCTACCGCTAGGCGCGGCACGTCCACGCCTTCGGAAACCATGCGTACGGCCACCATCCAGCGCTGGTTGCTGGCGGAGAACTGCTCGATTTTTTCTGAGGCGCCATTGTCGTCACTGAGTACCACCGTGGGTTTTTCGCCGGTGATGGCGGCTAGTTGGCGTGCGTAGGCGCGGGCTTTTTCACGGTCGGTGGCGATCACTAGGCCGCCGGCGTCAGGGATTTGCCGACGAATTTCGCTAAGGCGCTGGTCTGCTGCGGCTAGGACGGCGGGGATCCACTCCCCGGCTGGGTCTAGGGCGGTGCGCCAGGCTTGGGATTCTAGGTCTTTGGTTAGCGGCTCGCCTAGGCGGGCTGAGACTTCATCTCCGGCTTTGGTGCGCCAACGCATTTGGCCTGAGTAGGACATGAAAATAACTGGGCGCACCACGTTTTCGGCTAGCGCGTCAGCGTAGCCGTAGGTGTAGTCGGCTTGTGAGCGCCTGATGCCGTTGCTGTCGGGGGCGTAGGTGACGAAGGGGATGGCGGCGGTGTCGCTGCGGAAGGGGGTACCGGTTAGGCTCAGGCGGCGGCGGGCCCCACTGAATGCTTCATAGATTGCGTCTCCCCAGCTTAGGGCGTCTCCGGCGTGGTGTACCTCGTCTAGGATCACCAGGGTGCGGCTGGCGCCGGTGCGGGCGCGGTGCAGGTTAGGGTTGGAGGCTACCTGTGCGTAGGTTAGGGCGACGCCGTCGAAGTTGCTGCCTGCTCCCCCACCAGAGTTGGAGTAGGTGGGGTCTATGCGTAGCCCCCAGCGGGCGGCTGAAGCGGCCCACTGGTATTTGAGGTGCTCGGTGGGGGCCACGATGGTTAGCTTGTGTACTTCACCGGCGCGTATGAGCTCGCTAGCCAGGGTTAGCGCAAAAGTGGTTTTACCTGCGCCAGGGGTGGCTACCGCCAGGAAGTCTTGGGGCTGGCTAGACATGTATGTGGCGAAAGCTTCACGCTGCCAACGGCGCAATTGAACCAATTTTTACCGATCCCTCTCATAAATCAAGCCACATAAATGAATTAAGCCAGTAGATTTAGCCACGCTTAGCGCGGCTGACGCCCGCACAAGGCTACCCCCAACAAGGGTGAGGCTAGTGCTTTTCTCGGCGCGTCCTGTGTTTTGGGGCGCTGACGGCCTGGCCGAGCGATTACTGACGGCCCAGCCGAGTGATTACTGGCGGCCCAGCCGAGCGATTCTATGGCTTTGGGGCGCTGCGCCCTGATTTTAGGCCCAAAAATCTAACGCCCGGGGCTGGGCCCCGGCACGCAGATTTACAGTTTTGAGACAGTTGCAGCTTCGAGTTGAAGACGCTTTTAGCCCAGGCTTCCAGGCCCGGGTTTTAGCCCCAGCCTTGGCTTTTAGCCTCAGCCTTGGCTTTTAGCCCCGGCCGCCGAACGGGAAACGCGGGCGCCTGGGGCCGTTACCTTTTGGGGACTGGCTCATCTGCTCGTAGATTGACTTGCAGGTGGGGCACACCGGGTAGGCGGCGGGGTCACGCTGGGGGCGCCACACCTTGCCGCATAGGGCCACCACGGGACGCCCGGAGGCGGCGGCAGCAGCGATCTTGTCTTTACGTACATAGTGGGCGAAGCGGTCTGCGTCGCCGTCGTCAGTAGAGCGGAGCTCTTCACGCTCCAAAACTGCGGTCCCAGCTGACTGGCTGGGGCTACCGCCGGGTTCCATGGGGTCCAAAGGCTCACTCATAGCTGTAATTTTATGTCTCCTTGAGGGCTTTAACCTTTGTCATCACGCTCTCAGCGGTGTAGGCGTCATTACAGGGGCCCTGACTTAAGGGGTGGTTGGGGAGCTTTTCGGGCTGGCTGGCGCTCAAAAACCGCCAGATTTCCTGGGCTGTAGCCTGCCTTAGCCTCACCAGTGGCTTTGCCCACTTACGACGTCGCCCCTGGCGTAACGCTCAAGTGTGCCGCCCCGCTCCCCTGGCACAACGCTCAAACCCACCGCCCCGCTCATGGCATTACCACAACTGCTTGCCAAGCTGATCACAGATCCTGGCGGCCCCTGGCCCAATAACGCCGCAGCCGCTGCCAACAAATGCGGGCAGCGGCTGTCTTTATAACTGGGGAACGACATCTGAAGCGGGCTGTGCCGCCCCTCAGTAGCTTGTGGCGGCGTTACTTGCTCAGCTTGGAGGCGGCGGCGGCATCTAGCAGTACCAGGGCGTCAGGGTGACGCTGCATTACTGTGGCCGGCCACTGCTCACTTACTTCACCCTCAACTAGGTGCTTGATGGCCTCAGCCTTGTTCTCGCCGGTGGCGATCAGCACCAGTTTGCGGGCCTCCATGATGGTGGCCAGGCCCTGGGTGATGCACATGATGGGCACCTTGTTGATGTCGTTGTCGAAGAAACGCGAGTTGTCGCGGCGAGTCTGCTCGGTGAGCGTATCGAGGTGGGTGCGCGAGTCTAGTGGGCCGCCAGGCTCATTGAAGCCGATGTGACCGTCAGAGCCGATACCTAGAATCTGCACGTCGGCGTAGCCAGCCTCAGCCAGGGCGCGCTCGTAGTCGTCGCAAGCGGCCTGTGGGTCAGGGTTTAGGGCGTCGGGGCCGTGTAGGGCGCCGGGAGCCATGTCGGTGCGCGAGCGCAGGTTGCGTTCCATGAAGTTGGCGTAGCGCTCATAGTGGTCAACGGGTAGCCCTACGTATTCGTCCAGCATGTAGCCGGTGACGTCCTTGAAAGATAGTTTGCCTGCTTGGTTGCGGCGCACTAGCTCGTCATAGAGCGGTAGCGGGCTAGAACCGGTGGCGGTACCCAAAACCGCGTTGGGCTTAGCCACTAGGACGGCTTCGATGGCGTCTGCAGCGCGCTCAGCGATAGCTTGGGCGTCAGGTAGAACAACAACTTCCATGTCCATCTCCAATGATGTAACGAATGAAATCAGATGATTAACTTCGATTCAATTATAGCCTAATCGATCAATATCTATCACTAAAGTGAATAGCGTCATACGCAGCGCGGGCTGTGAACATAAGCTCACAGCCCGCGTTAGCCAGCGTCGTCGTCAAACCCTAGCTTTGGGTGTGACCGGGCCACTGCGAAATGGTGAACAGCAGTCGCGGCCAGCGCCTATCTAGCAGCTTGCCGCCCATGCGTACGCCCACAACCATCACAATCAGCGCATTAGCCACCCCTAGAGCCACGCAAAGCCAGGCCATCTGGAAGTTTTCACTAACAACGCAGTAAACACTCAGGGCAATGGTGGGAGTCACCAAAAGCATAGAAGCCAGCATTGAACCCATCTGGGCTAGTGAAGCCAGCATCGCATCAGCCCCACTGCCCTTGGCGCTAAACGGGCTGGCTTCAGGCGGGTTGGTTTGATAGGGGAAAACCACCGCCAGAACTTGGGCCACGCCTATCACCACTCCCCACACGGCCAGGTTTAGCCCCAGCAAAACGGGTAAGTGTTTAGCCTGATCGGCCAACAGCGGCGCGATCAGACTAACCACCAATACCAGCGGCAGCTGCCAGATCGCCGTTGCCACCAAGCGCCCTAGACGCTCATGCAGGCCGCTAATACCGCTTAGCAAGGAGGTATGAATGGCGGTGGAGTCAGTAGCTAAATCATCTGCCACAGATAAACCCATAACTATGGATATCATCAGTGAGGCAAAATAGACCATAATTACGCTGCCAGAGCGCTGTGCTTGACCAATAAACACCACCATAAACAGCACGATCATAAAAATGCAGGTTACAAACGACAGCAGTAATCTAAAATCGCGTACTAAATAGCGCAGGCTGCGGGCACAAACCGTAGCCGCCGGAGAGGGCATGAATTTAGCAAAGAATTCTTGCACCGCAAACACTTTACTAAGTTCACTGTTTTTACCTGCAGCCTTATCATTAGTGGTCACGTTAGCGGTCATGGCTTTATTAAGCGCACGCTGCCAGAGCCAGTACAGGCCCCCTACCAGCAGCACACTAGACACTGTAAAGACACTTGCTAGCAGGTAGTTTCCGCCAGCTGCCTGAGCTGGCGCAGCGCCCGCCCAGGCGGTAGGCAGGTATTGGCTGTAGCGTGCCAGCGCCAGCCAGCCGGTAAGGCTGCTATCCAAATGCAGACTAAAAATTAGGTTGGGTACCTGCGCTAAACCAATAATCAGCAATATACCAAGGCTGGTAACCAGTTCCCGGCTGCGGCGTCGATAGCCAAGCGCGGCCGCAGTAACCAGCCACCTAGAGCCGATCACTGCAGTTAGCCAGGCCAGCACCATATTGACTAGGGCAAATGCCGCTGCCGCTACGCTGCCGTGTAACAGCCAGGTAATAACCGTGGTTAGTAACACCAGGCCGGTAATAATTCCTGGCCCACCAGCCCCGGCTGCCACAATTAACCCGGCTGCTAATTTACGTGAAGGCACTACCCAGAGGCGTAATTGGCGCGGCTCTAAAGAGTTATCTGCACCGGTTATTAGTAGCGGGAAAATAAGCCAGCCGGTAACAGTTAGGGTTACTAGTACACTTAAAACCTGCGGGGTGTAGCGCCAGCCCAGCATACCTAAAGCAATTAGGCCGCCAATAGCAAAAGCTAAAAATGCGAATAGGTTTAGAAATAGCCAGGCTTCAAGCAGGATTTTCCACCAGACGCCGCGCAGGCTATTAATGGTTAGGCGCCACCTTAGTTTGACGAGGGTTGCAACCATGTCATCTCCTCGTGTTGCATGGGTCCGCCCACTAGCTGCACGAAACGCTCATTTAGGTCCATGCCGTCAGCCACCTGCGCCACTGTTCCGCAGGCCACTACTCGCCCGGCATTGATTACGGCCACATGCGTGCACAGCTTGACCACCGTATCCATCACGTGACTGGAGAGCACCACGGTGCCCCCGCGCGAGACAAACTCGTGCAGGATCTGGATAATGGCTTGGGCTGAAACCGGGTCTACCGCCTCGAAAGGCTCATCTAGCACCAGCACGCTAGGGGCATGGATGAGGGCGCAGGCTAGGTTAATTTTTTTGCGCATACCTGCGCTGTAGTCGGCCACCAGCTTGTTGCCGGTGTCGGCTAGACCCAGGGCCAATAGAAGCTGCTGGGTGCGTTTGAGCACCTGTTCACGCTCCATGCCGCGCAGTAGGCCGCAGTAGATGAGTAGTTCTGCACCGCTGAGGCGGTCAAAAGTGCGTAGCCCATCTGGCAGTACCCCTAGCAGCTGCTTGGCCCGGCGGGGTTGCGCCCACACATCTACGCCTAAAACGTAGGCTTTGCCGTGATCTGGGGTTAGTAGGCCCGTGGTCATTGACAAGGTGGTGGTTTTGCCCGCTCCGTTAGGGCCGACGACGCCGTAAATAGATCCCGCAGGGATTGATAAGTAAAGGTTATCGACCGCTACCTTAGTACCAAAAACTTTAACCAAACCCACCATATCCAGGGCGTTTGGGCTCTGGGTGGGGTTGCTGGGAGGGGTGGCTATGCTCATAAAGCAATTTTGCACACGTTTAGGCTGGCCGGACCTCATTCGTTGGGATGAATCTAGGTCCCTTATAGGCCCGCTAAGGCCTACTGGAGGGCATTTGCCGGGCTAAAAGCATCGGGTAGGCAGCGGTTTTAACCGGGTGCTAACACATGACTAAGGCGGCGTTAGCGCGCGTCATAGGGGCTGACAAATTACGCCGTCGCCCCTTTAAAGCCGATGCCATCTACCGCAGCGCAGCTGGCCCCAGCCGCGCGCCAAGCCCCTGCGCCACGCAGCCAGCCCGCACGCCGTCGCCGCAGCCAGACAGCCCCACAGCCAGGCCCCAACCCAGCAGGGCAAAATATCCGGGCCGTAAAAGCAAAACAGGACAGCACCGCGCGGGTGCTGCCCTGTGTTAACTGCGCCTGGGCGCAATCAGTTGTTGGCTACAGCCTTCTTCAAGGTGGAGCCGACGGTTAGCTTAACGCCGTAACCAGCGGGAATCTGGATTTCCTCACCGGTACGGGGGTTACGACCAGTGCGGGCCGCACGCTCAACGCGCTCGATACCCATTAGGCCGGTGATCTTGACGGCTTCACCCTTAGCAACGTTCTCAACCAAGACGTCCTGGAAAGCAGACAGGAAAGCCTCGGCCTCGGTCTTGGTCAGGTTAGCGCGCTCGGCAATTGCAGCAATCAGCTCAGTGCGGTTGACGGACATAGTGTTCTCCATCCGGAATGGTAGGGATTCGCCGGCGGCGTCTCGTATGACAAACGGTACGCACATTGCGCTAATCTGTCACCTTCTACACGCCATGCGATTGAGAATATACGCTTATATGTCCTTATTAGAACACGATTGCAGGCTTATTGCACGTTTTTTACAGCACCCACAAACCATGAAGTGATGCTGGTGGGGTGGGTAATGGCGGTGCCAACCACCACTGCGTGGACCCCCATTTGAATCGCCTGGGCGGCGTGGAGAGGAGTGTGAATGCGTCCTTCGGCGATAACAGGCACCTGCGCAATGTTTAGCACCTGCTCAATCACCTCCCAGTCAGGCCCTTCAGTCTTAGGCCGCTCACCGGTGTAACCCGCTAGGGTGGTGCCCACTAGGTCCGCTCCCCCATCCTGGGAGGCCTTAGCGTCATCCACGCTGCCGCAGTCAGCCATCACCAGCACCTGCGGGAAAGCAGCCTTTAGTTCGTTTACCGTCTGGGCGAAGCTGCGCCCATCGGGACGTGGGCGGCGGGTGCCGTCAATAGCCACAATCTGGCTGCCGGTGGCGGCCACAGCCACAGCGTGAGTGAGCGTGGGGGTGATAAAGACGCCGTCGTGACCGTCTTTCCACAAACCAATCACGGGCACATCCACATGCTGGTTGATAAGGGCCAGGTCAGCTAACCCCTGGGCGCGGATAGCCACGGCCCCACCCAGTACACAAGCCTGGGCGATCTGATCCATAGTGCGCGGGTCACGCATAGGCTCACCCGGATAAGCCTGCGCCGAGGCGATCAAACCGCCTTTGAGCTGCTCAATTACGTTAGTCACAATTTTCTCCTAGTTAATTAACTGCCAAGCTCCGCGCGCGGCCCCCACAATGGGGGCGGTGGAGCCCAGCTGGGCGCTTACGAGTTCTAGATTTTCCAGCGGCCCACTGAGCTGGGCCTTAAAGGTTTCCTGCAGCGGACCCCACCAGCATTTGCCGGCGTTAGCAAGGCCGCCCGAAATAATGATGCAGTCAGGGTCAAGCGTGTAAGCCAGCCCCACCAGCACGTTTGCTAGCGCCTGGGCCGAGTCACGGTAAACCTGCGCGGCTAGCTCGTCGCCGGCTTCAGCCCGAGTTTCTAGCTCACGGGTGCCGCTGACCTGCGCATCTCCCCCCAGGGCCAGGTAGCGACGGTAAATTTGGGGGCCGGCGCTGATCGCTTCGAGGTGACCAAAGCGCCCGCAGGTACACGGCTCGCCTTGCGCCCCAAGGGCCGGGAAGTGGCCCAGATCCCCAGCCAGGTGGTGGGTGCCGCGCCAGGTTTGGCCATCAATTACGACGGCGCCGCCCACGCCCGTGCCCACGGCCACCACAATGGCGCAGCGGGCCCCGCGTCCAGCTCCCAGCCAAGCTTCCCCGCCGGCGTGAGCGTCCACATCGTTTTCAACGTGAATGGGCACGTCATAGCCAGCTTCTTTAAGGCGCTGGCCTACCCCTTCACGCACCTGGGTGCCGGCCCATTCACTGATAGCGTCGGTGGAGGCCACGATAGAGCCGGTGGTTACATCCACTACCCCAGCCGTGCCGATCCCTACCCCGGCAATGGTCCATTCACCGCTGTTGGTGGTGCCCGCAGCAATAACTTTGCCCGCCAGCTCAGCGATAGCGTCAAGCATGGCCGCGCGCCCGTCATGGGCGGGGGTAGGTACTTTCAGGATGGGGCCAACTAGGTTGCCCTCACTATCAACCAGGGCGCCAGCCATTTTGGTGCCGCCTAAGTCAATTCCCACAACAAGTTTTTGCATGATTTTCCTTCTATCCGGCGCAGCTACCGGCAGTTACGCAAATGGCCGGACCCAAATAAATCAGGTCCGGCCATACGCGGGCCTTAACTAGGCCAGACCCACGGCGTGCACAATGTCGATCACGCGCTGACGGTTTTCGCCTTCTAGTGCCTTAACCGGCGGAGCCATGTAGGCATTGTCTAGTACACCTACAGCCTCCATGGCGGTCTTGAACGCGGGGATACCGGTGCCGTCAGCACCCTGGCCCTTAACCGCGAACACGATCTCGAAGCCTGCGCAGATACGGTCCTGAATTTCGCGGGCCTTGTCCCACTCGTGGGCACGCGCGGCTTCAAGCAGCTGCGCGTAGGAACGAGGGTCTACGTTGCCGTAGCCGGGCACGGCGCCGTCGGCACCTAGCAGCAGCATGCCGTCAACCACGCACTCGTGGCCGGTTAGCAGGCTTAAGGGGTGACCGGCGGCCTCGTTGGCAGCCACCAGGCGACGGAAGCCGACGTCGTCGCCAGAGGAGTCCTTAACACCTACGATTACGCCTTCCTTACCCAGCTCAACCAGCATGTCGCGGCCAAGCTTTAGGCCACCTAGACGCACGGGCACATCGTAGGCGAACAGGGGCAGGTCGATGGCGGCGTAGATGGCGCGGAAGTGGTCGGCTACTTCAGCGGCGCTGGGCAGGGCGTAGAAGGGGCCGGCGGCCACAATCGCGTCGGCGCCTAGCTCCTGGGCGCGCAGGGCGCGGTCAATGACGCGCTTGGCGGTGGTTTCAATGGCACCTACCAGCACCGGCACGCGCCCGGCAGCGGTGGCTACGGTACGAGCAGTGACGGCGTCACGCTGAGCGTCGTTTAGGTAGGCCACCTCACCTGAAGAGCCGAGGATGAACAGGCCGTTCATGCCTCCCTCGATCAGGTGCTCAATGACGCGGTCTAGGGCTTCTAGGTCAACTTCACCCTCAGCGGTGAAGGGGGTTACAACCGGCGGAATCATACCGGTGAAACGCTTATCCATGATTGTTCCTGCGATTCTTTTTTAGTGGAAATTATCTGATCTTTTAGCTGCGCTTAGGCCGCCGGGGACGCCTTAGGCCCCGCGTCGTTCAAAAGCGAAGGCACAGCTGAAAGCAGCTTGCGGGTGTAGGCATCTTTGGGGTGAGCAAAGATTTCCTGGGTGGTGTTTTCTTCAATGATCTTGCCGTAGTACATAACTGCAATACGGTCAGATACATAGCGCACCGTGTTGATGTCGTGAGAGATGAAAACCAGGCCCAAACCCAGCGAGGCTTTTAGATCCTGTAGTAGGTTGAGCACCTGGGCACGCACCGACACGTCCAAAGCACTGGTGGGCTCATCGGCCACGATAATGTCGGGGTCCAAAGCCAGCGCACGGGCAATAGCCACACGCTGACGCTGACCGCCGGAGATTTGGCGCGGCAACACATCCAGGGCACTTAGCGGCAAACCAACCAGTGCCAGCAGCTCACGTACGCGCGCCTCGCGTTCCTTGGGTGAACCAATGCCGTGTACGTTAAGCGGGTCAATTAGGGTGTCGTGCACGATCATGCGCGGGTTCAAGGCAGTAGCCGGGTCCTGGAACACTACCGAAATGGAGCGGCCCAGATCGCGCCGGTCAGCCTTGGAGTGGGTGAGCTTGCGGCCCTTGAACAGCACCTCACCACTGGTGATGGGCTGCAACCCCACCATTACGCGGGCGGTGGTGGATTTACCACAACCAGATTCACCCACGATTCCCAGGGTTTGGCCACGGCTGATGGTTAGCGAAACATCGTTAACCGCGTGCACCGTGTCAGGGTGGAAAAGCCCGCCGGTACGTGACTTGTGGATGACGTTGACGTTGCGTAGTTCAACTACCGGATCTTTGGGGTCCCATGCCTGGCTCATCACTTTGCCTCTTTCTTCAGCAGCGCCTCAAGCTCAGGGGTGATAGCAAACACGTGGTTGGGGTTGCCATCAACCGGCTTGAGTACAGGGCGGGTGTGTAGCCCAACCTCGGGGTGGCTAGAGCGCGGGGCGAAACGGTCGCCGTCGACAAACTCACGCGGCGAGGGCACGGTGCCGCGCACCTGGTGCAGACGGTTGGAGCCAGCCTCAATGGAGAGCACCGCACCGAGCAGGCCACGGGTGTATTCGTGGGTGGGGTTGGTTAGCAGCTCCATGGTTTCAGCCTGCTCAACCACCTGGCCGGCGTACATAACCGTGATGCGGTGGGCCAGCTTGGCCACCAGCGCCAGGTCGTGAGAGACGAAGACCATCGCGAAGCCGAGCTCTTCACGCAGCTTGTTGAGCAGGTCAACCACCTGCTTTTGCACGGTTACGTCCAGGGCGGTGGTGGGCTCGTCAGCGATCACCAGCGAGGGGTCACGGGTCAGGGCCATAGCGATCAGTACGCGCTGACGCTGACCGCCGGAGAGCTCGTGCGGGTAGCTTTGCAGGGTACGCACTGGGTCTAGACCCACCAGTTCCAGCAGTTCCTCAGCGCTGCGGGTGCCCCCGCGTCGAGTTAGCTGCTTCATCTGGGCCTTGATCAGCATGGAGGGGTTAAGCGAGCTGAGCGCGTCCTGGTAGATCATGCTCATTTCGTGGCCACGCAGGTCATTGTGCTGCTGCGGGGTCATCTCCAAGATGTTCTTGCCCTTGAACAGGATTTCACCGCTGATGCGGGCGCTGGGCGGGAGCAGGCCCATAACCGCCATGGAGGAGATGGACTTACCGCAACCGGATTCACCCACCAGACCCATGGTTTCACCTGGGCGCACCGAGAAGGACACGTTGTCAACAATGTTGACGTCACCATGCTGGGCCGGGAAGGCAATAGACAAGTTTTTAACCTCCAGCACCGGTGCCTGCTTCGGGGTGGGGTAAACCAGGCGGTCGCGGCGCTTGAGCTCAGAGACGCGCAGCTGGTTTAGGCGCTCGCTTAGAGATACGTGCTCTTGCACCTCAGGACGACGAATCTCGGGGTAGGAGGACTCGAAAATGCTCTTTTCGGTCACCAGCTCGCCATCCTTGCCGTGGCCTTCACCAGCGGCTTCTTCCAGGGCGGCTTCGTCAGCTTCGACGTCGGCGCGCGAACGGATACGCGGAGAGGCCATAGCGTCAGTTAGGCCCTCAGACAAAACGTTCAGGCACAAGGTGGTGATCAAGATGAACAGACCGGGGAAGAAAGTCACCCACCAGTGACCGCTGAGCAGCAGGGCCTTACCTTCAGAGAGCATGTTGCCCCAAGTAGGTGTGTTGGTGGCTTTGATGCCGGCGCCCACGAAGCTTAGTGAGGCCTCAAATACGATCGCGTCTGCCACCAAAACGGTGGCGAAAACCATGATCGGGGCGATGCAGTTGCGAGCTACGTGCTTGAACAAGATCCAGGGCACCGAGGCACCCATTACCTTGGAGGCAGCCACATAGTCTTCTCCGAACTGGGAGATGATGTTGGCTCGCACCACACGGGTTAACTGTGGCACATACAAAACCGCAATGGAGACCACCACCACTGGCAGCGTAGGTAGCGTGGCGCTAAGCGCCAGCACCAGCACAGCCGCCAGCGCAATCCCGGGGAAGGACATGACTACGTCCAGGGTGCGCATCAAGGCTTCGGCGATCCATTTGCGGCCGGTGGCGGCGATAGCGCCAAGCACTACAGCCGCAGCCAGGGCCAGGGCGGTAGCGGAGATACCTACTACCAGTGATACTCGCGCACCGTAGATGATGCGGGAGAGCACGTCACGACCTGAGCCGTCGGTTCCGAAGATGAAGTCGCCTCCAGGCGGGGCAGCCTGGCTGGTGATGTTGGTTTCGGTGCCGTCGTCGAGGGTTACTACTTCCTCTACGGTGGCCAGGCCGCTTTGGCCGGGTTTGAAGGGAGCAAGTTCGGGGGCGAATATGGCCATAAGCGCGAGCGCTACCAGAACCACTACTGCGATTTTGCTTCCCAGCGGCATGGCTTTCCATCCTTGGAAGCGCGCCGCAGGGGCAGTTACCTTGTCTAGTTTCTTTTGGTGGCGCATCACTCACACGCTCCTAATGCGCGGGTTGACCAGTACGTAAAGCATGTCAACGATGATGTTGATGATGATGAAGGCGGCGGCCACGGTGATGGACACACCCTGAACGATGTTTACGTCGTTACGGGTGATGCCCTGGAAGATCAACTGGCCCATACCCTGGATGTTGAAGATCATTTCGATAACCACGGCTCCACCCATGGCGTAGCCGATGCGCAGGCCCAGCACGGTGAGCGGGGTGATTAGGGCGTTACGTAGCACGTTGCGGGCTACCACAATGTTTTTGGGGATGCCGGCGCCAATGGCGGTGCGTACGTAGTCTTTATCGAGTTCTTCAACCATGGCGGTACGCACTACACGGGTTAGTGACCCGGAGTTAGGTAGGGCGACGGCGATAGCGGGCAGGGTAATTTGGCGTAGGTAGCCTTCGTCTCCGAATGGGATCCACTCAGTGATTACTGAGGGGAAGGTGCCGGTGCCTCCGGGCACGTCCGACCACCACTGGATCATGAGCAGTGCCAGCCAGAAGGAGGGGGTGGCCAGGGAGGCAATAGAGATGACACGGATGACCTGGTCGGGCCAGCGGTCACGGTAAAGGGCGGCGATGATACCCAGCACCAGGGCGATGATTACCGCCAGGAACATACCGATGAAGGTTAGCTGCAAGGTGATGGGGAAAGCGCTTTTAACTAGTTCGGTAATGTCATTACCGGTGAATGACTGGCCTAGGTCTCCCTGGCAGAGGTTAACTAGGTAATCCCAGAATCGTTGAAATAGTGGGTCATCTAGGTGATGAGCGGTGCGATACTGCGCTAGTGCTTCTGGGCTGGCTGATTCTCCCAGGGCCAGAACGGCCGGGTCTGCGGGAGAAAGCGACATTACCAAGAACACCAACAGGGTCACACCAACCACCATGAATGGCAGCGCGATTAGGCGCCGGCCAATTAGGCGGATCAGGTTAGACACGAGTTTGCTCCTTTGCTTTTGCGTTCACGTCTTCTATGACACGTGTGCGCCCGGCAGGTTTGTGGTCCGCCGTTGTGTCTATTGTCGGACATCTGATGTCTAATAGCAAGTGCTATTGATTGTTTGCCTACAGTGGCAAAGACTACTAAGAGATTTGCTGGAGCAGATCCAGCTTCGGGCCTGCTGGCTTGTGGCCTGCCAGGTTGAGTTGGCTTCGGGCCTGCCGGTTTTGGGCTAGTCAGTTTGGGTTGGCTTTAGTCTAGCCGGTTTGGGCTAGCTTCTGCTGGTTTGCGGCCTAGCCGGTTTGGGGCCAGCCAGCTTTTAAGCCAGCTTTACATGCGGGGCCGACGACGCCGTCGCCCCACTCCCCCAACCAGCAACGTCCCAGCCGGACCGCCAGCTGCACCACGCGAAACCACACAAACCACCCAGCCGGGCCGCCAGCCCACCACACAGGAACCCAAGCAAACCACCCCACAGGGCCACAACTCCCTTAGCGGGCGCGGCCAGGGTGCACTTTAAGAGGTGATGCCTACTTAAGCTACCCTGGCCGCTAAAACTTACTAGCTAAGCCAGCGTGGCTAACTTAGCTAGTAAAGCTTTTACTTGGTGGAACCTACGTTCTCGAAGGACAGACCGGTGATCGCGATCGGACGGAAGTTAACCAGGGTCTCGCCGTTGTAAGCGGTAGGAGTCTTGCGGTGGAAGATCGGGTACAGCGGCACCTGCTCGCTGAGCAGGTCGAAGATCTCGCCCCAAGCCTTCTTCTGGTCGTTGCCGGTGAGCTTGAGCGCGGCGTCGAGCTTTTCCTGAACCTTGGTGTAGCTGTCAGCGCCCTTCCAGTGCATACGCTTGTCGGTCCACACGTCGGTGGAGTACCACCAGCGCATGAGCAGGTCAGCATCGTTACCGAAGACCGAGGGGTCACCGGGGGCGATCAGCACGTCATAAGCGTTGGGGTCGCCATCGATGGTGCTGTAGACGTCGGAAGACTTCTTCTCGTCGTAGCTGATCTTTACACCCAGGGCCTCAAAGTTTTCCTTGAGGATGGCGCGCACGGAGGAGAACCAGTCGTGGTTGGAGGCCAGCACCTTGATCTCGGTTACGCCAGCTTCGGCCAGCAGGCTCTTGGCTTTGGCGGCGTCGTACTTGTAGACCACCTTGGCCTGCTTGTAGTCGGCGTGGGCCTTGTGCACGAAGCAGGTGGCCGGGGTGGCCAGCTTGGCCATGCCGTTGTCGCAGATCTTGTTGTAGTCCATGGCGTACATGATGGCCTGGCGGGCCTTGACGTCCTTGAACTTGCCGTTCTGGTTGAACATGGCGAACAGCAGACCAAAGCCCTGCACGGTGGAGACCTTGTTGGGGGCCTTGAGGTTGGCCAGGTCAGCTGCGGGCACAGAGTCGATGGCCTGTACGGTGGCCGAGGTCAGGGCGTTGGTGCGGGTAGCCGGGTCGGGCAGGATCTGCCAGGTCATGGTCTTGGCCAGGGCCGGGCGCGGGCCGTTGTAGTTTTCGTTGCGCTCGAATACAACCTTCTGGCTGGCGGAACCGTTGTCGGTCATCTTGTAAGGGCCAGAACCGATGGGGTTGAGGTCGAAGGTCTTGGCGTCCTTCTCGACGGCGGCCTTGGGAACAATCTTGACGATGCTTAGGCGCTCGGGAACTAGGGAGAAAGCCTGCTTTAGCTTGAAGGTGATGGTCTTGTCATCCTTCTTCTCTACCTTGTCGATGAAGCCGATCATCGAACGGTACAGGCTCTTAAGCTCGGGGTCGAGTACGCGAGTGTAGGAGAAGATAACGTCTTCAACGGTTACAGCAGCGCCGTCGGAGAACTTGGCGCCGTCACGCAGGGTGACCTCCCAGGTGGTGTCATCTACCTTCTTGGGGGTTTCCTTAGCTAGGGCGTTGTAGACGGTGCGGTCAGCCGGGTCTAGCTCGGTTAGGCCCTCTAGGGTGTGCCAGTTGGCAGCAATGGTTAGGGCCGAGCTGGTGGTGGCCGGGTCGTAACCGTTGGTGCCTAGCTCATAAGAGATACCTGCAATAATGGCACCATCTTTGTTAGCCTTACTGGTGTCACCTGTGGCGCCACCGGCCTTCTTCTTCTTAGTGGTGCCACCACCACAAGCTGCTAGGGAAGCAGCAATACCGGCGGCGAGGCTTAGGGTACCGGTGACCTTGAGGAAGTCACGGCGGCTGGTTGAGCGAATGGGATTCGACATTGAAGATCCTCCTGGATGCCTGACGTCTTATGTCTGACGTTGGTGAAATGAACTGTACCATGAAGTTGCGTTTTGAGTGTACGGTTAAAGGACACAATTCAATGACGAACCATTCGCGGAGGGGCACGTGTCTAATAACTCCACACCTTTTGGGCAAACACCTATAGATCTTTCTAGCACGTCAGGCGGCGTTTCACGCGGTAGTGCCAGCCTGGGTCAGGCGCGCGTAGCCATTGAAGCTATTAAGCATCACATCATTAGCCACAACTTGCAGCGTGGCGATCCGCTCCCCACTGAGACGCAAATGTGCAGCGACTTAAATGTTTCGCGCTCATCTGTGCGAGAGGCGGTGCGTACTTTGTCAGCTTTGGACATTGTTGAAGTGCGCCATGGGCGCGGAATGTTTGTGGGTTCTGTTTCTATGCGCCCCATGGTGGAACTACTGGCTTTTAGGGGCCTGCTAAACCCGGGCGATGATTGGCGTGCTTTAAAGGATATTGTGCAGGTGCGCCAGGCTTTGGATTTGGCTTTAGCGCAGCCGGTTATTGATGCCTGGCAGGATAAACCTTCAGCGCTTATGGAACAGATTTTGTTGGAAATGGAGCAGCTGTCTCAGGCGGGCCAGCTTTTCCCCCAGCAAGACCGCACTTTCCACAATGCTTTGCTGGCGCCACTTAATAACCACCTGTTCCAGCAACTAACCGATGCTTTTTGGGAGGTGCACATGATTACTTCACCGTCTTTGGGTGTGCCCACGCCGGAGGATATTCATGTAACCGCCCAGGCTCACCGTTTCATGTATGAGGCGGCAGTAGCTGGCGACGCCGATGCCTACTGCGAGGCCGTGGTTACCCACTATCAGCCTCTCCTTGGCGTCCTAGACTCCAAGTAAAAGTCAGACAAAATCAGACAAATACAGGCAAAATCATCCCTTCCCTATAAAAAATTCATGGGGTTTTATAGGGAAGGGATGAAATGTCAGTATTTGTGCGCGCCAGCCTTTCGGGCCCACCCAAAACCATGTCCTGGCAAGCATGCCCCGGTAACCATGCCCGGCCTGCCTATGAATTTGCAGCACCACCCACTGTAACTAGGCCTGCAGCATCAGACCCCACACCTGATTCTGCAATGCAATGCCTGCACCTAGATCTGTAGCCCTAGCCCACGCTGGGTGCCCCTGAATTCCGGGCACCCCTACCCCCGCACCGGCGCCCCTGAATCTGCAAAATCTGCAGCTCTCGACGCCGCCACTCTCGCCTTGCTCGACGCCTCCGCAAGCCCGCGCCGCTAGGGCCGCCTTCGACTCACCGGCTCGCAGCAAAATGACGCCGCCGCAAAGGCCCAACATTTCCGCTGGTCTCACTTCTAATCCCAACGCCACTAGACCCCAAGCCTGCGCCGCTAGGGCCGCCCAGCCAGGCGCGCTTCATGCTCTAGCAGGTCAACTTTCACCTGCTGATTCCAGCCGAATTTACCGATTGAGCCATCAGCGCGAATCACCCTGTGACAAGGAATAAACAGCCCAACACTATTAACTGCGCAGGTGGTTGCGGCAGCTCTAGTAGCACCTGGAAAACCAGCCGCGTCAGCTAACTGACTGTAACTTAGACGCTGTCCGGCTTTAGTTTGGCGCAAAGTAGACCAAACCTGGTGGCGAAACGGGGTACCTTGCTGCCAAATTGGGAAGGTAGCTACCGGCTCAAAATTACCTTCAAAGTACTGTTTGACAGCGTCTAGCGCCCGCTCAAGTAGCTGGTTGGTGCCAGGGCGGACTTCCCGGCCCACGTCGTCGGGAAGAGCCCGAATGGAAGCCATAACCCGACCCAAATCCCCAGTAAAACCAGCCCCGTACAGGCGCGAGTCGTCACCGAGCATGGTGAACTCCCCCGCCGGGGTGTCAATAGTAACGGTGTGCAGCACCCTCCTATTTACACACATATTTACACACAAAATCATCCCTTCCCTATAAAAAATTCATGGGGTTTTATAGGGAAGGGATGAAATGTCAGTATTTGCGGGCCAAGTGCCCTAGCGGACTAAGTGCTCCAGCGCGTCTAGCGGGCCAAGCACCCCAGTGCCCTAAGCGCCATAACACTCCAGTGCGCCAAGCGCCCTGAACGCTAAGCCCTGAGCACTAACCCAAGCGCGAGCTATCAGGCGGCAGAGTAGGTCAGGCAGGTGGCCTGGCCGTCGCGCTCACCCATGCGCACGGAAGCGGCGGTGCACTCCAGGTGGCTGTTGTGGGCGCAATCCGCGCTCTGACAAGCACCCACGGAGGTGACGACGCGGTCCAGACCGCCGCGCTCGTTGAGGGAGATGAAGGTGGAGCAGCCGGCAGCCTTGACGTTCACGGCCAGGGCGTGGCAGCCGTCCTGGTTGTAAGAGCAGGAGCTGACCGAGCAGTCGGTTACGTGTGCAGTTTCCATTTTGATTCCTTATGCGCCGGGGCGCCGCAGGAAGCAGCGCTTGTTAAATTAATGCTCAGCCCGATGCAAGCAAAATTCAATCATTGCCACTTTTCCTTGAAATCCCAACGGTGTGCAGCTTTAGTTAGGGCATACAAATACGCAAAAGGTTAGCACCGCTTTTGTACGACTAAAGATTGTTAACCCTAATTTAGGTAATGCTTTACATGGCCCCTAAAAGGGGCGGTTTTCTGGCGGTTTTCTGCAAGATCAGTAGGTTTAGGGTTGCGCTCACTTTATGTTGGTAGTGCAGTGCAGCCCTGGACCCGGCAGACTCTGATGGTTTTGCGGCTATCCGCTTTTAGGGCCCCTGGTTTTAGCGTCGACGACGGCGCAGCGGGGGCCAGGTGGTTAGGTCCAGGTAGGCCGCCAGCACACCCAAAGCCGATAACTAGACAACTGAAAATAATCCAGCGCCACAAAGAGAGCGTGCTGCTTTAGCGGGATGACTTCCTTGCCGATTCCTGCATTATCTACCATTTTTTCTATATCAAATATCCAAACAGTGCGTGGCATTAAATTTAAACTCTTCAAATCTAGAAGATGATCGGGAATCAGTCACCTCTCCCCCGAATATACTCAGCAGCAGCCGGGCTTGGCTGTTCGACTAGCTGGGAATAGAGCCCCTCTCCCCCTGGTACACTTATCAAGCGCTTCGATAAGGGCACATGCCCGTTGGGAATAGAGCACCTCTCCCCCTGGTACACTTACGGCATTGGTGAGGCAAGGGCTTCGAGGGTTGGGAATAGAGCACCTCTCCCCCTGGTACACTTAACGTTAATCGGTCATATCCGGTGGTGGAGTTGGGAATAGAGCACCTCTCCCTCTGGTACACTTACTACTACCACGCTGGTGGTAGCGTGATTGTTGGGAATAGAGCACCTCTCCCCCTGGTACACTTACGATAGCCCCCCAAACCCCCTATCGGCGGTTGGGAATAGAGCACCTCTCCCCCTGGTACACTTAAGAGGGAGAGGCTTTCCTTGCAATCACTGGGTTTTCTAGGAGTTTTTGACTAGAAAATCATCAACTGTTCAGGTGCAGAATCGCTCTTTTGAGGCTTTGCGTTACGAAAATGGAGCCCGCTAGCCCACTGTTTGTCACTCACGCCAATCACACGCACCTGCCCACCCTCTGGAAGATGCGTTTTGATGGCGCGAAGCACTGCATGATCCTGCCCACCGGTAGGCCAGTATTTCGCATAGACACTGAACTGGACCATTATTAATCCCCAACCCAGTAAATCATGGCGAAACCTAGCTGCTTCACGACGTTGTTTCTTTGTCTCCACAGGAAGATCAAACATTACTAGACACCACATTGCGTCATCCGCCATCGTTTTCACCGCCGAAATCAACCAAAGTTGGACCCGTCCAAGCTGTAACTTGTAATCGATCTTCAACGCCTTCCGCGTAGCGACCAAAAGCTTGAGCAAGAGCCTCTGCTACAGCTGGGATGCCATGGCCATCAGCACTAAATTTCTGTGCAGCAGCTGCAACCAATATCTTTTTCACTTCCCTATCAGTTGGGCTAGCTGTCTTAGGGAGCCGAAAAACTACTTCGTCTATTGCGGGCCGAAACGGCTCAATCAGATCATCTGCAAGAGCAAAAGCATTTCCCCTATCATGATGGAAAATACCTAGTGCAGGAGCCAAGCCAGCAGCAAGCACAGCTCGCATAACATGCCCGCGCAGTACTGAATAGCCGTAGTCTAAGCAAGAGTTTGACCCTATGCGTTCACCTGATCCAGGGATACGCCTGGTCTCTAAAGCTTTAGACCAATACAACCTAGCTGCCTGGGCTTCCACATTTGCTGGATCGCCAGAACGCACTTTATCCGCCAAAGCCAATAGCTGGCCGCTACCAGGAATTTTAAGATTCTCTAGCACTGCCGCTTGACCGGTAATTTTAGCGCGCACTAGACGTGCCCATGCGTTCTTTTTACGTGGCAAAGTCATAGCAGCCTGAGCTCGATGCCTTGCGGCCACTCGTCCATGTTCAGACCAGCTATAAGCACCACCTTCAGGGATACCCCGCCAATCACAGAACAGTAGCGCTACATCCGCTGTACATAGCCGATGCATAACTGATGCGCTTAGCTTGGTACCCATACCAACTAGGACAATTGCCAAGTCAGCAACTGGCACATGCACTGCTTCACCAGATTCTGGGTGAACACTGATACCGCCACGATCTGATTCAAGTGTTCCTTCAAAACCACTCAAATCAAGAACTCGCCATGCACCATCCATGGTTAGCTCAAATTCACTGAGACTGGAAGATGAGCCCGCGATACCCACCGTTCCTCACCAAGAGTATTACGGCGTATAACAGTAACCATTCCTTTTCCCAACAAAGCATTAATTTCCACTATCCAGCCAGGATAATCTACTATTTTCTTGACAGCTTCTAATATGTTGGGTTCAGAATATTTTTTATCAAGACCTTCCTTAGATATTAAGTTAGGTTTGACTCTAACCTTTGATGGATTAGGAAATCCGCAAACTCGCCAAGAAGAAGCTTCCGGATATTCTTTAAGTAAGCCGCCAATTTGACCTGAAGGATAACGATCCGTTTCGATACGAATCTCATCACCTTCAACTAACCAGCCGATTTGCGTTGCACTTCCATCTGTAAGAGCTTTGCGAATAGTTTTAGAAGCAGTCCGCATTGAGATGGTTGATGGCTTAAGAGGCTCGGTGAACAAATCCCTGCGCTTCATACGGCGCAAATCTGTTTGGAACACGCGGACCATAGCATAGGTAGTTTTCTTACCATCGATTCGATAAATACGTGCGTGATGAATAGTGTCACCAATACCAGCGAAGCCGCCACGCACCTTAATTGCAGGGGCGTCGCTAGTAAAGAAGTTTACTTTATCGGTGGGACCAAAATGTTTACCGTTTACAGTAATGTGTCGAGTTGGATCTGCAGGTAGCCCATTTTTAACATCAAAATCAGGTTGCTTGGTAAGCGCTGTCCATAGTGCCGGTGTCTCAGCCCTATCGATTAGTTCAACAGAGAAGGCTCCGCCTAACGCGTAACTACATAGTGACTTGATAGTGTCATCATGCGCTTTAGCTAAACTAATACCAAGGCGTTTGTTTTCACTGAAATGCACTTCGTCTTTTTCTAAAGCATTATTGAATAGCTCTACGGCAATTCGCATTGCTTTAGCCCAAGCCTCCCAATGACGATTGCCATCACGGTCAGACCCGTGGAATCTTTTCCAAGTTTCTGGCTTCTCAGAGATTCGTTGTGAGTCACGCAGCTGCCTGCGCCAAGACAATGTCTGAGATACGGACTGGTTCATCAATGCAATAACCAGTGCATCCATAGCATGATGCCTACGATCTAGGCGAGTCTTACCTTTCCTGCCGAGCAGCTCCACTCGATCCTCAAACTCCGAAGCTCTCCTAGCCTCAGCGATTATATCACCACGATAAACCCCTACTTGAGGAACCTTTTGACCAGTATCTTTCAAAAGGCTTTCGTAATATCCCACGATACGCCCGCGCAGCTCAACGGCCATCCAAGCCACAGATTCTAGCGAGCGTCCATCAAATTCCTCCTCCGGTTTTTTAGATTCCAGGCGAGCGATAACCTCTTTTCTGAATTTTTTACTTTCGTTCTTCGAATAAAATTCGATGAGAGAATCATCTTCATAATCTTCTGGCAAATTAGCTTTTTCGAGAATCATTGAATCTACACGCCCTTTAACTTCCTCCCAGGAGACCTTAGGCCCAGCCTCACTAGATGACACCCAGACGGCAAAAGGAATGTTTCTCTTACTTTTATTGCATGTTTTGCATACTGCAGCCAGGTTTGAACGTTTATTGTTTGACCCGCCATTTGTTCGAGGAACAATATGGTCCATCTCTGCGGTTTTAAAACTTATTGAAGTACCGCAGTATAGACACTGGCATTTTTGGCGTTGCAGCGCAAAATATTTTATAGTGTGACTCCTGCGTGCACACCCAGATTCCCCTAATCGCTTAGCGATCTCTTCAGCAGCTTCATCATTCTTCTCTCTGCGAGCCTGGTTTTCCCTAATAATCTTTTTAGCAACCTTATCGGAACTTAGTCCTCCACGCACATGTTCAATATTCACAGATACTGGAATACCCCAGCGTTCTGTGGTCATATCAATCCAGCGTGCTACTTGTTTCAATACACGGTTTACAGCAGGATTTCCTACAGGCGAATTAATAGGTTCAGGAGTAGGTTTCCAGTTATCATCTATGTTAAATAGTCTCTTGCGCGCCTCGTGAAGATCAATGCCCTCATTTAGCATCAGCTGAGTGAGCTTAGTTAAGCTGTTAACCGAGTATGCTGCACGCCCAGCTGGTAAGGAGATCTTCTCTAATTCTTCCAAATCTTTTTCATTAAAGTTTTGTATCAGCTTAGTTAAATCATCAAGTTCGTCATCCGTTTGAGGTGTATCTGATCCACCTGAATTAGACAGGTAATCAATCAGTTGCCCACGTTGGTCTTCTGAAGCCTGTTTCCACCAGTTCTTAAGAGCTTTAACTTTACCCTTCTTAATAGCTACGGAAGTTAAATCCCTTGGAGGGTAGTTTAAAGCCGCTTGACCGTCATATGCAGCATGAGCAGTTCCCTGCAGATCAAAGCGATCAATCTTCAGTTTTTCAGCTACATCAAACCAGGTAACTTCATCTTTAGGACCGACATTACTCAGGTAATTTGTCAGCGTTTGCAGCTCTTTGGGACTCAGCCTGCGTTTACTACCTGCTTCATTAATACGTAGGTTAGCAAGGGTGGCTACAATATTAAACTTTTGGAAAGCTGGGTGAGCTCTCTCTGCGCGAATGTATTTTTCCTGTCCGGGAAGTTCATCGTGGCCTACTAGTTTGTAGGCTGCACCTACTTCGCGCGGATTTTTTGCCTTGAAGACAGCTTCAATTAACCGTTTAATTTGGTCTTGTGAAATTTTCTGAGTAGCACAAATACGGCGAATCTCTTCAGCATTATCGCTTTGGTGAAGCTTGCCCTCGATAACACCTTTATCACCACGCACTCTACCTAAGACTATATCGCGTAGATCATTCTCGCCGCTATCCTTTTCAGACTCCTCTAACACCTGTATATCAGGGGTTGTAGCTAAGCTCAAAGACCCCGAAATAAATGCATCTACTAGCTGACCTTGGGTAGCTTCTGCAGCAAATTCTCGCCCGATCGCACGAGAAGTATCTTCATTTAATTTAGTAAGAAACTCAGAAGGATACGGCAAACTAGCAAGCGAGGCAGGCTTCATATAAGGGTTGCGCCAACCTCGATGACGTGCAATATGTCGCATAGCAATAGACAGCATTTCTTTACGCTTGGCATCATTAGCAACAAACCCATCAAGAAGCTGAGCACGTGCATGCCAAGGCTCGTGCGGATCTGGATAACCTTCAAGATTAGGCAGGGGCCAGCCAAGCTCTTCTGACAGTAAGCGGTCAAGTGCCACTAGGCGTTTTTTTGTTTCACGATTCGCCCGCCGATTACGGCGAGCCACTCCTGAAATCTTCTTGCGGGTCAGTGAACTTTTTTGAGCAGATGGGTCAACTCCAGCATCATGGCGAAATACTAGCGAGTTGAGTAACCTGATAGGCTGATCGTCATCATCGACTTCAACAGCACAAAAGCCAATAGAGTTAAGGCCAACATCAATACCGACCTTATAGCGAACATCATCTTTGGGAAGCGTAACGGCCATAACTCATTATGGCACGTCACAGGGGTAATGGGAGGCAAAAAATTACCGGGACCTTTTGAAGCTGAATCCAAAAAGTCCCGGTGGAGCATTCCAAAGGCCGCTAACGAGTCGACCTCTTATTGAGAATAGAGCTCTTGAATAGTACCATTTAGAGCCCGCTTGCAACCACTAGATCAGCCAAAAGCCAGACTCTGCATAGCTAATTCAGTGCCCGTCCTGGCCACTACCTCACGGATCGCTACTACAAAACTTTGCTATGCCTCCACGGGGGCCGTTACCTTGAGGTTGACTATGACACCTATGCAGACCCACAAAATCCCGCCAATAAACAGGCAAGCAACCGGCTGCGTAGACAGGTGCAGCCAGTAACCAATCTGCAAGCCAAGAATCGTTCCAAGCGCCCCAAACGAGTACGACCAGCTCATGATCCGCACAAAACGCGTGCCCTTAAACTCTGCCTGGCGAAACGTCTCAAGAACAACCATCCGTGCCCGGTTAAGAATGGTTATGGCAAGCACGAAACCCAAGGCCAAAATAAACGAGCTACCCACAGTCAATTCATATACGCCAAACAGCAGCAAAATAGCGCCTGACACCAGCGCAGAAGCCAGAAGCACCGTTTTAGCCGAACCAATACGCCGCAGCCAGCGCCCCGCCGTCGGCCCAAGCATGGCACCCACACCAAAGACCGCCAGCACAAGCCCCATCCCTGTAAAAGCACCCAGGTGAGAGGCCCGTTCAGCAGACACCCCTGCCACCCAAAGCAAGAACAGCTCACCAGTCATCGCACTAGCGATTCGTATCATCAGCGATAACAGCGGAGACGCCGGCCCGGAGGCAAAAAGATCCTTGAAAAACTCTTTTACCGGCAAGCGGCTACCAGTCACCGCGTATTCTTCATCGTCAACGTCAAGGATTGGCCCAGCCGCGAACGTGGTCCGCGCAAATAGTCGCAAACCCGCCCCGCACAGCGACAAAACCAGGTTTGTCAGCAATAAGGCCTCAATGGAAACCGAGGCGAAGAAAGAGCCAAGCGGACCACCAATCACAAAGCCAATAAATGCGAGCCAAGAATAGAGCGTGGCGTTGAAAGCTAAGGCGGCTTTTTCATCCACATTAGCGATAGCAGCCCCGTAAAACTCATCGGCGAGGTCACTGACCGGAGCGATCAGCGCGTCGATAAGCACGTAGGCAAAAAGGCAGCCAATCGCCAACTGGGGCTGCAGGAACGTGACGGCTAGAGCGATGGCGCTCATTGCCGCTTCACACAGGTCTACAGTGATTAGTGCCTTGTCTGGGCTGATTTTGCCAATGATGCGCGCGTAAAACGGGAAAGTGAAAACAATTATTTGCTCGATCGTTTTTAAAACAACAAGAGCAGAAACCGCGATAGTCCCAGATGCCGCAAAAGCACTGAAGCCAGCATTGACAACATAATTACCGAACACCGAAGCGATAAGCCCGATGATCATTAAACGGCGCGCTTTAAGCAGTTTAGCTTGCGCTTTACCTGACAAAGTCATTTACCGCTCCCTCCCCTACCTGTCATTATCTTTCGACATCGCTAACCGCAGCAGCTAAGCCATTATGAGGGTATCCATAAGGTCAACATAAGGCCAATGAACACAGCCAACGCACCTAACTTGGCCCATATCTTGGAACGACGAATACGTTTGCGTACTTGGGCGGCTTCGTCCAGGAGGAACGCGTGCATTGAGCCGTATTTGTTCAGAATAGAATCCATGCTGGATATACGTGAAAATTTATGTTCACCGCCTTCTACATTGAGAACAAGCCACAACGCCACAGCAAGCAACAAAATCCCCACACCGAAAGAGAGAGACAAAGCCAGACGCCACGGCCAAGAGGCACTCCCTAAGCGAGGCGCAGCCAACGTCAAGACAGCACCAGTTCCTGTGAGAAGAAATGTGTAGCCGTTACGCCAAACACGAGCTTCTGCCCTAACCTGATCAGGCTCTTTTCGTTGCAGCTCCTGTCTTAACCGCAGATCATCATTGGAGGGACGCCTACGCTCTTTAGGTGAATCTTCGGGTTGCATCAGAACCACTATCTCAAATCTCTTAGTTGGGGATAGTGAGCCTGAAGCTCGCCCCACATCCGTTCTCCCCACGAGGAACACCCGGATGGGTAACCCCACATTCACAGAGAACATGTACCTCTCGAACGATCTCCTTTTGTTTATTGCCTGAGCCACGTTTTACAAGAGGTGCGAGGTCAAGCTGCTGTGTCTGACTGAAAACGTGTTTACAACGCGGACACGGCCCATTGATAGTAACGGAGGGAACATCAATAGTGTCGCAACAAATGACACTCGCGTTAGGGCCGTTAAAGAGGGTAGCCGCTTGTTTGTCAATTTCTTCTGAAGCGGACGGACAGTACGGAAGTTCCTCAGAATTGCTATGAAAAAACTTAAACAAGTCCATTTTTCCTCCTTGCGAAACAACTATGTCAAGAAAGGTGCTGATTATACTAACTGCATGGATGAGATGCCATCAAAAGACGAGGAACCCTCGTTGGATGAGATAATAAGAGCAGTGGACAGTCTACCCAACGATGATCCGGATTGGATAGATCTCCAATGGTACGTAGCAGATGCGCTACACCAGCGATTCCTAGACAAAGGCGATCCCAACGACCTGAATGAGGCAATCAGGCGTGGTATGTCAGTCGTAGAACGGCAAGGGCGCTCATTTGCTGCCCACCTACATGACGCGGCTCTTATGATATGGGATCGGTTCGCTAAAAAGGATAATCCGGAGGACCTCACCCTATTTGTAGAGTTGCTTGAGACTGCCCTTGAAAGGGCAGAAAAAGACGGAACAGACTTAGAACTTATCGCCAACTGCCAGGCTAATCTCGCCACAGGACTAATGGCGGGCACGGCCGCTGATGTACCTGAGCCAGTACGCCAACGGGCTATATCTCTCTGGGAGTCAGCCCTTGCATCTGGTCAGCTGAACGAAGATGCCAAACGAGGAATCGAGGCAAACCTCGCGCTGTCCCTAAGCCATGCCGGGGAGTCACAGGAAGAACTTCAACGTGTTGTGGACTCGAGGCGCCGAGCCGTAGCAGAGGCAACGACCTCTGAAGATGCAGCCATCGCTCATTTCAATCTCGCGGCAGCCCTGGAAGGCCTACACGACATTACACCCGACGAGGGTCTTCTCGAAGAGGCTATCGAGCACATGCGGGATGGCCTAGACCTTCTTGGAATCGACCACTGTGATCATCCCGGCTACACAGCCAACCTTGTCGCGCTACTCCGACGTCTCTCACGCGAGAGCGGAAACCCAGACCATGTTAAGGAAGCGGTCTGCCTGGGTCGTAAGGCACTGAAACGAATTCCCGACGACGACTCAGATCGTCCCCTCATCCTCACTAACACGGCTTCAGCCATCTTAGAAACTGTCAAGAGCGACTCGGATCTAGGCCTGATCGATGAGGCTCTCAGCATGTACCGGGAAGCTATCAATATCGCACCCGAGGGATCACAAGATCAGGGTGTAGCAATGGTAAACCTGGTGTCTGCCTGTAGGGATGCCAATGAGCTGAATCCTAACCCTGCGCTGCTCGACGAAGCCCTCACCCAAGGCAACAAAGCGCTGGAACTGTTCTCGGATCCTGACTTGTATCGCGCGGCGGCACTCACTGCCGTGGGTAACGCCCAGCGTGACCGCTATCGTGAAACCGGCTCCCTAAATGATTTGGATGAGGCACTCAAACATACTGAAGAAGCCCTAGCTCTGACGCCGAAACAGCATCCAGAGCGAGCCGCACGCCTGACTAACCTCGCTGTGCTCCTGTCAGACGACTTCGAAGAGCGTGCCAATAGGAGCCAGCTAGATCATGCTATTGAGCTATACCGCCAGGCACTGCCCCTACCTGAACCTGTAGCTAGTCGCGTATCCGAGCGTAGAAACGACCTGGCACTAGCGCTACGTGACCGGTACCGAGATACCGAGAACTCACAAGATCTCGACGAAGCTATCGACCTTGCCCAACAAGCTGCAGCAGCCTCAGCGATCGATGAACTAACCTACGCCGGCTATGTGAACAACTTGGCCAATGCACTGTCCGAGCGGTATGAGCGTGACCATAAGACAGCGGATCTAACCAAAGCAATCAAGTGGTTCAACGAGGCGCTGGTGGCATCAAAGAACCGACCAACTGAAGCCTCTGGGTATGAGACAAACATCGGAATTGCCTTGGCTGCGCGTGCACAGGACACAGGATCAATGGATGACATGGATCAAGCCCTGCTGCACATGGGGCGCTCCATAGACCTGTTGCCGACGTCCCACCCAGATCGGGCCTATCGAATCTCGAACCTATCTGACGCGTACCGGCAGCGGTCACTGATGTTTCAAGAAGGCGAGCACCATAACTTAGCACTCGAGGATGCAAAAAGTGCGGTCACAACAGCTCAGGAGGCAGTTGCTGCTGCGAGGTCTAGCGATGCTCGTCTCCTGCCAGCTCTGTCTAACCTAGCTCAGTCTCTGCGCTGGCTCGAACACCTGGTACCCGGCGTATCTCAATCCCAGAAGACGCTTGAGGCACAGCGACAAGCTGCTCTGCTTGAAGGGATCACCCCGGCAGAAAAATTCGGGCAGTCCGCCCGCTGGGCCCGTGACGCGGAAGCGATAGGGGATTACGAAGAGGCATTCAAAGCATTCAAGCGAGCCGTTTCCTTGACCACACAGGTAGCATGGATCGGACTAACCCTCAGGGAACGTCGCAAGCTGTTGACTGACATGCAGGAAGTGCTGGAGCATGCCGTTGCGCATGCAGCTAATCAGCGACGTCTCGAAGCTTTTGCCTGGGCTGATCACGTCCGATCAGTCCTGTGGCGCCAGGGCCTCCAAGCCCGGTCACTGGCAGAAAAGAAGGGAGACGAACAGTGGGCGTCACTCTCCGGTTTCATTAGTAATGTAGAGAGTGACAGACGACGGTCTAACATGCGTCCAGATGAGCAGCTACGACTTCGGGCCCATGAGGGTGAAGCAGAGCTCGGACAAACAGTGCCTGATCCTTATGCGTACCAGGGCCTCGGCGCTGACGGTCCGATTGTCCTGCTTGCTCCAGGAGAGGAAAAGTCATTAGCGCTAATTCTAAAGGGGGATGCTGAACCATTGCTGATCCATCTCCCGAAAGCATCAAAGGGACAGTTGCGAGAGCAGGTGGAAAAGCTTCAGGCCAAAATTACCGATAACGAATGTACCTATGGCTCTGAGTCAGATGCGATCTTCGATTGCCTAGGGTGGCTCTGGGAAAATGTAACTGCCCCTATTTTGGAGCGGATCACTACCGCAGAAGGGCGCCCGCACGTATGGTGGTCACCGCTTGGAGAGTTCGCTCTTCTACCTGTACACGCCGCCGGTATTCACCCTCGTAGGAAACCGCAGATTAATCAGCGTAAAAACGACCCATCAAAATGGCCCAACATGCACGAGCGGGTGATTTCGTCATACCTGCCGACAATCCTACTGGTTGACTCGCATCCTGAAGCAGAGAACGGGCCCCTGGATACTGTACTTCACGTATCGGTAGATCCCTCTGAACAGCTCATATCTCTGGAGGATGAGCGGCAGGTTATCGATAATGCACTGCCACAGGCACACATAAACCACCTCTTTGATGATAACGCCACGATTTCTGCCTTCCGCGCTGCACTATCAGAATGCACTCTGCTCCACGTAAGTGCGCACGGCTGGCTAGATCGGAATGATTCATTCGAGGCTGGAATCGACCTATTCGACGGTCGGTTCACTCTCCGTGATCTGGCAGCGAGTCGTGCAGACAAGGGCCAGTTAGCGGTTCTCCTAACCTGTGACTCGGCGTCAGGTGACTTCACGACCCCTAATGAGGCCCTGCACGTAGCTGGGGCGGCGCAGCAGGCCGGATTTAAGGAGGTCGTGGCCGCCACCTTACCGGTACGAGACGACTCGGTTGTGCCTTTCGTAACGACCCTATATGCAGACATCACCGCAGAACCTGTAGATAAGACCTTTGCTCCGGCAGTGGCACAGGCCATGACTGACGCCGTCGATAAACTTCGTATGGATTCTCGGTACGCAGTTGATCCCTTATCTTGGGTGCCCTATGCACACTTCAGCAGCCATCTCCGTTAAGACGCTCACGATAGAGCGCCACGACACCGCTGAGCTGGGGAATTATTAAAATTTTTGAACATTGGTGGACGCCGCCCCTAGCCGCTCTGCATGGGAAGGCAAGTCCGAGTATCTAAACTGACTTGGCGCAAAAATATTCTGTGACCCGCTGACGAAACAGGTGCTGCGCAGAGCAGAACCAGATGCAGTAAGGTTCATTAAAAGCACTCAGTCTGTTGTCAAATTTGAGAGAATACAGCCATGAGCGGCATACCATCCCCGACAGATGTACTGTTCAACACGTTGCATTGGCTGGGCGTTCCCTTTCTGTTTTTCGCGCCACTCATGCTCGCTTTACAGATCGCCGAGTGGGTGAAGACAGGGCAACATCTGGGAGTCGGCCTGCGGATAGTAGGGGAGAGTGCTGCTATAATTGCACGTCGACGTCCCGTGCGTATTGTCATGTTTGCACTGCTACAGTCACTGCTGGTAGCACTCGTTTACTCAGGCTTTACACTGGCTCATGCTATGGGAGTGTCAGACGCAGCCGGAAGAAATATTGCTGACGGGAGCTCATTCACATGGACGCAGCTATGGATGACCGTCACAACATACTCGACGACCGCCAAGCTTCCGTACCAGGCCTCACTTGGGGTGATGGGGTGGCTGACCGCTCTGAATATTGCACATGTGGCACGTTCACAACTACTGATTCGTATCCTGACATTGCCAGTAAACCTCTTAGCTATCTTGGCAGTTATTGCCGGAATCTTAATTGGTCTCGTAGGACTGATGGTTCTCTGTCTCGCAACCTGGATGCATAGCCCCGGATACAACGTGGGAATGGTGTCGCTATACGCAGCTTGGGTGGTCATCCTCTGGGGCGCTGCAGCCGTCCTCCTTGAATGCGTGAGTAAAGCTGAGCAGATATACAACCAAGATGCTCAATCTCAGACACTTAAATAGTCATGGTAACCCATTTCACTACTATGGCCGCTAACGCCACCCCTAGCCGCTCTGCATGGGAAGGCAAGTCCAAGCAACTTGATTGTTATGGATAAACACGACGCCCCTACGGTCCAAAATACCGCAGGGGCGCTTTAGTGGTGGAGATGCGGGGAATCGAACCCCGGTCCGACAGCAATGCAACAGGACTTCTCCGGGTGCAGTTTGCTAAAGAGTTTCTCGGCCTCAGCGTCTCACGCAAACTAGGACGCTTGGAACAGGCTCAGTCGACTAAAAGTCCCTTAATTCCCATCGACAAGGAATTAAAGCAGTGGCTCTCTAAATGACGCCAGTGACCGGGGCGAAAGCAAACCCGGGCTGACGGACTTGGCGACTGGCTCAGGCGGCCAGGGCGAAGTCGGTGCGGTTGTTATTGGCACCTATTGGTTTGAAACAGAGCGTTAACGAGATGACTGCTCATCCTCGACCCGCTTCTACTGAATCCACTACCGTCGTCGAAACCGATCATCCCCTATGTAGTTATCTGCCTATGGCAGGAATTGCATTTTAGCACAGCCTCCCGAAAAGCGCCAGTCCCAGCAGCCCTCAGCCCTGGCGACGTCGAGCTGCGGCTACCGCCCGAGCAGCCTCGCGCTTGTCCTGGGCCTCGCGCAAAGCCTGACGCTTATCCCATTCCTGCTTACCGCGCGCTAAAGCTACCTCAACCTTGGCTCGCCCGTTGATGAAATACAGCTCCAACGGCACCACGGTATAGCCCTTGGCCTGGGTTTTAAACGCCCAACGGTCAATTTCGCGACGGTGCATCAGCAAACGCCGCTTGCGGCGTGGAGAGTGGTTGTTCCACGAGCCCTGCGAGTATTCAGGGATGTGCGCGCCCTGCAGCCAAGCTTGGCCGTGGCGGTCAAGCTCAACCCAGGCGTCAACCAGCGACGCGCGTCCCATCCGCAGCGCCTTAACTTCCGTGCCGGTTAGGGCCAGGCCAGCTTCGAGTTTTTCCTCGACGGCGTAGTCGTGTAGGGCCTTCTTGTTGCGGGCAATGGTCTTGTGGGCATCCGAGGCAGCCTTAGCCTTCTGGGCGGCCGTCAGCTTCGGTGCTTTATCCTGCTTAGCCATAAGCGCCTCCAATCGTTGTGTATAAAACAGCCGGACGCATCAGTTTACCCGATACATCCGGCTGTTGCGCGAATTAATTCAGCGGCCTGCCAAAGCTCGCCAGTGCGCGGCGAGCCCAGGCGCACACTCGCAGTCCTGCTCGCCAGCGCTGGGCAGGGCAAGCACGTGCGCGCCACATAACCTGCCAAAGCCCGCCAGCGCGAGCTGCGGCTTAGAAACCGGGCAGGCTCATGGGGTCAATGTTGACGCCGTCGCGAGTGACCTCAAAGTGCACGTGGCAGCCGGTGGCGTAACCGGTGGCGCCGGTGTAACCAACCACCTGGCCACGGCTGACGCTGGCCCCATCACCCACAGCGCGCCCAGACATGTGGCACAGGGTGATGTTGTAGGAGTGGCCGTCAATGTAACCCAGGTTGATATCCAAGCCGATACCGCAGGAAACCGAATACCAGTAGGTAGCTACCCCAGCCGCCGGCGCGTATTGGGGCTGGTTACAGTCAGCGGCAAAGTCTGTACCGGCGTGGCCTTGGGCGGTGCCGGTAACCGGGTGGACGCGGTAACCAAAGGGACTAGTCACTGTCCAGGGCGCGGTGATGGGGTGGCCAATATAGCCGCTGCCCAGCGAGTCAGACTTAGCTGAGCTGGAGGAAGCGTTACTCATGCTGCCGCTAGCTACAGCCTGCGCGTTGGCCGCGTCGATCTTAGCGATCTTGGCTTGGGCGGCGGCCTGGTCTTTGGAAACCTGGTCTAGCTGGGCCTGCAAGCCGGCTTTCTGGGTTTCCAGGTTGGAGGCGGCGGCTGAGGCGGCTGAAGCCCTAGCAGAAACCTCGTTACGTTTGGCGGCAGCCTGGTTGGCAGCGTCGGTGGCTTCCTGGGCGGCCTTGTCTGCCTGCACCTTCAGGTTGCTGATGCGTTTGGCGACGGCGTCCTGGCGGGCCTTGCGGTTGGCGTCCTTAGCCCGCTGGGCCTCAGCATCAGCCAAAATCGACTCCTGCACGCTGGAGGCCACCTGGGTGACGTTAGAGCGCTCAGTCATCTGCGAAACCGAGTCAGACTGCAACACGTAAGAAAGCGTGGTTAGCGAGTTGTCGCCCTGATAGGTGGAGACCACCAGTGAGGCCACTGCCGCCTTGGAGGCGCTGGCTTCCTTGGAGGAGTTAGTGGCCTGCTTGTTTAGCTGCTCCTGCTGGGCCTGGGCGCTAGCCAGCTGGGTATTTACCTGCTGCTGGGTTTGCAGGGCCTGGGCTTGGATCTGCTGGGCTTTAGCCAGCTCAGTTTTAGCCGCAGCCAGCTGAGTGTTGGCGTTTTGAGCATCCAGGTAGGCCTGGCCTAGCTTGGCGTCCACGCCTTCTAGCGAGGAGCGCAGCTGCGCTTCTTTCTGGTTGGCGCTGTTTAGCTGGGATTGGGCGTCGTCACGCTCGTCGGCGTGAGCCACGGGCAGGCCGTGACCCGCTAGCCCCAGGCTCAGGCTCAAGGTGGCGGCGGCGGCCATCACCAATGAGCCTGCTTTAGAAAGCGAAAGCTTTTTCATGATTTAGACCTTGGTGTAACGCGAGAGTGAAACCATGGAAGAAATTCCGGCTAGCACAATGGCCCCAAGCATCAAGAACGGCGCTACGGTAAGCACCTCGCGGGTGCCAATGAAGGCCATGGTGATCGACAGGGACTTAGCCAGCCAGTCGTTAATCAGGTAGTGCACGCCCAGCAGTAGTACGCCTACCGCCAAGATGGCCCCGGTCAGGGCTGCGAGCATACCTTCAAGCATGAATGGCAGCTGGATGAAGGTGTTGGAGGCACCCACCAGGCGCATGATGGAGGTTTCTTTGCTGCGCGACATGGCCGAAAGTTTAATGGTGGTGATGATCAGCAAGAACGCTGCCACCGCCATCACAATGGCTAGGCCGGCAGCAAACCATGAGGCCCTATCCATCACCTTAAACAGTGGTTCTAGGGTGGCCCGCTGGTCTACCACTCGTTCAACCCCAGCCCGGCCTTGGAACTGCTCAGCCACCACCTGGTACTGCTTGGCGTCCACCAGTTTGACGCGGAAGGAAACCGGCATCATGTCTTCGGTGGCGTTGCGGCCAATGGGCGAGTTGCCGTAGGCGGCTTTGAAGTTTTTGAAGGCCTGCGCTTTGGTTTCCATCTGGAAGCTCTTTACGTAGGGCTTGAGTGAGTCTGAACGCAGGAAGGAATCTACTGAGGCGATCTGTGCCTGGGTGGCTTCACCGTTGGGGCAGCGTGCCTGCGAGGAGGATGAGGGGCACATAAAGATGGACACCTCAACCTTGTCATACCAGGCCCCTTTCATAGCGCTGATCTGCATCTGTAGCAGTGAGGATGAACCCACAAACAGCAACGACACGAAAGAAACCAAGATGACAGACACGGTCATAGCCATGTTGCGGCTTAGACCCTGGAAAACCTGGGAGAAAATAAACCTGATACGCATTAAAACTACCTCAGCGGTTGGAGCCGTAGACGCCGCGTGCCTGGTCACGCACCACGTGTCCCTCTTCAAGTTCGATTACGCGCTTGCGCATCTGGTCTACGATTTCGTCGTCGTGGGTGGCCATAACCACGGTGGTTCCTTGGCGGTTAATCCGGTCTAGTAGACGCATGATTCCTACCGAGGTGGAGGGGTCAAGGTTACCGGTGGGCTCATCGGCTAGCAGTAGCTTGGGGCGGTTAACCATGGCGCGGGCGATTGCCACACGCTGCTGTTCACCACCGGAAAGCTCGTGCGGTAGACGCTTTTCTTTACCTTTTAGGCCCACTAGTTCTAGGGCTTCGGGTACGGCTGAGCGAATGTAGTAGCGCGGCTTGCCGATCACCTGCGGGGCGATAGCCACGTTTTCGAGCACGTTCTTGTTTTCTAGGAGTCGGAAGTCCTGGAACACGGTGCCGATTTCGCGGCGCAGCTGGGGTACCTTCCAGGTGGAAACCTGGGATAGGTCGCGGCCAAGTACGTGGATTGAGCCGGAGGTGGGGCGCTCTTCACGCAGCACTAGGCGCAGGAAAGTTGATTTACCTGAACCCGAGGCACCCACTAGGAATACAAATTCCCCCCGTTCGATCTCAATATCAACCTCGTTTAGCGCCGGCCTGGCGCCGCGTTTGTAGACCTTGGAGACTTGGTCGAAACGGATCATAGGGGAGCCCTCCTAAGTATGCAGACTCCCTCACCGTACGCGCATAAGGGCACGTTACCTATTAGTGACACACCCCAGACTAGTCACACTCAGAACTAAATTAGGATTAGCTCATGAGCGAAAAGGCAGTTGACTCTATCGATTTGGGTTCCTGGGCCCGGTTTACCCCCTCTTTGGTTAGTTTTTTAAATAACGACGTCGACGCCGGCACTCGCCTAGTGTTTTACGTAGGCCAGCCCTTGCTTGAGCCAGACACGCAGCTAACCGCGCCTGGCCTAGCTAATAAGCTGCTGCGACGTAAAGCTAAGATTTCTAGCGATAAGCCAGGGATTGCGGTTTTGGTTGACCAGGATCAGGGCGCACTTAGCTATACGGCTTTGGCTCCGCGCGTAGATGGCCTAGAGCAGCTACTACTGGGCCCAGCCCACGTTATGCAGCTGGCTTTGCTGGGCTGGGCTGCCCAGCCTAATGCCCTGACTTTTAAAACCACTGATGCAGATAAGCTGGCGGAAATAATCACCCGCTCTCTGCTGGAGGTTTTTAAAGTTGCCCACCCGGCTGATCTTGGCCTGGATCTGGCCTAGTTGCGCTTTAGACCAAGGTGTAGTCAGTACTCCACTGATCTTGTGCATCCAGGCTGGGGGTCACTAGCTCAGGGCCACCGTTTTGGGAGGCAATAGCAGCGGCCAAGGCCGCGCCCATATCCGGGGAGCTATTGGTACCCGGTACACCCGTGATTTCTGGGGTGCAGGCGGTTTCAGGCCCGTCAGGCCCGCTGATGACTTCAGGGGCGCTCATTGCTTCCGGTGCGCTAGTAGGCTCTGGCGCGCTCATGGTCTCAGGACCACTCATAGCCTGCGGGCCGCCCATTGCCTGCGCTCCCCCAGCGCGCTGCGCAGCTAGCTGCGCCTCACCCGAGTCACCAGCCTTGTCGTGGATGATTACCACCTTGGTGTAGTGGGCTTCGCCGCGAGTTAGATCATGGCCGGCGCAGTGCAGGTGTAAAACCATTGAGCTAACTCGCTGACCAGAGCGCATCCAGTGGTCCTCCCCCAGCCTGCCGCACAAGATCACCGGGTCGCCTCGCTTAAATGACTGGGCTAAGTGCTCAGCTAGGTCTCCCCAAGCCTTGGCGGTAAACCATAAGGTGTCGTAGTTGACCCAGCTGCCAGACACCATTTGCCCATATGAGGCGGCTACACGGAACCGGCAGTAGGGCTTTTTGCCTTCCTGCCTGGTTAGCACTAGGGCGGTAGCCACGGTGCCCTGGACAGTGACTTCAATGGCGCGGTTCATTTGCCTCTCCTTTGCGCGCATCGTTTAGTGACGCAACCAGGATCGACCAAAAGGCAAGCCTCCCGCTTGGAGCCTGTGTATAAGCCGCGTGGGGCCAAAAAGTTCCCCGCCTGTGCACAAAAACGCCAGTCTGTCAGCCACGCAGCGGCGCCCCCATAACTAGCGCAACAAAAGCGGCGGCGGCCAAGCGCAATGCTGGCCGCCGCCGAAGTTAAAACTGGCGCAGGGCTAAAACTGGCGCAGGTTTACTGCGCTGCGTTTAGGTTTACCCCACTACGCTTGGGTCTTCTCCACTGCCAAAGCCGCGCGCAGGCGGTTGTGGCGGGCAAATACTGCCTGCATGGGTTTAACCATGTCGCGGTTAACCAGCTGGTCAACGCGTCCCCTGGCAGCCTCGCGATAAGCAGCGGCTTCCCGGTTAGCGCGGCGCAGGCGCAGCCAGTAGCTGGCCACAGCCGAGAGCACACCCACGGCCACCAGCACGTAGCTGGGCACGCCCCCATTCTTAAAGAACATCCAGCCAAATCCGGCCAGTACCGCGATCCAACCTAGCCACCAGCCCAGCTCAATCAGCAGCTTGCGCGGGCGCGGCAAAGGCACTAACGCCACCAGGTCAGTCACCCCGGTGACCAGGCCTTCAGGGTCAGAAACCGCATCTTGCACCGAGTTAACCCAAGCCTGGGGCAGGTAGTCGGTGTTGCGGTGCAGCCAAGTGGATGCCTGGGCGGCCACGCTCACTCGCGAGGGGGCTTCGGGGCGTGCCAAAGAAGGCGGGAAGATTTTACGCAGGCCAGAAGCAATCGAGTCAGCCACTACGCCCACGCCGGCGCTACGCGACATTTGCTCCTGGAAGTCGGCGGTGGCCGACTCATCCAAAGTGGCGTCACGCTCGGCCACACTCACCGACAATCGCGTGGCAATAGAGTCCAACTCAGCTGATGCAGTGCGGGCAGCGTTAGATTCACGCCCAGAAACCTGGCGGAATAGCTCACGCACCTGGTCTAGGTTGTCGCCGCGCTTAGCGGATACGGCAATCACGCGCACCTTATCCAAGCCATCTGCCAGCAGCAGCGCGCGCACATCGTCAATCAGGGTTTGGGTGCCGCCCGCAGGCAGAGTGTCGATCTGGTTGATCAGCACCACCATGTCTTCCTGGCGGGCACCCAGGCCGCGCAGGTAGCCCTCGTGCAGGGCGGCGTCGGCATATTTTTGCGGGTCCACAACCCAAACCAGCAGGTCAGCTAGGGGCACTAGGCGGTCTACCTGTAGGGCGTGGGCGGTGGTTACCGAGTCATAGTCGGGCACATCCAGCAGCACCAGGCCGTCAAGGTAGTTTTCGTCGTCGCCGTCGAGAATGGACTCGCGCCTAATGCGGCGGTGCGGGTCTACCCCTAAAAAGTCCAGCAGGGCGGTGGCGTCGTCGCCCCAAGTGCAGGCGGCGGCACGTGAGGTGGTGGGGCGGCGGGCCCCCACATCGGCAAAATCGAGTTTGGTTAGGGCGTTGAACAGGGAGGATTTACCTGAACCGGTGCCCCCGAAAAACGCTGCTACGGTGTGGTCTACGCCCAAAGCTAGACGTTTAGCCACATTATCCATTCCTTGACGGGCAGGAATCACCAAGGAGGCGCTTACCTCGTTGGGGGCCGCGTCTAGGGCGCAGCGCATTTCCTCAAGCCGCCTATCAAGGCTGGCAGCGTCGATCATCAATTCGCTCCAAACAATCCGAAGGGTTTCAGCTCACTGGCACGCAGGCGTAAAGACGCCGCCAACTGTGCGGTAGGAGCCACAGCTACAGCGCTTCCATCAGGTGAAAGCGCGGTCAGTGTCTGTTCTACCTGAGTCCGCAGCTGTGCGCTAGCCAATTCTAATGCGTCTTGTACCTCAAGTCGCGCGGCAGCTTCCCGGGCTCGCACCACGCCGGTAACGGCCACCACCAGGAAGTCTTTCAAGGCAGGTGCGGTGAGCCCACGCGGCACTTTGGTGGGTTCAGCGATGCCCTCGTACCACTTGGAAATAACTTCTGCGGCAGAGCTGGTGCGCGGCTCTACCCCGGCACCTTCCAGCGTGGCTTGCCCCCAAGCAAATTTAACCTTAGCAATGCCCTCAAGAATGGTGGCTTCTAGGCGGTCGTTTAGGGCCAGGCGGCACTCTTGTGAGAGCGTGTCTAGGGCCTGCTGGCGACGTTTACGTTTGAGCCCAAAGAAACCGTTTTTAAGGGTTTGCCCTTGGGCTAGGGTGCTTAGCGGCGCGCCGGAGCTAGCTAGGGCCAGCCAGGAGGTGGATACAGCCCCCTGAGCGGCGGTGCCACGCTCGACATCATCGTTAAATTCGTGGATTACCGAGCCCAGCAGCTGAGCGCAGTTAGTGTCCAGGTTGTGGGCGGCTTGGGATTGTTCGTCGACGGCGTCGGCCAGGCGGCTTAGCTGCTCACGTAGCGAGGCCCATACGGCTCGCCCGGTGCGGCGCAGCAGCCCCTCAGCGCGGTGCTTGCCAGCCAGCAGCTGCAACCAATTACGCAGCTCAGCCACCTGCTCCACAGGCAGGAGGCCCTCGTGGGGGCCGACGTCGCCAACTACGAAGAAGGGGGCCTGGTCTAGCCCCATCTGGGCCAGGCGCTCCATCAGGTCTGTACGAATCTCGTTAAGCACCGGGCCGCTGATGCGGTTAAGCACCACCGCAATCTTGGTGTTGCGGGTGTTGGCCAGCTCCAGGGTGTACCAGGGGGTGGCGTCGCCATAGCGCGCCGCCGTGGTTACAAACAGCCATAGGTCTGCCGCCTCCAGTAAGCGCGCGGCCAGGGCTCGGTTGGATTCATGTACCGAGTCCAGGTCACTGGCGTCCACCAGGGCCAAGCCGGCCGGGACGACGTCGGAAGTAACCATGCGCGAAATCTGCGACAGGGGGTGCTTAAGCAGCACCTCTTGATCCTCAGGGTTGCACACCAGCACCGGGGTTTTGGTGGTGGGGCGCAAAATACCCGCAGCCGATACTTCCGCACCCAAAATTGAGTTGACCAGCGTGGATTTACCGGCGCCGGTGGAGCCACCCACCACCACAATGGCGGGTGTGTCACCGTCCTCAAGCTGAGGCAGCAAATTATCACCCACCTGCACCTTCAAGCTGTCACGCAGCGCTACCGCAGAGGGCGCCAGTGCGGAGACAAACGGGAAGGAAAGCTGATCTAAATTTTTAAGTACATCTTGCAGTACATCTATAAGCTGACCGCGGCTGAGGGAGGACACTACAGTAGCGTCGCTGGAGCTAGACGTAACCATAACCACAACTTTACTTTATGTTTGCACGCACATACGCAGAAATTACGGATATTCAAAAGATAAAAAATGGTGCCCCCGGCCGGACTCGAACCGGCAACCTGCGGATTAGAAGGCCGATGCTCTATCCATTGAGCTACGGAGGCTTTGCTTTAAGTTTAAAGCAAAAGCTGCGCAAGGTAAACGCGAGCACAAACCGGTAAATAATTACTGCAGCTAATCACTAACCAGTTAAAAGACATGCGCAATTCACCCCTACAGATAAAATAAAACCCCGGAATTAACCGGGGTCTTAAGCGGGTGGCTGACGGGGCTCGAACCCGCGACCTCCTGGACCACAACCAAGCGCTCTGCCAACTGAGCTACAGCCACCATGTGCATTACCTGCAACAGCAATGAACTTTAGCTGCTTTACCCACCTGTACGCCACTTACGCAGCTGTGCATTAGGTCACGCTTTGGTTCAGAAGCGTTCAGCAATGCGCGCCAGGGTGGAGTCAGCACTAATTTGGGCCGCAATGGCGCCATAGTCGCGCTCCCCCTCACCCTCAAATAGGGCCTGTTCAAACAGGGCCTGGCGGTAGTAGCGCAGCTCGTCGATGGAATCGGCAATGTCACCTAGGGCACGGTGGTTGCCGGTCTTTTCGGGAGCGTGAGCGTAGGCCTGGGGGTACCAGTGCTTGGCCAGCTCCTTGATGGTGGATACGTCAATGATGCGGTAGTGCAGGTGCTCAATAACCTCAGGCATGTCACGAGCCAGGAAGTTTTTGTCGTTACCAACACTGTTTCCGGCCAGCAGGGCGGTGCGCTCTTGGGGCACTAGACGCTTGATGTAGGCCAAAACCTCGGCGGTGGCGGCCTCCATGTCCATAGCATCAGGCCCGGCTAGCTGCTCCAGCAGACCCGAGCGGGTGTGCATATTGCGCACAAAGTCATTCATCTGCTCTAGGGCTTGCTGACTGGGCTTAATCAGCAGGTCAATGCCCTTGTCTAGGGGCTGTAGTTGGTAGTCGGTGACGATTACGGCCACCTCAATTAGGGCGTCGTCAACTAGGCTCAGCCCAGTCATTTCACAGTCGATCCAAACCAGCGGATCGTGCATCAGGCTCTCTTTACTCACGTATGTAAGTGTACGCAGGCACCGGCGCGGGGGTTAGTTTTCGATACAACTGTGCCCTAGCTAGCTGGCTTGGCCCGGTGGGGCTGGCCAGTTGCTAGGGCACGTTCGGCGCGCCGCCGGCTTAGCCGCGCAGCCTAGGGCGTGGCACGCGCAGCTTAGGCTGCGAGGCCGCTGGCTTAAGCTGCGCGTCCTGCCGTTTTTAGGGCCGACGGCGCCTGGCCCGTTTTACCGGGCCGTTGCGCGGCCGCCGGTTAGTTGCCTTGGGCCTTAGTAGCGCGCTCGATGGCGTCTTGCAGGCGCTTTTGGGCATCGCCGTAAGCGCTCCAGTCGCCACGCTTCATGGCGTCGTTAGAGTCCTGCATGGCCTTCTTAGCGTCCGCCAGGGCCTGGCTCAGCGCCGGGTTATTGCCGCCAGCTGGGTTGGTGCCGGTAGCCGGGGTGGTGGCCGTCGACGCCGTCGGGCTAGACGCCGTCGGGCTGGCAGAGGCGCTCGGAGCCGCAGAGGCCCCAGGCGAGGCAGCGGGCTGCTTATTGGTGTTATTAGCGGCGCCATTATCACCGTTTACGATCTGCTCACCGGTCTTAGCGCCGGAGTCTCCCCCGAACACCTGATCCAGAGCACCGTTAAGGGTGTCAGCAAAGCCAACCTTTTCACCAAAGAGCACCAGCACCTTACGCAGCAGCGGATATTGCGTGCCCGAGGAGGACTGCACATAAACCGGTTGTACGTATAGCAGGCCGCCACCTACCGGCAGCGTCAGCAAGTTACCGCGCAATACCTGCGAGGACTGCTGGGCCAGCAAGTTCAAGGTTTGCGACACGTTAGCGTCAGAGGAGAACTTGTTTTGTACCTGGCCAGGTCCCGACACATTCGATGAACGTGGCAGTTCCAGCAACCTGATCTTGCCGTAGTTGGGGTTACGCACCCCGGCTTTACCGCTGGAGGTTTCTGAATCCACCGCAATAAATCCGGTCAGCACGTTACGGTCAGTGGTACCGCCAATGATGTAGACGCTGGAGAGGGAGAAGGAAGCCTTTTCCTGCCCGGGCATCTTCAAGGTCAGGTAGTAGGGAGCCTGCGCCCCGGCGTCGCGGCGAGTGGGGTCGTCAGGAACCTTCCAGAAGTCACCACCAGAGTAGAACTCGTCAGCGCTACGCACGTGGTAGCGGGCCATAACCGTGCGCTGCAGCTTGAACAGGTCTTCTGGGTAGCGCATGTGGGCCATCAGGTCCGCGCTCATCTTGCTCATGGGCGTAACCGAACCCGGGAACACCTTGCCCCAAGCCTTAACAATGGGGTCTTTTTGATCCCACTCATACAGGGTCACTGAGCCGTCATAGGCGTCCACCACGGCCTTAACCGAGTTACGCACATAGTTGGCCTTGTCAGTGTCGGCCCCCACCAGCGAGGAGGAGCCAGAGCGGGCGTCAGCAGTGGCATCCTTAAGGGACTCGTGAGCAGCGTAAGGGTAGTTATTGGAGGTGGTGTAACCATCCAAAATCCACACTACGCGCTTGGGGGTCTTGGGGTCGCCGTCGGTGTCAACTACCGCTGGGTAGGGGTGAGCGTCCAGGGTGAGCCAGGGGGCCACCTTCTGTACGCGAGCGGCAGGGTCACGCACGTAAAGAATCTGGGACTTGGCACCAACTTCCTTAGAGAACAAAATGTTCATCTCACGGAATTTGACGGCGTACATGAACTTGTTGAAGGGGTTACCCACATTTGGGCCACCATTACCGGTGAAAGTGGTGTTTACCTGACCGGCTTTAGTGGAGTCGTCAGGATAGTCCAGTTCACGCTTGGCATTGCCGGTGCCGCCCACAATGGAGTAGTCGGGAGACTGCTGGCCAAAGTAAATGCGCGGCTCGTAAACCCCCAGGTCACCGCTGGAGGGAATACCTCCCTCCCAGAAGGAGGGGTACCCGCCGCTGGCTACGGTATTGCCGTAGGCAGTGACGACGCCGTAGCCGTGGGTGTAGACGGTGTGGTCATTAACCCAGGTGTGCTGGTCCCCGCTAAGACCGGCCAGGTTCAGTTCACGCACCGCAATAACCGTGTCGCGGCTAGTGCCCGAGACCTGGTAGCGGTCAACGTTTAGCTGCGAAGAGAAGTTGTAGTACTGGCGGTTTTGCTGCAACTGGCGGAAAGTGGGGGTAACCAGGCTGGGATCAAGCAAACGGATCGAAGCGGTAGATTCGGCGTCGGCCTTAAGCTGGCCGGCGCTGGCATCAGTCTTGGCGTTATAGGCAGTAATTTCGGTCTTATCTAGGCCATACGCAGCCAAGGTGGCGTCAATATTGCGTTGAATATATGGCGCCTCGCTACGCTGAGCGTTAGGGTCAACCACAAACTTTTGCACTACCGCCGGATACACCGAGCCGATCACCAGTGAAGAAACCACCATAACCACCACGCCAGTGATCGGCAGTTTCCAGGATTTCATCCAAATTGAGGCAATAAACAGCACTGCAATTACCACGCTAATAGCTGCCAAAATGGTTTTAGCTGGAATATTGGCGTGCACATCAGTGTAGGTGGCGCCGTCGAAACGGCCACTTGCATCAAAAAGTAAACTGTAGCGTTGCAACCAGAAATTAACGGCCTGAGTTAGGCAGTAGATAGCCGCAAAAATAGTTAGCTGCACGCGCGCTGCACGGGTGATCTTAAAACGTGGCGCTAAAGTAATTCCGCCGTAAAGGTAGTGTGTGCCCAGGCTGAAAATAGCGGCGGTAATCGTAATTGAAACCAGTAATCTAATCAGCGTACGCAGCAGCGGCAAAATAAAGATATAGAAGGATACATCCAGGCCCCACTGCGGGTCTTTAACCCCGAAAGCTGAGGAGTTAAAAGCCAGCAGGATTTCGCGCCAATGCGGCATGGCTTGGGTAAAGCCCACAAACAAGCCCACACCCAGGGGTACCAGCCAGGTTAGGGTGCGGCGCATCGGTTCAATGGCCTTCTGGTAGACCTCCATGCCACGGTCGTCGGGGTCGGGCACGTGCAGGGGCCGGGCGCGGTAGGCAAAACGCATCGACAGCCACACTGCCAGGGCTGTTAGTAGCCCCGTGGTCAGGGCCATCAGCGCAGAGGCGATCCACTGGGTCCACAGCACGCGCGCAAAGCCAAGCTGGTTGAACCACAAAATGTCGGTCCACACTTGGGAAAACCCGGTAACCGCAATGGCTGCGATAAACAGGATCGAGATAGTTATAGGCAAAGCACCCGTGCGTTTGCGTGTAGGGGTTGAGGATGGCTTGCCCTTTTTGGGCCGGCTTTGACCCTCCCGGCCAGATTCACTCACCTTGTGTCTCCTTCGTGTTTGGGTTCACTAAGACTAATGGTTACATATGAGCCGCTTAAGTTGTTAGCGGCCTCGCTTTAGGCGTGCGTGGGGCTTAAAGGATGTAAGAATTTACCTATGACTAGCAACGAAAGTCCTTCAGCAGCTCATTTTGCCCTTGCCCGCGCAGTTGTGGAGCTCGAAGAGCATGTCAGCACGCGCGGCTGGGATGGGCCTACCAGTGTATTTGCGCTGGTGCGTACCGCCGACGCACTGGCTAATGACCCTTCCCTGGCCCAGCTGCTGCCCGCCCAGGTGGTGCAAGATGCCCAGCAAGACCCCCAGTTATTGATGAGCATTGAGCAAGATGGCTTGCCTGAGGCCGTTGATTTGGAGGATCTGCTGGGCCAGTTGGCTTGGCCGGCTGAGGTGGATGGGGCGGCGCTAAGTGTTGAGCGCTCGGTTTTGCCCCCGCAGGCTGAGCAGGCTGCTGGCGCCATTAGCGACGACGACGAACGCCTGGCTTTCCTAGCCAGCCACCCTGAGCGTGAGGATGTGCGCATGGTGGTGGGCGTGCTGCGCGGGGGCGAGTCTTGGTGTGCTTTGCGTATGCGTTCGCACGATGAGGCCACCCAGGTAGTTCAGGGCAGCGACCTAGTACCGGGACTGGTTGCCGCCCTGAAAGCTACTTTGGTTTAGTTTTGCCGCCCGCTGGACTGGCCGGCCCTGCTGACCGGGCGCGTGGGCTGCCAGGCTCAGTTGTTAGAGCCGCCCTGGGAGCCGGACTCGTCGTCCTTATCAGAGTTGGCGGCGTCACCCTGATAACCCAAGGTGCCGTCAAGCAAACTAGCCAGATCGGCGTCGATATCCGCTTCCATCTGGGCCTGAGCTGCACGCATAGCCAGGAACTGCTCGGGCTTGTCTAGCTCGTCAGCGCGCGGGGTCAGGTCCGGGTGGGCCCACAGTGCGTCACGCTCGCTTACCCCCACCTCGGCGCCAATACGCTGCCACAGCTGGGAGGCTTCGCGGGCGCGGCGCGGGCTGATTTCCAGCCCCATCAGCTCGTGCAGTACCTTCTGGGAGCCGCCGCTAATACGACGACGGCGCATCATTTCCTGCAAGGCCACCGTGTGCGGCAGCTGGGCTACACAGGCCTGGAAGGTGACGGTCTCTACCCAGCCCTCAATGACTGCCAGCAAAGTTTGCAGCTTTTCTAGGGCCGCCACCTGCGCTGGGGAGGCGGTGGTGAACATGTCTGAGGCGTTTAGTGCGCCCTGCACAGCCTGGGGGTCGGTGGGGTCAATGCCGCTAACAGCCTCTTCAATACCTGCCGTGTCAACGGAAATTTCGCGGCTATAGGTTTCTACCGCGCCCAGCACGGCTCCACGCAGCCAGGGCACGCGCGCATAGAGGCGCTCAGTGGCGGCTTCACGCACCGCCAGATACATGCGCACCTCATCTTCAGGCACGTCCAAATCCTTAGCAAACTCAGCCACGCCGGCAGGCAAGATGGCGGCGTCGGCACTAGCTAGCAGCGGCAAGCCCATGTCAGCAGCGGAGATAGCACCCTTAGCTACCTGGCCCACGGCGTAACCCACCTGCATGGCGCAGGCAGCTTTAGACATATTGCCTACCAGGGAGCTAATGGCATCAATCTGCTCGCTCATGCCCGACATTTCTTCAGGCAGGTCAGCGATCTGGGCGCGCATGGCGGCGCTTAACGCATTGGTGATGGCCTTGGCTACCGGCTCACATACGCGTTGCCAGCCCGGCCAGGTGGCCTCAATCCACTTGTCACGGCTCCAGGCTTCGCGTTTACCTGCCGCAGGAGCAAAGTCGGTGACACTATCTAGCCACAGGTCAGCTACGGTTAGGGCTTGGCGTACCTGTTCAGCCTGGGCGGCGGTAATGACTGCTTCGCTTTCTAGCTGGCGCTTGGCTACATTTTTGCCAGATTCCCAGTTAACCTCGCCGTCGGAGGTGCCTGAGAACATCATCTGCATAAAACCAGCCATTTGGGCTTGGGCTGCAGCCATCTGTTCGGGCGAGAACTGCTGGCCAAGCTGGGAGAAGTCGATGCCGGTGACGCCACTGTCTTTCATCGACTGGGCTAGTTCACGCGCGCCCGCCTCCCCCAGCATGGGGGTAAACATGGCCACGAGCTGTTCAAACTCTTTGTCGTCCATGGTGGGCCTTTCGTACGTAGTTCGTTACATGCTCTACAATAGCGCCCCAAAAACAAAGTTGCGTTAGCTAGACTCAACTTTGTTGATAATTGTGGCTGTAAGCGAATATGTCTATGTGGTGGCGATAACTCACAAGCACATAGTTGCAATGAGACACTAAGTAAGTGAGTCACGATTCCAACCCCACCTCCCCCACCCCGCCCACTTCTAGCTCTCAAACTGCCGTAGACCCCCAGGTGCAGGCAGAGCTTGAAAAAGAGGTACAGGCAGGTATTGACAACCAGCTGCGCCGCGAGCGCAAGCGTCGCCTGATTGCGCTTTGCTCGGTGCTGAGCGTGCTGATTTTAGTTGGGTTGCTTGGCTTTTTGCCGACCACTGACTACGTTGTTGAGTCTCCTGGGCCCGCCGTGAATGTTAACGGCAAGCTTGAGGGTAAAGATGTAATTTCGGTCAAAAACACCAATATCCCAACCACTCCCCTAGCTATGACTACCGTGAGCGTGAAGGGCTGCGACGATAAGGGAATTAGCTACTGGCAGCTAATTAAGTCGAAACTGACCAGCTCTGACGCCGTCGTCAACCGCGATAACGTGTGCCCTAAGAACATTAGCGAAAAAACTGTATCCCAGATGAATGCGGCTCAGATGACCGGTTCGCAAGATAGCGCAGTGGTGGCCGCCTGGCAGCTGACCAAACCGGACGCTAAATTTACTTTGACTGTTGAGCAGGCAGTGACCGACGGCGCTAAGCAGGCTTTCAAGAAGGGCGACAAGCTAGTTTCTATTGTGGACGCCGATTCGAAGAGTGTGCAGATCACTAGCTATAAGCAGCTGCGTGAAGTGCTTGAGAAGCTAACTCCAGGCAAGCCCATTAAGCTCACTGTTGAGCGAGGCTCAGCCACCCAGGAAGTAAGCGTGGTTGGCGCTAAGCCTGAGGATTCTAGCCGTAAGGGTGCCATGCTGGGCATTACTTTGAATGTCAACCCGCCTGCCGGCCATGAGGTTACTTATGCGGTTGAACGTATTGGTGGCCCTAGCGCTGGCATGATTTTCGCTTTGGATATTGCTCAGCGCCTGGAGGGCAAGAACTATGCGGGCACTACTCCCGTGGCCGGCACGGGCACTATTGATTTAAGTGGCAATGTGGGTGCCATTGGTGGCATTAAGCAAAAGATGCTGGGCGCCAGGGATGAAGGCTACAAGGTGTTCTTGGCTCCGGTTGGTAACTGCGCCGATGTGGTAGGCAATGAGCCTAAGGGGATGACGGTGATCCCGGTTTCTACCTTGAGCGAGGCGCGCGCGGCTATGCAGCGCGTGGCCGCCGGTCAAGCTCCGGCCACCACTTGCAAGGCGATCCTACAGAAGCAGAAGTAAGCCAGCACAGAAGCAAGTTATCCACAAGATAGTATTAAATATTGCCAAACATCATAGCTGACTATCAAACTTAAGTTTAAGTAGATAGGAGGGCTAGGATGTCTAGCAATACTTACATGCGGCTGCTGTGGCGCGGTGACGGCTACAGCCAGTTACCCCAGGGCCAGCGCATAGAGGTTAGCTGCTATAAGGAACACAAGTTTTTGCAGGCACTTTTGCAGCTCTACCAGAGCCGAGGCATTGCCTTAGAGCAGGATGAACCGCCAGATTTGGAGGCTGAAGTTAAGCAGTTGGGGCGCTCTTTACAGCTGCCGCTGGGGCGCTGCTGGAAGCTAAGCCATGAGCTGCGTTGGGCGCTGCGCGCAGCTCAGTCAGCTCCCTCTGCCCGCAGCTCAGCTCCCTCTGCCAGCGGCTCAGCTTCCCCTGCCCGCAGCTTTGCCGCTGAGCCTACCTTCCATATTTTTGACTACGCCCACAGGCAGGGCGCCTTAGCCAGCCAGCTTGAGCAGGCCTTAATGCAGCACGGTTTTAGCCCCAGCCCACCTGATCGGCGCTGCCAGTTGCTAGTGCCGCTAGGCTCCCAGGTGTTACCTCCGCGTCTAAACAGCTATTTTTTGCAGCAAAACTTTAATTTTTTGCCGGTTTTAGCGCGCGACGGCGGCTGGCTGATCGGCCCGCTTACCGTGCCGGGCTTAAGTCAATGCTCCACCTGTTTGGATCTTTACCTTAGCGAGGCCGATCCGGCTTGGCCCACGCTAGCCACCCAGCTGCTGTGCCAGCCAGTTGCAGCTAGCAGCCAGAGCGTGGCCACGCACTGCATAAATATTGTGGTGCAGGTGGCGGCTAGTTTCTTTAGCGGTAGCGGGCATTGGCTGGGGCGCTACCTGGAATTTAGCCAGACCGATCTGGTTGGCTCCACCCAAGTGCTTAGCCCCCACCCCGAGTGCGGCTGTGGCGGCCTGCAATTGCTAGAGCCCATTCGCCCAGTCACCGCAGAGGCGCTGACAGCCCCCAAGACACTTCAAGCCCCACAAACGCTGGAAACCGCCAAGACGCTGGAAGCCCCTGACGCCGTCGCCGCTTAAAACCAAACTAGCTACTAGAGTGCTCACGCACCAGCGCCAAAACCTGGGCCCCATAGGTTTCCAGGCGGCGCTTACCCACCCCACGAATAAGCAGCAGCTGCTTTAACGTCTTGGGTTTAACCACCGCAATTGAGCGCAAAGTCTCATCCGCAAACACCGTGTAGGCTGGGCGGCTGTACTCGTCAGCCAACTGCTTACGCCAAAGCTTCAAGGCCTCAAACAAGGCCACAGTTTCCGCATCCTGCTCGGCGGCAAACAGCTCACTAGTGCGCTTATTAGCCTGCCGCTTAGAGACGCTACGCTCAGCTTTCGCCTCCTGGGGCCAAATCCCTTCCAGGAAACGCGAATATTTACGGCTCCCCTTACCGCCCGCCGAACGTGAGCGGGCATAAGAAATATGTAGATGCTTGCGGGCACGCGTAACGCCCACATACAGCAGACGCTTTTCTTCCTCAATCTCCGCCTCAGTGGTTGACAGCGAAATCGGCATTAGCCCCTCGCTGACCCCCACCAAAAACACCGCGTCCCACTCCAAACCTTTAGCGGCGTGCAGCGATGAAAGCGTCACCCCAGCCACCGTGGGGGCGTTTTGCGTGGCAGCACGCTCAGCCAGCTCAGACACAAAATCAGCCAAGCTCGCCCCACGCGCCTTATAAATCTCGTCAGCCAACTTCACCAGGGCGTTTAGCGACTCCCAGCGTTCACGCACCGCCCCACGTGAGGCGATAGGCTCACGCGTCCAGCCTTCACGGCCCAGCACTTCACGCACCGCTTCAGGCATATCCAGACGGTCACCATTAGCCTCACGCAGCGCCGCCCGCAGCACAATCATGGCGCGTTTGACTTCTTCACGGGCAAAGAACTTCTCCCCACCGCGCACCAGGTAGCCAATTTGGGCGTCAGCCAAGGCCTGCTCAAAAGCTTCCGACTGAGAGTTAGTGCGGTACAAAATCGCGATCTGGCTGATACTGACGCCAGAGTCAATCAGGCGGCGGATAGCGCCAGCCACAGCGTTAGCCTCGGCGACGTCGTCGTCATAAGCCATATAGGTAACCGGCGGACCAGCGGGCTGCTGCGCCACCAACTCCACCGCCCCGGGCGGCAACTGACCCAGGCGCCCACCCCTGCGGCCGGCCAAAACCGTGTTAGCTAAGCTCACCACCTGCGGCGTAGAGCGGTAGTCGCGCACCAAGCGCACAGTTTTAGCTCCCTCATAGCGCTGGTTGAAATGGGTCAAAAAGTAGGGAGTGGCGCCGGTGAAAGAGTAAATGGTCTGGGAAACGTCGCCCACCACGCATAATTGACGACGGCGCGGCCCCAGCCACAAATCCAGCAGGCGCTGCTGCAACGGGGACACGTCCTGATACTCATCAACCACAAAATGGCGGTACTGCTGGCGGATACGCATGGCGATATCCTCACGGTCCCGCAAAATCCCCACCATCAGCAGCAACACATCTTCAAAGTCGATAGTGCGCCGGTCAGCTTTAACCTCTTCATAAGTTTGCAGCAGTCTAGAGACAGTTTCTGGCTCCAACCCCGCTACCTGCTCACGGCCCAGCTCAGCGGCCTTTTCCAGATATTGCTCTGGGGAAGTCATAGTGACCTTGGCCCACTCCACCTCAGCAGCCAAGTCACGCACCGAGTCTTTATTAACCTGCAAGCCCAGCGTCCGCGCTGCCACGCCCACCAGCGGGGCCTTATGCTCCTGGATCGGCGGGCACACTCCCCCAATGGCGTTAGGCCAAAAATAGGTCAGCTGCCGCAGCGCGGCGGCGTGAAAAGTACGCGCCTGCACCCCCGGCACCCCCAAATTAGCTAGCCGCGAGCGCATCTCCCCCGCCGCGCGGGCGGTGAAGGTCAACGCCAATACCTGGCTGGGCTGATAAACCCCCTGAGCCACCCCGTTAGCGATGCGATAAGTAATGGCTCGGGTTTTACCCGTACCGGCACCCGCCAACACGCATAGTGGCCCCGAAAGCTGCTCAGCTACCTGGCGTTGATCGTTATCAAGGGCTTGCAGTAGCTGCTCGCTAGTGGGAGGCGTTGAGGTCATATAGCTACTTTAATGGCTCCCTGGCTGCGCCTTAGCGTGACCGGTATGCTTGGGCGTTCCCGGCATGCTTGGGCCGCTCGCTCTACGGGCGCATCTAGGGCTCAGCGCGGCTAATGCACCGGCGGGGCAATGCGCATCTAGGGCTCAGCGCGGCTGGGGTATCTCGCGCCCGTACCAAGCACGCACCAAAGCGTGACCGCTGGAGGCCCGCCCGGGCACAATCACCTTGCCCGCAAGCACCAGCTGGGTGAACTCCTCACGGCTAACCCAAAAAGCGTGGCCTACCTCTTGCATATCAGCCTTGGGTTCTTGCTGGCCGCCAGCGCGGGCGGTGAAAGCAAACATTAGTGAACGCGGAAATGGCCACGGCTGGCTGGAGCAGTAGCTAGCCTGGCTGATCTTGATACCGGTTTCTTCTAAAGCTTCACGCCCCACCGCAGCCTCTAAAGACTCTCCAGCCTCCACAAACCCGGCCACCACCGAGTAGCGCCCCGGCTGCCAGGTGGCGCCGTGAATTAGCAGTAGTCGCTCGGTGTCGTCGGTGATTGCCACAATAATTGCCGGATCGGTACGCGGATAGGTGATATGGGCGCAGGCGCTACAGTGTTTCTCCCAGCCCGCGCAGGCAAGCTTTAAGCTGGCGCCGCAGCGCTCGCAGAATTTAGTGTTTTTGTCCCAAGTTGCTAGGGCCACGGCTGCCGCCGCCAGTTCGCCCTGGTAGGGCTCTAGCATTCCGGCCACTGCCCGTAGCGGCGCAAAGCAGTGCTGCCAGTTCTCTTCTAGCTGCTGGCCGAGAGCTTGCTGGCCAGGAACCTGCCCAGCAGCCTGCCCAGCAGCCTGCCCGGCAGCGTGCTCAGGAACTTGCGCGACGGCGGCCTGGCACCCTGCGCTAGGCTGCCCGGCAGCTCGCTTGGGAACCTGCTGTCCCAGGGCTTCAACGCGCAGAGCCAAGTAGCTTTTTTCACCATATTTACCCAGGTAGTAAGGCTCTTGGGGGCTAAAGGGCAGTTGCGCCACCTGGGCGTGGCTTAGCTCAAGTAACTGCTCGGCTTCCATATGGGCCAGATCGGGTGGGGTTAACCCGCCGTGAGGGGCTTGGCCATAGACATGGTCCGATTTAATGGCCACCTCCCCGCGCGCAGTAACCAGGATGTAGCTGGTGTTGGGCGAATTTTTAAGCAAGTGCAGGTAGTTGGCGTCATTGCGCCTGGCGGCGTCTCTATCAAACTGGCCGCTAGCCATAGGCAAATCCATGCTTTCAACTATAGGCCGCCTGTATTTTCTAAACTAAAGCTATGAGCTTGGCCTATCTAGATCACGCAGCCACCAGTCCGGTCCGACCCGAAGTGGCTGAGGCTTACGCTAAAGACTTAGTTGATTTTTCTGGCCTGGGTACTAACCCTGCTTCCACCCACAGCAGCGGCCGGCGCGCTGCCGGGGCCCTGTTTGAGGCCCGCGAGCGAGTAGCTGCCCTGCTTGGAGCCAGTGCCCATGAGGTTATTTTCACCAGTGGCGGCTCTGAAGCTGATGCCCTGGCGGTTAGCGGTTTTGCTTTCGACGCCGCCCAGCGCGGCCAGGGGTGCGCCCTGCTGGTTAGCGCCGTGGAGCACCCGGCGGTGCTTGACTCAGCCCAGCGCGCCCAAAATTTTGGCTCCACTACTCGCCTGTTGGCGGTTGATGCCCAGGGCCAGGTGGATTTGGAGGCTTTAGCGCAAACGCTGCAGCAGGTAAGCGTGGATGATGCCCTACTGGTAAGTGTCATGCTGGCCAATAATGAAACTGGCGTGATTGAGCCGCTAAACGAGATTGCCCAGCTGCTTGCCTCCCAGGCCGCCCACCGCGCTGAGGTTATTGAGCAGCGCGCCGCGAATGGGGGCCGAGCCAAGCGCGTGGGTAGCGCGGCAGTGGCGGCGCTTAGCCCCCAAAACCGGCCCTGGCTGCACACTGACGCTACCGCCGCCGTCGGCAAAATGCGGGTGGATATGGGCCAGCTGCAAGTTGACGCCCTGAGCCTGTCTGGCCACAAGCTGGGAGCCCCGGTAGGGATTGGGGCGCTGGTAGCCAACCGCTCTATGCCGCTGAAAAGCCCTTATGGGGGCGGCGGCCAGGAGCGGGGGTTGCGTTCGGGTACGCAGGATGTGCCCGGGGCGCGAGCTTTGGCTTTAGCCATGGAATTAGCTGAAGCTGAACGTGAAGCTAAAACTGCCCAGTGGCATCTGTGGCAGCAGCAGTTGCTCGATTGCGCGCGCGCAGCAGGAGGCACGGTTTCTGCTGGGCAAGCCCCCACGATTACTTCCACCGCACATGCCTGGTTTAGCAGGGTTGATAGTGAAGCGGTGCTGATGACTTTGGATATGGCGCAGGTGGCGGCCTCTGCTGGTTCGGCCTGCCATGCGGGCGTGGCCGGGGCCTCTCACGTTTTGGAGGCTATGGGGGTTGACGACGACGCCGCTAGCTGTGGCCTGCGTTTCTCCTTTGGCTGGTCTACTACCCAGGCGCAAATTGACGCCGCAGCGGCTGCTTTGGGCGGCGCTATTGAGGTTGGTAGACGGGCTTGGGCCACGAAAAACAGGTCGAAACTAAATTACCTTTAGGCTTTTCACACCATTGTCTGTAACACTTGTTACATGAGCGCCTATGATCCTAGACAGCGCCGCGAGCCAGCCGCGCCTGAGAATTCCCAGCAAAACGGCTATTTCTCTGCCCAGGATGCCCCTGCCCAGGGGCCTAGTGCAGCCTTTCAGGTTCATTATGACGGCGCTCGCGAGCAGCCCACCACGGCTTTTAGCGCTTCTGGTCAGGCCTCCTATGACTATGTAGAACTAGATCCGGTTGTTTACCAAGCCACCCAGGCCATGCCCCCGGTTGGTTCACAGCCTGCCTCTGGCGGCGCTCACGCCGCCCCGCCGGCCACCCAAACCATGGACCCGATTGACGCGTTCACGCCAGAACCTACCCAGGCCATGCCGCCAGTTATTCAGCCCAAGGGCGCGGGCCAAGATCTGCCTTATGCCACCCAGGCTATGCCGCCAGTTGGTTCACAGCCCACCGGCAGTGCTCACGCCGCCCCGGCCACACGAGCTATGCCTGCGGCCACCCAGGCTATGCCTGCGGCCACCCAGGCTATGCCTCCAGTTGACGCTCAGGAAGCTTTACCGCCTTCAGTTTCCCCGCGCCGTGGCCGCGCAGCGGGAGCTGTAGGAGCTGGCGCGATGTCAGCAGGCGGAGCGGCTAGTGCTGCGCAGCGTCCACCAAGTGTGCCGCCAGCCAGAATTCCCCCAGGCAGTATTCCCCCAGGCAGCGTCCCCCCAAGTAGCATTCCCCCGGGCGGGCCACTTACTGATGATGAGCCCGCTGAGGATGAAGAGCCCACCAAGCGCAGCAAATTTATGCTGTGGTTCATTTTGGCGCTGCTTGCCTTCTTGGCGGTCTGTTTCGCTATTGCTTGGTCTGCTACCGGCAATTCTGTGCCCGAACCCACACCTAGCGCTCCGGCTGTGATTACTCCTTCGTTGGACAGCACGGCTACCCCTGCGCCAACTTCCACCACTAAGCCGCTGGGTAAGTCCTCGCCGTCGCCGACGCAGGAAAATAACAATAACAACAACAATAACAACCAGCCTGAGCAGCCTAGCCAGCCTGAATATACTCAGCCGCCGCAGCAGAATTACCCCTCTGCGCCGTCGCAGCCTAGTTACACTTCCCCTTCGCCTTATCCGAATGATCCGGGTAATGGTGATGACGACGACGATAACGATGACGACGATGGCGATAATTACATTGTGCCTGGACCAGGTGACCCAAATAACTCAAATAGCTAACAAATATTACTGTTTGACCTAATAAACCCCCGCTTCCAGGTTATTCTCAGACTACTTCCAGTCAAATTTGTTATTAATTTATTGGCTGGTTTAGTCCAGCCGCGCTCCCCAGCTCAAAAATTCGGCGGTAGCGCACATGTAAGAACAGGAGGTGTAGAAATTGAATATACGATTCGTACCATTTAGTCAGTGGGATCGAGACGTTAAAACCAAGTTCTACACCTTAGTAATTGCCGCAGTTATGGTTGTGGCTTTGCTAACCGGTTTGAGCATGTGCGCGCCTGCCGCAAAATCTAAAGGTGGCACCCCTAAAGTTGCGGTAACCACTCACACCCCCACGCCAACAGCCAAACCCTTGGCGGCTGGGTTAGTTAAACCAAAGCCAAAGGACTCTCCCTTACCTGCGGCTACCGCAACCCCCACTGAAGAGCCCACCTTTGAGGCAGAGCCCACTCCCACCCCAGAACACAGCACTAGCGCCGCCCCAGAACCTACTGTTAGCGCCCCCACGCAAGCACCCGTTCAGCAGCAGCCAAATATAACTATCCCCACTTCTGCTCCTACTACTAGCACAGAGCAGCACCCTGTCACCCAGCCCACCACTGCCCAGTCCCCTGAAACTAAGGTGCGCCCGCGCCGTCCGCGTAACCTTGACCGCTCCAATGAGGCCTACTATCGCAGCTGCCGTGATGCTTACTACGCCGGGGTCACCCCTATCTATTGGGGACAGCCCGGTTACCGTCGCGGCTTAGACCCTAACGGTAATGGCATTGCCTGTGAAAGCTGGGGACGGCGCTAAGAGCAGCTAGAGTCAGCGCCGGGCTGCAGTTTCACCAATAGTCAGTGCCCAACGGCAGTTTTGATAGAGCGCTCACCACGCGCTGATTTCAATTGACGCTTAAACCTTTACTCCCCTAGAGTCTGGCTTTGCTGGTTTTGTGCCTACAGGGTGCAAACACCCCAATCTTTAGGAGGCAAGTATGCGTGTTTTGGCGGCACTTAGTGGTGGAGTAGATTCTGCGGTGGCCGCCGCACGCTGCGTGGAGGCTGGCTACGACGTCGTCGGCGTACATATGGCCCTTTCACGCAACCGCGCCCAATCACGCTCAGGTTCACGTGGCTGCTGTTCGATTGAAGACGCCTCCGACGCGCGCCGAGCCGCAGACGTGCTGGGTATCCCCTTCTATGTGTGGGACCTGTCGGAAGAGTTTGAGGCGCTAGTAATCGAAGATTTTCTCTCTGAATACCGCGCCGGGCGCACCCCCAATCCCTGTATTCGTTGCAATGAGCGGGTTAAGTTTGATGTTTTGCTAGAGCGCGCCATGACGCTGGGCTTTGACGCGGTAGCCACCGGCCATTACGCCCGCATTAGTGGCGGCGCTGCCAGTGGCAAGCCTGGAGACACCAGCCGGCTAGAGCTACGCCGAGCAGTAGACACCGTCAAGGACCAGTCTTATGTGCTGGCTGTTTCGGGCCGCCAAGCCCTTTCACGGGCGATTTTCCCGCTGGGAGATGTAGAAAACAAGGCTGCGGTGCGCGCTGAGGCTGCCCGGAGGGGCCTGCCGGTAGCTAGTAAGCCTGACTCTTACGATATTTGTTTTGTGGCCGACGGCGACACGCGTGGTTTCCTCCAGCGCAACCTGGGTGTACAAGAAGGCCAGATGGTTGACCCTGAAGGAAACGTGCTAGGCACCCACCAGGGCTACTACGGTTTCACTATTGGCCAGCGTAAAGGCTTGGGACTAGACCATCCGGCTGCCGATGGGCGCCCGCGCTACGTTTTAGAAACCCGCCCCGCCACTAACCAGGTGGTGGTAGGCCCAGCCCAGCTGCTTAGCCGCACCACGGTCAGCGCCACTGACTTGATCACTTTGGTTGATGACGCTGATTGGGACCACGTGAGCTTGCAGCTGCGCGCCCACGGGCGGGCTGTGCCCGCGCAGGTAAAGCTCGACACCCAGGCCGCCACCTTGGAAGCCCAGCTGCAAGAGCCGGTGCGCGGCATTGCGGCAGGCCAGTCGCTAGTGGTTTACGACGGCGAGCGCGTACTAGCCCAAGCCACCGTGGCCTAGAACAAGCCAGCGCGCCTAGAAAGCGTCCCACCAACTGCGCCAGCCATGCCGAGCTGGCCATGCCGAGCTGGCCAGAACCAAAGTAGCTGGCGCTTGGCCCCACAGGGCCAACCAACCACCCGCGCAGGCGCTAATGCACAAACAAAGCGTTGGCCCCGGTTAGTAACTAACCGGGGCCAAGGTTTTTAGCTAACAGGCCAGTCAGCGGGTCTTGGCTAGTTCCTCAATCAGCTGAGGTACCACCGTGGACACGTCGCCTACCACACCAAAGTCTGCCATCTCAAAGATGGGGGCCTCAGAATCGTCACAGATGGCCACAATAGTGCCGGCGCCCTGGATACCACTGGTGTGGTGCACAGCTCCAGACACACCCAGGCCAATGTATAGGCGCGGGGCAATAGTTTCACCGGTCTGGCCTACCTGCGCTGAGCGCTCAATCCAGCCCTCGTCGCAGGCCACGCGAGTGGCGCCTACAGCCCCGTTAAGCAGCTGCGCAAGCGAACGGACCAGGTCAAAGTCGCCGTCGACACCGCGACCGCCAACCACCACAGTGCGGGCCTGAGCCAGCTGCGGGCCGGCAGCAGCCTCATCTTCGGTGTGGCTAACTACCTCAACGCGCTTAGCGGCCTGGCTTACGCTCACCGCCAGGGTCTCAACCTGGGCCGCAGCCCCACCACAGGGCTCAGCCTCTACCGCGCCGGCGCGCAGGCACACCAGCGGCGGGTTGGCGCCAGAGTCAGCGCGCAGGTCAAAAGTGGTGTTCCAAGAACCCGAAAGCACCAGTTTGGAGGCGCGCACATGCTGGTCAACAACCTCCAGGCAGGCGGCGTCAGCGATGCAGGCGCTAGCTAGCTTAACGGCGGCGCGACCAGCAATTTCCTTGGCGCGGTGGTCGCTGCCCAGCAAAATCAAGGCGGGTTTAACCTCGTGGGCGGCAGCAATTACTGCGTCAGCCCCGGCGGCAGAAACCAGCTCGTCAGCCCCGGCGTAATCAGCCACCAGCACGCGGGCAGCCCCATAGTTCCCCCAAGCGGCGGCGTCGACCTTACCCGAAACCACGGCCACCACAGCTGCGCTGGTCAGCGAGCGGGCGGCAGTTAGTAGTTCAACGGCAGCAGCACTGGGGGCGCCGTCACTTAGCCCACCAGCCACCAAAATCGTAGCGTCTAACATATTGCCTTCTCCCCTCACACCAGCTTGTTTTCCACTAGCCAGGTAGCTAGCTGCTTACCGGCTTCACCGGCGTCGGTAACGATTACGCCACCACTGCGGGCCGGACGAGCCTGCGCGTCAACCATTTCAATGACGCCGGGGGCCGGCTCGATACCTAAATCGCTAAGCTCCCAAGTATCCAGCGGCTTCTTCTTAGCCGCACGCATAGCCGCAAAGTTGGGGTAACGCGGGTCATTAGCCTGGTCAGTTACAGACACCAGGGCCGGCAGCTGCGCACGTAAAACTTCGTGCACGGTACCCAAGTTGCGCTGCACGTTTACCACATCGCCCTCAACCTCAAGGCTGTGGGCCATGGTCAAAGCCGGCAGATCCAAAGCGCTAGCCAAGGCACCAGGCAGCATGGCGCTCATCGAGTCCAGCGAGGCCATACCGGTAATAACCAGGTCAACCTCACCAATTTTTTCAATCGCTGCAGCCAATACCCGGGCGGTAGCGACCACGTCGGAGCCAGCTAACGCCTCATCGCTAACCAAAACGGCACTATCTGCCCCCATTTGCAGGGCACGACGCAAACCTTCTTCAGCGTCTTGCGGGCCCATAGAAAGCGCCACGACCTCGCCGTCGTGCTCTTCTACTAAGGACACTGCTGCCTCAACAGCATTTTCATCTAGTTCGTTTAGAACATCGTCCTCGCCGCGCACTAGGCGCTCGTCTTCAAGGCGACGTTCGGATTGCACATCCGGTACGTGCTTCACGCAGACCACAATTTTCATAGCAAATAGACTGCCACAGGCCCGCCAGCAACACCATGTTAGGCAAGCCTCATGCTTAACGTTTCACAATTGGCTTGATTAGCCCAGCGCACAAGTACATGTGAGCTGCACCTGTAATCAGCACGTAATATTTATTTTGTCCCACACTGGTTCAAAATGAGAGACAATAATCCTGTGTGTCATATGCAAACCGATGAGGAAGTTCTACTGCCCGCCCCTCTAAGCGAACAGGCAGCATTAAACCCCTACGTTTTGGGCGCCACGCCTAATGATGACGGGGTCGATTTTGTAGTGAACGCCCCTGGTGCAAGTGCAGTTGATCTGTGCTTGATCGACGGCGAGGGTGCCAACCTGCGCGAACGCCGTATCGGTATGCATGACCACCTGACCGGCTCCTGGTCAGCCCACATTAGCGGCCTAGGTCCCGGCCAGCGCTACGGCTACCGCGTTTACGGGCCCTGGAACCCCAATGAGGGCTTGCGTTACAACCCTCGCAAGTTCCTCCTAGACCCCTACGCCAAGGCGCTAGCTACTAAAGCAGTCCTAGATGACTCCCTTTACGCCCACAAAGTAGACATCCATGGCCTACCCACCAGTGCCAACTGGGAGATTTCTGAGCTAGATTCCCTGCCCTACGCCGCCATTGGTGTAGTGACTGACCCCAATTACCAGCCGGTTGCTCCTTCACCGCGCATCAGCGCCGCTCAGCGTGTGATTTACGAAACCCACGTGGTGGGTCTAACCAAGCAGCTAGAAGCTATTCCTGAAGATCTGCGCGGCACCTACGCCGGTGTAGCCCACCCGGTGATGATTGAGTACCTAAAGAACCTGGGTGTAACCACCATTGAGCTACTGCCTATCCACGCCAAGTTCGACGAACCCTGGCTAACCCGCCGTGGCCTTAGCAACTACTGGGGTTACTCCACCTTGTCTTACTTTGCCCCTGAGCCCACCTACGCCACCAAGGCCGCCCAGGAAAGCGGCCCCCAGGCAGTGCTTAATGAAGTGCGTGCTATGGTCTGCGCCCTGCACGAGGCCGGGCTGGAAGTAGTTTTGGATGTGGTCTACAACCACACCGCTGAAGGCGGCTTTAATGGCCCCACCCTATCTCTGCGCGGCTTTGACGATCTGGGCTACTACCTGCACGATCCGGTAAACAAGCGCCAGTACCTGGATGTTACCGGCACCGGTAACACGGTAGACTTCCGTAACCGCCTAGCTATCCGCCTCACCCTAGACTCGCTGCGCTACTGGGTTAGCGAGATGGGCGTGGACGGTTTCCGTTTCGATCTAGCCGTAACCCTGGGCCGTCACGCCGGTGAGTGGCGCCGCGACCACCCGCTACTGGTGGCCATGACTACCGACCCGGTTTTGTGTTCCAAGCTGCTGATTGCTGAACCTTGGGATGTGGGCCCGGGCGGCTGGCGCACCGGCGAGTTCCCCACCCCATTCCTCGACTGGAACGACCGCTACCGTGGGGCTCTGCGTGAATTCTGGCTCAGTGACCCCAAGGAAATGAGTCACGGCAACAACGGCCATGATGCCCGTGAGCTAGCTACCCGCATTGCTGGTAGCGCAGACCTGTTCGCCTGGGGTGACACCGTGCACGGCCGCACCCCGCTAGCCAGTGTGAACTTCGTTACCGCCCATGATGGTTTCACCCTGCACGATCTAACCACTTACAACCACAAGAACAATGTTGCCAACGGCGAGGACAACCGTGACGGCACCTGGGATAACCGCTCTTGGAACCACCATGATTTTGATGGTGAAGCAGACCAGGTTCCTGGCGCTGAAATCGTCAACATGATGCGTTTGCGTAGCGCGCGTAACCTACTGGGCACCTTGTTCATCTCCTCTGGCACTCCCATGCTGCTAGGTGGTGACGAGTTTGGCCGCACCCAGGGTGGTAACAACAACGCCTACTGCCAAGATAACGAGATTTCCTGGTACGACTGGAACCTAAAGACTTGGCAAAAAGAACTCATTGCCACCACCAGCTACCTAATTAAGCTGCGTCAGCAGCACCCAGCGCTGCGTCGCTGCCAGTTCGCTACCGGTCAGGTTGCCCCTGGGGACGAGATTCCCGACCTGTCCTGGTACGACATCACCGGTAACCTCATGCGCCCTGAGCAGTGGCATGACAACTACACCCGTGTACTTTCCATGCTGCGTTCAGGTAAGCCCCTTGGTGACAGCGACGCCCTGATCCTGATTAACGGCACACTCAACCCGCATGAAATTAAGCTTCCTGCCGGGCGCGGCGACGACTACGAACTGGCTTGGTACTCGGTTTGGGACACCCCCCACGCTGATTACGCCCTGTTTGATGACGACGACGAAGACACCGACTCTGTGACCACCTCGCTGGCTCAGCCTGGCTCCATGATTGCTTTGTCGCCCCTGAGCATGCGTATCTACCTGACTAAGCCTAAGCGTCAGGCCCGTTACAATGGGGCTCATGACGCAGTCGACACAGCCAACTAAGGCAGAACAGGCGCTAGCCAACTCCACTGACGAGGCTTCTTTGCGGCGCACCCAGGCGCGCAGTGAAGAAATTGCCGCCCAGATCGGTGAGCATCCCGAATATTTCCGGATGCTCACCGGTGCTCGTCCTACCGGGCACCTACACCTAGGCCACTACTTTGGCACTATGCAGTCTTGGAAACAGCTCCAGGATGCCAATGTAGACACTTGGATTTTGGTTGCCGATTACCAGGTAATTACCGACCGCGACGGCGTAGGCCCGCTGCGTGAGCGGGTTTTATCACTGGTTGCTGACGCTTTGGCGGTGGGTGTGGACCCTGAACGTTCCACTATCTTCACCCACTCGGCCGTGCCGGCCCTAAACCAGCTAATGCTGCCCTTCCTATCTCTAGTTACCGAGTCTGAACTACACCGTAACCCCACCGTTAAGGCTGAGCTTGAGGCCACTGACGGGCGCGCCATGAGCGGGCTTATGCTCACCTACCCGGTGCACCAGGCCGCAGACATTTTGTTCTGCCAGGCCAATTTGGTGCCGGTAGGTAAAGACCAGCTGCCGCACCTGGAGCAGGCCCGTCTAATTGCTCAGCGTTTTGACAAGCGCTACGGGCGCGCTGACAAGAAGCACCCGGTGTTCCGCCGTCCTGAAGCCCTGCTAAGCGAGGCTCCCCTACTGCTGGGGCTGGACGGAGCCAAGATGAGCAAGTCTCGCGGCAACACCATTGAGATCCGTATGAGCGCTGATCAGACCGCCAAGCTGATTAAGAAAGCCAAGACTGACTCGCAGCGCACCATTACTTACGATCCCTCCGAGCGCCCCGAGGTTTCTAACCTGCTGATGCTGGCTTCACTGTGCAACGGCCGCGACCCGCGTGAGTTGGCTGAGGAAATTGGCGACGGCGGCGCAGGCAAGCTAAAAGCCCTGGTTACTGAGGCCGTTAACGACTACTTCGCCCCCATTCGTCAGCGCCGCCAGGAGCTGGCCGCCAACGAGGATTACCTACTGCAGGTGCTTCACGCCGGTAACGACAAGGCCAACCAGGTAGCCAGTGAGACATTAGACAATGTCCGTAAAGCCATGAAGATGGATTACTAAAGGTTAGTAAAAACCATCTACCGTCCCGACTTGGGGACTCCTCCCCGTGCTGAAAAGCTAAATCAGCACGGGGATTTTCTGTGGTTAGGGCAATTCGTGAACTAGGATGGCACCTAGGTTGCTTGGCAACTAAATGTAAACCCAATTTTAGGAATGCTATGCGTATTACTACGATACGGCGTCGCCTAACCGCTTTGACAGCGCTGCCTCTTGCTGCGGCGCTGCTGGCCCCCGTGGCCGCTGCGGCAGATGCTTCGTCAGCAAGTGACGCTGAGTTGGCTGCGGCTCTGCCTGCCTCCGCCGCCCAGTTCAAGACTGGTGAGAACACCTACCGTATTGGTGCCCCCAAGGCTGGGGGTAGCTCTACCGGAACTGTGCCCGCAGGTCTAGAGTCCTTCTACAGCCAGAAGATCGAATTCTCCAAGGCTAACTGTGAGGCCATGGGCAAGGAAGCTAGCCGCGCTGTGTGCGGTTACGCGATTGTGCCCGTGGACTACTCCAAGCCCAACGGCCCCACCATTGCCGTGGCAGTGGTGAAGGTACCCGCCAAGGGCACCAACGCCTCCCCGGTTTTCTTCAACCCCGGCGGCCCCGGCGGCTCGGGTGTGGACCTGGTACTGGCCTACCAGAACGATGCTGGTGCTATCGGCAAGCTCAACGAAACCCACGACCTGATTGGTTTCGACCCGCGTGGCGTGGGTGTTTCCCTACCTTTCGCCCAGTGTGAGACCAACGCTGAGCGTGACAAGGCCCGCGAGCTGCTCTACACCGGCACCCCTGAAGAGATCGCTAAGAAGCTGCGTGCCGGCACCGAGAACTCTGTCAACGGTTGCTTCAACAACACCGGACGCATCTTCGGTTTCGACGCTGATGGTCGTAAGGACCTGCTCTACCACCTGGGCACCTCCACCGCCGTGCGTGACATCGACACCCTGCGCTCTATCATGGGCGCCACCAAGCTGGACTACGTGGGTTACTCCTACGGCACCCGCCTGGGCTACGTCTACCTGCAGACCTTCCCGGCTAACGCTGGGCGCATCGTACTTGACGGTGTAGTTGACCCGCTTTCTAGCACCGCTCCTAAGAGTGGTCAGCGTGTCGACTCCTCCAAGATCACCGATGCACAGCTTGAGGCCGCTAACTCGGCTCTGCTGGGTCAGGCTAAGGGCTTCCAGGACAACTTCAACCAGTTCTCTGCCTGGTGTATGAAGCTGGACGCCTCCGGCCAGACCTGGGGTGACCTGATGCCGCGCCTGGTTAAGGGCTCTCGCTTTGAGACTGAGAAGGCCACCTGTGCTCTGGGTAAGGCTAAGTACCAGCCTCACGACGGCGACCTGGCCGACGACGACACCAACATCCCGGTGGCCACTCGCGCCTTCCAGAACATGATGCGTCCGCTGGCCACCAAGGCCATCCCGGCTGGTCGCGACGGTCGTACCCTGAACTTCGACCTGGCCCTGACCGGTATGCGTCAGGCCCTGTACGCCGAGTCCTACTGGCCCTACGCCGCTTTGGCCATGGAGCTGGTATCTGACTACAACAACGGTTCGCTGTTCATGTCTCTGGCTGACTCCTATGACGGCCGTAACCCTGACGGCACCTACGACCCCTCGCAGGCTGCCTTCACCGTTATTCGCTGTGCTGACTCGGCTAACCCCAACGGTTACGACCAGACCCTGTCTGACCGCCTGACCCAGATTTACCTCAAGTACTCCCCGTTCCAGGACCCGGGCGCCCCGGGCAACAAGGTCGGCTCCCCCGGCGCCTGTGACCTGTGGAAGTTCTCCGGTAACCTGCAGGCTGGTGGCGAGCTCAAGGGCCTGCCTAACACCTTGATCATCTCCACCACTCACGACCCGGCTACCCCCTACAAGAACGGCCCGGTCATGGCTGAGCTGGTGCACGGCACTCTGCTGAGCGTTGAGGGTGACTCCCACACCGCTTTCGGTAACAACGCTGAAAAGTACGCTTGTGTAAACGAGATCACCCTCAAGTACATCAATGAGGGTGTAGTACCTGCCGACGGCGACTACCCGAAGATCTGCTCGATCAAGTCCTACAGGCAGACGGTCAACCCGGACAACCCGGTCAACCCGGTTCCGACTCCTAACCCGACTCCGAACCCGACCGCTGCTCCTACCAGTGGCCCCACCAGCACCCCCACTGCTGTGCCGCTGCCGACCATGGCCCCCAGCGCCCTGCCTACCGCAGCTCCCACCACCGGCAAGACCGTTGTGGCCGCTCCCGGTAACGGCGGTAAGAAGCCGCTAGCTCACACTGGTGTTTCCAGCGTGGCAGTTGTGGCCTTCCTGCTGGCCAGCCTCGGTGGCGTAGCTGTGCTGCGTAGCCGTCGCAAGGAAGCCTGATCGGTAACCGATTAGCGTTACAAACGCTAACGCCGCAACCGGCTAATCACTAGATAGCTGGCTAATAACTAGATAACCGGCTGATCATTAGATAACTGGTTGATCATTGGTTTGGGCCTCAGCGCAAAAGCGCTGAGGCCCAAACTTAGCTATGCCGTTGCTTGCGCATATAGCTTGAACAGATGCCCCACTATCTTTTCCTCGTCCCCGTCGAAAAACACGGCATCAACGCTGAGCTGCGCCAGAAGGGGAAGATCGCCACGCTGGCCTGCGGTTACAACGGCTCCGTCGGAGTGCTCAAGGCGATGGGTGCCCTACGGATGGGGCTGGCCGAGCACGAACTCAAACCCAGCGTCGACGTCTGCCAGCTCATGACGACCCCACCCGACTGGGCAGCAGGGCTCCCACTCGACGCCGACGGCTACGAATGCGACTACTACCGCAAGGATTAGACGCGCCAAAGAGGCAACTCGCGCCAATTGTCAGGTGCGCCTATGCGAGAAAACGGCACGAATCGTAAACACGGTTGAACATCCTTGCATGATGAGCTGCGTAGTTGCGCAGAATATTCAAGGATTTCAGCCACGATTCGAGCTGAGGACCAGTTAGGTCGCAGGGTTGGGCAATCCGTTTGCGCACGATATTGGGCGACATGCCGTACAGGTATGACAGCATTCCCCAATCCATGATTTCGACGGCCGCCCAGATGGGTAGAGTCCCGCCATATTTTGATTTGTGGTGGGCGACGAAGTCCTCCTTTGACGCTTTCAATGCCGACTGGTACTTTCTCAGCCACACCTCATGCACGCTACGCCCGTCTTTGTTTCGCTGCCGTGCCCGGGCGTTCAAACGTTGAGGATCCAAATAGATCAGCGGGTCAAGGCGGCCCAGTTCGTGACCGAGCTTGGTTCGAATAGCCAATTCCACGCGATCAAGCTCTATGAACACGCTTACGAAAAACGAAGACCGGCCCTGGACTCCCACCGAGGCGGGCAGCGGAACCGGTCATGTTGACTACAAGGCTACCTGGTTGATGACGCCGAAGTAAGAGCACGGGGCACGGAGCCATCGGTAAGTTCACACACCAGGGTGCCCTCTGACCCATCCGGATTCGCCGGCCCTCGGGGGCATATGGGCGAGAGCCTTCCTCACACCGTGTCCGGTTTCGGTGCCTGCCGTGCCTGACAGGTGAGAGCCTGGCGCGTCACTGTAAGGGGGTCGTGAATCACTACCCCCTTGAGACGGCTGGTGATATCCAGCAGGTCAGGTTCATCAGCGAGGGCGACCTGTACCGGCTGATTGTCTCCTCTAAGCTGCCCGCCGCCGAGCAGTTCGAGGCGTGGGTGTTCGACGACGTCCTCCCGTCCATCCGCCGCCATGGTCGATAAGCTGGCTTTTAGCCCAAGCATCACGGTCATATACGTGGAACGTCTCAAAGTTGCAGGTAACCACAAAGCGTGGCTGTTCACAGCCTCGCCTTTCTCGTATCCTCGCCCAGTCCAGCGCTCAACGAAGTCGCGTATCTTCCTGTTGTCTGCCATAGTCAAAGGACCTCCCCGTTGGTGTACTCCTAAGTATCCTCCAGGCTACGAATACATAAAAACCGATCGGGTTAAAACGCCGCTGGAAACAAAAAAGCTCCCATGTTTCACATGAGAGCTAATTTATTACCGCAGTTTTAGACACTGCATTGGTGGACCCGGCGGGACTCGAACCCACGACCCTCTGGGTGTAAACCAGATACTCTAACCAACTGAGCTACAGGTCCTTGCGGGTATAAAGTTACCCTACCCGCTAGGGAGATTACAAATTATTTGCGACGTGAAGAAATTCGCACTCCGCTCCAGGCGTCACTTACTTGCCGTGCGCTGGTAGCGTGCATACCCGCATTGCCTGCCGCCTCTTCCACCACGATCGGTGAAACTGCGCCAGCACTGCGAGCCTTGGGGGTGAACACCCAAATTAGCCCTTCCCCATCCAAGTTAGCGGCGACGTCGACCAAAAGATCGGTGAGCTCATCTACGCCCCCGTCTTCCTCACGCCACCAAGCGATAGCGCCGTCGACAACATCTGCATAATCTTCGTCTACTAGTTGGTTGCCCAGCGCTTCCTCAAGCTGAGCCCTTAACGCCATGTCGGCGTCGTCGTCGAAGTAATATTCCTGAATGATTTGCCCGGCCTCGAAGCCCAGGCGGGTAGCGGCTGAAGTTGTGCCGTCGTGGTTAAGCGACATGGAATAAGCACACCCCAAAATCGCTGGCTTTGCAAGCTGTATGCGCGTTTTACCTGCATCTATTCAAATGTTTCTGACATATAAGCGAGCTCAGCCACACTTAGTATTGCCTGTATCTCCATTACCTTCCCCATCAGGAGCGTTAAAACATCCCCACCCAGCACACATGCAGTACTTCACACCACTATCTGGGACTTAATGCCCGATTTATTCGCTTTATCTAGGTCAAAAGTCGTAGATTAGTTAGGTACAGCGGGCTTAGCCCCACGGACTGACGCTCCGGCGCGCGCAGTCGACCACAACGACGCGAAGGGAATAACCGTGGCCCCAACGAATGAATCCACGCCGCTTATCGATGGCCTGTTAGCCAAGGTCACCGATAATGATCCACAGGAAACAGCTGAATGGAAGCAGTCTCTAGACGCGCTTATCGCCGAAAAGGGTCAAGCCCGAGCACGCTACATCCTGCTATCCATGCTGGCTGAAGCACGTCTAAAGAACGTAAACGTCCCCGGCCAGCTAACCACCCCTTACGTCAACACCATTGCTGTTGACGAAGAACCCTACTTCCCCGGCGATGAAGCCGCTGAACGCCAGTACCGTCGCTGGATCCGTTGGAACGCCGCCGTTATGGTTACCCGCGCCCAGCGTCCGGGTATCGGTGTGGGTGGACACATCTCCTCCTACGCTTCCGTAGCCACCTTGTACGAAGTAGGTCTCAACCACTTCTTCCGTGGCAAAGACCACCCCGGCGGCGGTGACCACATCTTCTTCCAGGGCCACGCCTCCCCCGGCCCTTACGCCCGCGCCTTCATTGAAGGCCGCCTAACCGAGGCTGACCTGGACGGTTTCCGTCAGGAATACTCCCACCCGGAGCAGGGACGCGGCCTGCCCTCCTACCCCCACCCGCGTCGCATGGAGGACTTCTGGGAGTTCCCCACCGTTTCTATGGGTCTAGGCCCCTCCCAGGCCATCTACCAGGCTTGGTTCGACAAGTACCTGCACATGCGTGGCATTAAAGACACCTCCCAGCAGCGCACTTGGGCTTTCCTGGGCGACGGCGAAATGGATGAGCCCGAAAGCCGTGGCATGTTGCAGCTAGCTGCTCAGCAGCAGCTGGACAACCTCACCTTCGTAATCAACTGCAACCTGCAGCGTCTAGACGGCCCGGTACGCGGTAACGGCAAGATCATTCAGGAGCTAGAGGCCTTCTTCCGTGGCGCCGGCTGGAACGTCATTAAGGTGATTTGGGGCCGTGGCTGGGACCGCCTGCTGGCTGCCGATAAGGACCACGCCCTGGTGCACCTGATGAACGAAACTCTCGACGGTGACTACCAGACTTTCAAGGCTAACGACGGCGCCTACGTGCGTGAGCACTTCTTTGGTCGCGACCCGCGCACTGCCGCCCTCGTAAAGGACTGGACCGATGAGGAAATCTGGGCCCTGCAGCGCGGTGGTAACGACTACCGCAAGATGTACGCCGCCTACAAGGCCGCTACTGAGCACACTGGCGCCCCCACCGTTATCTTGGCCCACACCGTTAAGGGCTACGCCCTGGGCGCCCACTTCGCGGCGCGTAACTCCACGCACCAGATGAAGAAGCTCAAGCTTGATGACCTCAAGGCCCTGCGCGACACCCTGCACATTCCGATCAGCGACGCCGAGCTAGAGGCTGACCCCACCCGTCCGCCTTACTACAAGCCCGCCGCAGACGACCCGGCCCTGCTCTACATGCTGGACCGCCGTCGTCGCCTAGGTGGCTTTATCCCCGAACGTCGCCCTAGTAACAAGGAAATTGAGCTACCCGACCCCAAGATTTACGACATCCTCAAGGGCGGCTCAGGTAAGCAGGAAGTGGCCTCCACCATGGCCTTTGTGCGCCTGCTTAAGGAGCTGATCAAGGATAAGCACATCGGTAAGCGCATTGTCCCGATCATTCCTGACGAGGCACGTACCTTCGGCCTGGACTCAATCTTCCCCTCAGCTAAGATCTTCAACACCCTGGGCCAAAACTACCTGCCGGTAGACGCAAACATGATGCTGTCTTACCGTGAAGCTCAGGCCGGTCAGATCATGCACACCGGTATTAACGAGGCTGGTTCTGCTAGCGCCTTCCAGGTGGCCGGCACTTCCTTCGCAGTCAACAACGAGCCGATGATCCCGGTTTACATCTTCTACTCGATGTTCGGTTTCCAGCGCACCGCCGACCAGTTCTGGGCTGCCGGCGACCAGCTCACCCGCGGTTTCATCATTGGCGCCACGGCTGGGCGCACCACCCTAACCGGTGAAGGCACCCAGCACATGGATGGCCACTCGCCGCTGATCGCCGCCACTAACACCGCTGTAATCAGCTACGACCCGGCCTACGCCTACGAAATCCGCCACATTGTGCGTGACGCCCTAGAGCGTTGGTACGGCCCTGACAGCGGCCGTAACCGCGACATGATGTACTACCTGACGGTTTACAACGAGCCCATGGTCCAGCCCGCTGAGCCGGAAAACGTGGATGTTGAAGGCATTTTGGGTGGTATCTACAAGGTGGCTGACGCTCCCGCCGGCCAGGGCCCGCAGGTAAGCCTGCTGGCTTCAGGTGTGGGTGTGCCGTGGGTTTTGCAGGCCCGTGAGATGCTGCTTGAGCACTGGGGCGTGCGCGCCAGCGTTTACTCGGTGACCAGCTGGAACCAGCTGCGCCGTAACGCCCTTGAGGTGGATGAGCACAACTTCTTGCACCCCGAGCAGCCGGCCCAGGTGCCCTTCCTGAGCCAGAAACTGGCTGGGGCCACCGGCCCGTTCATTGCCACCAGCGACTACGACCACCTAGTTCCCGACCAGATCCGCCAGTGGATCCCCGGTGACTACCACGTTTTGGGTGCTGACGGCTTTGGTTTCTCCGACACTCGCGCTGCTGCCCGTCGTTTCTTCAAGATCGACGCCGCCAGTGTGGTCACTAAGGCCCTGGAGGCTTTGGCTAAGCAGGGGCAGGTTGACCGCTCCCTAGTAAGCCAGGCCATTGACCGCTACGACCTGCTCAACGTGCGCGCCGGCAACTCCGGCGCCCAGGGCGGCGACGCCTAAAAACGTGCATGGCGTGTATCTGCCCGCACGTATCTGCCCGTTTTGAGCCGATACACGCCACGCATGCAGATACACATCGCACACAAAGCCCTAAAGCTTTGCAGTAAATAGTGTGGGGGCCTGGCTACCAGCCGGGCCCCCACTGCTTAGCTAACGCCGCTTAAGTTAGCTAACTCCGCTTAAGTTAGCTAACGCCGCAGCTTAGCTACGACTTAACTGCGGCTACTCAGATACCAGGGTGTTCGGGTCACCGCCGGAGTAGTACTTCTTGGAGCGGTAGTGCGGGCGCAGCAGGTTCTCTACGCTCAGCAGCTCATCGAGGGTGGCCTCATCTAGCAAGCCCATCTCTAGCACCACTTCGCGCACGTTGCGTCCAGAGCGAGCACATTCACGCCCAACCAGGTCACCGTTGTGGTGCCCAATGACAGGGTTGAGGTAGGTGACAATCCCAATAGAGCCCAGCACGTGGTTGCGGCACACATCCACATTGGCGCTAATGCCCACAACGCACTTTTCACGCAGCGCCTGCATGGCGTGGATAAGCAGGCTGGAAGACTCAAAGGTGGCCTGGCAAATTACCGGTTCCATCACGTTTAGCTGTAGCTGGCCAGCCTCTGCCGCCATGGTTACGGCCAGGTCATTACCAATCACCTTGAAGCAAACCTGGTTAACCACCTCGGGGATCACCGGGTTTACCTTGGCTGGCATAATCGAAGAGCCAGCCTGGCGCTCAGGCAAAGAAATCTCACCCAAACCAGCACGCGGGCCGGAAGAGAGCAGACGCAGGTCGTTACAGATCTTGGATAGCTTGACGGCCAGACGCTTAATAGCAGCGTGGATAGACACATAGGCGCCGGTGTCACTGGTGGCTTCCAGTAGGTTGGTGGCCCCTGAAACATCCAGGCCGGTGATTTCGTGCAGGTGGCGTACCACGCAGTCCTGGTAGCCCTCAGGGGTGTTTAGGCCGGTACCAATGGCGGTGGCGCCCAGGTTTACCTCTAGCAGCAGGTTGGCGTTGTTACGCAGACGCGGAATTTCTTCGCCTAGCAGCACTGCGAAGGCGTGGAATTCCTGACCTAGGCTCATGGGCACCGCGTCTTGCAGCTGGGTGCGCCCCATCTTGAGGATGTCTTTGAACTCGTCACCTTTGGCGTTAAACGCCCCAATCAGCAGGGATAGCTCGGCTTCTAGCTGGTCAACCTTGTGGAATAGGCCTAGGCGGAAACCGGTGGGGTAAGCGTCGTTGGTGGACTGGGATTTGTTGACGTGATCGTTGGGGTTAATGATGTCGTAGCGGCCCTTGGCGTAGCCCATGTGTTCTAGCGCCAGGTTGGCAATAACCTCATTGGTGTTCATATTGATGCTGGTGCCCGCACCACCCTGGAAGACGTCAATGGGGAACTGATCCATGCAGCGGCGGTTTTCTAGCACCTGGTCGCAAGCCCACACAATGGCGTCAGCGATCTGGGGGTCAATTACACCCAGCTCTTTGTTGGCTAGCGCGCTGGCTTTCTTGACGGTAACCATGCCCCGCACAAAGGTGGGTAGGTCGGCTACTTTTTCCTTAGAGATTTGGAAGTTTTCTTGAGCCCTGAGGGTGTGGATACCCCAGTAGGCTTCAAGGGGCACCTGACGCTGGCCAAGGAGATCTTCCTCGATCCGGGTTGCCTGAGTCATTATCTAAGTTCAGCTCCTTAATAGTTGCTGCGCTAGCACCCTTTTGGGTTGCTAACACTTATGCCTGACGGCATTACAACACTAACGGTTTGCTAGGGCTTTTGCACCCAAACACCACCAGTAACACTGACAATCTGTCAGTATTGTTGAGACATAGATGACATGGGCCCTAACATAAGCTTATGGAACCTTTGAGCCCGGATGCGATCAATACTCTGCGTGAGGCCAAGGAACGGCTAATTGAGCACTCTATAGACCGCATAAGCGCGGATCTTCCCTGGTTCCGTGAGTTGCCGCGTGCTGACCGCGAGCGCATTGAGACTGTGGCTCGTGCGGGTGTTTCTACCTTTATTGATTGGATTGCGGGTCAGGTTGATACCGGCGCACCGATGCGTATTTTCTCTGCCGCCCCCCAGACTTTTACCGGCGTTATTAGTTTGGATCAAACTATTGCCTTGGTACGCATTGTGGTGGATACGGTGCAGGCGGAAGCGCCCACGATTGTGCCGCCCCAGATGCGTGACGCTGTGCGATTGGCGGTAGCCCAATTTGGTTCTGATGTTGGTTTTGCTACTGCTGGGGTTTATGCCCGCGCCGCTGAGGTGCGTGGGGCTTGGGATGCGCGCCTAGAGTCGGTGGCGGTTGATGCTTTGCTTCACGACGACGCCAGTGTGGCTATGACGCGGGTGTCTGCTGCGGGGTGGCGCTGCCATGGACCGGCGGTGGCTATTAGCGCCCAAGCCACTTTGGACGCCGTCGCTGTAGCCCGCCTGCGCCATGAAGCCCATAACGCAGCCTATGACTGCCTGATCTCGGTGCACTCGGAAAATGTACTGATTTTGCTGGGCTCTGAGGGTGACTGGCAGGACAAGCAGGTGCATGAGCGGCTTGGTAAAGCCGCCACTGAGCTAGCTAAGACGCTTGAGGGTGACGCGGTGATTGGCCCGATTGTGACTGATATTAGTGAGGGCTCGTATTCGCTGCGCTGTGCGATGGCGGGTTTGGAGGCTTTGCCGGCGTGGCCGGGGGCGCCGCGTCCGGTGCAGGCTAATGATTTGTTGCCTGAGCGCGTGTTTGCTGGTGATGAGTTAGCTAAGGCGCAACTGTTTGAGCAGATTTATAAACCTTTGCACGCTTTGGGCTCCACTATTGAGGAGACTATTTACACCTATCTGCTCTCTGGGGCTAGTTTGGAGGGCACGGCGCGGGCTTTGTTTGTACACACCAACACGGTGCGTTACCGCCTGGGGAGGGTGGCGTCGCAGCTGGGTTGGGATGCCACGGATCCGCGTGAAGCTTTTGTGTTACACACCGCAATTATTTTAGGCCGTTTGGCCCAAAGCGTTAAGGCTGACCAGTAGAATCTATATCGTTACTAGTCCTGCTTCAAAGGAGTCGATATGGCACATGAGCGTAGTGAAATCGTTAAGGCAATTGCCCAGATCATCAATGAGGAGACGGGTGTAGACGCCGCGCGAGTAGTTGAGGGCGCCAGCTTTGCGGCGGATTTGGATATTGACTCTTTGGACCTGTTGAGCATTACCACCCGCATTGAGGAGCACTTCAACATCACTATCGCCGACACTCAGGCCACTGCCTTGCGCACTGTAGGCGAGGCGGTTGATTTGGTGGCTTCCCTAGAGTCCTGACCCAAAGTCCTGAAACTAGGTTTTAGCTAATGGAGCGCGTTGCAGTTACCGGCCTGGGCACCATTAACCCGCTTGGGGTTGATGTGGCCCAAACTTGGGCCGGGGCACGTGCGGGGCGATGCGCGATTAGCGCCCTTGAGGCCCCTTGGGTGGATGAGTATGGCTTGACTGTGCGCGTGGCCGGGCAGTTGCCCACTCCCACTAGTGAGCTGCTATCTGCTCGCGAGGTGCGGCGCTTAGATCCGGCCACCCAGTGCGCTTTGATTGCTGCCCGTCAGGCTTGGGCGCAGGCTTTTGGCTCGACGGCGCAGGTAGATCCCGAGCGTTTGGCGGTTAGCTTCTCCCCCGGTATGGGCTGCGTAACTACGGTTATGGATGCTTGGGATACTTTGCGCACTAAGGGGCCGCGTAGAGTTGCCCCCACTACTGTGCCGGCACTGATGCCTAATGCCCCTGCGGCCACATTAGCCATGGAGTTTACGGCTCGCGCTGGAGCTCACGCCCCGGTTTCGGCTTGCGCTTCGGGAGCGGAGGCCATTAGTTATGGGGCTGATTTGATTCGTTTAGGTAGGGCCGATGTGGTTGTCTGTGGCGGCTGCGACGACGCCCTGCACCCGCTAACGGTGGCGGCTTTTGCAGCCATGCGGGCACTATCTACTAACCCTGACCCGGCTGGGGCTTGTAGGCCTTTTGCTAGTGACCGTGACGGTTTTGTGTTGGGTCAGGGTGCGGGCGCACTGGTGCTTGAGGCTGAGTCTTACGCCAAGGCGCGCGGGGCTAAGATTTTGGCTTATCTTGATGGCAGCGCAGTTACCTGCGATGCCTACGATGTGGCGCGTCCGATGGCTGATGGACACTGTCAAGAGCAGGCTTTACGCCAGGCTATTGCGCAGGCTGGCCTTAGCCCCGCGCAGGTGGGGCACGTTAACGCCCACGCTACTTCCACCCCGGCTGGGGATGGTATTGAGGCCGCCATGCTGGCGCGAGTTGTCCCCCAGGCAGCGGTTAGTGCCACTAAATCTATGACCGGTCATCTGCTGGGTGGGGCTGGTGGCCTTGAAGCCGTGCTGACGGTTTTGGCATTGGCTGAGCAGTGGGCTCCTCCCACGCTTATGCCAGGTGAGTTAGAAGCGCAAACTACCATCGACGTCGTCGGCCCCCAGGGGCGCCAGCTAAAGACCCAGGCGGCCGCCTCTACCTCCTTTGGCTTTGGTGGGCACAACGTGGCGCTCGTATTTACGGCCGCCTAAAGCGGCCCCGCTATTCACTGTCGCCTTTCACCGCCACCTAAAACACTAAAGGAAAACCGCGCCCAATGGACGCGGCGGGAAGGGAATAAGGGTATTTGGGGAGTTTAGGCGAACTTGTGCAGCCAGCGCACCGAAACGTCAGCGCCCGCATAACGGAAGGGCTCCAGCTCGTCGTCCCAAGCCTGCCCCAGGGCCAGGTCTAGTTGACGGCGCATCTGTTCGGGGTCACCAGCCTCCAGGGCGGCGCGAATACGGTTTTCGGGAACCACAATGTTTCCATGCACATCCATCTGCGCATGGAAAATACCCAGGTCAGGAGTGTGCGACCAGCGCGAACCATCGTGACCCAAGGTGGCTTCCTCAGTTATTTCATAACGCAGATTAGCCCAGCCACGCATTGCCGAAGCCAGCAGCGCCCCAGTACCAATGGGACCTACCCAAGAATACTCGGTACGCAGCACACCTGGGGTGGCTTTTTGAACCCCCCATTCCAAGTGCACTTCAGTTTTCAATACGTCTTCTAGCATCCACTGCACGTGCGGACACAAAGCCCTGGGTGCAGAGTGCACGAAAACTACACCGCGGGTGTAACCAACAGCCACGACGAAACACCTCCTGAGTGGTTTTTAGCTCGTCTTCCCCTACGTCTAAAAACATCGTGTCGAGCCGAGAGTGTGTGGATCACCTAGCGGCGTTATACGCACGTTATGTATAACGCGAAGTTTATACCAATAGGGCGCCTGCGTCATCGTTAACTAGACAATGATTTAATTAATTGTATGTTTGCTTGGTTGCCTACGCGCCCGAAGTTGCCCACCCTAATTCATCAGGCTTTTCACGCCGATTTACTTGCCGCTTACCGTCTAGAAGGCGACGACGGCGCCTGGCTGGTGGCCGCTAAATCCGGCCTGGTTCGCGTAGCTAACGACGGGACCAAAACCCCGCTTTGCACTTGGGATGAGGTAGAGCGAGCCGCTTGGGATGGGCAGGAGCGCAAATTCACCATCAACCTCACCAACGCCTCCTCTAGCGAGTACATATTGGCTCAGCCTACTAATAAGGCTGAGCGTGAGTGCCTCGATCAGTTGGCACGCACTTTACGCCAGCAAGTTGAGCGCGCCATTGTGGTGCGCCGCGACAATGTATCCCTTGGCGATGGGGCGCTAGCCACTATCACTATCCGTCGCCGCAGCGATGATTCACTGTATTGCCTGTCTTTAATTGAGGCCGACGACGCCCTTAATGAGGAGCAAGTGGCGGCCCTGAAACAGGCAGAAACCCAAACTAAACTTAGTGTGGGCCTGACCACACTAGAAGATTAGCGCATAATTTCAAGGAAAAGTTGCCTTTGCGCCGATTAGACATGCACGAGCAGGCTTGATAAAGTTTCTTCCTGCGCGAGCAATTCCTGCGTAGCTCAACGGCAGAGCATCCGACTGTTAATCGGACGGTTACTGGTTCGAATCCAGTCGCAGGAGCCAGCACCCCGGAGGCAAAACCTCCGGGGTTTTTGTTTACCTAAGCTCCCCCAACGGCGCACTGCGCCGGCCCTCAGCAGCCGCCACTATCTGCGGCGACGACGCCACCTGGGCCAGCCTGGCGCCACCCCAGCCACGCCCTGCACCAGCCTGGCTCCGTCGAGTCCGCCTGGCGCCGTCGTCAGCCCCAAAACAAAACCCCGCCTGCCACCCTAAACGGGCAAACAAGCGGGGCTAAGTAAACTTGAACGCTTTAGATGGGGCTGGTGGTGTAAACCACGGTGCCCCACGGGCTGGTAACCGTCACGCGGTAAATCAGCTTGGCACTAATACGCTTGGGGAATGTAGCCGGCAGACGCGAAGGCCAGAACAGGTCAAAGGTAACCGCACTGGCGCCGTCATTAGGCGAAGTGAAGTTCTGGTTGAGCTGCAAGGTCAAATCCCACTTAGTGCGGCCATTGGCACCCTTAGAACGCACCCCAAACCAGTGATTACCATCCGAAGTGGAACGAGTACCCTGCACCACCGAATACCAGCCCTGGTCCCGCACCACTAGCGAAGGCCAAGCCGGGTTAGCAGCCGTGCCGCGAGTGTAACGCGTACCCCTGGGCACATCCTCCTGACTAATGCGCGGCACATCAGCATACTCATCCGAACCGGGAGATGAGGTATCACCAATGTTTTCAATCACCACGTGAATTTGCTGGCCCTTACCAACCTGCTCGTAGTAGCCGCTCTTACTGGCTGGAGCCGGAGTTAGCTTGCCGGTACCCTTCTGCGCTGAACCCAGCGTAGAAGCCGCCGTGGCATTAGTCACCACCAGTGTATTTGAACCAGTTTTAGTGGCGGTGGGGTAAATAATCCACGGCTGGTAGTGCTTATCGGTACCGGTAGTTTTACCCTGACCAACATCAGAGAAAGTGTTAGACCACAGCACAGCCACCACCTGGCCAGCCTGCTTATCAGCAGAAACCGCCAGAGCCGGGGCTGCTGAGGTAGCAATCAAAGCCGGCGCACTCCAAAGCGCCGCGCGCGTTACATTACGGCGTGAAACCTGCATATGAACCTTTAGGGTTGATGGGAACTTAAACCTTACTACCAGGCCATTTAGGGGGACATGACCCGGCTATGGGGGGCGCCTTAAACGCTAACTGGGATAGTTTATACCGTTCCTTAAGCCGTGAGACAATAGGCCCATGGCTTACCGCGATATCCGTATTATTGGAGACCCTGTACTACGCACTGAATGTGACTGGATCACTGACATCAACGACACTGTTAAGCAGCTTGTTGAAGATCTGCTAGAAACCGTTGACGATGAAGGCCGCGCCGGCCTGGCCGCTAACCAGATTGGTGTGGGGCTGCGCGCTTTCTCTTGGAACATCGACGGCGAAATCGGTTACGTCCTTAACCCCAAGCTGGTGGAAGTTTCCAAGGACGAGTATCAGGACGGCGACGAAGGCTGCCTGTCCGTGCCCGGCCTCTGGTTCCCCACCGAGCGCGCCTGGTATGCCCGCGTGGAGGGCATCGACCTGGATGGCAAGCCGGTAGTGGTTGAGGGTGAAGAGCTCATGGCCCGCTGCTTGCAGCACGAAACCGACCACCTTGAAGGCAAGCTTTACATTGACCGCCTAGAGCGCAAGTACCGCGTGCAGGCCATGCGTCAGCTGCGCGAAAAGGGCCTATAAAAGGGCCGGTAAACCCCAATAACCCTAACGGTCATGGTGGAAAAGCTGGCGACGCTGCGTTTCCAGCTCCACGATCTGCGTAAATACTTGGCGATATTCAGGATCGTCCAGGGCCATACGGCGCTGGCGTGAGCGCAGATCGGCCAAACGGCGGTTAAAAGACATCTCCCCTGCCGAGCGCAGCACCCCGGCACCATAGTTTATCTGCCCGGCGACGTCGTCGTTTTTAGCAGAAACCGGCAGGGGGGCCACCGCCAACTCAGTGAGCAAAGAATCAATTATTTGCGGGGTGAACTCACGTACCTGCGCGCCCCACTGCTGCAGGGCTTGGCGCTCGCGTTCAGCCTCAGGTAGGCCCGGGTGAGCTGCGCTAATTTCGCGGGCAATTTCGGTGTATTTGGCGTAGCCGCCGGCAGCCATGATGGCGTCAAACACAGCTCGGTAACTAGGCAGGTCAAATAGTTCCCGGGTCCAGTTATCTACCCCGGCTTGGGCGGCCAGTTGGGGCAGTTGCAGGGCTACCTCTAGGGTTTGGCGCTGTAGGCGCAGCAGTGGGTCTGCTTCTATGGCCCGACGCCGCGCCTCGCTAGCACTGGCAGCTTCCGCTGCCCCGGAGACGCCAGCGCGTTCGCCATTGGGCCCTATCCCGCGCCGCCCAGCGGCGCGCACGGCTCCAGCTACTTCAGCTTCACGCATCCCCAGCCAGCCAGCCAGGGAGCGGGTGTATTCGCTGCGCAGGGCGCGGTCACGGATCCCAGCCACCACTGGGGCGGCAGCGCGCAAACCGTTAACCCGTCCTTCAGCGGTTGATAAATCAACGTTTTTAAGGGCGTTGCGGATAACGAACTCAAACAGTGGCTTGCGCCCAGCCACCAGGGCTTTAACTGCCTCATCTCCGCGCGCTAGGCGCAGCTCGCACGGGTCCATGCCGCCTTGAGAGACAGCTACGAAAGTTTGGGCAGCAAAGTGCTGGTCTTCACCAAAGGCACGCAGGGCGGCTTTTTGTCCGGCGGCGTCGCCGTCGAAAGTGAAAACCACTTCCCCACCCCGGGCCCCACCAGAGCGCAGCAGTACCCCGGCGGCTGGGTCAGCCGAGTCACCAATCAGGCGCCGGGCAATGCGCACGTGGCCTTCCCCAAATGCGGTGCCGCAGGTGGCCACAGCGGTTTCCACCCCGGCTAGCTGGGCAGCCATCACGTCTGTGTAGCCTTCAACCACCACTATCTGGTGGGTGGAAGCGATAGCTTTTTTAGCCAGGTCTAGCCCGTAAAGCACCTGGTTTTTCTTGTATAAAACAGTTTCGGGAGTGTTTAGGTATTTGGGGCCTTCATCATCGTCATAGAGTTTGCGGGCCCCAAAGCCCACGGTGACCCCGGTAATGTCGCGGATAGGCCATATCAGGCGGCCTCTAAAGCGGTCATAGACGCCGCGTTTACCGGGCGTACACAGGCCTGAGTCGGTTAGTTCAGCTTCGGTGTAACCCAGTGAGCGCAGGTGGCGGGCCAGGTTGTCCCAGCCTTTAGGCGCGTAGCCGATCCCGAAACGCTCAGCCACCTGGCGATCAAAGGCACGCTGACCTAAAAATTGGCGGGCGGCGGCCGCTTCTGGGGTGGTTAGTTGACTGCGGTAGAAGGCTTCAGCAGCGCGATTAGCAGCTACCAGACGCTGTCTAGTACCCGGTTCGATGGCGTTAGCGGGGCTAGAGCCTTCCTCATAACGCAGGGTTACCCCGGTTTGGGCAGCTAGTTGCTCAACTGCTTCAGCGAAGGTTAGGTGGTTGATTTTCTCAACGAAAGTAATTACGTCTCCACCTTCACCGCAACCAAAGCAGTGGAAAAAACCGGCCTGTGGGCGTACATGGAAGGAGGGGGTCTTCTCGTCGTGGAAAGGACACAGGCCTTTTAGCGAGCCCACCCCGGCGCTTTTGAGCGTGACGTGCTGACCCACGATCTCTTCAATGTTTGCCCGTGAGCGGACCTCATCAATGTCTTCACGTAGGATCTTGCCAGCCACTAGCCCATACTATCGGGTTTTAGCTAACCTGATTTTTAACTTCCCTGGTGGGTTAAATCTGGCTAAATCTGACTAAACCAGCCGCAGTAGCGTGCATGCCAAGCCCGCGCCGAGTTGTCGGTAAGTGAGGCGAGTTGATCCACAATTACACGCTTGCGGGCGCTGTCGCTGGTGTCAGCTCGCCAGTCAGCGCGAAACACCGGATCAAGTAGCTTTTCGCCGCCTTCTTCCATGGCCTGGGCCAGGTCAAAAAGGATGGTGCGCTGACGCAGGTAGGTGGGTTCATGTTCACGTGGCGCCATTACGTAGCGCACGGCGGCGCCTTTAAGGATCATGATTTCAGCTTGAATTTCGCGCGGCACCACTAGATCAGCAGCGTAGCGGGTAAGCGCCCCGGCCCCGTAGCACTGGCGTGTAGCCAGCACGGTGGCATCTACAAAGCGGCCAATGAGCTGGGAGCTCATAGTTTTAAGGGAAGCTTGGTCGATGCGTGAATGGTCATAGCTAGCTAGCCAGTAGGAGCTGTTGCGCAGGCGGTGCCAGGCCTGAGCCAGTTCATCGGCGCTAAAGTCGGGGTGGTACCAGGAAAGCGTGGAGTCAATTAATCCCTCTAACTCACTGTCTTTATCTGCCCCTACCGGATCCATGGCCCCTAAGCTGATGGCATCTTCCACGTCATGCACCGAGTAGGCGATATCGTCTGAAAGATCCATGATTTGGGCTTCAATGCAGCGTTTGAAGCTGGGGGCGCCTTGACGCATCCAGGTCGCAATATCGGCGTCGTCGCTGTAAAAGCAGTATTTGCGCACGCTTTTACCCTCTGGCCCTCCAGGCCCGGCGCCTTTAGCCCAAGGGTATTTAGCAGTGGCATCCAAGCTGGCGCGGGTCAGGTTTAGGCCCAGGCTGCGTCCATCGGGGGCAATCACTTTGGGCTCTAGGCGGGTAAGTAGCCGCAAAGTTTGGGCGTTGCCTTCAAATCCGCCAATGTCTGCGGCAATTATGTCTAGGGCTTTTTCGCCGTTGTGCCCATAGGCGGGGTGACCCAGATCATGGCTAAGGCAGGCAGTGTCTACCACGTCAGGGTCGCAGCCTAGCTCGCCGGCTAGGGCGCGGCCTACCTGGGCTACTTCCAGCGAGTGGGTTAGGCGGGTGCGTACGAAATCATCACTGGTAGGGCCAAGAACCTGGGTTTTGGCGCCCAGGCGGCGCAGCCCTGAAGAGTGCAGCACGCGGGCACGGTCACGTTCAAAGGCGGTGCGCTCAGCCGATTTGCTGGCTTCAGGCAGGTACCGCTCACAATCATGCGATCTATAAGCGCCAGTTATAAATTCCATAAGTCCCCCTTTTTTAGCGCGACCAAGCCTGCGCTAGACGCTGTCCAATTTGCTCAAGCCCCTGGGCTACCTGTTCACTACTAGCCTGCCACCAGGGGGTATCTAGTACCTCATCAAGCGTATGTAGGCGGGTTATGCCAGCTTCAGCCAGCTCGCTGCGTCCCAAAGTGCCCTGCCCTAGCAGCGCCACCACCGGCACCCCATACTCAAGCCCTGCCTGCCCCACAGTTTCTAGTGGGCTGCCCGCGACGACGTCGAAAGCCTGCCCATAGCCGGTAACTAACAGTTGCGCTTGGCTCGCTAGCTGCACCAAGCCAGTGGCCTGGGCGTAATAGTTGCCAGCCAAAACCAAATTAGCTCCCAGCGCCGCCAAAATTAGGCTCACGCCTCCAAGGGCGCCGCTACCCCAAGCGCTAGGCGTTAAACGCGGGCCTTGAGCTAACAACTGCCGCCTATAGGCTGGGCGAGCCGCCTCTAATTGGCGCAGGCATTGAGCGCTAGCGGCTCCTGCGCGCCGATCAATTTCCTGCACCTGGACAGCGTCTAAATCTGTTAGCGCACTCAGGTTGGCCCCGGCCCCACTTAAACCAGACAGGGCCATGGCGTCACTTAAAGCCACAATCAGCTGGTACGGCGCGGTTAGCTGCCAAGCCGCCTGCGCCCCACCCAGGGCCTGTAAGAACCCGGCGCCGCCGTCATGAATAGCGCTGCGGCAGGCCCCCACCACCACGGTTGAGCCCGCCGGCAGCGGCTCTAAAGCCGCTTTAAAAGCGAGCCCCAAAGCAAAAGTGGAGCCGCTAGCAGCTTGAAGGCCGGCCTGGTGAGTATCAGCTGGCAGTGGGCTCAGGCACGCTAAATCAATGTAATGCTGGCCGTGGGCGGCTACCACCGGCCCATAGGCGCCAGATTCCACCGCCATGTCGGGCTGGCCAGCTAGATCAAGGCGATCGCCAGGGCGCTTGGCACGCCAGCCCCGAGCCAAACAATCAGCCACCCAAACGGCGCTATAAGAGCCTGCAACCAGGGGCACTCCCCCGGGCTCGTAAGCATACGAGCCCGGGGCTAGTACTACGCGCATAGCTCAGTCTTCAAGCGCGCCACCCAGTCGCGCCAGCAGCAGAGCCTGAGCCAACACAATATTTTCCAGCTCCCCTAGGTGCATGGATTCGTTGGCGCTGTGAGCGCGCGAATCAGGATCCTCAATGCCGGTCACCAGCACCTGAGCCTGCGGGAATACTTCGCGCAGGTCAGAGATGAAGGGAATCGAGCCACCCTGACCGATCTTTACTGCATCACTCTGCCAGGCGCCAGCCAGAGATTGCATGGCCTCAGCGGTAGCCTCGCTGTCGCCGTCGGCCTTGAAAGGCTGACCCAGCTCACGGTTAAAGACCTTCACCTGAGCCCCAAAAGGAGCGTGCTCAAGCAGGTGAGCTTCTAGCGCCGCGTGGGCTTCACGCGGGTCCTGGCCAGGGGCAATGCGCATAGAGATGCGGGCGCTGGCGCTGGGGGTGAGCGTGTTAGAAGACTGGGCGATTGAGGGGGTGTCAATGCCGATTACGGTGATGGAGGGCTTGGTCCACACCCGGGCGGTTAGATCACCAGTGCCCATCAGCTGCACGCCTTCAAGTAGGCCAGCATCGGCGCGGAAATCTTCCTCCGGGTAGAAGGGGAAGTCCGGGTCTGCCTGTCCCTGGCTGACCAGGCCCTTAACGGCCACGTCGCCGGCCTCATCATGCAGTGAAGCTAGCAGGCGGATCAGGGTGGTGGTGGCGTCAGGAACCGGCCCACCAAACTGGCCCGAGTGTAGCCCGTGGTCCAAGGTGGTGACGGTGACGTCGCTTTGCACCACGCCACGCAGCGAGGTGGTTAGCGCCGGCGTGCCCACCTTCCAGTTGGAGGAGTCAGCCACCACAATCACATCGGCTTCTAGGCGCTCACGGTAGGTGTTTAGGAAGTTAACGAATGAAGGGCTGCCGACTTCTTCTTCACCCTCAATGTAGACGGTGACGTTTACCGGTAGTTCACCCAGGGCCTTGAGGGCCCGCAGCGACTCAACGTGGGTGATTACGCCGGCGCCGTCGTCAGCAGTGCCACGCCCGTAAAGACGGTCCCCGCGACGCTGCGCCTTGAAGGGGTCGGCCTGGTCCCAGCCGCCCTGGCCTGCTGCCGGCTGTACGTCATGGTGGGCGTATAGCAGTACACGGGGAGCTCCGGCGGGTCCGTCAAAGTGGGCGACGACGGCGTCCTGGCCCTTTTCGCCACTGTCGGTGGGGGCGGAAAGGATCTCTACCTGCCCACCTAGCTGCTCAAATAGGCTTGCCACGTGCTCAGCGCTGCGACGCACCTGGGCTAGGTCATGGCCGGCAAAAGCCACAGAAGGGATGGCTACCAGCTCAGTTAATTCATCAATAATCTCCGGCATAGCCTGCGAAATTTGCTTGCGGAGTGCTTCAGTTGTTGCCATAACTTCAGGGTATCGCGTCAAGCGGCTAATCTAGGCATGTGAAGTGGTTTAAGAAGTCCGAGCCGGAGCCTGAAAAAAGCACCCCGGCGGTAGAAGCCAAGCCTGTGCGCGGCCGGGGCCCCAAGGGACGCCCCACCCCTAAACGTAGCCAGTCTGAGGCCCGCAACCTCAAGCCCCTAGTTCCCGCTGACCGCAAAGCTGCGGATAAGGCTTCTCGTGAGCAAAAACGTGCCGAACAGCAGCACGCCTATGAGCGCATGATGGCCGGTGACGAACGCTATTTCCGCGCCCGCGACCGGGGCCCGCTAGCGGCCTATATTCGTGACTACATCGACGCGCGTTACTCCATTGGCGAGATTTTTGTGCCGCTATCTTTCGCGATCCTGATTGCCCTGCTGGTGATCGGTCAGGGCGGCACCCGCGCCACCATGACTTCTTTCGTGGTGCTGATGTCTATTTACATCATGTTCGTGTTGGCGATCATTGATGCCCTGGTGGTTTGGTTCATTGTGCGCCACAAGCTGGCCAAGAAGTACCCGGACAAGCACCTGCCTTGGAGCTATGTGTTCTATGTTTTTGGCCGCTGCTTCCAGTTCCGCTCTTGGCGTCAGCCCAAGCCACGTGTAAAGCGTCGCCAGTTCCCCAAGTAAACCGACTTATAAAACTGCGTGAGGCCCGCTTAAAGCGGGCCTCACGTTTTTAGTTGCAACCAGCAGCTACCAGGCGCCAGCTAGCTTCCTGCCAGGCACCAGCTGGCGCCGGCTAGCGCCACGGCAGGCGCCACGGCTGGCACGCTGGTAAGCACCTTGTCAGGCGCCCCGCGCTAAAGCAGCAGCTGGGCCGGCACTAACGCACTGGCACTTAGGCGCTTAGGGCACGGTTAATGCGTCCAGGCCAAGCCGGGCCACCGTAAATGAAAGCGCTGTAAGCCTGTAGCAGGTTAGCCCCAGCCGCCAGCATGTCGCGCCCATCTTGGATGGAGGAAATTCCACCCACCCCAATAATGGTGGGCTCAGGGCCTAGCTTTTCGCGTAGGCGGCGCACCACCGCTAGGGCGCGCGGACGCAGCGGGGCACCAGAGAGGCCCCCCTCGCCCAGGTTGTGGGCAATAGTGGTGTTAGTAGCCACCACGCCGTCGAGTTTAAGCTCAAGTACCAACTCAGCTACGGCGTCGATGTCCTCATCAGCCAAATCGGGGGCGATCTTAACGAACAGCGGCACGTGACGGCCGGCTGCCTTATCAGCCACCTGACCCACAGCAGTGAGGATGGGACGCAAGCTATCTACGCTTTGCAGGTTACGCAGCCCCGGAGTGTTAGGGCTGGAGACGTTAACCACCAGGTAGTCGGCCCAACGCGCCACAGCCCGCGCAGAGTAAACATAGTCAGCTACCGCATCTTCCAGCGGCGTCACCTTAGTTTTACCAATATTGGCGCCCACAATAATGGAGCGGCCACGCTTAGTGGAGCGCAGTTTACGCAGCGTAGCTGCCGCCTCATCGGCGCCAGAGTTGTTAAAGCCCATCTTGTTACGCACTGCGCGCACATCGGGGTAGCGCCACAGTCGCGGCGCCTCATTGCCCGGCTGGGCTTTAGCGGTAAACGTACCTACCTCAACAAAACCAAAGCCCAGCATGTCCATACCGGCAACGGTTTTACCTTCTTTATCCATACCCGCAGCTAGGCCCAGCACCCCAGGCACAGGCCGGGCAAAGGGGCCGCTAATAGTGGGGCGACGACGCCCGGGCAGGTAACCCCAAGTGCCACGCAAAAGGTCAGATACTAGCGGCACGGCTGCAGCTACCTGCAAGCCTTTGATAGTTAGGTCGTGGATTTTTTCCGGATCAGTGTGGGTTAAGACGCTTTTATAGAGCAGGTTATAAAGCACGTGTTCAGGCTACCGCAAAGCTAAGCGAGTCTGTAGATGTGTGGGAAGCTATGACTATGACGCAAACTCTCATCATCGCGCTGAGCGCCCTAGCTATCATCGCGTTAGCTGAACCTTTGAGCGAGAAACTGCGCCTGGCCACGCCCGTCATCTTGCTGGTGATTGGGGGCGCTTTAAGTTTTCTGCCTCAGTTTGCCGGATTTGAAGTGGATCCGGATTTAATTATTGAAGTAATTTTGCCGCCGCTGCTGTTTGCTACCGCAGTTAATACCCCGGTGCAGGATTTTCGCCGTAACCTAAGCGCAATCACTTCGCTGGCATTTTTGCTGGTGATTGCCTCCACAGTGGTGCTGGGCTTTGTGCTTAACGCGATTATCCCGGGCCTGGGGCTACCGATTGGTATGGCTATGGGCGCGGTTATGAGCCCCACGGATGCGGTGGCCACCACTATTGTTAAAAACCAGGGTGTGCAGCGGCGTATTGTCACAATTTTGGAGGGTGAAGGTCTAATTAACGACGCCTCTGCCCTGGTGCTGCTGCGTAGTGCGCTGGGGGCAATGGCTGGCTCGGTTAGTTTGCTGACCGTAACCCAATCGCTGGTGTGGTCGGTTGTGGGCGCACTGGTGGTGGGCATGATTGTGGGGCATTTGACGCTCTGGCTGCGCTCACACATTGGGGACGCCCGGGCGGCTACGATTTTGAGTTTCATTGTGCCTTTTGCGGCTTCTATCCCTGCCGAAGAAATGCATTCTTCAGGCCTGGTGGCGGCGGTGGTAGCTGGACTGGTTACCTCCTATCACCATGACGATAAACTCAGCCCAGCCCAGCGCATAATTTCCTATAACTCTTGGCAAACCTTTGGTTTGATCTTTGAGTCTTTAGTGTTCTTGCTGATGGGCTTGCAGCTGAACAACATTTTGAGTTCATTTAAAGATTCCGGCTATGCGGTTTCATTGGCTTTTAAAGCTGCAATTATTTCTCTGCTAGTGGTTACTTTAATGCGCCTAATAGTGGTTTTTGCTACCACCTATTACACGCGTTTCCGCGCCCGAAATCTGATTTCTAAGCGCGCCCAGTTTGACTCTTGGGAACTGATTCTTGATGAGGTCGACGACGGGCAACTGCCTGCGGGCTTACCTTACGGCCCACAGTTGCCCGGCTTGGTACGCCGTCGCACTCCCACTTCTCAGCAGCGTTTAGAGCGGATCCGGATGCGTTTGGATCGACGCCGCGCGGATATGCAGTATTACGAGGAAGCTCACCTGGGCTACCGTGAGGGTCTGACTATGGTGTGGGCTGGTATGCGTGGGGCTATTACTTTGGCGGCGGCGCAAACTTTCCCACTGTCGACGCCGAACCGTAATTTATTAATGTTTACCGCCTTTTTAGTGGCGGCTATTTCGCTGATTATTCAAGGCGGCACCCTGGCTGCTTTTATTCGCTGGATTAAGCCTGACACCGCTGGAGGCTACGCCCCAGATGAACTTGACGCTGTCTACCAGCTTATTGAGGTGGCTAAGGAAAGCGTGGATGTGCCAGAGGAACTAACGCAGATTATTGGCCCCTGCGACTCCCACACGGTTGCCGCCAAGCTGCGTAAATGGAATGCGCACCACATTGAGGACCCGTTAGTGGCCTTGGAAGTGCGTATTTTGATGTGCAAATACCAACTTGAAGTGCACCGTGCTGAACGTGAGGCCTTAGTTGCGCAAAACCGTAAGGGCACAATTACTTCTGACGTTTATCGCCTTACTTTGAAGCTAATTGATGGCTCTGAAATGCGCGCTGAAACTCAGCTAGATATGGCCCAAGGCGGCATGAACCGAATCCTTGAGGATGAGGAAAACAGCCTGGCCCAAGACAACCGCTCCGACGACTAATTTGGTTAGCGTTTAACTGCCCCACCAAGGTTCGGTAGGTGTTTATCGGCTGAGCTAGTAGAACCTGTCGTAGGTTTACGACCTAACTCAGCTAAAACATCAGCCTTTGTATGCAGTTGTTTTACGAAGAAACAAAAGTATATTTGTTCCTTGTGAATCAGAACTGGTTCAAGCGAGAACGAGCATCCCCAAGTTTTTGGATGACTTCGCTCCTCCGCTGCTGGATTGATTGTACTTTCTGCCGCGCCGCCGACTGACGGTCAAGCTGTTTCTGAGAAATTTCCCTCCAGTGCGGATTACGCATTGATGGCGAGCGTGCGGATAGTGCTCGCGAGTAGTTCTCTTCAGCACGTTGAAGCGCATTCTCCACGTTGCGAAGTTGTTCCTCAAGACGCCAAACGCGTTCTTGAGCGCGTTGACGAGCTTCTGCTTTACGCTGCTCACCAGCCCGCTTTGCAGCTTCAAAAAGCTGATCTTTTGCAGACTTGTACTGCTGCCACAAACGATCTCTGTCTTCTTTCGCACACGGGCCTATTGCTCTCCACTGGGTGTCCAGTTGCCGCGCCTGATCTTTCGCAGCTCGATAGTCGTTAGAGTTCACCAATAAGGACATCTGATAAATCAGGCTTTCTTTCGCAGCCTTATTAGAAGCCCACTCACGCTGACGCTTCTCAAAATAAGCACTGCGAGCAGAATTGAACTTTTCCCTAGCTGCCTTAAACCTCTCCCATTGAGCAGCATCGGCTGATTTCTCTCCACGCCCAACAGCTTTCCACTCAGTCAGCAAACTTTTAAATTCTTCGCCGCCTTTTTTCCAATCTGTCGTTGTCGCCAGTTGTTCAGCGCGAGAAATTAGTTTTTCTTTAGCTTCACTGGCCACCGCCCAGTTGTCTTTGACTTGCGGAAACATTTTCCTTGAATGCCGCATGTCATGGTGCCCTGGTTCGCCAGTCTTCTGGTTCCAGGCATGTACATGATCGACTTCCTGTTGGATGTCTTGAACATGTCCCCGGGCAATGAGTACATCTTCACCGTCCGTTGAATATTTAGCAGTTACTCTTCTGTTCTTCTCGTCGAAGCCGTGAATGATTCCGTCTTTGGTCCACCTTGAGGCATTCATGCGAAGATGCTATCAAGCTATTCAAACCTGTGTGTTGGATTTGTGTATGGGACGAGCGTAATCGGGCAAATAGATATAGAAACCCTGACACATATGAAAGTACTGGCTCTTTTAAACTGAGCCACGCCTGGCAGCGGCATGAGCCCGGCGGCGATATTCGTCTTTATCAATCGCCCCGCGCACATAGTCAGTCAGATTTTCTACGTCTTCACGTGTATGTTGCACGCCTTCATGCCAGCTAGAAGCTAAAGCTTGCATGACAGCCCAGTGCTGAGCCTGATCAAGCTGGGCAAACAGCTCTGGCCAGCGCTTATCAAGATCAAGTGTTTCAGCCATTACGTCCCCTTTACCTTAACTTGTCCATCATTTTAGATCCTTAATACAAACTACAAGTGGCTTTCCTGAAACTACACAGGGGCGTTTAGCATTTCGCTAAACGCCCCTAATTGCTTGGCTCAGGCTTATACGTTAAAGCCCAAAGCTCGTAGCTGTTCACGCCCTTCAGGGGTGATCTTGTCTGGGCCCCACGGCGGCAGCCACACCCACTGCACCCGTACGTCGTCGGAAAGGTGATCTAGCACCTGGCGGGCCTGCTCCTCAATCACATCAGTGAGCGGGCAGGCAGCCGAGGTCAGTGTCATGTCCAGAGTGATCTCGTTGCTAGAACCAATCTCCACCCCGTAAAGCAGACCCAAATCCACCACGTTAATGCCCAGCTCCGGGTCAATCACGTCACGCAGGCACTCTTCGACGTCGGCCACGTCAAAGCTGCCCGGCTCAGCGCGCGGGGCAAAAGCGTTATCAGCCGCTAGTCGGGCTGCACTTTGGCCATCAAGCTGAGCCTGGGAGGCGGCCCTAACCTCCTCCTGACTAGCCACACGCGGGGTGTAACTAGCAGCCATAGGGTTGTCGCTCATCTACTAACTCCTTTATTCGTCACAGTGAGCAGCACTGGCACTGCCACTAGCAACCTGGTCGTTAACTACTGCTTTAGCTACCGCGTCTTTTAAAGCCATCCAGCCCAGCAGGGCACACTTAACCCGGTTGGGGTATTTAGACACGCCCTCGAAAGCTGCGCCGTCGTCAAGCGCATCCAAAACCGCGTCATCCACCCCCTGGCCGCGTGAATGCATCAGGGCGTCAAAGTCTTCCTCTAGTTCACGCACCTGCTCTAGGTCTTTACCTACCACCAGATCGTTCATCACGGAGATGGAGGCCTGCGAAATTGAGCAGCCGCTACCCTGCCAACCCAGCTCGGCTAGAGTCTGCCCCTCTAGGCGCACCTGTAGCTGCACCTCATCGCCGCAGGTGGGGTTGACCTGGAAAGAGTCACCCTGGGGTGCCTCTAGCAGGCCCTGACCATGGCGTTCACGCGAGTGGTCGAGGATAACTTGCTGGTAAAGCTGATCTAGTTCATTCATAAGCTACCTAGCGGTTGAAATACTTACGTACGTTTTGTAGCGCGTCGAGGAATTGAGACACGTCTGCGGGCGTGGAGTATACCCCCAGCGAGACGCGGGCGGAGGCACGCAGCCCGAAGTGGGCGTGGATCGGCTGGGCGCAGTGGTGACCGGTGCGTACCGCTACCCCACTGGCATCTAGCACCTGGCCGACGTCGTGAGGGTGTACCCCCTCCACTTCAAAGGCCACTACCCCCAGGCGCTGAGTGGTGTTGGCGGGGCCCAGTAGGCGCACGCCCTCAACCTGGTTCATGCCTTCAAGTAGCTGGCCGGTGAGCTCATGCTCGTTAAGCATGGAGCGTGACAGGTCAAGTTCACGCAGATAATCAACGGCGCTGTGCCAGCCGGCGGCCTGTGCAAGCGGCTGGGTACCCGCCTCAAACCGGGCCGGCGGGGCCATATAGGTGGAGCGCTCCATATCCACCAGCTCAATCATGGAGCCGCCGCTGAGCACCGGGGGCAGGCTGTAAAGCAGCTCCTGGGTGGCCACCAGCGCCCCAATACCGGTGGGGCCCAGCATTTTGTGGGCCGACAGGCAGATCGCATCTACCCCGGCACTAGCCAGCTGGGCGAAAGAAAGCGGCAGGTGGGCACTGGACTGGCAGGTGTCTAGCACCACCACGGGCTTGCGCTCTTGGGCGCGCACTGCCGCCAAAATGGGTTCCAGGTCAGTGATTGCGCCGGTTACGTTAGAAACGTGGGTTAATGCCACCACGCGGGTGCGGCTGTTGATAGCTTGGGCCAGTAGCGCCGGGTCAGTGTCAATGCGCCCGTCAGGGGTTAGTTCCAGCCAACGTAGCTTCGCCCCGGTACGTTGGGCCAGGATCTGCCAAGGCACCAGGTTGGCGTGGTGCTCGGCGCGGGTTACTAGGATTTCGTCGACGGCGCCCAGGTTTAGATCCAGCGGCCCGTCACCTCCCGCTACCCCCTGGGAGGCGTTACCGATGCCCAGCGCCACCAGGTTGATGGCTTCGGTGGCGTTTTTGGTGAATACCAGCTGCTGGGCGGGGGCGTCCACAAAACTGGCTACCGCTGCGCGGGCGTCATCCCAGGCGGCGGTGGCGCGGTCAGCCAGTTCATAGGTGGAGCGGCCTGCCGCCCCATTGGAGCGCTCATAGAATTCGATGATGGTGTCGATGACGCAGTTAGGTTTTTGGCTGGTGGCAGCGCTGTCCAGGTAGGCTAGGCGGCCACCATCACGGGCCGGGGTAGCCAGGGTCGGAAAATCGGCCACAATAGCTGCCAGCTCTGACTGGCTAAGCGCCACGCTGTCGCGGGCAGCGATACCAATTCCAGTTAATTGCGTCATGAGAATTCTTAACTTCTTAGGTCTATGCCCGCCGTAGCTTGAAACTGCGGCGGGCCGGTTAAATTTGTGTGCGCCTAGCCGGTGGCGGCGTGGTTGGATAGCCCGGTTGGCCTATCCAACCACGCCAGCTTGGGGCTTTGCGCCTACGCGCTGGCTAAGCAGCTAGTAGGTTACTTCAAGAAGCGGTCGTAGCCTTCTTCTTCAAGACGGTCGGCCAGCTCGGGGCCACCCTGCTCAGCCACGCGCCCGTTAACAAACACGTGTACGTAGTCAGGCTTGATGTAGCGCAAAATACGGGTGTAGTGGGTGATCAGCAGGAAGCCGGCCTCGGAGTCGTCGTGTAGGCGGTTGACGCCTTCAGAGACGATACGTAGCGCGTCAACGTCCAAACCAGAGTCGGTTTCGTCAAGCACGGCAAAGCGCGGGCGCAGCAGTTCCATCTGCAAGATTTCAAAGCGCTTCTTCTCACCACCGGAGAAGCCGGCGTTCACGTCACGCTGGGCGAAGGCGGGGTCCATGCGTAGGCGCTCCATGGCGGCGTTAACTTCGCTGATCCACTGGCGGACCTTGGGGGCCTGGCCGTCCATGGCGGTCTTGGCGGTGCGCAGGAAGTTGGCCACGCTTACGCCGGGTACCTCCACCGGGTATTGCATGGCCAGGAACAGGCCGGCGCGGGCGCGCTCGTCCACGCTCATTTCCAGCAGGTTTTCGCCGTCGAGCAGCACTTCACCCTCGGTGACCTCATAGGCGGGGTGACCGGCAATGGAGTATGCCAGGGTGGACTTACCTGAGCCGTTGGGGCCCATGATGGCGTGTACCTGGTTGGAGCCAATGGTTAGGTCTACGCCGCGCAGAATCGGCTTGGGGCCATCGTTGGTTTCTACCTGTACGTGCAGGTTCTTAATTTCTAGGGTGCTCACGTCTTTTTCCTTAACTTATTTGATTGGATCAGGCTTCCAGCAGCCCGCTGACTTCAAGTTCTGCTTCGATGGCGCTCATCAAGCGTTCTTCCACCTCGGGCACGGCAATTTCGGCCACGATTTCGTTGAAGAAGCCCAGCACCACCAGGCGGCGGGCCTCAATCTCGGGAATACCGCGAGCGCGCAGGTAGAACAGCTGCTCGTCGTCGAAACGGCCGGTGGCGCTGGCGTGACCAGCACCTTCAATCTGGCCGTTTTCGATTTCCAGGTTGGGTACTGAATCAGCCTTGGCCCCGGTGGTTAGTACCAGGTTGCGGTTGAGTTCGTAGGTGTCGGTGCCACGGGCGTGGCGGCCGATGAGGCAGTCACCTACCCACACGGCGTGAGCGTCTTTACCCTGTAGGGCGCCCTTGTAGGTGACGCGCGAGTAGCAGTGGGGCTGAGTGTGGGCCACGTAGGGGCGGTGTTCTTGGTGCTGTCCGGCGTCGGTGAAGTACACGCCGTAGGCGTCGATGTGTCCGCCTTCGCCGCTAAAGCCCAGTTCGGGGCTGATGCGTACGTCGCCGCCTAGGGATACCACTACGTGTTTGAGGGTGGCGTTGGCGCCTACCTCGACGCGGTGTTGGCTGGCGTGTAGGGCGTGGTCGTCCCATTCCTGGTTGGTGACCAGGGTTAGCTCAGCGTCGGGGGCTACGCTAACTTCGACGCCCTGGGTGTAGTAGGCCATGCCTTTGTGGGAGAGCACCACGGTGGCTTTGGAGCCAGTTTCAGCGATGATGCGTAGGTGTCCGGCGCTGGGGTGAGCGGCGGCGTCGTCGGCGTCTTTAGCCTGGCCGGTAATTTCCACTACCAGGGCCTGTGTTGCCTGGACGCCGGCGCCAATGGTTACCACGGTGGCTTGGTTGAAACCGTTCCAGGCTACTGCGGAGGCGCGGTCGCCGGGCTGGCCTACCTGGCCTAGGCGTTCGTCGGTGCGCTCAACGTTTTGCACGCTGATGCCTTCAACCTGGTTGGCAGTTACCTTTACCTGGTCTTTGGCGGCGCTGACGGCCTCTAGATCAAATAGCGGGGCAAAACGTTTGCGCGGGGTGAAGCGCCATTCTTCTTCCTTGGTGGGGATCGGGAAATCCGCTAGGTCGAAGGAGGTTTTGCGGTCTGCGCGGCTGGAGACGTAACGCGGGCCGCCGTGTGAGTGGGCCCCAACGAGCTTGGCTTGGGAATGGTCGGTTGCTAGGTTTTGACTCATTTTCTTCTCCTCGCGGTCAGCCGACCGAGTTTTCCATCTGTAGCTCGATTAGACGGTTGAGTTCCAGGGCGTATTCCATGGGTAGCTCACGGGCAATGGGCTCGACGAAGCCACGCACGATGGTGGCCATGGCTTCGGTTTCGGTTAGCCCGCGCTGCATCAGGTAGAACAGCTGGTCTGCGCTTACCTTGGAGACGGTGGCTTCGTGGCCCATTTCTACCTCATCGTTGCGTACGTCAACGTAGGGGTAGGTGTCTGAGCGGCTGATTTCGTCGATTAGTAGCGCGTCACAGAGCACGTTGGACTTGGAGTGATGCGCGTTGGGCATGATTTTTACTAGGCCACGGTAGGCGCTACGTCCACCATTACGGGAGATGGATTTAGAGACAATGTGGCTGGAGGTGTAGGGCGCCATGTGTACCATCTTGGCGCCGGTGTCTTGATGCTGGTCTTCGCCGGCGAAGGCGATGGAGAGGGCTTCACCGCGTGCGTGGGGGCCAAGCAGGAATACTGCCGGGTACTTCATGTTGCGCTTGGAGCCGATGTTGCCGTCTACCCATTCCATGGTGGCGCCTTCTTCGCAGGTGGCGCGCTGGGTGACTAGGTTGTAGACGTTGTTAGACCAGTTTTGGATGGTGGTGTAGCGAACCCGGGCGTTCTTCTTGACCACGATTTCCACGATGGCTGAGTGCAGCGAGTCGGTGGAGTAGATGGGGGCGGTGCAGCCTTCTACGTAGTGCACGTATGAGCCCTCGTCGGCGATGATTAGGGTGCGCTCGAACTGGCCCATGTTTTCGGTGTTGATACGGAAGTAGGCCTGCAAAGGGATTTCTACATGTACGCCCGGGGGTACGTAGATGAAGGAGCCACCTGACCATACGGCGGTGTTTAGGGCGGCGAACTTATTGTCGCCGGCGGGAACTACGGTGCCGAAGTATTCCTTGAACAGTTCGGGGTACTTCTTGAGGGCGGTGTCGGTGTCGACGAAGATAACGCCCTGTTCTTCTAGGTCGCCACGGATCTGGTTGTAAACCACTTCAGATTCGTACTGCGCGGCCACACCGGCCACCAGACGCTCGTGTTCGGCCTGGGGGATACCTAGACGGTCGTAGGTGTTTTTGATGTCTTCGGGTAGGTCGTCCCAGCTGTTGGTGGGACGCTCAGTGGAACGCACGTAGTACTTGACCTGGTCCATGTCTAGCTGGGATAGGTCGATACCCCAGGTGGGCATGGGTTTGCGCTCGAAAATTTCGTATGCTTTCAGGCGGCGTTCGAGCATCCATTGCGGTTCTTGTTTGATGGCCGAGATGTCTCGTACCACCTGCTCGTCCAGTCCACGCTTGGCACTTTGGCCGGCGGCGTCTGAGTCATGCCACCCGTAGTCGTAGGACGTGGAGATAGACGCAATGATCTCCTCGTCGCTACGTTGTGCCTCATTCGTGGTACTTGTCATCGTTGTCCTTCCTTTTGCCTGCGTAAGTTGGCAGGCTCCTGTGGGTGCCTGATGGCCCTGGCGCGCACGGTAGGCATTGCTAGTGGCACGTGGGTGGTGCACACGTGTTCTCCGCCTGCTAGGGTGGCCAGTCTTTGTACCGGTACTCCTAGTAGCCGGGAGAACGCAGCGGTCTCCGCGTCGCATAATTCATTAAATTTGCCAGCTACTTCGCGTACTGGGCAGTGGCCTTGGCACAGTTGGACCGCAAAGGTACCGTCCCCGATTTCGCGAACGGTAGCTGCGTATCCGTCACCGCTAAGTGCGTCCGCTAGGGCGCGTGCGCGTGCTGCCGGGTCTTTGCCTACGCTCTCGACGACGCCGCTGTAGCGCCGCTCTAACTCTCGCCCGCGAGCTGCGGCAAAGGAATCTACCGCGTCTTCGCCAGCGATTTGGGAGAGGTAGGACAGGGCCCGACTAGCAAGTTCTGAGTAGCCTTCTTGGAGGTTGGTGCGGGCGGCTGCGGTGGCTACATAGTGGCGTGCGGGGCGCCCACGGCCGCGCCTGGCCGCCGCTAGGCGGTCATGGACTTCAATCTGACCGGTGTTTTCTAAGGCGGTGATATGACGTCTAATTGCGGCTGGGGTTAGTGAAAGTACACGCGCGAGCTGAGCGGCTGTAATGGGCCCCTTCTCAACAATGAGATCAAGGACTTTAGCCCTAGTGCCGGCGTCGTCGCCGTAGTTCATTGGTCCTCCTTTACGCATCGCCCGCAACTAACTTAGGGATGCCATATATCCTGGTCGCTTCCAGCATACCTGGCACCCACAACAATAGCGAAGATTAGGCTTGCATAAATACTAAAACCGCTTTGTTGAGAGCGGAAACACGCCAACTTTGCTCAACCTAACTTAGGTTTACCTGCACAATTTCACGCTTTAGCCACTGTCCTACGCCAAGCCGATTCCAAACTGGATACTTGACCACATTTGGCCAGCAGCGAGCATAGCAGATAAGGACCTATGTCCTTAAATAAGTAGGGCTTACGCCACCACCTACCGGCAGGTGACGTAAGCCCATGAGGCAGCCAATTAGGCCGCACAAATCAATTTTTAGATGGCAATAGCTCAATCGCAGGGCGCGGAGCCGCCATGGCGTTAATAGGAGCCTGCGGGTCACCGTAACCCAAAGCAAAACCAGTAATCAGCTTGTAATGCTCAGGAATCTCAAACTCAGCCTCCACCGGGGCACGCCAAGTAGACAAAATCCCAATCGTACACGAATCAATCCCACGCGACTTAGCCGACAAGAACAAAGTCTGCAACATCAAACCCGCATCCATAGCCGACCAAGGCAGCATCTTTTCGTGAACAAACACAAAACCCATCACCGGCGCATCAAACGCAGTCACATTACGCCTATTAGCGGCGTCGCGCCCAGCATGATCAGAGCGCTCCACCCCATAAGCCCCATACAGCAGCTTAGCCACCTCAACCTGGGCCGGGCGCAGCTCGCTAGGGTAAGGCTTCCACACCGGGAAATCCCCATCAGGCAAATCCCCACGCAGCGCCGCCTTAGCGCCAGCCATAGCTTTGTGATGCTGAATATCTAGCGTCTTATCGAAACGCTCCACATAATCCTTACGCAGGCGCTGGGCCTGCTCCCCCTGCGCAATAGCCACCCGAAAAGCACGCGTATTAGACCAGCTAGGGGCACTAGCGGCGTCGTCGAGAATAGCGCGCAAATCCTCAGCGCTAACCGGCTTATCCAAATAAGCCCGCACAGAACGGCGTGAGGCTGCCAAAGCAGAAAAATCATTCATAATTTCCACCCTAGCAACCCCGCCCCAGTTACAGCGCCAAACAGCTAGCTAACAGCTTAAAGCTCAGGCTCAACCTCAAAGCCATAAGGAGCCCGCAGCCACGGCGCATCCGCACTACGCAGCCCCTGCCAGCCCTTTACACGCATCCGCTCCGTAGCCAGCAAGCCAGCCACCGCTGCCGCATTATGAATCTGGCCAGCTAACGCCGCATCCACCGCCTGTGCCAAAGGCACCCAGGTGGGACGCAAATCAGCTTCCTCATCTTCGCGCACAAAATCGTTACGCTCCACGCGACGCAAATCCCGCGCCAGCAGCACCCGCAGCGACTCAGTCAAACAGCCAGCAGAAGAAAACACATCCACCAAGGTGTGCCAAGTGAGCGCCTCCATGTCAGTCTCTTCACGCAGCTCACGCTCAGCCGCCACCAAAGCAGACTCACCCGCATGATCCATCAAACCCGCCGGCAACTCCCATAGGTTAGCGCGCACCGGGTGACGATACTGGCGGATCATAAGCACCTCAGGGGCGCCGTCGATCTGAGAAGAATCCTCACCCTCACGCAAAGCCACCACCGCCACAGCCCCATGATGCGCCAAATACTGGCGCCCAATCGGATCCGCACCCGGCTCTAGACGCAACGTGTCCGCATCCAAAGCAAACACCGGCCCAGACCACATACGCTGGTGACTTACCAGCTCCCGACTAAGATCGCGCTCATCACGCAACTGCATCAGCGTTCCTCTCCATTTTTAGCTGCGGCCGCCTCACGCGCCTGCAAGCTAGCCTCACGCGGCAGCAAGTGAGCCTTAGGCGAAGCAAACACCTCACTACGCCGAGCCAAAGCCGCCTTAACCAAGCCCGCAAACAACGGGTGAGCCTTAGTGGGGCGAGACTTAAACTCAGGGTGAGCCTGCGTGGCCACATAGTAGGGGTGAAGCTTAGAATCCAGCTCCACGAACTCCACCAAACTACCATCCGGAGAGGTACCACACACGTGCAAGCCCACAGATTCTAGGCGCTCGCGGTAGTCATTGTTGACCTCGTAGCGGTGACGGTGACGCTCGCTAACCTCACAGGTGCCATAGGCTTGGGCCACCACTGAGCCGGCGGTGAGCTTAGCCGGGTAAGCCCCCAGGCGCATAGTGCCACCCAAGTCGCCTTCACCTTCCACAAATTCACGCTGTGAGTTCATGGTGGTAACCACCGGGTCAGGGGTTTCGCTTTCCATCTCAGTGGAGGCGGCGGCACTTAGCCCCAGCAGGTTACGGGCAGCTTCAATCACCATGCACTGTAGGCCCAGGCAGATACCCAAGGTGGGTACGCCATGTTCACGGGCCCAACGCAACGCCCCCAGCTTGCCTTCAATGCCACGCACCCCAAAGCCGCCGGGTACCACAATGGCGTCCACCCCGGCCAGGGCCAGCTGCGCACCGTTAGGGGTTTCGCACTGGTCAGAGGCCACCCAGCGGATATCCACATGGGCGTTGTTGGCAAAACCGCCGTGCTTAATAGCTTCAGAAACGGACAGGTAGGCGTCGTGCAGATCCACGTACTTACCAACCAGCGCCACCTCAACGCGGTACTTAGGCGAGTGCACCCGCTCTAGCAGCGCATTCCATTCACGCCAGTCCACGTCACGGAAGGTTAGCCCCAGGCGCTGCACCAGGAAGGCGTCTAGGCCTTCACGGTGCAAGGTGGGGGGAACTTCGTAAATAGAGGCGGCGTCTTTGCATTCAATTACGGCTTCGCGCTCTACGTCACACATGAGCGCCACTTTGCCTTTAATACCTTCCGGCAGGGGTCGGTCAGTGCGCAACACCAGCGCATCTGGCTGGATACCAATGTTGCGTAGAGCCGCCACCGAGTGCTGGGTGGGCTTGGTTTTGAGCTCACCGGCGGCGGGCAGGAAAGGAATCAAGGATACGTGCACGAAAGCCACGTTGGCGCGGCCAATATCGGCGCGTACCTGGCGGGCGGCTTCTAGGAAGGGTTGAGATTCAATGTCACCAACGGTTCCGCCGATTTCGGTGATGATTACGTCGGGGGCGTTGCCGTCACTGTCAGGCTCAGCCTGGGCGCGCATCACGCGCTTGATTTCGTCGGTGATGTGCGGGATAACCTGCACCGTGTCACCTAGGTATTCGCCGCGACGTTCTTTAGCAATTACGTTTGAGTAGACCTGCCCGGTGGTGGCGTTGGCTTTGCCCGATAGGTTTACATCCAAGAAGCGCTCATAGTGACCAATGTCTAGGTCGGTTTCGGCGCCGTCTTCAGTTACAAACACCTCGCCGTGCTGGAAGGGGTTCATGGTGCCCGGGTCTACGTTGATGTAGGGGTCTAGTTTTTGCATGGCCACGCTTAGTCCGCGTGAGCGTAGCAGTCGCCCCAGACTGGAGGCGGTTAGCCCTTTACCGAGGGAGGAAACTACGCCTCCGGTTACGAAAATGTGTCGAGTTACGTGGGCGTGGTTTCCGTATGCATCTATCACGGACTTCCAGCCTACTCCGCTACAGTGGCCACTAAAGCGCCAGGACCCGGTCTAGTTGCTCACGTAGCTGTGTTTCCCCAGGGATTTTGGCGACGGCGGCGCGCGAGGCTGCTTCTAGGGTTTCGCGCCGCTTAGGGTCGCTGATTATGGCGACGACGGCGTCGGCTAGCGGACCTGCCTGGGGCTCTACCAGCTGGCCACAGCCGGCCAAAGTGTAGGCGCTGCCGCCAACATCGGTGGCCACAATAGCGCGGCCCGCTTGCATGGCTTCACGCAGAGTTAGGGGCTGACCTTCCCAATAGGAGGTTTGCACCACCACATCAGCTTGGGACAGCAGAGCGCCAATGTCTTCACGGCGCCCCAGCAGCTTAACGGGTAGGGCGGCGTCGGCAATTTGCTGGTTTAGTTGCGCTTTAAGGGGGCCGTCTCCCGCCACTAGCCAGGTGAAGTCAATGCCACGTTGTTTGATTAGAGTGGCTGCTTCTAGCAGCAGGTCTAAGCCTTTTTGAGGAGCCAGGCGGGCAATGGTAAGCAGGCACGGCGCCGCGTCAGTGTCAGAACTGGCGCCATAACCAGAGCCGGAGTCAACACCAGAGCCAGCGTCCAAACTCTGCGCGCTGTCCTGGCTGATTTCTGGCTGGGCGGCGTGATCCATGCAGCTGCAGTCCATGCAGCCGCGCGCCGGGGCAGGCACAACCGCGATTTCCCCTGCCTCTAGACCTAGCTGTTTAGCTTTTTCGAGTAGATCTGGGCTTACGGTGAGCACATAGTCAGCGCCTTTAACCACCACTAGGTGCAGGGCCTTGCCTACCAGGCGGGTGGGGGCTGAGCCTACCGGCAAATTGTGTAAGGTCACCACTACGCGCGGGCGCTTGGCGGCAGGTAGACGCTTAGCGGCCAGCACCGCTAAAGCTCCGGCGCGCAGGCCGTGGGCGTGAATTACCTGCGTAGTAGCGGCCAGCTGTTTTAGTTGGCGCAGCGCCTTTAAGTCAGCGCCTGAGGGGCGGGCGCCAATATCGATTTGGTAAGTGCGCAGGCAAGCACCACTGACAGCGTCGGGGGCCGGAAAGATGACATTACTAGGACCTGCCAGCAAAACCTGATGGCCGTCTTTAGCTAACAGCTGGGACACCTGGCGGATGTGTGCACGCACTCCCCCAGCAGCCTGGGCGCTTAACTCTAAAACGCGCGTCATGCTCACTCCTGATCAGTTTTAGCCAGCGCTTTACGTGAGCGCAGCACTTTAATGCTTTGGGGCACCGTATAGGCTCCACCTAGGGCTATAGCGCCAGCTACGACTAAAGCCAAAGCTAACAGGCCCACTATTCCTAGCGCACTAGTGGGGTCAAGTAGCTGTGCTAGCGCTAATGCCGGTACGCTCACTACCAGATACAAAGCCACTATTTTCAAGCTGGGCACCAAGGCCCTAGCCCCTACCCGGCGCGCCAATACCAGCGCTAAAGCCACCCCAGCCAGGCTCATACCAGCTGAGGAGGCAGCCCCCAAATACACCAGCACCGCAGAGCCTTTAGCGTTAGCGCTAAACACCCAGCTGGCGCCGGCCACCACCAACCAACCCAGGCAAGTGGCCAGGGCGGCGCTACGGGCGGCGTCGAGCACATAAAGCACCCGGGTGAGTTGATAAATCAGGGCGTAACCCACCAAGCCCGGGGCGAAAGCCACCAGCGCGGCCCCCATATAGTCCACGGCGGTGATCAACCCAAATACCTGCTGGGCTAACGGCGCCCCCAACATCAAAGCGCCCGAGCCCACGCAGGCTGCCAAAGTAACCAAAGCTGTGGAGTTAGCGATTAGATCCTTTGTCTCACGTGAAACATGCTTAGCCGCTAAACGGGCCGCCAACTGCGGATATACCACCGTGGCCAGGGGCACTGCGAGAACCGCATAGGGCAAAACGTAGATAGCCTGGGTGTACTGGTAGATAGCTATCGTGCCGGCACTGCCGTAGCGACGCGCAACCGCCACCACTGTTAGCACGCTTATCTGCTGGGCAATCAGCGCTGCAATCCCCGCCCCGGCCAGTGAGCGCAGCTGGGTGAAAGTACCCGCAGGCAGACGCAGGCGTGCACGTAGCCCCAACCCTAGGCGATGCACCGGCCACAGCAGCGGCAAGCTCAGCGCGGCCACGCCAGCGGTTGTACCCCACCCCAGGGTAAGCACCGCCTGAGCGTAGTGACCTGCATCTATAAGCGCGCCATAGATGCCATAGGTAAGCATCACTACCAGACTGGAAAAAATCGGGGCCAGCGCCGGCCAGGTGAAACGGTTGTAAGCCTGCAGCACGCCAGTGAGCACCACACCCAAGCCATAAAGCGGGATTTGCAGGGCAAACATGCGCAAAAACGCCACCACCAACTGATGACTGCCACCCCAGTAGGCAATTGCTGCCTTATCGGCACCCATGCGAGTGTCGCTGGTGACCAGCAGCTGCGCCAAAGGCTCAGCAAATAACGCCATCAGCAGCGCCAGGGGCACCAACACCGCCAGGGTTAAACCCAGCAGGCCACTAGCCGTGGCACGCACCTTTTCACGTTGACCATGAGCAATAGCGCCAGCCAGCAACGGCACTACCGTGCCAGCCAGAGCTCCCCCCACCACCACCTCGTAAAACACGTTGGGGATCTGGTTGGCGGAGCTGTAGGCCCCCGCCATGGCGCCAGAGCCAACCGTGGCTGCCTGCACTACCCAGCGCAAAAATCCCAGCAGTCGCGAGGCTAGTGTGAAGGTGCCTACCTGGCCTGCTTTAGCCCCCAGGGAGGCGCCGGTCTTAGCGCCTTGATTAGCAGAAGTGAGGCTTTCATCCTCCGGGTGGGCGCCGCGAGATTTTACAGCGGGCGACGCCATAGCTGGTCAAGCCAGTTCAGGGCCGGGTTGGCGGCAATCACCTTAGAAAATGAAACTTTCTCAGAAGCCAGAATCAAGCCAACCACGCCCAGGGCGGTCCCCAGACGCAATTTCCAGGAGTCATTGGCTGCCAGGGAGGTACCCAGCAGGGCGCCGGCAGCGTTGGCGCCGGTGTCGCCCAGCATGGTGGTTTCTTGCAGGTCTTCCACCAGGGCAGTGATAGCGGCGGCGTTAAGCCCACTAGCCAGCAAACGCTGGGCGCTAGCTGCCGAGGCCGGTGAAACTGGCTTGGCTGACGGCGCACCTGACGCCCCCGAGGCCGGGGTTTTTGCAGCCGCGCAGCTGAGGTAGCTTAGCGGCGCTGCCACCAGCACCGTAGCTTTAAGAGCCCGCCCCGGACGCAGATCCAACAGGTTCGCCAGGTTAGCGGTGCCCGCAATCAGCACCGTATTTAGCGCCAGGTCCGCTACTTTCCCGCCCACGCTGGTGGCCTTAGACCCCACCAGGGCGCTTGCTGCGAGCGCGCTAGCACCAATTCCAGCAATTTTGATTACGCCGGTGGTTACCTGCCCGTGGGCTAGGGCGCCTAGGTGGCCTTTTAGGCCTTTAGCTACCTTGCCGCCGTCGTGGGCGCCTTGATCGACGTCGTCGATATAGCCGGCCACAGCTCCACCTAAGGAAGCTACAACACCACCCAGGGCGGCGCGGGGCTGGTCGCTGAGCGCGCTGGCCACGGCGGCGCTAGCCAAGCTGGCACCGGCCATGGCCACGCCTCCGCGTAGGCTCACGGTTACGCCGTGGAAATTAGTGCGTTCCCATTGGCTGGCTTTAACGCGTTTGCGGCGCAGCACATAACCAAGGCCGGCGCATACCCCGATGCCGGCGCCCACTACGGGCAGCTGCCGGGGGCTGATACTAAGGCGCATAAGGCTAGCTCCTGTTGCTCCTGTTTTACTTGGCTACTACTTGGCCACGCCGGGCATGAGGCCATCGGCGTTAGCGGCGAAACCGTAGGCGGCTTTGGTGGCCGCCTTGGCGTTGGCCAGGGCCAGGGCGGAGGTAACTGCGGCGGGGGCTGAGCCCACACTGTCCACGGTGGTTAGGGTGGTGCCGGCGCTGCGGGCGGCTGAAACTAGGTCTGTATCGCTGCTAGCAGCGCCCTCTAGCACGGTGGGGGCCACGGAGCTGACTCCACGCAGAGCGGTGAGCCAGTTGGTGTTTTGGGCTGAAGCCTCGGTGGAGTTGACGCTCTTGGGGTCAACTGAACGCGGGCCTACTACCACAATGCGCCCGGCGACACCGTCCTTGCTTTCCACCTTGATCAGGGGGTTTTCAGAGGCGGTGAGTAGATCCTGCAGGTTTGAGCCCTGGGATTCGGGGCTGGTTAGGGCTACGGCTAGGCCCTGACCCAGCAGTTCGTTGCCGCTGGCGGCCTTAACGGTGCCAGGCAGGTAGCTGGCGAACTGGGCGGCGTAGGTGGAGCGGAAAGTTTCGCGGCTCTTGCTCACCCAAGCGTCGGTTAGGCTTACGCGGGCGCTGATGGTGGCGCCGGCGTTGGTCAGGGCGCTTACGGTAGCGTCGACGTCGTCGCTATTGGCTCCCGGCAGGCTCACCACAGCCACTCGCTGCCCAGACAAAGCCCCTGCCAGTAGGGTCTTGGAGCTGGCGCTGATGTAGTTGTCGCGGTCGTTGACGGCTTTCTGGGTGGTTTCCAGGTTGCGTGAGAGGCTGTTGCGGTCTGCACGCAGCTGGGTGACCTGGTCAGATAGTGCGCTGCCGAGCGTGCCCTGTAAGGGGCCGGCCCCCAACACCACGCCGACAGCTAGCGCCATGAACACCGCGATCAAAGAAACTAGGTGGTAGCGAAAGTCAATCATGGCAGTAGTCCTTAAATATTGGGGGTGGTGGGGCGTAGGCCAACCCATGAACGCACGGTATCAACCATGTCATCAATACCGGCCGCCAGCAGCCCTAATAGGGTCTGACCAGCAGGTGTAGCGTATAGCGCCGCGAAAATGGCTAGTAGTCCAGCTAGTGCCAGCAAAATAATTTGCCAGTTAGAGACGCGGGTGTGGTAGATCTGCGAAACGCCCTTGGCGTCAATTAGTTTGGAGCCTACCTTAAGGCGGGTTAGGAAGGTGGAGCTCATACCTTCACGGCCCTTGTCTAAAAATTCCAGCAAGGTTACGTGGGTGCCCACCGCCACGATCAGCTGGGCGCCGCCAGAATCAGCGATCAGCATGGCGATGTCTTCACTAGTGCCGGTGGCGGCAAAAACAGTGTGCTCTACCCCTAGTTCTTCTACCCGAGATAGCCCTGGGGCGCGCCCGTCACGGTAGGCGTGCACAATGATTTCGGCGCCGCTCTTTAGGGCCTTGTCGGAAACTGAGTCCATATCCCCAACTACCAGGTCGGGTTTGAAACCGATTTCCATAACCGCGTCAGCGCCGCCGTCTACACCAATGATGATGGGGCGATATTCGCGAATGTAGGAGCGTAGCGCTTTTAGGTCTTCTTTGTAGCTGTAGCCACGCACCACTACCAGCACATGTTTACCGGAGAAGCTGGTGCGTAGCTCAGGCATACCCACATCGTTTAGCAGCAGGTCACGTTCCTGCTTCATATAGTCCATGGTGTTGGCGGCGAAGGCTTCCAACTGGTGCGATAGGCCCTGGCGGGCTTGCTCCATCAGCTGGGCCACGCTTTCTTTGGTTTGCAGCGTGCCTTGGGCAATTAGCTTGCCGGATTTGGAGAAAACCTGGCCGTCTTCCTCAATGCGTATTTGACTGCCCTCATGTAGGGTCATGATGTCTGGGCCTAGGCCGTCAATTAGCACAATGCCGTTGTCTAGCAGCACGTCTGGGCCTAGGTTGGGGTAACGCCCTGACACCGACGGCGAGGCGTTAAGAACTGCCCGCACCTGGCATTCCACCAGGGCTTCGGCGGCTACCCGGTCTAGGTCGCCGTGGTTGATGACGGCAATTTCACCTGGTTGTAGGCGTTTGGTTAGATTCTTGGTACGCGTATCTACCCGCACTCGACCCTGTGATAGGTCTGCGGTGGAGGCTGCATTTTTACGGAAGGGTAGCTTCACAGTTTCGATTGTGCCATGTTCGCTTGTTCAAGTAACTCCTCGGCGTGGCGTAAAGCCGTTTGTGAGTCACTTTGTCCTGATAGCATTCGCGCCAGTTCCCGCACTCGCTCAGGTCCGTTTACGGTCTCGACGGCGGTGGTTGTGGCTTCATTACTGGCTTGTCCCACCTGTTTGACTACAACCAGTTGGGTTTGGGCCCAGGCGGCTACTTGCGCTAGGTGCGTAACCACAATCACCTGATGGTGACGGGCCAGGGCAGCTAAGCGACGGCCGATTTCTACGGCGGCGCGCCCACCAACACCGGCGTCAATTTCGTCAAAGACGAAGGTGTGGCGTTTGGTGGCGGTGTGCTGTGCCAGAACCACCTCCAGGGCCAGCATGATACGGCTTAGTTCACCGCCACTGGCGCCTTTTTCTAGCGGTAGCGCCGCCGCGCCAGGGTGGGCGCGTAGCAGCAGCTCTACTTCTTCCATGCCGGTAGGGCCGGGCTGCTCTAACGGGTTAAGTCGTACTTGCAGCTTGGCCCCACGCATCATTAAACCCTCCAGCTCGGCGCTGACCTGCTGGCTTAGTAGCTTAGCGAGTTTAGTGCGGGCTTGGCTTAGGCGTTTGGCAACAGTTTTTAGTTCTTTGCCGGTGCCCTCAACTTCAGCTGCTAGCTCTGCTTCACGATCTAGCGGCCCATCCAGTTGAGCTAGGCGGGCGGCGCAGTGCTGGCCAAAAGCTAGTAGCTCATCTACATTGGCAAATACTTGGCCCAAGCCACCAATTTCTAGGCAACCGCGCCGTAGCTGTTCGCGCCGCTCATGCACCCAGGCCAGGCGGTCAGGGTCGGCGTCCAGGTCAGCCAGGTAGTCGGTTAGCTCCATGGCTAGGTCACTGGTTAAAGCTGCCACTTCGTTAAGACGGGGCATTAGGGAGGCTAGGCGCGAGTCGTGGTCGGCAGCGTTTTCTAGTGAGCGGCGGGCCACGGAAACTAGCGCGATAACGTTAGCGACGTCGTCGTTAAGCTCATCGCCGCTAATGGCGTTGGCGGCCTGGGCAGCCCCACTACGCAGCAGGTCTAGGTTTTCTAGGCGGGAGGCTTCTTCAGCTAGGGCCTGGTCCTCCCCCGGCTTGGGGTCTAGGGCTTCTAGCTGTTCGAGGGCGTGGCGCAGGCCAGCAATTTCGCCTTCACGAGCCAGGGCCTGTTCACGCCAGGTTTCTAGGTTTTGGCGCGCCTGGTTCCAGGCCCGGTAGCAGGCGCTGTATTGGCGGCACAGTTGCTCATGCTCGCTGCCTCCGACGGCGTCCAGGGCGCGGCGTTGGGCGGCGGCGGTACGCAAGCGCAGCTGGTCAGCTTGCCCATGGATAGACACTAAGCGACTACCTACCTGGCCAAGTACCGAGGCAGGTACGGCGCGGCCCCCTAGGTGTGCACGCGAGCGACCAGTTGCAGGTACCACCCGGGAGGCTAGCAGCAGGTCATCTTCAATTTCACAGCCGGCTTCCTGAGCGATTTGGATGCACTTGGCGTCTTCTTCTAAAGCAAAGGCCCCCTCAACCACGCAGCGTTGGGTGCCGGTGCGCACAATCGCCGGGTCAGCTTTGCTGCCCAACAGTAGTTTCAGGGAGGTGAGCACCATGGTTTTACCTGCGCCAGTCTCACCGGTTAGGGCGGTTAGTCCCGGCCCTAACGGCAGTTCAGCTTGGGCGATAACACCAAGGTTTTCTATGGAAATAGTTTCAATCATTAATGACTCTTAGATTCACGCCAGCCGCGCACGGGCAGCTCGAATTTAGCTACCAGACGCGCCGAGAAGGGCATCTGGCCAATACGGATCAGTTTCACTGGGCGCTGCGCCACGCTCACACTCACTGTTGAGCCAGCTGGAGCTGTTATGGAACGGCGCCCGTCGCACCAGATTTCACAAGGATAATCGCCGCACCACTGTACCTGCACTTCCAGGCGTGAATGCGGGCCAATTACTAGGGGCCGGGTGAACAGGGCATGGGCGGCCACCGGCACCACCAGCATGGCTTGGGTGTCTGGCCACACCACTGGCCCGCCACAGCTAAAGGCGTAGGCGGTTGAGCCAGTGGGGGTGGCGGTAATCAGGCCGTCACAGCCAAATGAGGAGACGGCGTGACCATCAATACCTAAAGAAATTTCGGCCATATGTGCCCGGTCGCGCCGCTCCAAGGCTGCTTCGTTAAGAGCCCAGCCGTGGCTGGTGTCCCCGTTGGGTTGGCGCACAGATACCGCCAGGGTCATGCGTGGCTCTACTGTGTAGTCGCCTTCAGCTAGCGCCTCAATGGCGTCAAGCATTTCAGCGGGCTCAGCTTGAGCCAAAAAACCTACGTGGCCAGTGTTGATCCCCAGCAGAGGAATGTCGTATTCGCGCGCAATCTCAGCGGCAGACAAGATTGTGCCGTCACCGCCCAACACCACAATGGCCTGGGCTTGGTTAGCTTGGCTGCGTTTGCGTAGCACCTGCACCCCATGTTTAGCCAAAGCCTTAGAGACAGTGTCTAGCTGTGAGCTAGAGGGTTCACGCGGGCTGCGAATAGTTGATGGGGGCAAGGCTCGATTCATTTCGAGCACCAAAACTCTACGCGGTGAGGTTGTGCGCGCAGCGGCCAAAATCTTCCTCCCCTATCTTGGCTTAGCGGCGAAGCTTAGCTTTCGCGCCTTTTCCAGCCGGACCTGAAATTATGGCTGCTTCTATCTCAGCTTGTAAGTCAGCAGCGGTCAAGGAGCGTTCACATTCAGCGCCAGCGTGCATGTACAGGAAGTACTCTACGTTTCCGGCCGGCCCGGGCAGTGGCGAGGGGGCCACGGCCTCAATGCTTAAACCTAGCTCTAACGCACAGGTGGCTACCTTGGTGATGGCCTGGGCGTGTAGGCGCACGTCACGCACCACCCCGCCGTGTCCGATGAGTTCTTTACCTACCTCAAACTGGGGCTTAACCATTAGCAGGAAGTCAGCGGCGTCGTCGGCCACTGCCACCAGCGCTGGCAGCACCAGGGTCAGGGAGATAAAAGATAGATCCGAAACCACCAGGGTGGGGGCAGGGGTGATGTCTCCGGCTGCCAGGGTGCGCACATTGGTGCGGTCCATGACGTTTACGCGCGGATCGCTTTGTAGCGACCAGGCCAGCTGCCCATAGCCCACGTCAGCGGCGGTTACTCGGGCCGCCCCGCGCCGCAGCAAAACGTCGGTAAAGCCCCCGGTGGAGGCGCCGGCGTCGAGGCATTGGCGCCCGGCAACCGTAGCCTCAATCCCGCGCTGAGCCAGGATGTCTAGGGCGCCAGCGAGTTTGTGGGCGCCGCGTGAAACATAGTTAGGTCCCTGGTCTTGGCTTACCAAAATGGCTTGCGCCGGGTTGACCTGCCGGGCAGGTTTGGTAACTACCTGACCGTCAACTTTCACTTTGCCATCGCTGATAAGCGCGGCAGCCTGGTTACGTGAAGGTGCTAGCTGGCGGCGTACCAGCTCGGTATCTAAGCGGGTCAGCCTAGCCATTAATGCGCTTCTGCAACCGTGATGTCTGGCAGGTTGATTAGGGTTTGGCCCTGATCAGCCAGGTCCCAGGCAGCCACGGCGGCGGCCCGGTAGGCGTTTAGGCTTAAAGTTACGCTCTGGCCGCCCAGCTCAACGTTTTTACCGTCAAAGCTTAGGGTTACGGCGCCGTTTTCTACCTTGGCGACGGCGTCGCCCAACTGCCAGCCTTCAGCGGTGCGTTGGGGCTGTGGCTGGGACTCAAGCAAACCGCGCAGGTCGGTGTGTAGGAATGTGGGCCGGTACTGGGGCGGGGCTAGCAGCACGTCGCGCGCACTGGCCACACCGGTAAGTACGTGCAGCGAGGGCAGCGAGGATTGGCGTGCCCCGGCGTGGTCGGTGTTTAGACGGTCGCCTACCGCGATGGCTTTGCCGCCACCGGAGCGGGCGATGGCGCGCGTGTAGATACCGGCAAAAGGCTTACCGGCAGCTAGCGGCTGGCGTTCGGTGGCGTGCACTACTGCGGCCACCAGTGAGCCGTTACCTAGCGCAAAGCCGCGCTCGGTGGGCAGGGTGGAGTCTAGGTTGGTGGCCACATGCAGGGCCCCGTTGGTGATGGCGTAGGCGGCTTCACTCATGGCCGCCCAGTCAACACTGGGGTCATAGCCCTGTACCACTGCGGCCGGGTTGTCTAGGGCGCTGCGGGTAGTGGTGTATCCAGCCTCGGTTAGGGCCTGCTCCACCCCGGCGCCGCCGACTACTAGCACGGTTGCTGGGGCCGACACATGCTCAGCTAGTAGCGCCACCGCGTCCATGGCGGCGGTGTAGATCTGCTGTTCATCTGCCTCAATGCCAAAGCCGGCAAGTTTAGCTACCACCTGGGCGGGGGTGCGTGAGGCGTTGTTGGTGACAAAGCAGGTGCGTAGCCCCTGGCCTTTGGCCGCCATGACTGAGTCGGTGGCATGCACAACCGGGTCTGCGCCGGAGTAGCACACCCCGTCTAGGTCCAGCAGGGCTAGCTCAAATTCTTCAACTAGCGCCTTGGTGGTGCCCAGCAGGGTGGCGCTCATTTGCTGCGTCCTTCGATTACGTCCTCTACCTCGGCGGTAATGGGGTCGACGACGTCGGTCTCACTACCCACAGCAGAGTCCGCAGCCTCGCTATCAGCAGCGGCGCCGTCGGCACCCTCGATGCCCTCAGTAGCAGCACCAACCTCGGCGCCGTCGGCGGAACCCTCCTGGCGGGCAGCCTCTAGCTTCTCAGCCTCACGGCGACGCTCAGCAGCCTCAGCCTGGCTCTGCTCCTCTAGCTGGCGAGCAATTTCAGCCAGTTCAGGGGCGGATTCTTCCTCAATGTCGTACAGCTCCACTTCGGGCTCTTCGGGCACGTAAATGCGCTCACGAATAGCCTCAGCTTCACGCACCCGGCCTAGGTCTTCTAGGCGGTCAGCACGCACGGAGTGCAGGCGACGTAGAGTCTCAGTGTCCTTGGGAGCCTTACGGATGGCGTCTTCAATGGTGATCAGGGCCAACTCGTCATTGCCCTGGTCATGGTAGATGCCGGTGACCACAATGGCCAGCTCAGCGCGCTCGTCGTCTTCCAGGTCTAGCTGTAGAGCATTCTGGGCTGAGCGCAGTGCGGCGTCAGGGCGGCCCAGGGCACGCTCACAGTCAACTTCCATGGCGCGGTACATGGTGTCCATGCCGCTAAGGCGACGGGCGGCGCGCAGTTCACGCAGCGCCTCTGAGTACAGTCCGGCCACGTAGGCGGCGATACCGGCAGCTTCACGCACAATAGCGATACGGCCGGCGTGTGAGGCAGCATAGCGAGCGTGGGCGTAAGCGACTTCCGGGTCGGTTTCTAGCAGACGCTGGGTCATCACTAGGTGACGGGCAATGTTTTCGGCGTTAAGGCGGCTAAGCGCACGCAACCCCATGCGGGCAGTGCTGTCTAGGTCCTTGGCACTAACGTCTTCAGGCAGTTCCGGCTCGGGCACACGGTTACGCTGGGGTGGACGCGAGTTACGGCGTTCGCCGCGCAGGCGGTCACGGTCAAAACGGCCGTTACGGTTGCCACCACGGCCCTGGCCACGACGGAAGTCTGAGCGTTCGCCGTCGCGGCGCGGACGCTCATCACGACGGTCTCCCTCACGGCGGGGACGCTCTTCACGACGCTCACCATCACGCCAGTTACGCTCTTCACGGTGCTCACCATCACGACGGCGCTCGTGACCACGCTCTTGCCAGCCACGCTCGTCGCGGCGGGGACGATCGCCCCAATTGCGCTCGTCGCGGTGGCCTTCTTCGCGGCGGGGACGCTCTTCACGGCGCTCACCATCACGCCAGTTACGGCCACCGTCACGCGAATCGCGCCAGTTACGCCCGCCTTCACGGCGTTCGCCATCATGGCGACGGTCGCGGCCGTGCTCGTCTTGGTTGCGGTAGTGTCCGCGCTGGCCTTCGCTGCGGTAGTCACGTGCTCCAGAACGGTTGCGCGGTGCGTCATCTCGACGACGTCGATCGGCACTGTGGCGGTCGCCGCCACGCCCCTGATTGCGGTTATCGCCGCCTGAACGAGAATCATCAAAGCGTTGCGCCATCAAAACCATCCTGTTTAGTTGAGAATATACGTAGAAACCTAGTATCAAGTTTAGCCGGGTAGGTGCAGTTCTAGTATGCCTGTCGCCTAACGGCAGGCGTGTCTTTGACTACCTTTAACGGCAAGTGCCCTATAAACGCATGAAGGGGGGTGCCCCACACCCCCCAAACACACCACAAACAAAACATAAAAGTAGGGGGTGTGTTAGAAAATCTAACACACCCCCCACAACGCCCGATCTTCAAGACCACAAACAAAAAGAGTGGTGGGGGCGCCGACCCCACAACAGGACCAAACACCCCCACCACCACAAGGAAACGGTTGGCAGTGCCCTACTCTCCCACAACCTACCAGTTGCAGTACCATCAGCGCAGAAAGGCTTAACTTCCAGGTTCGGAAAGGATACTGGGTGTAACCCCCTCGCTAAAACCACCAACACAACCAAAACAAGCAACACCCCAAAAGGATGAAACCCACCAGTCAGTGAAACAATTATCCACATGTACCAACCCAACCCACAAACCATATAAGGTCCGCCAAGGCCGTGTTGGTCGTGAACCGCACAGTGGACGCAAACACCCCCAAAAACAAGAATTATTGTTAGTTATCGGTCAATTAGTACTAGTAAGCTGGTCACTTTACAATGTCTACACTCCTAGCCTATCAACCCGGTAATCTACCGGGAACCTCCCCCCAAACAATATGGGACGGAAACCTAATCTCGAAGCTAGTTTCCCGCTTAGATGCTTTCAGCGGTTACCCATCCCGAACGTAGCAAACCAGCCATACCCCTGGCAGGATAACTGGCACACCAGAGGTTCGTCCGTCCCGGTCCTCTCGTACTAGGGACAGCCCTTCTCAAGTTTCCAACGCGCGCAGAGGATAGGGACCGAACTGTCTCACGACGTTCTAAACCCAGCTCGCGTACCGCTTTAATGGGCGAACAGCCCAACCCTTGGGACCTGCTCCAGCCCCAGGATGCGACGAGCCGACATCGAGGTGCCAAACCATGCCGTCGATATGGACTCTTGGGCAGGATCAGCCTGTTATCCCCGGGGTACCTTTTATCCGTTGAGCGACGACCCACCCACACGGGATCGCCGGATCACTAGTTCCTACTTTCGTACCTGCTCGACCTGTCAGTCTCGCAGTCAAGCTCCCTTGTGCACTTACACTCAACACCTGGTTACCGACCAGGATGAGGGAACCTTTGAGCGCCTCCGTTACAATTTAGGAGGCAACCGCCCCAGTTAAACTACCCACCAGGCACTGTCCCTAACCCGGATCACGGGCCAAGGTTCAGGCACACGCTATAACCAGAGTGGTATTTCAACAACGACTCCACAATCACTAGCGTGACCACTTCACAGTCTCCCACCTATCCTACACAAGCTATAACGCGCACCAATACCAAGCTATAGTAAAGGTCCCGGGGTCTTTCCGTCCTTCTGCGCGTAACGAGCATCTTTACTCGTAATGCAATTTCGCCGAGTTCATGGTTGAGACAGTAGAGAAGTCGTTACGCCATTCGTGCAGGTCGGAACTTACCCGACAAGGAATTTCGC